>Ga0076930_100021_pt1 | contig 318364 bp, 344 predicted proteins | sample HotLakConsoUCCRE_FD_71149 | JGI IMG/M metagenome (GOLD analysis project Ga0076930, IMG submission 71149) | Hypersaline microbial mat communities from Hot Lake, Washington, USA - Hot Lake Consortium UCC-RE (version 3) (version 3) ... | reverse complement strand
TGACGACCTGCACCAGCATGATCTGGCGGACCTTCACGACCTCCTGGATCTTGTACTTGCGCGGCCGGGGCTTGCGCACCGGGCGGATGTCTTCCTCGGTGTCGTCGTCGGCCACGGTCTCCGCGACCGGCGCGGTCTCGGTGTCGCGGTCGGCATCGGCGTCGGCGTCGGCGTCGTCATCGGCGAAGGCGTCGGCGCGGTCGGCGCGGGCGTCGTCGCTGTCGTCGGTCGATTGCGCCGCCTGCATCGTGGTGATGTCGTCGTCCGCGTCCTCGCCCAGGTCGACCACATCCATGCCCGAGGGCGTCGACGCGGCGCCGCTGGCCACGGCGTCGTCGTTCGTGGCCTCGGCCCGGCTGTCGCCGGCCTTGCGCCGGCGCGGGCGGCGGCCGCGCTTGGGCTTGGCCTCCTCGGCCTCGGCCTCTTCGGCCATGGCCTCGGCGTATTCGCGTTCCTCGCGCAGCAGCGCCTCGCGGTCGGCGACGGGGATCTGGTAGTAGTCGGGATGGATTTCCGAGAAGGCCAGGAACCCGTGGCGGTTGCCGCCGTAGTCGACGAACGCCGCCTGCAGCGACGGTTCGACGCGGGTGATCTTCGCCAGGTAGATGTTTCCTGCCAGCTGCCGCTTGTTCAGCGACTCGAAATCGAATTCCTCGACCTTGTTTCCGTCTGCCACGACAACCCGGGTTTCCTCGGGGTGGGTGGCATCGATGAGCATCGTCTTTGCCATTGTGTCCTTGCCCGCGACAGGCCGCCGCCCCGTCCCGGTGGCGCAATGCACCGGGCGAGAGCTGAGGTGTCGCGATTCATGTTGAGGGCGAGCACCCCGGGCGCGGCCGCGGCGGGGGTGTTGCACCCCGTCCGTCTCACCATGTCTGCGCCCGAGAGGTGCATCGCGTCTGACTCCGGCCGCGCCGGACGGTTCCGGTTCGGCCATTTCTGCCCCGTTGCGGGGGCGGTTCGGGATGGACCGGAAGGCGTGTCGCGATCGCGGCCCGAGTGACCTGCGATCCCTGTCGCGCACGGATCGCGCCGCGGATCGGGGATGCAGAGAAACTGGTTCGACTGGCGGATGGCCAGCCCTGTCACACTAAGGGCAGGCCCCGCAGGATGGCAATGGCAATTCGTCAGGGCCAGCCGCCATGTACCTGGTGGTCTGCGGTGCGCCCGTTCGCCGGAGCGGAAAGTCATCGAAGGTCCGAGGCCGAGCTTCACAAATATCCGAGCTTTCTCTCGATCCCGTGATCAATTTGAGACAAGATGAAATCCTCGTCAGCAACTGAAATCTTGGGCGGCAGTTTGGGCCTTTGGATCTGCTGAAACGACCCGTAGCTGGACGCGAAGCGGTGTTTGATCGGACGAAACTCCTTTGCCTGTACATTGAAGCAAGTTCTCAGTACGGCCAAAAATTCTGCTTCATTACCCACCAACCACTCGTATTTCATCAGCATTACGGCATGATGCCTGTCAGGCAGGCCAAATAAGAACTCGTGTTTGATGTTGCGAAGATCCAACAGATTCTGGAAGGGTTTGCCAGAGATCGGATGGCGGTCCGCCTGAAGAAAGAGCTGCTGCGCCGGCTGCCCGTTTGCCGCGTCACCTTTAAGGTTGAAACCTTGCCACTCGGCTCGAATGAATGCTGAAAAATCTAGGGCATGAACCTCACGAGCCGCGTGCCAAGGCTTCCGAAACATGCTTGCGACCCAAGTACGCCAGTCACGCACGATACACACTAGCAACAGCTGACTATGCAGCGGCTGCGACTCAGCAAAGCTGAAGCCGTGCTTCCAGCCAGTATCCAGCGGCAAGATATCTGTGTGCTGCCTGATCAAAGCATCGAGGTAATGCGTTCCTGTCGACCGCTCGCCACGCACTGCAAAATGCGTGAATGATCTCGCTTTCGATTCATTATGAACGAAGAAGCCTGAACAAAGCTCAGCATCTCTCATTCAGCTTGCCCTCACAGATAATCCGACCGACTCAACCCATACTTCGCCATCTTCTCGTTCAGCGTCCGGCGCGGCAGGCACAGTTCGTCCATCACGTTGGCGATGGAGCCGCGGTGGCGCCGCATCGTGTTGTCGATCAGCATCCGCTCGAACGCCTCGACGTATTCCTTGAGCGGCTTGCCCTCGCCGATGGCCTGCGGCGCGATCTCGGCGTTGTCGGCCATCAGCAGCGACGCGATGGAACCCGAGCCGCGGCGCTGCTGCAAGATCGCGCGTTCGGCGATGTTGATGAGCTGGCGCACATTGCCCGGCCAGGGCGCCTGCAGGAGCTGCGCGGCCTCCTGCGCGGTCACCTGCGGCGCCTCGGTGCCGTATTCCTCGCCGAACTGCTCGCCGAAGCGGGTAAACAGCGTCAGGATATCCTCGCCGCGGCTCCGCAGCGGCGGCAGGTCGATGCGCATGGCGGCCAGCCGGTAGAACAGGTCGGGGCGCAGCGAGGCCTCGCACATTTCGGGCTCGGGCGCGTTGCAGATCGCCACGATCCGCGTCTCGGCCGGCGTGCCCTGGTCGTTGATCGTGGTCAGAAGCCGCGCCTGCAGCGGTTGCGGCAGGCTTTCGATGTCTTCCAGCACCAGCGTGCCGCCTCTAGCCTGTTCGACCAGCGGCTTGTCCTGATCCTCGCCCACCGGGCCGAACAGCATCGCGCCCAGCGTCGTCTCGTCATGCGCGGCGCACGACAGGGTCACGAAGCTCTTGCCCGCGCGCGGACCCACGGCATGCAGCGCATGCGCCACCAGCGTCTTGCCGGTGCCGGTCTCGCCCACGATCAGCACATGGCCATCAGCCTGCCCCAGATCGAGGATATCCTCGCGCAGCCGCTCCATCACGCCCGAGGTGCCGATCAGCTTGCGCATCAGCACGGTGCCGTCGCTCAGCTCGCGGCGCAGCGCCCGGTTGTCGAGCGTCAGGCGCCGCTGCTGGCTGGCGCGCTTGGCCAGATCGGTCATCCGGTCGGGGTTGAACGGCTTCTCGAGGAAGTCGTAGGCCCCGAGCCGCATCGCCTCCACCGCCATGGGCACGTCGCCATGGCCGGTGATGAGGATGACGGGCAGTCCGCTGTCCACGCCCATCAGCCGCTTGAGAAAGGCCATGCCGTCCATGCCCGGCATCTTCACGTCGGTCACCACGACGCCGGGCCAGTCGGACCCGATCGCCTTCAGCGCCTCCTCGGCAGAGGCGTAGGTTTCGGTCTCGAAGCCCGACAGCGCCAGCCACTGGCTGATCGACTGCCGCATGTCCTGCTCGTCATCCACGATCGCAATCTTCACCGCGGGTCGTCCTTTCGTGTCTTCGCGCCAAAGGCGCGCCTGTCCTCGCGCCCAAGGCGCGCCTTGTTCTCGCGCCAGTGGCGCGCCTCGTCATTGCGCCGCACTGGCGCTGCCGCCCTCGATCAGGGGCATGCGGATCTCGAAGACCGCGCCGCCGGTCTCGCCGTTGCGCGCCGTGAGCCGCCCGCCCAGATCGCTGATGATGCCCGAGGAAATGGCCAGCCCGAGGCCGGTGCCCTCGCCGGGTTTCTTGGTTGTGTAGAAGGGCTCGAACAGGGCGTCGAGATCATCAATGCCGTTTCCGTTGTCGCGCACGGTCAGCACCGCCTCGTCGCCTTCGGAGATCAGCAGGTCAAGCTCGCGCGGGCTGACATCCCGCATCGCGTCGAGCGCGTTGCGCAGGAGGTTGATGATCACCTGTTCCAGCCGCAACCGGTCGGCCATCACCATCACCGGCCGGCGCGGCAGGTTGCGGGTGATCTCGACCCGGGTGGAGCGCAGCTGCGGCTCCATCATCGTCAGGGCCCCCTTCAGCGCGTCGCGCAGATCGACGGGTTCGAAGGCGTCGCCGCCCTTTCTGGCATAGGATTTGAGCTGCCGCGTGATCGCGCCCATGCGGTCGATCAGGTCGTCGATCCGCTGGAAGGAAGATGCCGCCTCCTCCACCCGCTTGCGCTGCAACAAGAGCCGCGCGCCGGCCAGGTAGGTCTTCATCGCCGCCAGCGGCTGGTTCAGCTCATGGCTCACGGCCGCCGACATCTCGCCCAGCGCGGCCAGCTTCTGGCTTTGCGCGAGGCTTTGCTCGGCCTCCTCCAGCGTGCGCTCGACCCTCTGGCGCTCGGCGATTTCCCGCTGCAGGCGTCCGTTCAACCGGCGAAGCTCTGCCGATTCGCGCGCCAGCCGCGCGGATTGCGTCCGCGCGCGGCGGCTCAGGACGTAGAATCCGCCCGACAGCAGCAGCGCGAATCCCATGATCTCCAGTGCCAGGACCGCGTTCACCCGCTCGCGCACCGAGGTGTAGGCGGTGTAGCTGACGATGCGCCAGCCCCGGAACGGGATGCGGTTTTCCAGCCGGATGGTCTCGCTGCCGAAGAACCGGCGGTCGGCGTCGCCGAAGGCGAAATCGCCGGTCGCCTGCAACGCGCGCTGGATGGCGCTTTGCGGTGGCTGCAGCGCCAGCGCCTCGACCTCGGTCCGGCCGCGCCAGCGCGGTTCGGTCGACAAGATGATGTCGCCCTGGCTGTTGGTCAGGAACACCGCCTCTGTGGTGCCGCGCCAGCGCTCGACGATGCGCGCCAGGTCGACCTCCACCAGGATCACCCCCAGAAGCGCATTGTCGCCGCCGCGCATGGCGCGCGAGAAGGTGAAATCGAACCGCCCGGTTTCCGGCTCGTTGGAGGTGAAGACCGTGTCGGGCGAGCGACTGGCCTGAACGAAGAACGGGTCCGAGGTGCGCCGCTGGCCCAGCCGCTCGCGGTCGGTGGCGGCGACGATCCGGCCCTCGCGGTCCAGAAGCACCAGCGAGGCGGCGCCGATCTCGTCGACATAGGAGATCAGGCGCGCCGTGGTCTCCAGGTAGCTCGCCGTCTCCAGCGAATTGATCAGCACCGGGTCGCGCGCCAGCAGCAGCGGCACCACCGAATGGCGCTGCAACTCGGACTGGATCGTGCCGGAATAGGTGGCCAGCCGGATCTCGGCGCGGTTGCGCGTCGTCTCGGTGAAGCGCTGGGTGAGCCAGGCGTTCGACACCCAGATCGCCGCGACCGCCGCGATCAGGAACACCACCAGCGACGCGCGCAGCACCCAGGCGCGGCGGCGCTGGTCGCGGTCGGTGACGGGGTGGGTGTCCACGATACTCATTGCGACAAGGTAGACAGCCCTGCGCCCCCACTCAAGGGAGATGCCGCTCAGGCCGCGACCACCCCCCGGGCCAGCGCCTGGAACAGTGCCGCGCCGTCGGTGCCGCCATGGGCCGGGTCCACCACCCGCTCGGGATGCGGCATCAGGCCCAGCACCCGGCGGTTGGGGCTGAGGATGCCCGCGATATCCGCAACGGACCCGTTGGGATTGCCGACATAGCTGAAGGCGATCCGGTCCTCGGCGCGCAGGGCCGCCAGCGTGGCGGGATCGGCGACATAGTTGCCGTCATGGTGGGCGATGGGCAGCGTGATCTCCTGCCCCGGCGCATAGCCGGCGGTAAAGACGCTGTCGGCGGTGGCGACGCCGAGCCGCTGCATCTTGCACACGAACTTCAACCCCGCGTTGCGCATCAGCGCGCCGGGCAGCAGGCGCGTCTCGCACAGCACCTGGAACCCGTTGCAGATGCCCAGCACATAGCCGCCGCGCCCGGCATGGTCCGCCACCGCGCGCATCACCGGCGATTGCGCGGCGATGGCGCCGCAGCGCAGATAGTCGCCATAGGAGAACCCGCCCGGCACGCCCACCAGGTCGACCCCGTCGGGCAGCGCCGCATCCTTGTGCCAGACCATCCGCGTGTCGAAGCCCGCGGCGCGAAAGGCCACCGCGAGGTCGCGGTCGCAGTTGGAGCCGGGAAAGACGATGACGGCGGCGCGCATGGAAAGACCTTTCGGGCTAGCGGGTGAAATCGGTGATGACGGCCACGCCCGGCGGCGCGGCACCGTCGAACAGCGCCAGTTCGGCGCCGGCATCCGAAAGCGCGACACGGCGCGCGATCATCGGCGTGAGGTCGAGCCGTGTGGCGGCAAGGAAATCCAGCAGCGCCGGATAGCGATGCGCCGGCATCCCGCGGGTGCCATAGACCGCAAGCTGCCCGGAATAGAGCAGATCCCAGGGAAGCGCGATCCGCGCATGATCACCCGCGGGCATGCCGACCTGCACCATGCGGCCCAGCTTTCGCAGCGATCTCAGCGCATTCTCGGCGGTCACGGCAAAGCCCAGCGCCTCGATCGCCAGATGCACGCCGCCGCCGGTGGCCTCCCGCATCGCCGCCGCCGGATCGGCGCCGCGCGCGTCGATCACCACCTCGGCGCCCAGATCCCGCGCCATGGCGAGTTTCTCGGGCACCACATCGGCCACGGCCACCCGCGCACCCATCGCGCGGCCCAGCATCAGCGCGGACAGCCCGATGCCGCCCGCGCCCCAGATGCCCAGCCATTCGCCGGGCCTCAGCGCCGCGCGGCCGGTCAGCGCATGCCACGCGGTCGTCACCCGGCACCCCAGCGCGGCGGCCAGCGCCGGCTCCATCCCATCCGGCAAAGCGGTCAGGTTGGCGTCGGCGCGCACCACCGCGATGCGTTCGGCAAAGGCGCCGTCGCAGGTGAAGCCCGGCACGACCTGCGTCGCGCAGATGGTCTGGTTGCCCTGCCGGCAATCGGGGCAGCGCCCGCAGGCGAGGATGAAGGGCGCGATCACCCGGTCGCCGCGGCGCCAGCGCGTGACGTCCCGCCCCGCCTCCAGCACCACGCCGCAGAACTCGTGCCCCGGCACATGCGGCAGGTGCACGTCGGGGTCGGCGCCGGTCCAGGCGTGCCAGTCCGACCGGCAGATGCCGCAGGCCAGCACCTCCAGCACCACGCCATCGGGCGGGCAGTCGGGATCGGGCAGATCGGCGATCTCGAGCGGCTGGCGCCACCCGGTCAGCCGGGCGGCGCGCATCAGGCGATCTCCACCCGGTAGCTTTCGATGACGGTGTTGGCGAGCAGCTTCTCGCACATCGCCGTCACCTCGGCCTCGGTGGTGCCGGGCGCGAGGTCGAGCTCGATCAGCTTGCCCTGCCGCACGCCGGCGACGCCGGTGAACCCCAGCGCGCCCAGCGCCGATTTCACCGCCTCGCCCTGCGGGTCGAGCACGCCCTGCTTCAACATCACGGTCACGGTGGCCTTCATGGGCCCGCCCCCTTCATCTTTCCCCAAATACGCACGCCCGACCCCACGCGCCCCGCGCCGACCGCTCAGTTGATCAGCGTCGGCTTGGTCACGCCGGTCGGGCCCTGCGGCATCACGCCCAGGCGGCGCGCCACCTCGGTATAGGCATCGGCGAGGTTGCCGAGGTCGCGGCGGAACACGTCCTTGTCGAGCCGCTTGCCGGTGTCGATGTCCCACAGGCGGCACGAATCCGGGCTGATCTCGTCGGCGACGATCAGGCGCATGTAGTCGTTGTCCCAGACGCGGCCGATCTCGATCTTGAAATCCACCAGCTTGATGCCGACGCCCAGCATCAGGCCCGACAGGAAATCGTTCACGCGCAGCGCAAGCGACACCATGTCGTCCATGTCCTGCTGGCTGGCCCAGCCGAAGGCGATGATGTGCTCCTCGCTCACCAGCGGGTCGCCCAGATCGTCGTTCTTGAAGTAGAACTCCACGATGGGCCGGGGCAGCGGGGTGCCCTCCTCGATCCCGAGGCGCTTGGAGATGGACCCGGCGGCGACGTTGCGCACCACGACCTCGAGCGGGATGATCTCGACCTGGCGGATCAGCTGCTCGCGCATGTTGAGCCGGCGGATGAAATGCGTCGGCACGCCGATGGCGTTCAGCCCGGCCATGAAGAACTCGGACAGCCGGTTGTTGAGCACGCCCTTGCCCTCGACCGTGGCGCGCTTTTCGGCGTTGAAGGCGGTGGCGTCGTCCTTGAAATACTGCACCAGGGTGCCGGGCTCTGGGCCCTCGTAAAGGATCTTGGCCTTGCCTTCGTAGACCTTCTTGCGGCGTGCCATGCTGTCTCCGGACATGTCTGTCGGGCGCGTGGGGATCGTGCGCCCTGAACCTTCTGCGGCCTATAGGGCAAAGCGCGCTGTGTCGCAAGCAAGCCCGGTATCGGCGCTTGCAGGGGGCAAGCGCGGGGTCGTAAGGTCGCGGGCGACACCACCTTGGATCGACCAGACGGAGAACCCCATGGCCACCTTCGACGACCGCGAGAAGGCGTTCGAGAACAAGTATGCCCACGATCAGGAAATGCAGTTCCGCGCCGAGGCGCGGCGCAACAAGCTGATGGGCCTGTGGGTGGCCGAGCTGCTGGGCATCACCGGGGAAGAGGCGGCGGACTACGCCCGCGCCGTGGTGAAGGCCGATTTCGAGGAGGCCGGCCACGAGGACGTGATGCGCAAGGTCCTGGGCGATCTGGGCGACCGCGCGACGGAGGCCGAGGTGCGGGCGAAATACGACGCGCTGCTGGCGGTCGCGAAGGCGCAGCTTCTGACCGAGGAGTGAGGCACCGCTCTTTTGCCCACGATCACGGCCCCGCATGCACGCGGGGCCGTTTCGTATAGTGGGTTGAGCAATTCTCATAACCTTCATGCAGATTTTGCGCCTTGCTCATAATGCGCCAAGCGGCCACATGAGCCTTGCGCGCCCGACACCTGACGGAGACCTCCATGACATCCCCCCTCGCCCGGCTTCTGGAAACCCGCGACTGGCTGATGGCCGATGGCGCGACGGGCACGACGCTTTTCAACATGGGGCTGCAATCGGGCGACGCGCCGGAGCTGTGGAACGAGGATCACCCCGAGCGGATCACCGCGCTCTACAAGGGTGCCGTCGATGCCGGATCGGACATCTTCCTGACCAATTCCTTTGGTGGCACCCGCGCGCGGCTCAAGCTGCATGACGCGCAGGACCGCTGCTACGATCTGAACAGGCGTGCCGCCGCCATCGGGCGGGAGGTTGCCGACAAGGCCGGTCGCCCGGTGATCGTCGCGGGCTCCATCGGGCCGACGGGCGAGATCATGGCGCCGATGGGCCCCCTCACCCATTCCCGCGCGGTGGAGATGTTCCACGAACAGGCCGAGGGGCTGCGCGACGGCGGCGCCGATGTGCTCTGGGTCGAGACCATAAGCGCGCCCGAGGAATACGCCGCCGCCGCCGAGGCCTGCAAGCTGGCCGGCATGGACTGGTGCGGCACGATGAGCTTCGACACCGCCGGGCGCACGATGATGGGCCTCACCTCGGCGGGAATGGTCGACCTGGTCGAAAAGCTCGACCATGCGCCGCTCGCCTTCGGCGCCAATTGCGGCGTCGGCGCGTCCGATCTGCTGCGCACCGTGCTGGGCTTCCGCGCCGCCGGAACCGAGCGGCCGGTGATCGCCAAGGGCAACGCCGGCATCCCGAAATACGTCGACGGGCATATCCACTACGACGGCACGCCCGAGCTGATGGGCAGCTATGCCGTGATGGCGCGCGACGCGGGGGCCACGATCATCGGCGGCTGCTGCGGCACCACGCCCGAGCACCTGCGCGCGATGCGCAAGGCGCTGGAGGAAACGCCGCGCGGCGCCGCGCCGACGCTGGACCAGATCACCGCCGCGATGGGCGGGTTTTCCTCCGGCTCCGACGGCACCGACGACAAGGGCCCCGCAGCGCGCGAACGCAGCGGCCGGCGCCGTGTCCGCGGGTGAGCGACGGCCATGCTGCGCGCCGCGCTGGTCCTGCTCGGCCTCGTGCACCTCGGGCTCTGGGGGGCGTGGTATGTGTATCTCGGCGGGCAGGCCTGCGCCTTTGCCAGCACGAGCGCCCCCTGCCGGCTGCCGATGCCGTGGACGCTGCGCGGCGAGGATCTGCTGGTGATGGTGGCGGTCCCGGCGCTCGTGCCGCTGGCGCTGTTCGGCTTCGCGCTGCTGCCGCGGCGCAAGCCATGAGGCCGACCCAAACCGGGGGCGCGTCGCGCGAGGATGTGGCCATGTCGCATTCCGGCATGTCGCCCCCCGCAATTCAACTAGGACGAGTCCCAAGCGCGCCATGCGCGGGGCCATGCTGACAGGAGACGCGCCCATGTCGGACGACAACGACGAGATCATCCTTTCCGAGCTCGATGACGACGAGCTGGTGGGCCAGATGTATGACGACCTCTACGACGGCCTCAAGGAAGAGATCGAGGAATCGGTCAACATCCTGCTGGAACGCGGCTGGACGCCCTACGACATCCTGACCAAGGCGCTGGTCGGCGGCATGACCATCGTCGGCAACGATTTCCGCGACGGCATCCTCTTCGTGCCCGAGGTGCTGATGGCCGCCAACGCGATGAAGGGCGGCATGGCGATCCTGAAGCCGCTGCTGGTCGAAACCGGCGCGCCGCGCATCGGCAAGATGGTGATCGGCACGGTCAAGGGCGACATCCATGACATCGGCAAGAACCTCGTCGGCATGATGATGGAGGGCGCCGGCTTCGAAGTGGTGGACCTCGGCATCAACAACGCCGTCGACGCCTACCTCGACGCGCTGCTGGCGGAGGATGCCGACATCCTCGGCATGTCGGCGCTGCTGACCACGACGATGCCCTACATGAAGGTCGTGATCGACACGATGAAGGAAAAGGGCATCCGCGACGACTACATCGTGCTGGTCGGCGGGGCGCCGCTGAACGAGGAGTTCGGCCGCGCGATAGGCGCTGACGCCTATTGCCGCGACGCCGCCGTGGCGGTGGAAACCGCGCGGGAATTCGTGCTGCGCCGCCACAACCAGATGGCCGCGCGGGCCTGAGCCCGATCCCGGCCCGCCGTTTTGAGGCTGGGCCGGGTCCGGGTTTCCCGATAAAGCGGGCGCATGGCCGTCTCCGTCTTCATTGCTCGCCGCATCGACGCGGGGCTGTTCGCCCATGTGCACGACGACGTGTTCGACAACCCTCCCGATCCGCACCTGCTGGAACGCTTCCTCGCCGCGCCGCATCTGCACATCGCCGTCGCGGTCGAACGCGACCTGATGGTGGGCATGTGTTCGGGCGTGGTCTATCACCATCCCGACAAGCCCAACGCCTTCTGGATCAATGAACTGGGCGTCGCCGGACCATGGCGGCGGCAGGGCATCGCGACGCGGCTGGTGATGACCTGCATGGATCACGCCCGCCGGCTGGAGTGCACCGAGATCTGGGTCGTGGCCGACCCGACCGACGAGGCGGAGGGGTTCTGGCAAAGCCTGCGCTGGCACCGCACCGGTGAGCGGCTGGCGATGTTTTCCGCCGGGCTGGGCTGACGCCGCCCTTGCATTCCCGCCCCTGCCCGGCTTTTGTCCGCGCCATGACGATCTATGCCATCGGCGACATCCACGGCCAGCTCGACCTGCTGCGCGCGGCCCATGACCGCGTGGCGGCGGATCGTGCGCGCGAGGGCACCGAGGCGGCGGCGCTGGTCCATGTCGGCGACCTCGTCGATCGCGGGCCGGACAGCCGGGGCGTGGTGGCCCTGATGCACGATCTCGTGATGCAAGACGCGCGGGTGCGCGTGCTGAAGGGCAACCACGACAACATGTTCGTGCTGTTCGCGCAGGACGACCCGCGCGAAGACCCGCATCTGCGCCAGGATCTGAGCTGGCTTCACCCCCGACTCGGCGGGCAGGACACGCTCGCCTCCTACGGGATCGACCCCACGCTGCCGCTGGCCGCGCTGCACCGCGAAACCCTCGCGACCGTGCCGCCTGCCCATATCGCCTTTCTGGACGGGCTGCCGTTGAGCTTCGCCCAGGACGAGGCGCTGGTCGTGCATGCCGGCATCCGGCCGGGCGTGCCGCTGCACGCGCAGACGCCGCAGGATCTGTACTGGATTCGCGACGGCTTCCTCGACGACACGACCGATCATGGCGCGCTGGTGGTGCATGGCCACACCACCGTCGAGCAGGTCGAGCTGCATCCCAACCGGCTGGCGCTGGACACGGGGGCCGCCTATGGCGGGCCGCTCAGCGCCGTGGCGATCGAGGGGCGGGATGTGTACCTGCTGACCGATGCGGGGCGCGCACCGGTCCGGCCGCAGCGATGATCCCACCGCGCGACCTGCTGCTGGTGGCAGTGGTGATCCTGGCCTGGGGGTCGAACTTCTCGGCGATGAAGCTGGCGCTGGAGGAGGTGCCGCCGCTCCTGTTCGTGGGGTTGCGCTTCGCCATCCTGATCCCGCTCATCGCGGTCTTCCGCCGCCCCGCCGGCTGGCCTGCGATCCTGGCCGTGGGGGCGCTGATCAACATGGGGCAGTTCGCCTTCCTGTTCAGCGGGCTGGCGGCGGGGTCGAGCGCGGGGCTTGCCTCGCTGATCATCCAGAGCCAGGTGCCGATCACGATCCTGCTGGCCTGGGCTGTCTACGGCGAGCGCGTCACCGTGATCCAGATCCTCGGCATCGGGCTCGCGGCGCTGGGGCTGGCGGGGTTCGGCCTGGCCTCGGGCGGCAACATCACCATCGCGGGCCTCGTCCTGATCCTGTGCGGCGCCGCGTCCTGGGCGGCGGGCAACCTGGTGCTGCGCCGCCTGCCCGGCACCGACATGCTGGCGCTGTTCCTGTGGGCGAGCCTGGTGCCGCCGCTGCCGATGCTGGGGCTGTCGATGCTGACCGAAACCGCCGCGCCCTTGGCCGCGATCGCCGCGATCAGCCCGGCGGGCTGGGCGGCGGTGATCTATGTGGCCCTGGTCTCGACCGTTCTGGGGTATTCGCTGTGGGGCACGCTGCTGTCGCGGCATCCGGCGGCGCTGATCACGCCCTTCGCGCTGCTGATCCCGGTCATGGGCATGGGCACCGCGGCGGTGGTGCTGGGCGAGCGGGTGACGGGGACCGAGGCGCTGGCGGGGCTCGTCGTCCTGGCGGGGTTGAGCTTTGCCGTGTTCGGGCAGCGGTACGCCACGCGCAGGGCCTTGCGCCGCGGGCCGCCTGCGCCATGATGGGGGCCATGACCCTGCCCGACGACAAGACCCTGACCGAAACCGGCCTCGCGCCCGAGGGGCGTGGCCGGGTGCTGCTCATCGGCTGCGGCGCGCTGGCGCGCGAGGTGCTGGACCTGAAGGCGGCGAACCGCTGGGATCACCTCGACCTGCATTGCCTGCCCGCGATCTTGCACAACCACCCCGAAAGGATCACCGCGGCGGTGGAGGCCGCGGTGACCGCGCGGCGCGGCGACTACGGCAATGTCTTCGTGCTCTATGCCGATTGCGGCACCGGCGGGCTGCTGCAGGCGGCCTGCGACCGGCTGGGCGTGCGGATGCTGGCGGGGCCGCATTGCTACAGCTTCTTCGAGGGCAACGCGGCCTTTGCCGCGCGCGACGAGATCACAGCCTTCTACCTCACCGATTTCCTCGTCCGGCAATTCGACGCCTTCGTCACAAGGCCGCTTGGCCTCGACCGGCACCCGCAGCTGCGCGACATGTATTTCGGCAACTACACCAAGCTGGTCTACCAGGCGCAGACCGACGACCCGGCGCTGACGGAAAAGGCCCGGGCCTGCGCGGCGTTCCTGAAGCTCGATTTCGAGCGGCGCTTCACCGGCTACGGCGATCTGGAAGTGGCGATGCGGGGCCTTTGAGCAGCGGAAGACACGAGGTTTCCGCACCGGAAATCTGCAGTTTTTCGGCCCCCTCAGGCCGCCGCCTTGTCCGCCGCCAACAACCTGATCCGCTCCACCATCGCGCGCAGCCCGTTGGAGCGTTGCGAGGACAGGTGATCGTTCAGCCCCAGCCGCGCCAGTTCGCCGCCGGCATCGACCTTCAGCACCTCGCCCACGCTGAGCCCGTCATAGAGCGCGTGCAACACCGCGATCAGGCCCCGCACGATCATCGCGTCGCTGTCGCCGCGGAACCGGAACACGGCGCCCTGCCCCTCGCCCTCGATCTGCGGCAAGATCCAGACCTGGCTGGCGCAGCCCTCGACCTTGGTGGCGGGCACCTTCACGGCATCCTCCAGCGGGTCCATCGCCTTGCCCATGTCGATGACATGGCGGTAGCGCTCTTCCCAGTCGTCGAGAAACTCGAAGGTCTCGGCGATCTCCTCGAAGGCTGGCGTGGCCATGGGCGGTGTCTCCGGCGGGCTGTGGCAGGTGTGCCCCTGACCTAGGCGCGCGGGCCGCCGCCGTCCAGAGGCGCTTTCCTTCGCGCCCGCCTTGCGCTACCCAAGTCGCGGACAGACCCGACGGAGAGATCTTATGCTGCGCGTGATCCTTGCCCTGGCCCTGATGACCAGCCTTGCAGCCTGCGGCAGCCGTCTCAACCCGCTGAACTGGTTCGGCAACGACCGCGAGGAGCGTGTCGGCGTGTCCGAGCCCCTCGCCAGCGCCCCCGACGACCAGCGCCAGCTGGTGGCCGAGGTGGTCGACCTGTCGGTGGAGCCGACGACGCAGGGTGCCATCGTGCGCGCCATGGGCCGCCCGCCGGTGCAGGGCTTCTGGGAGGCCGAACTGGTCGAGGTGGAGCGCAACGAGGGATCGCTGGTCTACGAGTTCCGCGTCTTCCCGCCGCTTTCGCCCACACGCCAAGGCACGACGCAATCGCGCGAGGTCGTGGTCGGCGCCAACCTGACGAACTTCGATCTGGCCGGCGTCCGCACCATCACCGTGCTCGGCGCGCAGAACCGGCGCACCGTCAGCCGCCGCTGAGGCGGCACCTAGACCGGGACGATCCGCACCTTCTCGCCCTCGGCCGACAAGGCGACCTCGCCGCGCAGCAGGCGCAGCGCGTCGTCGCCGAAGACCTCGCGCCGCCATCCGGTGGCCCAGAGCCCGTCATGCGCACCCGAGGCGATGTCATCAAGGTCCGAGGAGGACGCGATCAGCTTGGCCGCGACGCCCGCTTCCTCGGCCTTGGCCTTCAGCAGCACCCGCAACAGGTCGGCCAGCGCCGAGTTCAGGTTCGACCGGTCGCGGCCATCGGGGATCTTCGGGTAGCGGTCCGGCGGCGTGTCGATGCCGCGCTGCACGGCGGCGATCAGCCCGTCGGCGACATCGCCCTTGCGCGCGTCGCGCAGGAGCAGCCGCGATTTCGCCAGGTCGTTCAGCGACCGCGGCTTGGTCGACGCCAGCTCCATCAGCGCGTCATCCTTGATGACCCGGCTGCGTGGCACGTTCCTTTCCTGCGCATAGGTCTCGCGGAAGGCGGCGAGCTGTTGCGCGATGGCCAGCGTCTTGCCGGAATTGGTGCGCAGTTTCAGCCGCTTCCAGGCCTCGGACGGATCGACCACATAGGCCGAGGCATCGGTGAGCGCGGAAAGCTCCTCCTCCAGCCAGGCGGTGCGGCCGGTGCGGTCCAGCTCTCGCTTGAGGTACTCGTAGATCTGGCGCAGGTGCGTCACGTCGGCCAGCGCATAGACCTTCTGCGCGTCCGAAAGCGGGCGGCGCGACCAGTCGGTGAAGCGCGAGGATTTGTCGAGCGGTGCGCGCGCGATCTTGCGCACCAGCGTCTCGTAGCCGACCTGATCGCCGAAGCCGCAGACCATCGCGGCAACCTGCGTGTCGAAAAGCGGCGTCGGCACCACATCGCCGTCGACGTGGAAGATCTCCAGATCCTGCCGCGCCGCGTGGAACACCTTGACCACGCCCGGCGCGCGCATCAGCTCGTAGAGCGGCTCGAGCGAGATGCCGTCGGCAAGCGGGTCGACCAGAACGGCGCCGCTGTCATCCTCGCCCGGCAACGCCATCTGCACGAGGCAGAGCTGCGCGAAATAGGTGCGTTCGCGCAGAAACTCCGTGTCGACGGTCACATAGGGGGCCTCTGCCGCCTGCGCGCAGAACGCGGCGAGAGCGTCGGTGGTGGAAATCGTCTGGATCAAGCGTCGTCTTTTCGCGGCCGGAGCAACTGTCCGAGCGGTGATATGCGAGCCAGCAGGGAATGGAAAGAGCCTCGCGCGCGCGCAAGACCGGGCGACACGGTCAATGCTCCGCCGCCCCTCCCACGCCCACCGTGCGCAGGGCCGGCTGGACGAGACGCTGCACGAGCACGATCGCGACCGACCCGAGCGCGAAGCCCAGCACCCCGTGCAGCGCGGCGCCCGCGACCCATTCGACACCGCCGCCGAGGCCTGCAAGCCCATGGGCGAGCGCATGGACGATCTCCTCCGGCGCGTGAACGCCCAGCTCGGCCAGCGCGTGGGTGATGATCGAGCCACCCACCCAGAGCATCGCGGCGGTGCCGACAAATGTCAGCGCCTTCAGGAACCACGGCATCCCCCGCACCACCCCGCGCCCGATGGCGCGGCCAGGACCGGTCCGCCCCTCGGCGGCCATGTGCAGACCGATGTCGTCGGCCTTCACGATCAGCGCGACCGAGCCATAGACCAGCGCGGTCACGCCAAGCCCGACGATCAGCAGCGCCGCCGCCTCGAACCAGATCGAGCCGGTGTCGAGCGCCGACAGCGCGATGGTCATGATCTCGGCCGACAAGATGAAATCGGTCTTGATCGCGCCCTTGACCTTGGCTTCCTCGAGATGGAGGGCGTCGTGCACCTCCTCGTCCAGCGGCGTGTCGTGGTGGGCGGGCGGCGAGAGCCAGTGCCAGACCTTTTCGGCACCTTCGTAGCACAGGTAGAGCCCGCCCAACATCAGCAGCGGCGGGATCGCCCAGGGCGCGAAGGCCGAGAGCAGCAGCGCGGCCGGAAGCAGGATCACCACCTTGTTGAAGATCGAGCCCTTGGCGATCTTCCACACGATCGGCAGCTCGCGCTCGGGGGCGAAGCCCTGGGCGTAGCCGGGCGTCACCGCCGCGTCGTCGATCACGACGCCCGCCACCTTGGTGCCTGCCTTGGCGGCCTGCCCGATCACGTCGTCGACCGAAGCCGCCGCAACCTTGGCGATCGCCGCCACGTCGTCGAGAAGCGCAAGAAGCCCGCCTGCCATGTGTCTTGTCCGATCTGTCCGAGGGTGTCGCTGTCGTGCCCTGCGCGCGATCCTACGCGGCCCGGCGCAAGCCACAAGGGCCGGAGGCGATCGCCCTAGCGCGCCCTCCGATCGGGGACCGTTCGACCGCACACCAACGACGCGCCCAGATCCATGACCGGTCCCCCGCCCGCGCCCGCCGCGACCACGGACCGGACCCTCGGCCGCCCGAAATAGCCCCTTTGCCCCGCCCTGCCCCCGTGGCAGGGTCGCGCCGAACCGGATGGGGGTGGGATGACGAACGGGCTGGCGATCTTTCTGGCGTGCTGCATCGCGGGCTTCGTGGCCTTCGATGCAATCGTCTTCGACCTCGACCTGTCCCTGGCGCTCGCCCGCCGGTTTGCCGCGCTGCTGAGCTGGATGGCGTTCTGGCGGTGAGGCGGCAGGCCCCGTCTGCCCAGTTTTCGGGCAGGCGACCGAGCCCGTTCGGCCCGGGGCCACGCGGGAGATTGCGGAGGCGACGGGGCGGCGCTACCGTCTTGCGCTGACGGCCCCCGCAGTTCCGGCTCCCCAAGCCGCGACCGATTGATCTGCCACGAAAGGATCACCCATGGCACAGGAAATTCTCGACACGATGCGCCGCAGGGCGCTGGGGCTTCTGGCGGCGGCACTCGCCACGGCGCTGCCGCTTGCGGCCGCCGCACAGGACAACACCCCTACGGACGCGCGGCTCCACACGCCCGGCCAGCTGACCGTGGGCACCGGCGATCCGGTCTATCCGCCGTGGATGATGAACAACGACCCCGCAAGCGGCGAAGGCTTCGAGAACGGGCTCGTCTACGCGCTGGCGGAAGAGATGGGATTTTCCCGCGACCAGGTGGTCTGGGTCGGGCAGACCTTCGACCAGGCCATCGCGCCGGGCGCGAAACCCTATGACTTCTCGATCCAGCAGATCTCGGTGACCGAGGCGCGCTCGCAGATCGTGAGCTTCAGCCAGGTCTACTATCAGCCCGAAAAGGCCGTCATCGCCCTGCCCGGCACCGCCGCCGAAACCGCCACCAGCTTCGAGGATCTGCGCGCGCTGCGCTGGGGCGCGGTGATCGGCACGACCGACAACGACTACCTCGTCAACATCCTCGGGATCGATGACGCGGCGATCTACAACGAACAGGTCGACGTGTTCCAGGCGCTGCAGGCGGGCCAGATCGACGCGACGCTGGCGGCGCTGCCCACGGCGCTGTTCGTCACCGCCGTGCAGGTGCCCGACGCTAGCATCGTCGCCCTGCTGCCCGCCGACGAGAACGACACCGGCCACGGGTTGCTGTTCGAGTTCGGCAACCCGTTGGTGCCCTGGGTCGACGAGGCGCTGGGTGCGATCATCGCGCGCGGCGTCGTCGACGATCTGATCGCCACCTGGCTCGTGGCCGATCCGGACCTGCCCGTCATCAGCGAATGACCGACCCGGCCGACGCCGCGCCGACGCGCGCGGCCCATGATCCGGCGCGGCGGGGCCCACCGCCGCCGCCGCCCCGCCGCAGCTTCGACTGGCGCGCCGCCGCCGTGCCTACCGCGATCAGCGCGATCAGCGTCGTGGTGGTGTTCGGCCTGATCGGCTGGGTCGTGACCTCGGCCGAGCAATGGCCGCGCATCAAGCTGCAGTTCTTCAACGTCGAGGCCATGATCGCGGCCTTTCCCCGCGTGCTGCAGGGGTTCTGGGTGAACCTGCAGGTCTGGCTGACGGTGCTGGCCTGCATCCTTGTCTGGGCGCTGGTGCTGGCCGTCGTGCGCTCGTTGCGCGCGCCGTGGTTCGCGCCGTTCCGGCTGATGGTGGTGATCTACATCGACATCTTCCGCGGCGTGCCGGTGCTGCTGCTGGTGCTGCTCTTCGGCTTCGGCATCCCGGCGCTGAACCTGCCGGGCCTGCCCAATTCCGGCCTCTTCTGGGGATCGGTCGCGATGGTGCTGAGCTATGCGGCCTATGTGGCCGAGATCTACCGCTCGGGCATCGACGCGGTGCACGAGGGGCAGCGCGCGGCGGCGAAGTCGCTGGGGTTGAGCGAGTGGCAGACGATGATCCACGCGATCTTGCCGCAGGCGCTCCGGAACGTGGTGCCGGCGCTGATGAACATCGTCGTGGCGCTGCAGAAGGATGTGGCGCTCCTGTCGGTGATCGGCGTGCGCGATGCGGTGCGCGAGGCGCAGATCTACACCGCCACCACCTTCAACTATTCCTCGCTGATCGTGGCCGCCGGCCTGTTCCTGCTCGCCACCATCCCGATGGCACGGCTGGCCGATTACCTGACCCGGCGCGACCGCATGCGCCGCCTGCAGCTGGCGGGCTAGGCGCCATGACGACACCGATGATCGAGATCGACACCGTCACCAAGTATTTCGGCGACAAGCTGGTGCTGGACCGCGTCAGCCTGACGGTGAATCCGCACGAGGTCGTGTGCCTGATCGGCGCGTCGGGATCGGGAAAGTCCACGCTGCTGCGCTGCGTGAACCGGCTGGTGGCGCATGACTACGGCACCATCCGGCTGGACGGCGTGCCGGTCGATGACCGCAGCTTCGGCAAGACCGGGCTGCAACGGCGCGCGGCGATCGTGTTCCAGGCCTACAACCTGTTCCCGCACATGAGTGTGCTCGACAACATCACGCTGGCGCCCTGCCGCGTGCATGGCCAAAGCCGGGCCGAGGCCGCGGCGCGCGGGTGCGAGGTGCTGGAGCGGTTCGGCATGGGCGGCTTCACCCGCGCCTATCCCGAGCAGCTGTCGGGCGGACAGCAGCAGCGCGTCGCCATCGCGCGCGCGCTGATGACCCGGCCCGACGTGCTGCTTCTGGACGAGATCACCGCCGCACTCGACCCGGAACTGGTGGGCGAGGTGCTGGCGATCATCCGCGGCCTGAAGGACGAGGGGATGACGATGATGATCGTCACCCACGAGATGGGATTCGCCCGCGAGGTCGCGGACCGGGTGGCCTTCCTCGACGCCGGCACGATCCTGGAGGAAGACACGCCCGACCGCCTGTTCGGCACCCCGCAGGAGGCGCGCACACGCGCCTTCCTGCAGCGCATCCTCTCGGCGGGGCGGCTTTGACGCGTCGTCCCGGCGTTATGCACGGACGACAGGCTGCGTGTTTTCGCTAACATGGCCCTGCGGCGCGCATCACAGGTTTCGCATCCGTCAAACCCGTGGCAGGTTGCGCCACAACAGAAGCAAGACACCAGACTGGAGAGACACATGGCCGTCAAAGTCGCCATCAACGGGTTCGGACGCATCGGGCGCAACGTGCTGCGCGCCATCATCGAACAGGGCCGCACCGACATCGAGGTGGTCGCGATCAACGACCTCGGCCCGGTCGAGACCAACGCGCACCTGCTGCGGTACGACAGCGTGCACGGCCGTTTTCCCGCCACCGTCACCACCACCGAGACCTCCATCGACGTCGGCCGCGGCCCGATCGAGGTGACCGCGATCCGCAACCCCGCCGACCTGCCCTGGGGCGATGTCGACATCGTGCTGGAATGCACCGGCATCTTCACCGACAAGGACAAGGCGCAGATCCACCTGGAAAACGGTGCAAGCCGCGTGCTGGTCTCGGCGCCCTCGAAAGGCGCGGACAAGACCATCGTCTACGGCGTGAACCACGGCACGCTGACTGCCTCCGACCTGATCGTGTCGAACGCATCGTGCACCACCAACTGCCTCGCGCCGGTCGCTCATGTGATCCACGACGCCATCGGCCTCAAGCGCGGCTTCATGACCACGATCCACAGCTACACCGGCGACCAGCCGACGCTCGACACCATGCACAAGGATCTCTACCGCGCACGCGCCGCGGCGCTCAGCATGATCCCGACCTCGACGGGGGCCGCCAAGGCCGTGGGCCTGGTGCTGCCCGACCTGAACGGCAAGCTCGACGGCGTGGCGATCCGGGTGCCGACGCCGAACGTGTCGGTCGTCGACCTGACCTTCGAGGCCATGCGCGACACGAGCGTGGAGGAGATCAATGCCGCCATCCACGCCGCCGCGGCCAGCGGCCCGCTGAAGGGCATCCTCGGCGTCACCGACGAGCCGCTGGTCAGCAGCGATTTCAACCACGACCCGCATTCCTCGATCTTCGCCACCGACCAGACCAAGGTGATGGACGGCACCATGTGCCGGGTGCTGAGCTGGTACGACAACGAGTGGGGCTTTTCGTGCCGGATGGCCGATACCGCGGTCGAGATGGGCAAGTTCCTGTGACGGCAGGCAGGTGGCGGGATTTGCGTATTTGAAGAAAGATGAACGGGCATTTGACTCAAATTGTCGCTGTCTCGCCCGTGTGGCTTCATCTTTCCGAAAATACGCCCGCCGGAGGCGTCAAGGTCTCCGGCACGCCGCCTGCGCCCCATGCTGAACCCGCGCCGGTGATGGCCGGATGGAGACGACGATGAGCTGGAAAACCCTCGACGACATGAATCTTGACGGCAAGACCGTGCTGACCCGTGTCGACATCAACGTGCCGGTCCAGGACGGGCAGGTCAGCGACGACACCCGCATCCGGCGCATCGTGCCGACCGTGCGCGACATCCTGGCCAAGGGCGGCAAGCCGGTGCTGGTGGCGCATTTCGGCCGGCCCAAGGGCAAGCCCGTGCCCGAGATGTCGCTGCAGGTGACACTGCCCGCGCTGGAGGCGGCGTTGGGGCAGCCGGTGCGCTTTGCGGGTGACGACTTCAAGACGGCGGTCGAGGCACTGGCGCCGGGCGAGGTGCTCCTGCTGGAGAACATCCGCTTCTTCCCCGGCGAGGAGAAGAACGACCCGGCGCTGGCGCGGGAGCTGGCGGGGCTGGCCGACATCTACTGCAACGACGCGTTTTCCGCCGCGCACCGGGCGCACGCCTCGACCGAGGGGGTGGCGCATCTGCTGCCCTCCTGCGCCGGGCGCTCGATGGCGGCGGAACTGCGCGCGCTCGAGGCGGCGCTGGGCAACCCGGCGCGTCCGGTCGTGGCCGTGGTCGGCGGCGCCAAGGTGTCGACCAAGCTCGACCTGCTGTCGCACCTGATCCGGAAGGTCGACAAACTCGTGATCGGCGGCGGCATGGCCAACACGTTTCTCGCAGCACAGGGGCTCGACGTCGCCAAGTCGCTCTGCGAGCACGACCTTGCCGATACCGCGCGCGAGATCCTGGCCGAGGCGGAAGCCACGGGCTGCGAGATCATCGTGCCCGGCGATGTGGTGGTGGCCGAGGCGTTCGCCGCCAATGCCCCGCATGACACCGTCGCCGCGACCGAAGTGCCGGCGGGCAGCATGATCCTCGATGCCGGCCCCGACACGGTGGATCGCATCATCGCCGCCTTCGGCACGGCGCAGACACTGATCTGGAACGGTCCGCTCGGCGCGTTCGAGATCGAACCCTTCGACCGCGCCACCAACGCCGCCGCGCGGGCCGCCGCCGACATGACCGAGGCCGGAAGCCTGGTATCGGTCGCGGGCGGGGGCGACACCGTCTCGGCGCTGAACCGGGCCGGGGTGGCCGAGCGGTTCACCTATATCTCCACCGCCGGCGGCGCCTTTCTCGAATGGATGGAAGGCAGGGATCTGCCCGGTGTCGCGGCGCTTCGGCAGGCGAAGTGACGCCTGTTTGCGCCACCATTGTGGACAGGGCCGCAGCGCTTTGGCAAGGAGAGCCAAAGCCCGTCACCCTTGAGGAGTGCGCCCGATGCCCAATGCCGCCATGACAACCCAGATGCAGACCGGACAGGGCTTCATCGCCGCGCTCGACCAGTCGGGGGGATCGACGCCCAAGGCGCTGCGCCTCTACGGCATCGAGGAGGATCACTACGCCTCCGAGGCCGAGATGTTCGACCTGATCCATGCCATGCGCGCGCGCATCGCCACGGCGCCCGCCTTCACTGGCGACAAGGTGATCGCCGCGATACTGTTCGAGGACACGATGGACCGCCAGATCGGCGGCAAGCCCGCCGCGACCTTCCTGTGGGAGGACCGCGGCGTCGTTCCGTTCCTGAAGATCGACAAGGGGCTGGAGGACGAGACCGACGGCGTGCAGATGATGAAACCCATCCCCGGCCTCGACGATCTGCTCGACCGCGCGGTCGGGCATGGCATCTTCGGCACCAAGGAACGCTCGGTCATCCACGGCGCGAATGCGGCCGGCATCGCCAACATCGTGGCGCAACAGGTGGATCTGGGGTTCCAGGTGCTGGCCAAGGGGCTGATGCCGATCCTCGAGCCCGAGGTGAGCATCAAGGCCGAGGACAAGGCAGAGGCCGAGGAGATCTTGCTGGCCGAGTTGTTGAAGGGGTGCGACGCGGTGCGCGACGGGCAACAGGTGATGCTCAAGCTCACCATTCCGACAAAGCCCAACCTCTACGCGCCGCTGATCGCGCACCCCAAGGTGATGCGGGTGGTGGCGCTGTCGGGCGGCTACGAGCGCGCCGAGGCCTGCGAACGCCTGGCCGCCAATTCCGGCATGATCGCCAGCTTCTCGCGGGCGCTGACCGAGGGGCTATCGGCGCAACAGTCGGATGACTCGTTCAACGCCGCGCTGGCCGAGGCGATCGACGCGATCCACGCCGCCTCGATCACCTGACCAGGCGCATCGCACCGGCGCGCGCCCCGATCGGGGGCCGCGCGCCGACAGCCGCGTCAGTCCTGCTCGCCGGTGAAGTAGATCTGCATGAAGGCGGGTTCGCCCATCCGGTCGAGCAGCTTGAGCTGCCGGTCGAGCCAGTCCCAGTGGCCTTCCTCGTCCAGCGCGATGGTCTCGAACAGCACGCGGCTGCCCAGATCGCCGGCCTCGGCCGCCTCCCGCGCGGCGGTGGAATAGACCTCGATCGCCTCGTCCTCGTCGGCGCGGTCGGCCTCGAACATCGCCTTGAGGCTTTCGGCCTTCACCGGCTTTTTCGCCGGAACCACCTCGGGCGTGCCGCCCAGGAACAGGATTCGCTCGATGAACCGGCCGGCGTGGCCCAGTTCCTCCTGCATCTCTTCGCGCATCTTGGCGGCCAGCTTGTCGAGGCCCCAGTCGTCGAGAACATGGGCGTGCAGCAGGTACTGCTGCACCGCCGACAGCTCCATCGACAGGGCCTGCTGCAGGGATGCGATGCTGGATTGATGACGTGGCATGGGAATGCTCCTTGGATCTATCGGTTGACAATTAGAATAATTCTAAGTTCTGCGGGGTCGCGGTTCAACCCCCGCAAGGCAGCCGGCGCCCGGAGCCGTGAGGGTTGGCAGCACCGTCTTCCCAACACATGACCGGGCGGAAGGTTTCGCAGATGGGGGATTCCCTTTTGCGAATCATTGTGCGAATCTGAGCCCCAGCGCCTCGGCAGAGGGCGCACCGACCATGAGGCAGACGCAGATTCCATGACGCGCAGCGCATCCCTCACCGGCCTGTTCCTGCCCGTGGCCCTCCTGTTCATCGGGGCCTATTTCACCTTTACCGCGGTGCAGGGAAACTACGGGCTGTTCCAGCGCATCCAGATCTCGGCCGAGGCCGACCGGTTGCAGGCGCAACTCGACACGCTGCAGGACGAGGTCGCCCGGATGGAGATCCTGACGCGGCGCTTGTCGGACGATTACCTCGATCTCGACCTGCTCGACGAACAGGCGCGCGCGCTTCTGGGCTATGTGCGCGCCGACGAGATCATCCTGCCCTGAGAACCTGCCCCGCGCAGCCACCGCGCGGCTTTTCGCGCGCGCCCGGCACCGGGGTTGACGCCTGCCCCCCGCAGCCCGCACCCTTGGCCCTACGACGCCTTGCACCCGGCGCAAGCCCCTGCGTCAGGAAAGCGGGGTGCAATAGGCGGTTGCGTCTGCTAGGAAAATGTTCAACGTTAAACTAATTCTTCGACCGGGGGAGGATGACCGGGATGGCACCACGCAAGACAGCCGCGGCAGCGAACAAGGCGCCGAACGTATCGGCCGACGAGCTGAAGAAATACTACGGCGACATGCTCTTGATCCGCCGCTTCGAGGAAAAGGCCGGCCAGCTCTACGGCATGGGCCTGATCGGCGGCTTCTGTCACCTCTACATCGGCCAGGAGGCAGTCGTCGTGGGCCTCGAGGCCGCGGCGGAAGAGGGCGACAAGCGCGTCACCTCCTACCGCGATCACGGCCACATGCTGGCCTGCGGGATGGACCCCAGGGGCGTCATGGCCGAGCTGACGGGCCGCGAGGGGGGCTACTCCAAGGGCAAGGGCGGCTCGATGCACATGTTCTCGAAAGAGAAGCATTTCTACGGCGGCCACGGCATCGTCGCAGCCCAGGTGCCGATCGGCGCGGGCCTCGCCTTCGCCGACAAGTACCTTGGCAACGACCGCGTGACCTTTGCCTATTTCGGCGATGGCGCAGCCAACCAGGGCCAGGTGGCCGAAACCTACAACATGGCCGAGCTGTGGGACCTGCCCTGCATCTTCGTCATCGAGAACAACCAGTACGCGATGGGCACCAGCGTGAAGCGCGCCACGAAATCCCCCGATTTCTGGGAACGCGGCGCCGCCTACGGCATCGCGGGCGAGGCCGTCGACGGCATGGACGTTCTGGCCGTCAAGGCCGCCGGCGAAAAGGCCGTGGCCCACTGCCGCGCGGGCAAGGGCCCCTACATTCTCGAGGTCATGACCTACCGCTACCGCGGCCATTCCATGTCGGACCCCGCGAAGTACCGCACCCGCGAAGAGGTGCAGGAAATGCGCGAGAAGCGCGACGCCATCGAACACGTGCGCCAGATGCTGCTGACCGGCGGCCATGCCTCCGAGGACGATCTGAAAAAGATCGACAAGGAGATCAAGGAGATCGTGAACGAGGCCGCAGAGTTTTCCAAGGAAAGCCCCGAGCCGCATCTCGACGAGCTCTGGACAGACATCTACGCCGATGCGGCGCCGCAGGACGCCTGAGGGGGGACACAGACCATGGCAACCGAAATTCTGATGCCCGCCCTCTCCCCCACGATGGAGGAGGGCACGCTGGCCAAATGGCTGGTTAAAGAAGGCGACACCGTCTCGGCCGGCGACATCATCGCCGAGATCGAGACCGACAAGGCCACGATGGAATTCGAGGCCGTGGATGAAGGCGTGATCGGCAAACTTCTTGTAGAAGAAGGCACCGAGGGCGTGAAGGTGAACACCCCCATCGCCGTGATCGGCGAAGAGTGCGAGGACATGTCCGCGCCCGAGGCCACCAGCGCCCCCGCACCCGTCGCGCTGGAAACCTCCGAGGGCAAGGCCGACCCGGCCCCCGCCAACGGCTCAACCCCCGCGCAGGCGGCAACGCCGAAGCCCGACCAGACCCCCGACTGGCCCGAGGGCACGGCGATGAAGACCCAGACCGTGCGCGAAGCGCTCCGCGATGCCATGGCCGAGGAAATGCGCCGCGACGATACCGTCTTCGTCATGGGCGAGGAGGTGGCCGAGTACCAGGGCGCCTACAAGGTGACGCAAGGGTTGCTCGACGAATTCGGCGCGCGCCGCGTGATCGACACGCCGATCACCGAACACGGCTTCGCCGGTCTCGGCGTCGGCGCGGCCTTTGGCGGCCTGCGCCCCATCGTCGAGTTCATGACCTTCAACTTCGCCATGCAGGCGATGGACCATATCGTCAACTCGGCGGCCAAGACGCTCTACATGTCCGGTGGCCAGATGGGCGCGCCCATGGTCTTCCGTGGCCCCAACGGTGCCGCCGCCCGCGTGGGTGCACAGCACAGCCAGGATTACGCCGCCTGGTATTCCTCGATCCCCGGCCTCAAGGTGGTGCAGCCCTATTCGGCCGCCGACGCCAAGGGCCTGCTCAAGACCGCGATCCGCGATCCCAACCCGGTGATCTTCCTCGAGAACGAGATCCTCTACGGCCGCTCCTTCGAGGTGCCGGACCTCGAGGATTTCACCATCCCCTTCGGCAAGGCCAAGATCTGGCGCGAGGGCACGGATGTGACCATCGTCAGCTTCGGCATCGGCATGACCTACGCGCTCGCCGCCGCCGAGGAACTGGCCAAGGACGGGATCGAGGCCGAGGTGATCGACCTGCGCACGTTGCGCCCGCTCGATTACGACACGGTCATCGCCTCGGTGATGAAGACGAACCGCTGCGTGACCGTCGAGGAAGGCTTCCCGGTCTGCTCGATCGGCAACCACCTCTCTGCCTACATCATGCAGAACGCCTTCGATCATCTTGACGCGCCGGTGATCAACTGCACCGGCAAGGACGTGCCGATGCCCTATGCCGCGAACCTCGAGAAACACGCGCTGACCTCGGTCCCCGAAGTGGTCGCGGCCGTCCGCCAAGTCACCTACCGGTAAGGAGAGCCAGCGATGCCCACGGAAATCCTGATGCCCGCCCTCTCCCCCACGATGGAGGAAGGGACGCTCGCCAAATGGCTCGTGAAAGAGGGTGACACCGTCGCCTCCGGTGACATCCTCGCCGAGATCGAGACCGACAAGGCCACGATGGAATTCGAGGCCGTCGACGAAGGCGTGATCGGCAAGATCCTTGTAGAAGAAGGCACCGAGGGCGTGAAGGTCAACGCCCCCATCGCCGTTCTTCTGGAAGAAGGCGAAAGCGCCGGCGACATCGGCAAGGGCGCGGCCCCCGCCGAAGCGTCCGAAGCCGAGGCAAAGGCCCCTGCCCCCGCGGCGCCCGCCGCCGCAGCCGCCGCCACCCTTGCGGCGCCGCAGGCCGCCGATGGCAGCCGCATCTTCGCCTCGCCGCTCGCGCGGCGGATCGCCGCCGACAAGGGCCTCGACCTTGCCCGGATCAAGGGCTCCGGCCCGCATGGCCGGATCGTCAAGGCCGATGTCGAAGGCGCGACCACCGCCCCCGCCGCCGCATCGGCCCCAGCCGAGGCCAAACCCGCAGCCCCTGCCCCTCCCGCCACCGCGATGCCCACCGGCCCCGCTGCCGCGCAGGTGCTCAGGATGTACGAAGGCCGCGAGATCGAAGAGGTCGCGCTCAACGGCATGCGCAAGACGGTCGCCGCCCGCCTCACCGAGGCCAAGCAGACCATCCCGCATTTCTACCTGCGCCGCGAAATCCGGCTCGACGCGCTGATGGCCTTCCGCGCCCAGCTGAACAAGCAGCTGGAGGGCCGCGGCGTGAAGCTGTCGGTCAATGATTTCATCATCAAGGCCTGCGCCAACGCGCTGCAAACCGTGCCCGATGCCAACGCTGTCTGGGCGGGTGACAGGATCATCAAGCTGAAACCCTCCGACGTGGCGGTCGCCGTGGCCGTCGATGGCGGGCTCTTCACGCCGGTTCTGCAGGACGCGCACCAAAAGTCGCTCTCGGCCCTGTCCGCCGAGATGAAAGACCTCGCGGGCCGTGCCCGTGACGGCAAGCTCAAGCCACATGAATATGTCGGCGGCAGCTTCGCCATCTCGAACCTCGGCATGTTCGGGATCGAGAATTTCGACGCCGTCATCAACCCGCCCCACGGCGCGATCCTCGCCGTCGGTGCGGGCGTCAAGAAACCCGTTGTCGGCGCCGATGGCGAACTTACAGTCGCGACCGTCATGTCGGTCACGCTCTCGGTCGATCACAGGGTCATCGACGGTGCTCTCGGCGCGCAACTGTTGCAGGCGATTGTTGACAATCTGGAATCGCCCATGCTCATGCTTGCGTAAGCAAGGAACAGCGGTGTCCAGGGGAGGAGTGGCGCCGCGACAAGACGGGGTCGCGCCATGCGTGGCCCCGTCGCGTTTTCGGGCCTCCGGTTTGATCTGGCGCAAGGCCGCACGGCCACGGGCACCCTACGCCGGGCGCGGACAACCGCCTCGAAAAGGACCCCCCGATGGACTGGAAAGACACGCTGCGCCACACCGGCGCGATCCTCGGCCCCATGCGCAAGGACGAGGCCGCGACCGCGCAGGGCTTTCACGCGCTTCACGACGCGGCCCTCGCCGACGGCGCCCTGTCGACAAGGCACAAGGAACTGATCGCGCTCGCCATCGCGGTGTCCAAGCAATGCAACGATTGCATCGGCTTTCACGTCAAGGCCGCGATCCGCGCCGGCGCCACCCGTCAGGAGGTCGCCGAGACGATCAATGTCTGCGTGCTGATGAACGGCGGCCCCGGCTACATGTACAGCGCCAAGGCGATCGAGGCCTACGACCAGCTGTCGTGACGCCCCTCACGGCTGCAGCGCCTTCCACTGCCCCGGCCCGATCCCCTCCAGCGTGTGCGGCCCGACCGACCAGCGCACCAGCCGCAGCACCGGCAGGCCGACATGCGCGCACATGCGCCGCACCTGCCGGTTGCGCCCCTCGGTGATGGTCAGGCGCAACCACGCCTCGGGCACCGACTTGCGAAACCGCACCGGCGGGTCGCGCGGCCAGAGCCATCCGGGCGCGTCCACCTCCTCCACCTCGGCGGGCCGCGTCGGCCCGTCCTTCAGCGTGACCCCCTTGCGCAGCGCCGCCAGCGCCTCCGCCGTGGGCACCCCCTCGACCAGCGCGCAATAGGTCTTCGGCGTCGCCGATGCCGGGTCGGTCAGCCGCGCCTGAAGGATGCCGTCATTCGTCAGCAGCAACAGCCCCTCCGAGTCGCGATCCAGCCGCCCTGCCGGATACATCCCCGGCATGTCGAGCCACCGTTTCAGCCCCGGCCAATGCCCGTCATCGGTGAACTGGCTCAGCACATCCATCGGCTTGTTGAACCCGATCAGCCGGGTCTCGCCCTTGGGCAACCGTTTGCGAGGGCGCGGGCGGCTCATCCCTCCCCCGCCTTCCACTTGGCCAGCCAGCGCGTCGGGGCCGCCTCCTCCCACGTCCGAAGAAGCCGCGCCTCGGCCCAGTCCCGCTCGATCCGCCCTGCCGCGACCAGGATCAGCCCGTGATTGGCGTAATGGTCGTGATGGAGGAACGTCTCGGGGTCGGCGGCGCGCAGCATCTCCCGCTCTTCGATGGTACCCTTGAAGACAGCCGCATCGACGTAGGGCGACCACCAACACCACATCCTGCCGTGCGCCTTGAGGTTGGGATTGCCCCAACTCACGGCATCCTCGACCTTCGGCAGGTCGAGCGAGAGCGCGAAGCCGCGCAGGTCGTCCCAGGTGCGGATCGGATCGGGCATGCGACCAGCCTTTCGTGTCCTCTCGGCGTATGCACGGCGTGTGTACGCCCTGTGTACGGTGTGTGACACGCGTCGATCAATGCGCCTCGGCCCAGTTCGCCCCCTGCCCCGCATCCACCACCAGCGGCACGTCGAGATGCACGGCCGGGTGCGCGGCCCCCTCCATCACCTCGCGGGCGCGCGCGATCAGCGCGTCGACCGAGCCCTCTTCAACCTCGAACAAAAGCTCGTCATGAACCTGCAACAGCATCCGCGCGGGCAGCCCTTCGATGGCGTCCTCCATCCGGATCATCGCCCGCCGGATCACGTCGGCCGCCGTGCCCTGGATCGGCGCGTTGATCGCCGCGCGCTGCGCGAAACCGGCAGTCGGGCCTTTCGCGTTGATCTCGGGGCTATGGATCTTGCGCCCGAACAACGTCTGCACATAGCCTTTTGATTTCGCGAAGTCTTTCGTCTCGCTCATGTAATCCCTGATGCCGGGGAAGCGCTCGAAATAGCGGTCGATGAAGCCCTGCGCCTCGGCCCGCGGGATGCGCAGGTTGCGCGCGAGGCCGAAGCCGGAAATCCCGTAGATCACCCCGAAATTGATCGCCTTGGCCTGCCGCCGCACGTCCGGCGTCATCTCGTCGAGCGGCACGCCGAACATCTCCGACGCGGTCGCGGCATGGATGTCCTGCCCCTCGCGGAAGGCCTGCTTCAGCGCGTCGATCCCGGCGACATGGGCCAGAATGCGCAGCTCGATCTGGGAGTAGTCGAGGGAAACCAGAAGTTTACCTTTTTCGGCGACAAAGGCCTCCCGGATGCGGCGGCCTTCCTCGCTGCGCACGGGGATGTTCTGCAGGTTCGGATCGGTCGACGCCAACCGCCCGGTATTCGCGCCCGCGATCACGTAGGAGGTGTGAACGCGCCCCGTCTCGGGGTTGATATGGTCCTGCAACGCATCGGTGTAGGTCGATTTCAGCTTGGAAAGCTGCCGCCAGTCCAGCACGCGGCCCGGCAGATCATGCTCGGTCGCCAAGTCCTCCAGCACGTCTGCGGGCGTGGAATACTTGCCGGTCTTGCCGGTCTTTCCACCCTCCAACCCCATCTTTTCAAAGAGAATCTCGCCCAGCTGCGCGGGCGAACCCACGTTGAACTTCTCCCCGGCAAGCTCGTGGATCTCCGCCTCCAGCCCCGCCATCTTCTGCGCGAAAGCGTTCGACATGCGGCTCAGCACATCACGGTCCACGCGGATCCCCGCCATCTCCATGCGCGCCAGCACCGGCACCAGCGGGCGCTCCAGCGTCTCGTAGACGGTCGTGACCTGCGCGCGGTGCAGCTGCGGGCGAAACGTCTGCCAGAGCCGCCACGTGACATCGGCATCCTCGGCGGCATAGGGCGCGGCGTCGGCGATGCTGACCCGGTCGAAGGTGATCTGGGATTTTCCGCTTCCCAGCAAGGACTTGATCGGAATGGGCGTATGCGACAGGTAGCGCTCGCTGAGCGCATCCATCCCGTGCCCGTGCAGCCCTGCGTTCATCGCATAGGACATCAGCATCGTGTCGTCGATCGGCCCGACCTCGATCCCGTAGCGGGCCAGGATCTTCACGTCATACTTGGCATTTTGCAGGATTTTCAGGACGCTGGCGTCCTCCAGCATCGGCTTCAGAAGCGCCAAGGCCTCCTCCAGGCCCATCTGCCCCTCGGCCAGCGCGTCCGACCCGAACAGCCCCTCGCCCCCCTCGGCCTTGTGGGTCAGCGGCACGTAACAGGCCACGCCCGGCGCGGTCGCCAGCGAGATGCCGACAAGGTCGGCCGTCATCTCGTTCAGGCCGGTGGTTTCCGTGTCGACGGCGATCTCGCCGCGCGCATGGGCGCGGTCGATCCAGGCCTGCAAACCCGCGGCATCGCGCACAACCTCGTAGACCGAGGCATCCATCGGCGGCATCTTCGGCGCGTCCTCGCCCACGGGCTCCGCCCCGCGCGGATCGGTGTCGGGGATCGCCGGCGCCTCGACGCCAAGGCCGTCGGCGATGCGCTTGGTCAGCGTGCGGAACTCCATTTTTCCGAGGAACTCCAGCAGGATCTGCGGATCGGGCTCCATCACCTCGAGATCATCCAGCGTCTCGGTCATCGGCACGCGATCATCCAGCGTGACCAGCCGCTTCGACAGCCGGATCTGCTCGGCATGCTCGATCAGCGTCTGGCGGCGCTTGGGTTGGGGAACTTCATCCGCCCTCTCCAGAAGGGTCTCCAGATCCCCGAATTCATTGATCAGAAGGGCCGCGGTCTTGACCCCGATACCCGGCGCGCCGGGGATGTTGTCGACGCTGTCGCCCGCCAGCGCCTGCACATCGACCACCTTGTCGGGAGAGACCCCGAACTTGGCCTCCACCCCCTCGCTGTCGATGCGGGTGTTCTTCATCGCGTCGAACATCTCGACGCCCCCGCCGACCAGCTGCATCAGGTCCTTGTCGGACGAGATGATCGTCACGCGCCCCCCGGCCTCGCGCGCCTGCCGGGCGAGCGTGGCGATGATGTCGTCGGCCTCGTAATTCTCCAACTCGAGGCAGGCGATGTTGAAGGCACGGGTCGCCTCGCGCGTCAGCGGGATCTGCGGGCGCAGATCCTCGGGCATCGCCTCGCGGTTGGCCTTGTAGAGGTCGTACATGTCGTTGCGGAACGTGTGGCTGCCCTTGTCGAAGACGACGGCGGCATGGGTCGGCGCGTCGGGGCCGGTGTTGGCCTCGATCATGCGGTGGATCATGTTGCAAAAGCCCGAAACGGCCCCAATTGGAAGTCCGTCGGACTTCCGCGTCAGCGGCGGCAGGGCGTGATAGGCGCGGAAGATGAAGGCCGAGCCATCAACGAGGTGAAGATGATGACCAGTTCCGAATGCCATGATGCCCTCCAAGCCTGTTCGCGCCTGTTCTACCCCGCGCTGGCGCTCGCTGCGACCGTGTTTTTCGCCGGAGCGGCCCAGGCCCAGATGCGGCTCGATCCCGCCTGCATGCTGCGCGAGGGCGAGGTCGACAGCTGCGCCCATGTCGTCGCCTGCATCGGCGGCGATACGCTCTTCGTCGGCGGCTCGATGGGCTGGGACACCGGCACGGTCTACGGCGAACTCTACAACGGCACCCCCTGCGAGGGCGTCTGGGACAGCACCATCGGCAGGGCGGAGTTCACCTGTGCGGACGGCACGGAGGGGTCCGTCACCTATACCAGCATCGACGGAGCGACCGGCACCACCATCGGCGGCGGCACGACGCTGGATGGCCGCCCGGTCGAGGCATGGTCGGGCCATGCGATCGCCGATTTCATCGAGCGGGAAACCGGCCGCGTTACCCTGCAATGCGGGGTGCAGGAACTGATGATGATGTAAGGGGGGGTCAGCCGCCCTTTTGCGCCTTGTCCACGAAATCCTCGTGGATGAATTTCTTGTCGCAATAGCCGCATTCGACCTCGCCCGTCGCGGGAGAGAGCGACAGCCAGACGCGCGGATGACCAAGCGCCCCCTCGCCGCCGTCGCAGGCGACGCGCCAGGCTGAAACGATCTGGGTTTCGGGCGGGGCGATGGGCATGGCGATGGGCTCCGTCATGGGTGGTCGTTGCGGATATGGCAGGTCGCACAGGGGCGGGCAAGGGTGCGCCCCGCCCGCCCCAGGTGTCGCGCTCAGTCCTTCGCCGGTTGCAGCATCCGTCCCAGCGGGCGGCCCGACAGGATATGGACGTGGTAATGCGGCACCTCCTGCACGGCGACCTCGCCTGCGTTCGAGATGGTGCGATAGCCCTGCCCGCCCTCGCCCGGCCGGATGCCCTTCTCGGCGCAGATGCGGCCTACGGTGCGCCAGAAATCCACGATCTCGGCCTCCGACGCCTCCAGCGCGAAGTGATCGGCGCAGACGTAAGCGCCCTTTGGGATCACGAGGATATGGATCGGCGCCTGCGGGTAGATGTCGTTGAAGGCCAGCGTATGCTCGGTCTCGATGACAGTCTGGTTGGGGATCTCGCCGCGCAGGATCCTGGCGAAGATGTTCTGGTCGTCATAGGCGTAGGGCATCGGGACCTCCTGTCAGTCGGCGAAGAGAAACGGGGTTTCGGCAAGCTCGGTCGCGGCATCATGATCCGTGCCGAAGAAATCCGACAGCACCAGCGCATTCTCGGCGGCACCGCGATCTTGCCGCATCCGCCAGTGGCGCGGGAACTCGGCCTCGCGGATGCGGATGGATTCGTCGGCGAACTCGTGACGCAGCGTCGGCAGCATCCGGGCGATCACGTCGTCGGGCGTGTCCATCGTGGCCAGACCGACGCGCCGGGCATGGCCCACCAGGTACTGGTCGTCGAAGACGCATTGCAACTCGAGGATGCGGGTGTTGGCCCGGTCCGACATGAAATCCTGCATCAGCGCGATATTGCCGGGGTCGAGACAGATCATCAGCCGGTCGGTGCCGTGATAATCGAACAGCATCCGCATCAGCGCGCGACGGTGACGGTTGCGCTTTTCCAGCGTGCGCTCGATGCCTCCCAGATGCGGCACGGGGCAGGATGCCTCGTCGAACAGGTATTCGACCCCCCGGATATCCAGCCGATCCGAGGCCGCGTGCAGCAACCGTTTGGCGACATGCCATTTCTTGCAGACCAGCATGTAGAGGTTGCGGTCGGGGCCCAGCGTGCTTTCGCGTTCCCAGAAACGCGTGCCGTAGCGTTTGCCGATCCGCCCTCGCCCGGTGAGGAAGGCATGGAGCTTCTCCCCCTCCTGGCTGGTGGCAAAATCGACGCGGTCCGAATCCCACAGCGCGCCCAGCCGGTCCTTGAGCAGGGTCGCCTCGGGGCTGATCTTGCGGGCGAACAGGTAGTTCTGGCTGATCAGCAGGTCGTACTGGTCGTTGTAGAAGGTGACCGGCATGCCGTAGTCGCTGAACATCTTGAAGGTCAGCGTCCGGCTTTCGATCTCGCGCGCGGGGACAAGGTGGCGCACCAGCGTCTGGAAAAACGTCTCGTCGGGGATCCAGGTGGTCGAGAAAAAGCGCACCACGTCGCGCCGGTCGCGGCAGAACTGCAGGATCTTCTCGATCGTGCGGCGGCGCAGGCACCACCACTGGCTGCCGATCTGGACCTCGATATCCTCGGGGATGCGCCGCTTGAGGCCGAGCCATCTCTGCAGCTCGAAGCTGCGGTAGAACAGCCATTTCTGCGTGCGTTCGTTGAAGATGTGGCGGTAGATCAGCCGTTCTTCCTTGAAGCCGGTCTTGATCCAGTCCGAGTTGAAGAAATCGAAGCTTTCGATGTAGTCGCGGTCATGGGCGTCGAGGAAGCGGTGGGCGTAGGCGGCGGATTTGACCGACATGCAGTCGCCCGAAAGCATGTAGAAATGGGTGGCATCGGGAAAGGCGGCATCGGCGGCCTCGACCGCGTTCAGCGTGGCGCGCACGAGGCTCCACGCGCCCCAACCGCATTTCACGCGTTTTGCGGCGAAAACCACGGCCGGATTGTCGGCAAGCGCCTCGCGGATCTGCAGGTAATGGGCGGCGTTGGCACGCGCGTCGAAGTGGATCGAGACATAATCCCCCGTCGCCGTGAGGCGCTGCGCTTGCAGCACGATCGCGTCGGGGTCCTTATGACACAGGAGTATGAAGGCTATCTTCGCCATGCCTGAAACAAAACGCCTCAATCTTTCCTTATTGTTCCCATACTAATAGCTAACGAAGATTGAAGTCACACGTCTTGTTGGATCATTATGGGCCGAACGCGCCGCGCAGGACGGCACGACCGACGACGAAAGAGGCCAAGAGCATGGGTTTCCCCGGAACCTGGATGACGGAAAGTGAAAGCGTGGTCTATCGCGTGGTGCCGAAATGCGCCTGTTCGACCATTGGCCAGATCCTCTACTACTCCGACAACGGAGAATATTTCGACGGCGACATCCATGACGCGACCTCCGGGTTGCACAAGTGGTCGATCGAGGCCAGCCAGCCGGTGATCGACGCCACTGTCCGCGGTCGGAAATCCTACACCTTCACCTGCGTGCGCAACCCCTATACCCGCATCCTGTCGTCATTTTTCGACAAGATCTGCGGCATCCAGCGCAACGGCAAGCGATATCGCGGCAACCTCGTGCCGCTGTTGATCCAGAAATACGGGATCGAGGTGGGGGGCGATGACGGCAAGGGCGAGTTCGACCAGATCGCCAGCTTCCGCCGGTTCCTGCTGTTCACGCGCGACACCATCCGCTGGCGCCGCCCGATGGAACCCGACATCCACTGGTCGGCCATGTCGGGCCATGTCTCGACCCTGATCGTGAACGGCGGGCGCTACGACAACATCTTCTGGACCGAGAAGTTCAACGAGGGCATGCAAAGCGTGCTCGACCGGATCGAGACGTCCCATCCCGTCGACCTGGCCCAGGTGCCGCGCTTCAACGAGAGCGAAGGGCACGGCCCCAAGCGCGCGCATCCGGTCGAGGCGTATTTCGACGACCTGTCGATGCATCTCGTCTACGAGATCTACCATCGCGATTTCGAACTGTTCAAATACGACTTCGAAAACCCGGGCAACAAGATGCCCGTGGGCGAGATCGACCTCGACGAGGTGCACGCGAAACTGGGCGACTGAGCGGTCCGGCACCGTGGCCGGAAGGCCGCAAGCCGGAAGAATGACGACGGTATCCGATCAAGACCCGTTGCCTATGGGCGGATTCGAGTGAACCTTGCGCGATATTGCATGCAAGACTTTACTCACGAGGCCCCATGATCCCGCTTTTTCGACGTTTCGTGTCCCGCCTTGCGGTCGCGGGCCTTGTCGCCCTCCTCCTGTTGCCAGTGCCGGCTGCGGCGCAAACCGCCGCGCTGGAAAGCCAGCGGCAGGCGGTGTTCGCACAGCTTTTGTCGACGCCCACGAACCGGGCGCTGATGCTGCAATACGCGCGTCTGTCGGTTCAGATGCGCGACTTCGAGGCCGCCGCCTCGACACTGGAGCGGTTCCTCGATCTCGAGCCCGACAATGCCGCCGTGCGGCTGGAACTGGCGATCGCCTATTTCTCGCTCGGCGCCTATGACGTGGCCGAGTATCACCTTGCCACGGCCAACGCGCTGGGCGGGCTTACGCCCGCGCAGGTTGCGCAGGCCGCCCGTTATGCCGACGAGGCCGCCGACCGCGACGCGCCCCAGGGGCTGAGCGGCCGGATCGCCCTGGGCGCCAGCCGGACGGAAAACTTCGACGACAGCGGCCCGTTCGGAACCGTCCAGCTGGCCTGGCGCATCGACATGGGCGGTGCCAATGCCGAGGACTGGCTGACCGAGTTCTCCGCGACCTCCTACCAGTCCGGCAATTTGTCCGTCTACGAACGCCGGGTCATGCGGCTGCGCACCGGTCCCGAGTTTCGTCTGACAGGCGACGCCTACGGACCGCGCCTGCAACCCTATGTCGAGATATCCTCGGTCGATCGCGGCGATTTCAACGACAGCTATGTCGCCGCCGCGATCGGTCTGGCCTACCAGAATCCGCATACCGCGTTCTGGACCAGCCATGCCGACCTTCAGATCGGTCGCGCCGAGACGGAGTTCGACGACCGGTTCGACTTCGCCGAGGCCAGTGCCGGTCTGACCTATCGCCCCTCGCGCGAGACCCGCATCCGCGGCACGCTTGGTTGGCGGAGCGAAGACTGGGATTTCTTCGAGGCCACCATGACCGGCCTGCGGCTCGAAGCGCTGCACACGTTCGACACGGGCCTCGACTACCTGCCCCGCCGCTGGGAGGTGCGCGGTTGGGCATTGTGGCAGACCGTGGAGGAAGATTTCGGAGGATTCACCGACAGGTTCGACGAAACCGCCTATGGCGCGGGCTTGCGCGCCTTCGTCACGCAGAATTTCTTTGTGGAGGGGCGCGCCGCACGATTGAGCCGCGATGACGGGTTCAGCCCTGACGAAACGCTCTATTCGCTGCAACTCGGCTGGGAGTTCTGATCATGAACAATCGTATCCTTCCCGCCGTTCTCGCTGCCGCCCTTGCCCTGCCTGCCGCGCTGTCGGCGCAGCAGATCGGCACCGTCGCCTCCTCCGAGCCTTCCCTGCGCGGCACGCCGCCGGGGGCTGCCACCCGCACGCTCGCCATCGGCAGCGGGCTGGTGCAGGACGAAACCGTGCAAAGCTCGGCCGCGGGCCGGGGGCAGCTGTTGTTCGCGGACCAGTCCACGCTCAGCATCGCGCCCAACACCACCATCGTGCTTGACCGCTTCGTCTTCGACCCCGCCAGCGGCGCGGGCGAGGTCGGGCTGCAACTGACCGAAGGCGCGCTGCGCTTCATCGGCGGCACCATCTCGCGCAGGCAGGAGGCGGTGATCACAACACCCACCTCCTCGATCGGCATCCGCGGCTCGACGGCACTGGTGCTGCACCAGGACGGACGCACCATCGCGGTGTTCGTCGCGGGCCGGCGCATGTGCATCATCGTGAACAACACGCGGCGCTGCACCAGCCGGCAGGGCGGCGTGCTGACCGAGGATGGCTATATCGGCCGCGTCTCGCCGGCCTTCCTGGCCAGCCTCATCACCCTGATCGACGGGGCGCCGGGCACCGCCGGGTCGGGCACGGGCGCGCCGGGCACCGGCATCGGCGGGCCGAACCCCAACGAGCGCGGGCCTGTGTCCACGACTGGCGAGGAATTCGATCCGCAACTCTTCGAGGATGACCTGACGCTGGATTCGATCTTCGAGTTCTTCGGCAATTTCATCGAGGAAGAAGGCGGCGGCTTGATCGACCCCTGCGATTTTGACCCGACCCTCTGCGCTTGACCGCCTGACCCTCAGCGCTTGGACAGCGCCCGGTCCGCCCCGTCCCAGTCGCGGGGCGGCGGGCTGCGCAGGAAGGCCGCGATCCGGTCGAGGTAGAGCTGGGCCAGGCGCGGGGTCTCGCAAAACCCCACCTCCATCGCCGCCAGGTCGGTAAACCGGTCCTCGGCTGTCGTCCAGTTCCGTGCAAGATAGGCCGCGCGGGCCTCGGCCAGCGTGCGGGCGAACTCCTCGAGCCCCTCCGTCCCCTCGGGCAGCACGAGGTGAACCGGTACCGCCTGTTCGAACCCCTTGACCGCGACCAGGTCCAGCTGCACCGCGCGCAATCCCTCGGGCAATGCGGCGACTGTCGCGTCACCGACGCAATTGCCTGTCCCGTAGATCCGCGTCAGCCCCTCCAGCCGCGCGGCCAGCGTCACGCTGTCGCCGATGCAGGTGTAGCTCAGCCGGTCCTTCGAGCCCATCAACCCGACCGAGGCCGGCCCGGTGTTGAGCCCGATGCCCACCGAAACCTCGGGCAGCCCCTGCGCGGCCAGCGCGGTGTTGGCGGCCTCGGACGCGGCCTCGATGCGGGCGATGGCGCGCAAACCGGCGGCCGCGTGATCCTTTCGCCCGATGGGCGCATTCCAGAAGGCCATCACCGCGTCGCCCATGAACTTGTCGATCGTGGCGCCCTCGGCGACCAGCGCATCGGCCAGGGCCGACAGCCAGGTGTTGACCAGCACCACGACCCGCTCGGGCGCCATGCCCTCGGTCACGGTGGAAAATCCGCGCATGTCGACAAAGATCACCGTCAGCTCGCGCTCGGCCCCCTCGGGCGTCAGCGCGCCGTCGGGATTGGCCTCGATCCGCCCGATCAGTTCGGGCGGCAGGAAATAGGCGAAACGGTCGCGGATCGCGCGGCGCGCGCGTTCCTTGCCGAGGAACCCCAGCGTCGTGCCGGGGACATAGACCATCAGCACTGCCAGCAGCGGCAGCACCGGATCGAACAACAGCCCCGCGGCGTCGAAGGCCAGCACCCCGCCCAGCACGGCGCCTCCGCCCAGCACCACCGCCACCGCAAGCCCGAGGGCCGGGCGTTCGTTGCGCTGTGCCAAGGTCAGCGCAAGGCCGGCAAGGATCACCAGCACCAGCTCGAGACCGCGCATCCAGTCGGGGCGGCTCAGGAACTGTCCCGCGACGATCTGCTCGATGATCTCGGCATGCAGCGTCACCCCCGCGATCTGGCCGTCGAGCGGCGTGGTGCGGATGTCGAACAGCCCCTGCGCCGAGGAACCGACCAGCACGATCCGCCCCGCCACCCGCGCCTCGAGCGCGGGGTCGATCCCCTCGGCCTCCAGCACGGTGGCGGCGGGGGTCACGCGCGCTGGCTGATGGCCCGCGAAATGGATGCGGAACCGGCCATCGGCCTCGACGGGATACTCCAGCGCGCCGCTGCGCATCGCGACCGCGGCGGTCATCCCGCCCGAGACCTCGCCCGAGGCCTCGGTGGTGCGCAGGATGTGGCCACCCGCCCCCTGCGCCACGCGCAAAAGCTCGGCCGAGAGCGAGGGCATCAGGACGCCGCCGATCTCGCTGACCATCGGCACGCTGCGCGTGACGCCATCGGCGTTCCGCCCGAGGCTGATGGTGCCAAGCCCGGCCGCGGCGCCCGTCAACTCGGGCAGGTTGCCGACCGCGGCGGGAAAGCGCGTCAGGCCGTCGGGCACACGGCCCGTGACCGCCACGCCCGCCTTGGGTTCGGGCACCTCCCCCTCGGGGGCGCCGACGAGGCTCAGCACCACGGCGCGCCCGGTGACCGCCTCGGCAAAGCGGGCGTCATGGGGCACCAGCCCGAGGTCCGGCAAGGCAGGCGGAATGCCCTGGGCAAAGCGGCTCCAGCTTTCGACGATCCGCTCGGGCGAGGTCCGGTCGGGTTCGGGAAAGAGCACGTCATAGCCGACCGCCGCCGCGCCATGGGCGAAAAGCCGGTCGGTCAACGCGGCCATGTAGCTGCGCGGCCAGGGCCATTGCCCGTAAAGGTCGAGCGCGGCCTCGTCGATGTCGATGACATGGACCGGGGCCTCGGGGTCATAGGCGCGCGGGCTGGCGCGCTGGTAGCCGTCGAACACCGCATCCTGCGCCCGGTCGAGGATCGGCGGCGACAGCCACGCCAGAAGCACCACAAGCGCCGTCATCCCCAGACCGAGCAAGAGGATCGCCCGGCGCATCACCGCGCAGGCCCCGGTCGTCTCGGCCCAAGACCTGCGCGTCGCTGCACGGTTGCCCTCGTCATCATGATGCGTCCCGACTGCGAGCATGGGCGAATTGCGCGGCCATGGCAAACCTTCGGGCTTGCCCGTCCGCCGCCGGCTCCGATACGGCTTGGGGTCATGCCGCAACGGCAACCGCGGGGGCGACCTTGGGCGACGTGACGATCTATGGCTGGGCCGGCGTTTTGGGCGTGCTGCTCTATCTTGCAGCCTACGGCGCCTTGCAGCTTGGATTCCTGCGGGGCAGTTCGTGGCGCTACACCGTTCTGAACATGATCGCCGCGGCCTCGATCCTGTTCAGCCTGCTGGAGAACTGGAACCTGTTCTCGGCCCTGATCCAGATCTTCTGGATCCTGATCTCGATCATCGGCCTCTCGCGACGGCTCTGGCTCAGGTCGCAGCTCGATTTTTCGGCCGAGGATACAGGCTTTCTGGCGACCCATCTGCCCACCCTGCCCCCGATCGAGGCGCATCGCATCACCCGGCTGGGCGTGTGGGGCGACCGTCCGCCGGGTGCAAGGCTGGCGCGGCAGGGTGAAGAGGTCGGGGGTCTGCTCTATCTCGCGCAGGGCCGTGCCGCGGTCGAGGTGGACGGCCGGCAAGTCGCATCGCTGGGCCCCGGCGCGCTGGTCGGAGAGATGACGTTGATGCATGGCGGAGCGGCCACCGCCGACGTGACCGTGACCGAGGCCGCGCGGGTCCTTGTCCTGCCGCGCGCGGGTTTGCTGACACAGGTCGACCGCTCGCCCGAAATCGCACTGGCGCTCGGGCATGCCCTGCAGGTGGAGGTGCAGAGCAAGCTCATGGCGATGAACACGCACGACCGGCAAACGGCGCGGCCCGTCTAACGCGTCGCTTCCGGCAGGGTTGCATCGCCCGCGGCACGCTCCATCGGCACGCTGTCGGCGACCTTGCGGGCCAGTTCCCGACCGAACAGCGCAACCATGGCGTTCGACAGCGCGGGCCTGCGCGCCATCTGGCGCTTGAGTTCGGCGATCGGCAGGCGCAGCACGGTGCCGCCATCGGGCAAGCCGACACCCGCCGAGGACGGATTGCCGGTCAGGAAGGCGATCTCGCCGACGAAGGCCGGTCCGGCGATCGGAAACCCGCGGCCGTCCTTGGTGATGGTGATACGCTCGGCGAACACCAGCATCAGGTCCTCCACCGGTTTGCCCTCCGATGCCAGTTCGGCCCCGGCCGGTTCGCTGCTTTGCACCATCAGGCGCCTCAGGCGCCGGAACTGGCCCGGCGACAAGGTCGGGAAATGGGCGAACAGCCCACGATCCTCGGCACTCATGCGCCAGCGCGTGCGTTCGGAAATGATCAGCAAGATAAGGGCCACGTTGATGCCGACGAGGCCGACACTGGCGAGGAAAGATTGCATGATCGGCTCGGAGCGCAAGCCATAGAAGGCGGCGTCGCAGGCCAACCCGCCCGCGACCATCACGCGCAAAAGAAGCTCGTCGCGCACAAGAAAGCCCGCGACCTTGAGCGTGAGGCCGACAACCAGGATGCCGTTGAGAAGAATGTCCACGTCCATCAAAATCGGCCTTCGCGCGCGTCCTTGAAATCTTTCGCGTCATACTGGCACGCGGATACCGGGAAAAACACCTCATCCCACGCCCGGATGCCCGGGCTGTTGCTCAGGCCAGTCCGGCCTCGGCCATCACCTCGGTCAGCGGGCGCGCGGGCCGCGGTCCGACATGCCGGATGACTTCGGCGGCGGCGGCGACACCCATCCGGCCCGCCGTCCCGAGGTCGCGGCCCGCGGCGAGACCTGCGAGAAACCCGGCGGCGAACTGGTCGCCCGCACCCGTCGCGTCCACCGGAGTGATCCGCGTGACTGGAACCTCGACGCGTTCTGCACCGCGGATGATCTTCACCGGCTCGCCCGAATGGGTGCACACCACGATGTCGCAGATTGTGGCCGCCTGCGCCAAGGCGGCATCGAGGTCGTCGGTCTGGTAAAGCGCCAGCCATTCCTCGTGATTGCCGATGACGTAATCCATCTGACCCGAGATCAGCGTAAGGAAATCCGCGCGGTGCCGGTCAACGCAGAACGGATCCGATAGCGTGATGCCGACCTTGCCGCCCCCCTTGCGGCAATGGTCCGCCGCGGCGGTGAAGGCCGATTTCCCCTCGGGCTTGTCATAGAGATAGCCTTCGAGAAACAACCAGCGGGCCGCGCCTGCAACGCGCGCGTCCACGTCGCCCGCGTCGAAATCGGCCCCTGCGCCGAGGTAGGTGTTCATCGACCGCTCGCCATCGGGCGAGACGAAGATCATCGAACGCGAGGTGGGCGCCTGTGCGTCGCGGGCGGGCGGGTTCGGAAAGTCGATCCCCTGTTCGGTCATGCCTGCCGCGTAGAACCGGCCAAGCGCGTCGTCGCGGACCTTGCCGAGAAAGGCCGTCGACAGGCCCAGCGTGCCCGCCCCCGCGATGGTGTTTGCGACCGATCCCCCCGGCGTCTGAACCCGGTCCTTCATCGCGGCATAGAGCAGTTCGGCCCTTTCCCGGTCGATCAGCTGCATGATGCCCTTCTCGATCCCCATGTTGTCGAGGAAACTGTCGTCGCCATGGGAAATCACGTCGACGATGGCATTGCCGATCCCGACGAGGTCGTAGGTCTTGGTCATTCGGTCTTGTCCTCGAACTGGCACAGGTCGCGGATGAGGCAGGCCCCGCATTTGGGCTTGCGCGCCACGCAGATGTAGCGGCCGTGCAGGATCATCCAGTGATGGGCGTGAAGCTGGTATTCCGCCGGCACGTTGTCCTCGATGGCGCGCTCGACGGCGTCCACGTCCTTGCCCGGCGCGATGCCGGCGCGGTTGCCGAGGCGGAAGATATGGGTGTCGACCGCCTGCGCGGGAAAGCGCCACCACATGTTGAGCACCACATTGGCGGTCTTGCGCCCCACGCCGGGCAGCGATTGAAGGGCAGCGCGGCTCGACGGCACCTCGCCGCCATACTCCTCGACGAGGAGGCGGCTGAGCTTGATGACATTCTTCGCCTTGTTGCGGAACAGGCCGATGGTCTTGATATGCTCGATCACGCCCTCTTCACCGAGCGCCAGCATCTTCTCGGGCGTGTCGGCGATCTCGAACAATTTCGCCGTGGCCTTGTTGACGCCCGCGTCCGTCGCCTGCGCGCTGAGCGCGACGGCCACGACGAGGGTGAAGGCGTTGGTGTGGTGCAATTCGCCCTTCGGCTCCGGCTCGGCGGCCTGGAAGCGCGCGAAGATCTCGCGCATCACGGGATAGGGCAACTGCTTGGCCATGGCGCCCTTTTGGCGGCTTGCAGACCAAGCGGCAAGGCCGTTTTGGCGCAAGTTCCGGGTCGCATGGGACAAGGGCAACAGGCTATCGTCGCGCCATGACCCAGGACCACGCCTATCACTACCACGTCATCCGCCGCGCAATCGAGGAGATCGACGCCGCCGAAACACCCCTCTCGCTCGAGGGGCTGGCAGAGCGCATGCAGATGAGCCCGGCGCATTTCCAACGCGTCTTTTCACGCTGGGTGGGCGTCAGCCCGAAGCGCTACCAGCAATACCTCGCGCTCGATCATGCGCGCCACCTGCTGCGCGAGCGCTTCACGACGCTGGAAACGGCGCAGGCGGTGGGCCTGTCGGGGGGCGGGCGGCTGCATGATCTGTTTCTCAGCTGGGAGGCAATGCCACCCGGCGTCTATGCCAGCGGTGGACGGGGGATGACGATCCGGTGGGCCCGGGTCGACAGCCCCTTCGGCCCGGCGCTGGTCATGGCCACGGACAAGGGCATCTGCGGGCTGGGCTTCGCCGCTGAAACGGGCGAGGCCGCGGCCATGGCCGACCTGCAGGGCCGCTGGCCCGCGGCGGAGTATGTCGAGGATGCCGCCGCGGTGCGCCCCATGGCCGAGGCGGCCTTCGGCGGTGGCGGCGCGTTGCGCCTCGCGCTGATCGGTGCGCCGTTCCAGATCAAGGTCTGGGAGGCGCTGCTGCGGGTGCCCTCGGGCCATGTGACCACCTATTCCGAGATCGCAAACGTCATCGGCGCGCCGCGCGCGGTCCGGGCGGTCGGCACCGCGGTCGGACGCAATCCGATCAGCCTGCTGATCCCCTGCCACCGGGCGCTGCGGAAATCGGGCGGGCTGGGGGGGTATCACTGGGGCCTGCCGATCAAGCGCGCCATGCTCGCCCACGAGGCCGCCATGGACGAGGCCGCCACACCGGCCCGCGCCGCAACGGGTTAAACGGACGCATCCGGAAAATGCGCGGGTTTCCGCTTTTTCATGTTTTCCCCCTGCAGCGCGGCGCGGCCCTTGATATAACGGTGTCGACCTGTGCCCGGATGCAACCGGGCCCTGAGCAGTCTGGAAGGGCAACACCATGATGAAACGAACGAAACTGACCATTCTCGCCACCGCTTCGGCCCTCGTCCTGTCGGGCTGTGTCACCAACACCGCCACGCCCGTGGGCGAACGCCAGCGCGACGGGGCCATTGTCGGCGGGCTTCTGGGCGGATTTCTCGGCGCCGCGGCCAGCGACGACAACCGCGCGGGCGGCGCGCTGATCGGGGCGACGGCGGGTGCCATCGCGGGCGGCGCCATCGGGGCCACGCTCGACCGGCAGGCGCGCGACCTGCGCGGCAGCCTCGACAATGACGACATCCGTATCCAGAACACCGGCGAGGAACTGATCGTGACGATGCCCGAGGGCATCCTGTTCGACATCGACAGCGCCGCGATCCGCGCAAGCCTGCAATCCGACCTCCGGGCGCTGGCGCGCAACCTGCAGCAGTATCCGAACACGACCGTCGACGTGATCGGACACACCGACAACACGGGATCGGCCTCGTATAACCAGGACCTCTCGGCACGGCGCGCCCAGGCAGTGGCAGGCGTGCTCTTGGAGGAGGGCGTCGCGCCTGCGCGCGTGCGGGCCTTCGGCCGCGGCGAGACCGAACCGGTGGCGACGAACCTGACACCGGAAGGTCGCCAGCAGAACCGCCGCGTCGAGGTGATCATCCGTCCCAGAAGCTGATCGTCCGCACGGCAAGCGACTGGACAGACCCCGCGCCGTGGTCATAAGATTTGACCAATTCGGGAGGGGGTCATGCCGTTTCAGCGCGTCGAGGCCGAAAAGCTGTCGCACTCCGTGGTGCGGCAGATCGAGCAACTGATCCTCCGGGGCATCCTGCGCCCGGGGGAGCGTCTGCCCTCCGAGCGCGAGTTGAGCGAGCGGTTCGGCGTCTCACGCCCATCCCTGCGCGAGGCGGTGGCCGAATTGCAGGATCGTGGCCTTCTGGCGACGCGCGCGGGGGCCGGCATCTATGTCGCCGATGTGCTCGGCTCGGCCTTTTCACCGGCGCTGATCCAGCTGATCGCAAGCCACGAGGAGGCGGTGTTCGACTATATCGCCTTTCGCCGCGACCTCGAGGCGATCGCGGCCGAGCGGGCGGCGGTGCACGGGTCGGACACGGACCTCAAGGTGATCGACGCGATCTTTCGCAAGATGGAGGCCGCGCATCGCAAACGGAACGCCGCCGACGAGGCGGAACTCGATGCGGAGTTTCACATCGCCATCCTCGAGGCGTCGCACAACGTGATCCTGCTGCACATGATGCGCTCGATCTTCGACCTGCTGAAACAGGGTGTCTTCTTCAACCGGCAGATGATGTTCAGGCAGCGCACCACGCGCGACCTGCTGCTGGATCATCACCGCGCGATCAACGATGCGCTGCAGGCGCGCGATGCCGCAGCGGCACGGTCGGCGGTCGAAGAGCATCTGACCTACGTCGAAAGCCAACTGGGCGACCTGCGCAAGGCCGAGAAGAACGAGGCAGTGGCGCGGATGCGCTATGCCCACGAGCAGGAGCGCAGCTGACGTCGCGCTCCCGTGCAAGGGGCAGAGCAGCAGCAGCCGCGCCCACGGAGCCGTCGGGTTTCCCGTATTTGGGGGAAGATGAAGGGACGATTGCGGCTTTCCGTCCCGGAGGATGCGGAATATTCACCGGATCAGGCAGGGCGGGGGCGAGCGGGGACGCAATGGACAATCTCAAGGGCATGGCGTGGATGACGCTGGCCATGCTGGCCTTCGCGGTGACCGACATGATCCTGGTCTTCGCCACGCGCGAGTTGCCGCTGGGACAGATCCTGTTCCTCTTCGGGATCGGCGGCGCGGTGCTGTTCGGGGCCTGGGCGCGGGTGCAGGGGCATCGCTGGGTCACACCTGTGCTGCTGATGCGGCCGGTGATGCTGCGCAACGGGGCCGAGGTCCTCGCCACGGGGACCTTCATCACGGCCTTGTCGCTGATCCCGCTCTCGACGCTGTCGGCGGTGATCCAGGCCAACCCGCTGCTGGTGACGCTGGGGGCGGCGGTGTTCCTGGGCGAAAAGGTCGGCTGGCGGCGTTGGGCGGCGATCGGTGTGGGCCTGTTGGGCGTGCTGGTCATCATCCGCCCCGGGGGCGAGGCCTTTGACCCCAACATCCTGTTCGCCGTCGCCGCCGCGATCGGCCTGTCGCTGCGCGACCTCGCCACGCGGCCGGTGCCGCGCCATGTGCCCACGACCCTGCTGGCCAGCTACAGTTTCGCCGCCGTGGGCATCGCGGGGGCCGTGGTCATGCCGTTTTTCGGCGGATGGCAGACGCCCTCGCCCGCCATGGCGGTGACCATCCCCGCCGCCGTTCTGACAGGCATGCTGGCCTATTACGCGATCACCGCCGCGATGCGGGTGGGCGAGATCGCGGTGGTCACGCCGATGCGCTACACGCGCCTTGTCTTTGCTTTCGTCATCGCGGTCTTCGTCTTCGACGAGACCATCGACGCGCTGACCCTTTTGGGCGTGGTGATCGTGGTGGCCACGGGGCTCTATACCTTCTGGCGGGAACGGCAGGCCGCGCGCTGAGCGCACGGCCATTGGCCGCATGGCACCCTTTCGCCCTGCCCCTTCGCTTGGACCGCGCGGCTTGCTATAGAGCCCCTCAAAGCCTGACCGGAGAGGGACCCCCATGAGCTTCATCATCGACATCCACGCCCGCGAGATCCTCGACAGCCGCGGCAATCCGACCGTCGAGGTGGACGTCACGCTGGAAGATGGCACCATGGGCCGCGCCGCGGTGCCCTCGGGCGCCTCGACCGGCGTGCATGAAGCGGTCGAGCGCCGCGACGGCGACAAGAGCCGCTACATGGGCAAGGGCGTGCTGGAGGCCGTGGCCGCCGTCAACGGCGAGATCGCCGAGGCGCTGGTGGGCTCGGATGCCACCGAGCAGGAGGCGATCGACGCGCTGCTCTGCGAAATCGACGGGACCGAGAACAAGGGGCGCCTGGGGGCCAACGCGATCCTGGGCGTGTCGCTGGCCACGGCGAAGGCCGCGGCCGATTACACCTCGCAGCCGCTTTACCGCTATGTCGGCGGCACCGCGGCCCATGTCCTGCCCGTGCCGATGATGAACATCATCAACGGCGGCGAGCATGCCGACAACCCGATCGACATCCAGGAATTCATGATCATGCCGGTCTCGGCCTCCTCCATCGCCGAGGCCGTGCGGATGGGCGCCGAGGTGTTCCACACGCTGAAGAAAGAGCTGTCGGCGGCGGGCCTGTCCACGGGGATCGGCGACGAGGGCGGCTTCGCGCCCAATCTCAGCTCCACCCGTGATGCGCTTGATTTCGTTCTGAAATCCATCGAGAAGGCAGGCTACACGCCGGGCGACGACATGATGCTGGCGCTCGACTGCGCCTCGACGGAATACTTCAAGGACGGCGCCTACGTGCTTGCCGGTGAAGGGAAAACCCTGACCTCGGACGAGAATGCCGCCTACCTTTCGGCACTGGTCGACGATTACCCGATCCTGTCGATCGAGGATGGCTGCGCCGAGGATGACTGGGACGGCTGGGCGACGCTGACCGAGGTGCTGGGTGGGCGCGTGCAACTGGTGGGCGACGACCTGTTCGTGACCAACCCCACACGCCTGCAACAGGGGATCGAGCGGGGCTGCGGCAACTCGCTTCTGGTGAAGGTGAACCAGATCGGGACCCTGTCGGAGACGCTGGCCGCCGTGAACCTCGCCCATCGCAACCGGATGACCTGCGTCATGTCGCACCGCTCGGGCGAGACCGAGGATGCGACCATCGCCGATCTCGCGGTCGCCACGAACTGCGGGCAGATCAAGACCGGTTCGCTGGCGCGGTCGGACCGGCTGGCGAAATACAACCAGCTGATCCGCATCGAGGAGATGCTGGGCGACAGCGCCGTTTATGCCGGGCGCTCGATCCTCAGGGGATAAGGTCGGCCCCGTCACCCTTGGCTTGCCCGGCGTGACCGGGCATGCCACCGTCGGCCCATGATCAAAGCCCTCATCTTCGACGTCTTCGGCACCTGCGTCGACTGGCGCAGCTCCGTCGCGCGGGAGGTGGCGGCCGCCCTGCCCGGCGTCGATGCCGAGGCCTTCGCCACCGCCTGGCGGGCGGAATACGACCCCGCCATGGCGCGCATCCGCGAGGGCGGGCGCGGCTATGTCCCGCTCGACGATCTGCACCTGGAAAACCTGCACAAGGTGGCCGCCGATTTCGGCATCACCGCCCCCGATGACCTCTCCGCGGCATGGGAGCGGCTCGACCCCTGGCCCGATGTCGTCGAAGGCCTGACCGCGCTCAGGACGCACCACATCATCGCCCCCTGCTCGAACGGCTCCATAGCGCTGATGACGCGGCTTGCGAAACACGCGGGCCTGCCGTGGGATTGCATCCTCGGCGCCGAGATCGCGCACGACTACAAGCCCAAGCCCGCGGTCTACCTCGCCTCCTGCGGAGCGCTCAGACTGGACCCGTCCGAGGTGCTGATGGTCGCCGCCCACAACGACGACCTCTTTGCCGCGCGCGACGCGGGGCTTGCGACCGCCTTCGTGGCACGTCCAACCGAATACGGCCCCGAACAGGCGCGCGATCTCGAGCCGGCGTCGGACTGGACCATCGTCGCGAAAGACTTCGCCGATCTCGCCCGGCATCTCGCACCATAGGCAGACCCGAGGGCGATTTTTTCGCGTGAAGGTTTTTCTGGCGCTGCCGTTCGTTGACACTAAGGTGGCCTGTGACGGGACGAGTTCGACGGCGTTGCGAGAACGGGGACCAGTGGCCATGGGACAGGACCGCGCCGAGTGGGGTGCGCTGATTGTCTCCGCGCTCGGCGGGAACGGCGCTGCATCGAGCGATCCGGCCAGCCAGCCGATCCTCGACCAGATGCGGCAGGCCGAGTTCGCGACCGCATCGGAAGTGGTCATGCGCTTCGTCTTCGTATCCGCCGCCGGCGTGGCCCTGACGGTCTACAGCGCCGATTGGTTCGGCTTGATCTGGGCCTTTGTCTACCTCTTGTCCCAGACACTGCACTACCTGTTCCTCGCGACCTGCCGCGGTCCCGAGCGGTTGTGGCAGGTCGTCGTCTCACACATCGGCTATGCGCTCACGAATGTCATTTTCGTGACGCTGCCCCTGGTGCTCGTGACCGGGACCGACGCGGCCCTGATCCTTTCCGGCGCCTTCGGGCTGTCGACCCTCGTCGTCTTCCTGCTCTGGCGCAAGGCGCCCCCTCGCAGCCTCCTGCCGATCGACCTTGCCGTTCACGCGATGATCGTGGGGTGGGTGCTATGGCACTACCTGCCACATGCCGACGACATCGCCGCACGGATCGCGATGGGGCTTTGCGCGCTGGCCGAGATGACGTATTTCGCAATCGCGCTCTATGGTACGACCGATGTCCGCCACCGCCTGCGCGCCGCGATCCGGCGCGAGATCGAGGCGGAGAAGCTGCTGGCGATGGGACAGCTGACCAGCTCGATCGCTCATGATTTCAACAACATACTGACGGTGATCCGCGGCAATCTGGAACTTCACGGCGAGGTTCGCGACCCCGAGGATCGCGCCCGCCTTGTGGCCAATGCCCATGCGGCCGCCCTCAGGGCCTCGGCGCTGGTCGCGCAGCTGGTGAATTTCTCGCGCCGCGCGCCGCTTCTGCCGGTGGCCAGCGACGCCCATGCCGTCGTCGCCGAAATCGCATCGATGGCGGCCCGCACCCTGCCCGCGGGCATCACCGTCGAGATCGAAAGCCCCGCTCACCGGATGCCGCTGATGGTGGACGCCGACAGGCTGAATGCCGCGCTGCTCAATCTGGTCATCAACGCCCGCGACGCCATCGGCGAACGCCCGCGGGGGTGCGGGCGCATCAGGATCGCCGTCACGCCGGTCCAGGGCGGTGCGACCGGCGATGCACCCGACAGCCTGGGACCGGGCGAGTACCTCCGTTTCTCGGTCATCGATGACGGCCCCGGCATGACGGACGAACAGGCGGCGCGCGCGTTCGACGCGTTCTACACCACCAAGGAGATCGGCAAGGGGTCGGGGCTCGGGCTGGCGTCGGCCAAGGGGTTCGCCGAACAGTCCGGCGGAACCATGACGCTGCAGTCGCGCCCGGGGCATACGGTGGTGTCGCTCTACCTGCCGACCGCACAGCCCTGATGGCGCGGCGCATGCACCCGCCCGGACGCCACCGGCCGCGCATCTTCTGCCCAAGTGGCGCGGCTGCGCCAGTTTCACACCTCGACCACCCGGAGCCTGCCGCATGACCGCAGACGAGATCATCGCCCGCCTGAACCTGACCCCCCACCCCGAAGGCGGCCATTATCGCCAGACATGGGTGGCCGACAACGCCGGCCGCCCGACGGGCACCTGCATCTACTTCCTTCTGAAGGCCGGCGAGTCGAGCCATTGGCACAAGGTCGATGCGACCGAGATCTGGCTCTGGCACGCGGGCGCGCCCCTGGTCCTGTCGATGGCCGCGCAGGACGACGGCCCGGCCCGCGATCATCTGCTCACCCCCGATCTCGCCCGGGGCGCACCGCAGCTGATCGTGCCCGAGGGCCATTGGCAAGCGGCGCGCACGACCGGCGATTACACGCTGGTCTCCTGCACCGTCTCGCCGGGCTTCACCTTCGAGGGGTTCACCCTGGCCGCGCCGGGCTTCGACATTCCCCGCGCCTAGACCATCACGCCCCGTGATGTGGCGCATCGCGAAATCGCGCTCGCCGGACCGGCGACGGATGCGCTAACCCGCGGCCATGACGGCCCCCACCCCACAGACCGGCGACACGCCCTCGGGCTTTGCCTATGCCGTTGCGGCCTACCTGCTCTGGGGGTTCCTGCCGCTCTACATGAAGGCGATGGCCCATATCCCAGCGGCCGAGATCATCGCCCATCGCGTGCTCTGGTCGGTGCCGATCGCGGGGGCGGTGCTGCTGGCGCTGGGGCGGACGCGCGACCTCGTCACGGCGCTGCGGACCCCGCGCATGGTCGTCATGGCCGCGGTCACCGCCAGCCTCATCTCGGTGAACTGGGGCGTCTATGTCTGGGCCATCGCCAATGACCGGGCACTCGACGCGGCGCTCGGCTACTATGTCAATCCGCTCTTCTCGGTGGCGCTCGGCGCGGTGATCCTGCGCGAACGCCTCACGCCGACCCAATGGACGGCGGTCGGTCTCGCGGCGCTGGCCGTCACCGTGCTGACCGTCTCGGCGGGGGTGGTGCCCTGGGTCGCGCTGGTGCTGATGACGACCTTCGGCATCTACGGCTTCCTGCGCAAGACACTGCCCATCGGTCCGAACCAGGGTTTCTTGCTCGAGGTGCTCCTCCTGGCGCCGCCCGCGCTGGGCTACATGATCTGGCTCGGCCCGTCAGGGCATTTCCTGACTGGCTCGTGGCGCGACACCGCGCTGCTGCTGGGTGCGGGCGCGGTCACGGCGATCCCGCTGATGCTCTATGCCAACGGGGCCAAGCGGCTTCGGCTCTCGACCATCGGCATCTTGCAATACATCGCCCCGACGATGATCTTCCTGATCGCCGTCTTCGTCTTCGAAGAGCCCTTCGGCGCGGCGCGCGCCGTGGCCTTCCCGCTGATCTGGGCCGCGCTGGCCCTCTACACCGCATCCTTGCTGCGCAGCGCCCGCGCAGCCCGCGCCTGACCACCGGTCTTCACCTTTCCGAAAATACGGCGGGGGAGTCGCGGAACGCGACGGGGGCGGAGCCCCCTACGCGCGCAGCGCGAACAAAAGACTCACGGAGCGAAGCGACCTAAAGCGAATGCGGCACCGCCGCTCCTCCTGGTCAGGCGCGCGACACCCGCCCCCCGCCGACCGCCGCGGCCACGCCCGTCGTGCCCGGCGCCGAGGTCGGCAGGCCGCGCAGAACGCGGACCGCGAGATAGGCGAAGGCCTGCGCCTCGAGGACATCCCCGTCCAGCCCCACCGCCTCGACCGGCTCCACCGGGCGGCCGAGTGCCGCCTCGAGCATCTCCATCAGCCCGGGGTTCAGCCGCCCGCCGCCGGTCACAAGCAGCCGCGCGGGGCGCGCGGGCAGATGCTCCATCGCCTGTGCGACGGCCCCCGCGGCACAGGCGGCCAGCGTCGCCACGGCATCCGCGGTCTCCATCCCGGCAACCCAGGCCTTCAGCTGCGGAAACCCCTCCCGATCCAGCGATTTCGGCGGGATGCGCCGAAAGAAGACATCGTCGAGAAAGACCGCCACCGTCTCGGCATCGACACGGCCCGCCCGTGTCAGCGCGCCGTTCCGGTCGAAGGGCAGGCCGAGCCGCGCCTGCACCATGTCGTCGATCGGCGCATTCGCCGGCCCCGTGTCGAAGGCAAGGCAGGCGCCGGGCAGCTCCGGCCGCTCCACCCGCGGATCGACGAAAGTGATGTTGCCCACGCCGCCGAGATTGAGAAAAGCCACCGGCCGCGTCTCGCCGATGTGGCGGGCGAGCGCCCAGTGATAGAAAGGCGCCAGCGGCGCCCCCTGCCCGCCCAGTTCCATGTCGTTCGAGCGGAAATCCCACACCGTCGTGAGCCCCGTCTGCGCCGCGATCCGCGCCCCGTCGCCGACCTGGTGGGTGCGCCGGGCATCGGGATCATGCGCCAGCGTCTGGCCGTGAAAGCCGAAGACATCTGCATCCTCGCCGGCGTCGAACGCAGCCAGCGCTTCCAGATGCGCGTCCTCGACAACGCGGGCGGCCTCGGCCACGCCCGCCTCGCCCGTCCAGCGGCCCAGGGCCGCACGAATGACCGCGCGCTCGGCCTTCGAATAGGGGCGGTAGCCCGTCGCCCCGAAGCCCGTCACCGCCACCCCGTCGGTCTCGATCACGGCCAGGTCGACCCCGTCCATCGAGGTGCCCGACATCGCCCCCACGGCCCGCACCGGCCCTGACCGCTCGCTCTTTCCCTTCACGCGCCTGCCCGCTATAGCCTCGCCTCACACCCGTTGAGCATGGACCGCCACCCGATGACCTACCAGCCCAAATCGGAGTTCCTGCGCGAGATCATCGCGCGCGGATTCCTCGCCGATTGCACCGACCTGCAGGGCCTCGACGAGGCGCTGATCCAGGGGCCGGTCACCTGCTACATCGGCTATGACGCGACGGCGCGGTCGCTGCATGTGGGCCACCTGCTGAACATCATGCTGCTGCGCTGGTGGCAGAAGACGGGCAACCGCCCGATCACGCTGATGGGCGGCGGCACGACCAAGGTGGGCGATCCCAGTTTCCGCGCCGACGAGCGCCCGCTGCTGACGCCCGAGCAGATCGACGCGAATATCGCGGGGATGCAGCGCGTCTTCGACCGTTACCTCGGGTATGACACGACCCCCACGGGGGCCGTGATGCTGAACAACGCCGAATGGCTGGACGGTCTCAACTACCTCGATTTCCTGCGCGATATCGGGCGGCATTTCTCGGTCAACCGGATGCTGTCGTTCGAGTCCGTGAAATCGCGGCTGGACCGCGAACAGAGCCTGAGCTTTCTCGAATTCAACTACATGATCCTGCAGGCCTATGACTTCCTCGAGCTTTACCGGCGCGAGGGCTGCGTGCTGCAGATGGGCGGGTCGGACCAGTGGGGCAATATCGTCAACGGCATCGACCTGACGCGCCGGGTGCTGGATGCCGAGATCTACGGGCTGACCACGCCGCTTCTGACCACCTCGGACGGCAAGAAGATGGGCAAGAGCCAGGGGGGCGCGATCTGGCTCGATGGCGAGATGCTCAGCCCTTACGAGTTCTGGCAGTTCTGGCGCAACACGACCGACGCGGATGTGGGCCGGTTCCTCAAGCTCTACACCGAGTTGCCCGTCGCGGAATGCGACCGTCTGGGCGCGCTGGAAGGGGCCGAGATCAACGAGGCCAAGATCGTGCTTGCGAATGCGGTCACGACCCTTCTGCACGGGGCCGAGGCCGCGGCGGCGGCGGAAGCCACCGCGCGCGAGGTCTTCGAGAAGGGCGGCATGGGCGATGACCTGCCTACCACGCAGCTGATGTTGAAAGATTTTATTTGGATCGGGGCCGCGCCGGAATACGCGGGGGCCATGTCGGTTGTAGAAAGGAACCAGTTCCTAAAACAATTGAATGGCGACAAGCGCGAATACTTGATCCCAGCGGCTACCCTATTCGTTAAGGCTGGCCTTGCAGGCTCCGGCAAGGAGGCCAAGCGCCTGATCGCCGAGGGTGGCGCACGGATGAACGACGCGGCGCTGAGCGATGCGGGTCTGATGGTGACCGCGGCCGACCTTGCGCAGCCGATCAAGCTCAGCGCGGGCAAGAAGCGTCACGCGCTGGTCGTGCTGGCCGGCTGAGGGCTGCGTTAACCCGGGCTTAAGGCATCGGACGGCAGGCTGTCGGACATGTTCGATGTCGCGGCCCTGCCATTTGCCGATCCCCCGACTGTTCCGACGCGGCCGGGGCCACTGGCGCCGTTGCAGCAATCGGCCCTCTACGCCTGCGCCGTGCGCAGTCTGGGCGGACGCACGCGCCACCTGGACCTGCCCGTCACCGGCGCCTGGATGATCGAGCGGCGGCTGCCGATCATGGGTGAGGTCGGGCTGATCTCTCGCGGGCCGCGCCAGGTGCCCCTTGCCGTGGCAAGGGCCCTGCGCGCCGCCGCAGGCCTGCGCCACCTGATCGTCAATGCCGAGGATGAAGACAGCGCCACCGCGCTCGCCGCCGCGGGCTTCTGGCGGATCGGGCGGCCCCGGCAGATCGCGGAATTGCGTCTTGACCCGTCGCCCGATGCCATGGCCGCGGCGATGACGGACAAATGGCGCAATCGCCTGCGCCATGCCCGGAAACAGGGGTTGCGCGTCATGCGGCGGCCGTTTCCTGCAGACCCGCGACACTGGCTGCTGGCGGCGGACGCGCGGGCGGCGAAAGCGCGAGGCTACAGGCCGATCTCGCCCCGGATGACCGCGGCCCTCGCCGCGGCGCGCCCCGGCGCCGGGCAGCTGTTTCTCGCCCGTGGCGGGACCCGCACCCTTGCCGCGATGCTGTTCCTTCGTCATGGGCGCGTCGCTACCTACCAGGTCGGCTGGTCCTCGGACGACGGGCGCAAGGCCTCTGCCGGCAACCTCCTGATGTGGCGCGCGATGCTCGGGTTGCAGGCGATGGGCCTCGAACGGATCGACCTGGGCCTTGCCGACGCGGCCGCCTCGCCCGGGCTGGCGCGGTTCAAGCAGGGCACCGGGGCGCGGCTCAGGCACCTCGGCGGCACCTGGATAAGCAGCGCCGCCCTGCCCGCCTGCCCGGCGCAGGTCTTTCGGGTCGGGCCGGCCGCCGGTCTTTCGATCAGCCCGCGACCGCGCGCAACAGGCGCGCCCGGGCCGGGGGAACGGCCCTGATTTCGAGGCCGGTGAACACATGCAGCGTGCCGAGGTCGCGGTCGATGACCGCATGGTCGCTGACCCATCCCCCCATCAGCAGGTATGTGCGCAACAGCGGCGGCATCTTTGCCTGCGCCCGCTTGAGGTCGGGCTTGCGCCTGAGACGGTCGGCGAAGCGGAAAACAGCCGGCGCCTTGACCCGCGGCAGCCAGCGCTTGGGTGCGATATGGCGGTCGCGCAGAAGCGCGAAGGCATCGTAATACTCCCGCGCCTCGGTGCCGTGAAAGGACGAGCAGCCGAACAGCATCTCGACCCCCTCGCGGTCGACCCATGCCGTCATCGCCCCCCATGCGACGCGCAGGATGTCGGGATCATGCACGTCCGGGTGGATGCAGAAGCGCCCCATCTCGACCATCGGACCGTCGAAATGGGCCAGCGCCGAAAGCTCGTAGAACTGCGCCGAGTAGCTGCGCCCGATCTCGGCGCCCGAGCGCAGGGGCAGCAGGCGGAAACAGCAGACAAGGCGCCCGCCCGCCGCCTCCTCGACCAGCATGTGCCGACACGCCCGGTCGAAATCATCGGCATCCAGCCCCTCGGCCCCCGGCCCGCGAAAGGCCAGCGTGCGCAGGCGCAAGGCCGCCTCGAGATCGGCGTCGCCATCGGCCAGTCGCGCCTGATAGCGACCTTTCGCAAGGGTCCACATCGGTCCGCTCCCGCCTTGCCGCTCCCCGGTGGTTCCGGGCGTTGGCATAGGATGCGCCCGTGACGCCCGCGCGACAAGGGCCGCGCCCGTCATGATCAATCGTCGCCGAGGGCGTCGGCCACGTTGATACGCCCGAAGTTGGAAAGAATCTGGCTGAGGAAGCTGACCTCACGCACCGAACTTGTGGTGACCCGGCGCGAGAGCTGAACGATATTGCCGTCCTCGAGGCCGAATTCCTCGATGTTGGAAACACGCCCGCGCCCGTCGAAAGAGATCGCGATGATCTGCCGTTCCACGATCTCAGGGGCGCGATAGGCGTAGTTGCGCATGCGGTAGGCGGTGTAGAACCACGCTTCGTCGCGCATGACACCGCCGGCGCCCGGGGTGCCGAGCGCCTCGGCCACGGCCTCGCGGCTGTCGCCGATATCGACCGCGGCGATATCCTCTCGCGGCGGCACGTAGCCGTGATTGTCGAAGGTCGCCGCGCAGGCCACGAGCGACAGGGCAAGAATTGCCCCGGTGATGGTTTTCCGGAATGCGCCGCCCAGCTTGTGCATGCCTGCCCTCTTGCCCCGATCCGCACGGCCCGTCTGCCTGTCACCCTTGCAGCGGCGCCGAAAGCTTTCTATCCGCTTAGCTTACCCCGGCCCGCAGGGCAAGGATGCGAGGAGGCAGACCGATGTCCCAACAGGACGCGAAACTGGCGCTTGCGCGCCTGCCGCGCGGCGTCGAGACGGATGTCCTGATCGTGCCCGATGCCGAGGCGCGCGCGCAGATGGCGCAAGCGTTGGGCCTGCTCGGGCTGCGCAAGCTGCGCCTGTCGGGGCGGTTGATCCCCGAAGGCAAGCGCGACTGGCGGCTCGAGGCGCAGCTGGGCGCGACCGTGGTGCAGCCCTGCGTGATCACCGCCGAGCCTGTCACAACCCGGCTGGACGAGCCGGTAACGCGCCGCTACCTCGCCGACATGCCCGAGCCCGAGGGCGACGAGGTGGAGATGCCGCAAGACGACAGCGCCGAGCCGCTGCCCGCGACGCTCGATCTGACCGATGTCATCGCCGAAGCGCTGGCACTGGCCCTGCCGCTCTATCCGCGGGCCGACGGGGCGGCGTTGGACAGCGCACAGTTCGCCGCCCCCGGCGTTGCCCCGATGACGGACGATGAGGCCAAACCACTGGCTGGCCTGGCCGCATTGCGTGACCGTCTGGCGGGAGGCGAAGACCCCGGCGAAGAGCCCTGAAACGCCGGCCCGAAAGGGGGGTTGCATGCACCCGGAATCGGAGTATGTTCCCGGCCTCATTCGCCCCCCGGCTCCGGGCGCGGGACATCCGCCCCGTTCCAGCCACCCGGCGCAGGCCAGACCGGCCCGCGAAGGGGACGCCGACGGCGACCTGAGAGACGAGATTTTTTGACTGCACCCGGGCGGTGCGCGATGCGGCCGCCCCAGAGACTTGAGGTTGTGACATGGCTGTCCCCCAGAATCGAGTGACGCGCTCCAAGCGCGGTATGCGCCGCGCCCATGACGCCCTGGTCGGCGCCAATCCCAACGAGTGCCCGTCCTGCGGCGAACTCAAGCGCCCGCACCACGTTTGCCCCTCCTGCGGCACCTACAATGACCGCGAGGTCATCGCGCAGGCCGACGAGATCGACCTCGACGAAGACGCGGCCTGAGCCGGCAAGGCGCCCGAAGCAGCGAGGCGGCCGGGGGCATGAGCGAGGGCACTGCACTCACCACCAAGGACATCCCCGGAACCGTCCTGTCGATTGACGCGATGGGCAGCGACCTGGGGCCGTCCGCGGTGATTGCCGGCATGGCGAGGTCGGTGGCCAAGAATCCGGCGTTGCGCTTCATCGTGCATGGTGACCGCCCCGAACTGGAGCGGCTGATCGAGCGTCGGCGCGGACTGGCGGAGCGGTGCGAGATTCGCCACACCACGGGCGTGGTGACGATGGATGCCAAACCCTCTCATGTGATGCGGCATGGCAAGGACACCTCGATGTGGTCCTGCATCGAGGCCGTGCGCGCCGGCGAAGCGCAAGCCGCCGTGAGTTGCGGCAACACGGGCGCGCTGATGGCGCTGTCGATGGTGCGGCTGCGCAAGATCGAGGGCGTGAACCGCCCCGCGATCGCCTGCCTCTGGCCATCGCGCAATCCGCAGGGGTTCAACGTCATGCTGGACGTGGGCGCCGACATCCGCGCCGATGCCGAGGACCTGCTGCAATACGCCCTGATGGGGGCGAGCTATGCGCGCAACGGGCTGGACCTCGGGCGGCCGCGGGTCGGATTGCTGAACGTCGGCACCGAGGAGCACAAGGGCCGAGCCGAACTGAAGCTGGCCGCCGAGCTGATCGAACGTGTCAGCCATGCCGCCGATTTCGACTTCGTCGGCTTCGTGGAAGGCAGCGACCTGCCCTCTGCCGATGTCGACGTGATCGTGACCGACGGGTTCACCGGCAATGTCGCGCTGAAGACCGGCGAGGGCACCGCGCGCCTGATCCGCGAACTGTTGGGCGAGGCGTTTCGCAAGACACCGTTTTCCCGGATCGCCGCGCTATTGGCCTATACCTCTCTCAGGCGGCTGTCCAAGCGCATCGACCCGCGTCGCGTGAACGGCGGCGTTTTTCTCGGGCTGAACGGCACGGTGGTGAAATCTCACGGATCGGCGGATGAAACCGGCGTGGCGGCGGCAATCAAGCTGGCCGCTCGGCTGGCGGCGGCCGGTCTGAGCGAACGACTGGCCGCGCGCATTGCCGAGGCCGAACAGGCCGCCGCGGCGGCGATCCAGGCAGAGGCGGGACGCGCATGATCCGGGCTGTTCCCATCGGCGTCGGCCATTACCTGCCCGAGCGCGTGGTCGAAAACGCCGAGTTCGAGAAGACGCTCGACACCACGGATGAATGGATCCGCTCCCGCTCGGGCATCGAGCGCCGCCATTTCGCGGCCGAGGGCGAGACCACCAGCCAGATGGCCGTGGCCGCATCGCGCGCCGCGCTCGAGATGGCGGGGCTGCAGGCCTCCGATATCGACGCGGTGATCGTGGCGACATCGACGCCCGACCTGACCTTCCCTTCCGCCGCGACCATGGTGCAGGCGGGGCTGGGCATGGAGGGGGGATTCGCCTTCGACGTGCAGGCGGTCTGTGCCGGATTCGTCTATGCGCTGGCCAATGCCAATGCCCTCGTGATGTCGGGACAGGCACGGCGCGTGCTGGTGATCGGGTCGGAAACCTTCAGCCGAATCATGGACTGGACCGACCGCGGCACCTGTGTGCTGTTCGGGGATGGCGCGGGTGCGCTGATCGTCGAGGCGCAGGAGGGGGCGGGCACGCCCGCCGACCGCGGCATCCTGTCGACCGATCTGCATTCCGACGGGCGCTACCGCGACCTGCTCTATGTCGACGGCGGCGTCTCGTCCTCGCAAAGCAGTGGCGTGCTGCGCATGGAAGGCCGAGAGGTCTTTCGTCATGCCGTTGAAAAGCTTGCGGAAACCGCTCATGCTGCACTGGAGAAGGCGCAGCTTGGCGCGGCAGATGTCGACTGGATCGTGCCACATCAGGCCAACCTGCGCATCATCACCCGCACCGCGCAGAAGATGGGCGTCGGCATGGATCGCGTTGTCGTCACGGTGCAGGATCACGGCAATACCTCGGCCGCCTCGATCCCGCTTGCGCTGTCGGTCGGCGTCGCCCGCGGCCAGATCAAGCCGGGCGATCTGCTGGTCGCCGAGGCCATCGGCGGCGGTCTGGCCTGGGGCGCCGTGGTGATGCGCTGGTAAGCTGGGCGCACCCTTCGGGAAGCGGATAAACGCCACGGGCCAAGTCTCTAGATTGACTTGAGAATTCCCTTCGCTCATCCTGTGCCCAGTCTAGGGGGACGGAACAGATGGCGAATAAGACGCTGACACGGATGGACCTGTCCGAAGCGGTGTTCCGCGAGGTTGGTCTGTCGCGCAACGAAAGCGCGCAGCTTGTGGAACGTGTGCTTGAATTGATGTCCGACGCGCTCGTCGAGGGCGAACAGGTCAAGATCTCGTCCTTCGGGACCTTCTCGGTGCGGTCGAAATCCGCCCGGGTGGGGCGTAACCCGAAGACGGGCGAAGAGGTGCCGATCAGCCCGCGGCGCGTGCTGACCTTCCGGCCCTCGCACCTGATGAAAGACCGGGTCGCGGCGGGCAACCGCGGCTGAGGCCGGCGCGCGAAGCATGGTGCGGCGCGTCGAAAGAGGCTGAAGTATCGAGCAAAGGCGGGGCAAACCGGCCATGTCGAAATCGTCGCAAGCCTTCCGAACGATCCGCGAGGTCGCGGATTGGCTCGACGTGGCCGCGCATGTGCTGCGCTTTTGGGAATCGAAATTTCCGCAAATCAAGCCCGTGAAACGCGCGGGCGGGCGGCGGTATTACCGACCCGCGGACATGGAACTGGTGGGTGGCATCAAGGTGCTGTTGCATGACCGCGGCCTGACCATCCGCGGCGTTCAGAAGATGATCAGCGAGGAGGGCGTCGCCGCTGTCGCCGCGCTGTCACCGCCGATCGACCTCGACGACGGCATGCTGATCGAGGGCGACAGCACCGCGGAATGGCTGGAAGACGCCGCCGCGGACGCAGCCGAAGTCATGCCCGCAACCGCCGCTGGCGGCGATGCCGCATCTGCGGCGCCCGAACCCGCCGCCGAACCCGAGCGACAGCCGCAATTGATGCTGGAGGAGCCGCAGGCGGAACCGGCTACCGATACGCCGGCAGAGGCGGAGCCGGAATTCCCTGCGATGCTGTCGCGGCTGACGGCGCGTCTTGCCGACGGCCCGCCCCTGCCCGCGGCCGTCCTCGCGCACCTGCGACCGGCCCTCCGGATGCTGCGTGACAGGATGCAGGCCGATCCTCCGGCCTGACCCCTTGCGCCCCCCTGCAAAATGAGTAGAAGGGCGGGACGTCGGGCTATGGCGCAGCCTGGTAGCGCGTCCGTCTGGGGGACGGAAGGTCGCAGGTTCAAGTCCTGCTAGCCCGACCAACAAATACCCCGCCCACCGCGGGGCCCCCGAAAACCGCCTTGCGCCCCCGGCGCGGGCGGTTTTTTCTTGGCCTGGAAAGGGGGGCCCGAGATGACCGAGCCGAGCCATGGCGTCCTGCCCGACCACGCCATCGAAGCGATGATCACGGCCGGGCGCATCACCTGCGACGCGCCCGACCAGGGGCAGGTTCAACCGGCCAGCCTGGATCTGCGGCTGGGCACCGTGGCCTACCGTGTGCGTGCCTCGTTCCTGTCGGGAAAGGGACGGCGCGTCGCCGATCGCATCGCCGAGTTCGAGATGCACCGGATGGACCTGACCGAAGGGGCGGTGCTGGAAAAGGGCTGCGTCTACGTCGTGCCGTTGATGGAGGCGCTTGACCTGCCCGGCGATGTCACCGCCGTCTGCAACGCCAAAAGCTCCACCGGTCGGGTCGATTGCCTGACCCGCGTGATCGTCGATGGCGGGACGGAATTCGACCGGATTCCAGCCGGTTACACCGGCCCGCTCTATGCCGAGATCTGCCCGCGCTCCTTCTCGGTCAAGGTGGCACCGGGGCTCAGGCTGAACCAGATCCGCTTTCGCCGCGGTCAGGCGGTGCTGACGGATGCCGAGCTTGCCGCGCGCCATGCCGAAACCCCGTTGGTCGACGGCGTGCCCGTGATCGACGAGGGCCTCGGCTTTTCCGTCGATCTGACACCGACCGAGGCGGGCATCGTGGGCTACCGCGCCAAGCCGCACACGGGCGTCATCGACCTGACCCGGATCGCCGCCCATGACGTCACCGACTTCTGGGAGGAAGTCCGCAGCGAGCACGGCCGGATCATCCTCGACCCCGGCGCCTTCTACATCCTCGTCAGCCGCGAGGCGGTGACGATCCCGCCCGACTGCGCCGCCGAGATGTCGCCCTACCTGGCGATGGTGGGCGAGTTCCGGGTGCATTACGCGGGCTTTTTCGACCCCGGCTTCGGCCATGGCGTGCCTGCGCGCGGCGTGCTCGAGGTGCGCTGCCACGAGGCGCCCTTTGTCCTTGAACACGGGCAGGTGGTGGGCCGGCTGGTCTATGAACGCATGGCAGGGCCGCCAGAGACGCTATACGGCGCTGGGATCGCGTCGAACTACCAAGGGCAGGGGCTGAAACTTTCAAAGCATTTCAAGGGGTAGGCCGCGGCCTTATTCCGCCGCAAGGCGTGAGTAATACAGCAGCCCGTGCCCGGTCATGGCCTTGCTGACCCCTGCCCAGATCGGCGCGAATTCCATCCAGTCGGTCCGCGCGCGCTCGGCGATCCGGCGCAGGCTGCGTCGCCCGTCGATCTGCGCAAAGGCCCGCACGGCCAGCGCGGGGACCGGGATCTCGAAGCGCTCACCCTCATGGCTGACCGGGATCACGCCGTGCTTGAGGGCGTGCTGTGCCAGTTTCGGCCCCGCCACCCCCTTGAGGTGCGGCACCGCGTCGGGCGTGGGTCCGGCCACCCTGCCCTCGCTCTCTTTCGCGGCATAGAGCACATGGGTGCGGATCGTGCCGCGCAGCGCCTCGGCCAAATCCATCCGCGCGATCTCGTCCAGCCCGTGAAGCAGCCCCTTGTCGCCCAGAATCGGCAAGGGATCATAGAGATGCGCCTGCGGGCTGCCGGTCATGGTCAGGCCCGCGCGCTCGAGCGTCCGAAGCAATTCGCCGATGCGATAGGGCCGGTCCTGGCTGTGCAACAGAAGGTCGTAGAACCCCGCGTCGCTGGCCTGATGGTCGGACAATTGCGCGTTGCGCTTGAACGGGTGACCCTCGGGGATGCGCGCGTAGATCGCCTTGGCGCGGCGCAGCCGGTCGCGGGGTGAGCCGGTGAGCACCGTGCCGAAGGCGTCTTGCAGGGGGTAAACGCCGGAGCGGCCGAAGGGCGCATAGACCATCAGGCCGATGCCCCCGCCCGGCGCGAGGCTGGCCGCCAGCGCATCGAAGCCCGCCTGCGGGTCGGGCAGATGGTGCAGGACGCCGCAACAGTCGATGTAGTCGAACGGGCCGAGGTCAGGCGCCTCGAGCAAGGATTTCGTCAGGAAGGTGATGCCGCCCAGTCCCCGCGCCGCCGCCCGCGCCTCGGCCACCTGTCGCGAGGCGGTCGACAGGTCGAGATAGGTGATGTCGTAGGGTTTGCCCGCGCTGGTCAGCACCTGTGCCAGCTGGATCAGCGCATCGCCCGTGCCGCCGCCGGCCACCAGCACGCGCAGCGGCTGCGACCAGTCGCGCTGGCCGCCGAAAAGATAGTGGTCGAGTTCCAGCGGATGCGAGGGCGAGCCGGTGATCAGGCGTTTGGCCTCGTCGGCGGGGTCGCGTTCCGGGTAGGGGAAGGCCTCGTATTGCTCGGTCACGCGGCTCATGTGACGGTCTCCGCGCCGCCAAGGCCCTCGCGCCAGCCCTCGGGCAGGGCTGCGAGCGGGACGACATATGTATGAATGGTAAATGCGACGGCATCACTTGAAGGAAGCCGCAGAAGGCATTGTTTTTCAGACCGGAGATATCGGCCCGCCTCGGGCGCATCGCGGCGCGGTGCGGCCTCGGGGCGGGGCTGGTGCAGGGCGGGGTCGGCATAGACCAGCGCGTTCTGCCGCCAGAGCGGGCGACCCGGCCTGATCGCGTCGAACAGGCGCTGGACCCGCGCGGCGAGGCCCGTGTCATAGACGTCGACCGGCGTGTGAATCGCCGTCAACGGACGGCCGATCTTTTCGGCCAGTGTCCAGCTTGCGGGAAAGCACAGGACCGCGCCGGTCAGCACATGCTCACCCCCCGGCCCCGGCTGCATCAGGCACAGATCCTCCTGCACCAGGCGCGCGGCGGTCACGAGCGGCGGCTCGGCCTTCAGCGCCACCCGGACACCATCGGGGCGCTGCATCACGTCACCCTCGCGCCGGTAGCCGGGCCCCAGATGCGCCAGCACCAGCGCCAGCAGCGCCTCGGCGGCCTGCCCGGCGTCCGGCGTCATCGCGTAAACGGCCTCACGCCGCTCGGCCAACAGCCGGTCGCGCAGCGCCATCTGCCCGGCAAAGGCCTCGTCCACCACCAGCCAATCGGCCATGTCCAAGGGCTGCACCCCCGGCAGGCGCGCCATCGCCGGCACGCGCCAAGGCGCGACAGGCAGATGTGTCTGTAAAACATGATCCATTTGCGACCGTCCCCATGCCGGTATCGGGCGCGCGCGCTCCCTGCCCCAAGGGTCACGCTGACTCCGAGACATCGCTGGGAGGGCAGCGCCCGTGAACAAAGCCTATCGTCGCGCAGAGCGCAAGATCGACCCGACCCGCGATGTGCTGCTGCCCGACGGTACGCTGAACGACATGGACCGGATCGAGATCGGGCCGACGCAACTGGCCTATGCCGAGTGGGCCGCCGCCGGGTTGTCCCTGCCCGACCTGCCGACGATCCGGCGCTACCGCCTCGGGCGGCTGGTCGATGCGCTGGCCGCCCGCGACTGGGGCGGCATCCTGATGTTCGACCCGCTCAACATCCGCTACGCGACCGATTCGACGAACATGCAGCTGTGGAACACCCACAACCCGTTTCGCGCCTGCCTTGTCTGCGCCGATGGGCACATGGTGCTGTGGGATTACAAGAATTCGCCCTTCCTCGCCGATCACAACCCGCTGGTGGCCGAGGTGCGCTCGGGTGCGTCGATGTTCTATTTCGCCAATGGTGACCGCGGCGCCGATGCGGCGCAGGAGTTCGCCGGGCAGGTGGCCGAGATCATGGCCGCCCATGCAGGCACGAACCGGCGGCTGGGCGTGGACAAGATCATGCTCCGCGGCGCCCGCGCGCTCGAGGCCGCGGGGTTCGTGCTCGAGGAGGGCGAGGAACTGACGGAACGGGCCCGTTCCGTGAAATGCGCCGACGAGATACTCGCCATGCGCTGCGCCGTGCATGCCTGCGAAACCGCGCTCAGGGCGATGGAGGACGCCATCGCGCCCGGCAAGTCCGAGGACGAGATCTGGGCCGTGCTCCATGCCGAGAACATCAGGCGCGGCGGCGAGTGGATCGAGACGCGGCTGTTCGCGTCGGGCCCGCGCACCAACCCCTGGTTCCAGGAATGCGGCCCACGCGTGGTGCAGGAGAACGAGATCTGCGCCCTCGATACCGACCTTGTGGGCTGCTACGGCCTCTGTGTCGATATCAGCCGCACATGGTGGACGGGTCCTGACGCCCCGCGCCCCGACATGGTCGCCGCGATGCGCCATGCGCATGAGCATATCACGACCAACATGGCCCTTCTCGTCCCCGGCGTGCCCTTCCGCGACCTTGTCTTCAAGGGCCACCAGCTCGACGCGATCTATGACAAGCGCAAGTATTCCTGCCGCTTCCACGGTGTGGGCCTTTGCGACGAGTGGCCGCTGATTGCCTATCCAGACGGCTATGTCGAAGGCGCCTTCGAGGCCGTGCTGGAACCCGGCATGATGCTGTGCGTCGAGGCGCTGGTGGGCGCGGAGGATGGCGATTTCTGCATCAAGCTGGAAGACCAGGTACTGATCACCGAGGACGGCTACGAGAACCTGACCCGCTACCCGTTCGACGCGGCGCTGATGGGGTAAGCGGCGGTTCGGCGCAGCCGATGATCGGTCCAGCGGAGCGATCAAGCCGCGAACGGGCGGAGCCCGGGGCAAAAAATCATCACGCGTCGCCACGTGTGTGCACGTCGGCGTGAGATCGGCGAGCCTTTCCTTGAGATCAAGCGGCATCGCGGCACATCTTGGGCGGAAAGGATATTTGCCCATGCCCACCGAACGCTTCACCTTCCCCGGCCATTCCGGCCATGACCTCGCCGCGCGGCTCGACCTGCCGGAGGGGCCACACCTTGCCACCGCGGTGCTGGCGCATTGCTTCACCTGCGGCAAGGACATCCCTGCCGCGCGGCGCATCTCGGCCCGGCTGGCGGCGATGGGGATCGCGACCCTGCGCTTCGATTTCACCGGGCTGGGGCATTCCGGGGGTGAGTTCGCCAACACCTCCTTCACCTCCAATGTCGATGATCTGCTGGCGGCCGCCGATGCGCTGACCGCGCGCGGCATGGCGCCCGCGCTGCTGATCGGGCACTCGCTGGGCGGGGCCGCCGTGCTGCGGGCGGCGGGGCGGATCGAGAGCGTGCGGGCGGTGGCGACCATCGGCGCGCCCTTCGACCCCGAGCATGTGACCCATAATTTCGACGATGCGCTCGAGGCGATTTCGTCCGACGGCAAGGCCGAGGTGATGCTGGGCGGGCGCCCCGTCACCATCGGGCGCGGCTTCGTCGAGGATGTGCGCGCCGAGAAACTGGCGCCCGCGCTGGCGACGCTGAAAAAGGCGCTGCTGGTTCTGCACGCCCCCCGCGACGAGATCGTGGGCATCGACAAAGCCACCCGCATCTTCACCGCCGCGCGCCACCCGAAAAGCTTCGTCACGCTGGACGAGGCCGACCACCTGCTGACCCGGGCCGAGGATGCCGATTACGCCGCCGAGGTGATCGCGGCATGGGCGGGCCGCTACCTCGACCTGCGCCCGCCTGCGCCGCCCCCCGGCGTGCCCGAAGGCGTGACCCGCGTGTCCGAGGCCGACCCGGAGGGCTTCCTGCAGGACGTGCAGGCAGGCGCGCGGCACCATATCCTTGCCGATGAGCCGCTCAGCTACGGCGGCACCAACCGCGGGCTGACGCCCTACCAGTTGCTGGCCGCGGGGCTGGGCGCCTGCACCTCGATGACGATCCGCATGTATGCGCGGCGCAAGGGGTTGCCGCTGAGCCATGTGGCGGTCGATGTCACCCACGACCGCGTGCATGCACAGGATGCCGCCACGCCGGGCAACCCGATCGACCGGTTCACCCGGCTGATCCGGCTGGAAGGCGACCTGGACAGGGCGCAGCGGGACAAACTGCTGGAGATCGCCGACAAATGCCCCGTTCACCGCACGCTGGAGCGCGGCGCCGATATCGTCACGGAACTGCGTCCAGCGGAAGAAGCGGTGACGACTTGATCTCTTCCATGCTCAGAAGTGCCGTGACGTTGTAGATCTTCACCTCGGAAATAAGCGCCTGGTAAAAGGCGTCATAGGCCCGCGCGTTGGGCACACGGACCTTGAGGATATAGTCGATCTCGCCCGCCAGCCTGTGGGCCTCGAGCACTTCGGGGCGCGCCTTGAGCGCCGCCAGGAACTTGCGCTGCCAGTCGGCCTCGTGTTCCGAGGTGCGAATCAGGACGAAGAAACAGGCCTCGAACCCCAGTTTCTCGGCGTCGAGCAGCACGGTCTGCCGCCCGATCACGCCCGCCTCCTTCAGCTTGCGAATCCGCGTCCAGACGGGCGTCTTGGAGGAGCCGACCAGCTTTGCGATCTCGTCGAGCGAGCGCGAGGCGTCTTCCTGTAACGCGGCGAGGATTTTCCGGTCGAGGGCGTCGATCTGGACGGACATTCGGGGGCCTCCGGCGCTGGGGAACGGTGATTGTGTGCTGTCGCGATGTAGCGAACATACGTTCCTTTTTACAAGCACATACTGCCAAAATTCAGGAAATTATTCTATCTCTCCTCGCAGGACACGCCAAACAGGATTGCGCCCTGCCATGGACCATTTCCCGATCTTCCTCGCCGTCGAGGGCCGCCGCATCGTCGTCTCGGGCGGGGGCGAGGCCGCGCTGGCCAAGCTGCGCCTTCTGATGAAGACCACGGCGCGGATCACCGTTTTCGCCACGGAGCCGGAGGCCGGTTTGCGCGCGCTGGCCCGCGAGGGCCGCATCACGCTGGTCGAACGCGCACTCGCGCCCGGCGACGCGCTGTGCGCCGCGCTGTTCTATGCCGCCAACGACGATGCCGCGGAAGACGCGCGCGTCACGCGGCTGGCGCGGGCGGACGGGGCCTTGACCAACTGGGTCGACAACCTCGAGGCCAGCCAGTTCATCACGCCCGCCATCGTGGACCGCGACCCGGTCACCGTGGCGATCGGCACCGAGGGCGCGGCCCCGGTGCTGGCCCGTGCGATCAAGGCCGATCTCGAGGCGCGGCTGCCTGCCTCGCTGGGGTTGCTCGCGCGGATTGGCAAGGGCTTTCGCCGCGCCGCCGAGGCGCTGCCGATGGGGCGCAGGCGGCGGGAGTTCTGGTTCGAGTATTACTTCAAGACCGGCCCGCAAGCGCTTGAAAAATATGGTGGTGAGGGGATCGTTCCCGCGCTGGACACGCTGCTTGCCCGGCACCTGTCACAGACCCCCCGCAAGGGCCGCGTCGATCTTGTCGGTGCGGGCCCAGGCGACCCGGAGCTTCTGACGCTGCGCGCCCGCAAGCTCTTGGACGAGGCCGACGTGGTGATCCACGACCGGCTCGTCTCGCCCGCGATCCTGGAACTCGCCCGCCGCGAGGCGCTGATGATCGACGCAGGCAAACAGGGCTTCGGCCCGGCCATGGCGCAATCCGAGATCTGCGCGCTGATGGTGGAACACGCCGCCGCGGGCGCGCATGTGGTCCGCCTCAAGGGGGGCGATCCGGGTGTTTTCGGGCGGCTCGACGAAGAGATCGAGGCGCTGGAGGCCTCTAGCCTCGACTGGGCCGTGACCCCCGGCATCACCGCCGCCAGCGCCGCCACAGCCCACATCGGCCAGAGCCTGACCAAACGCGACCGCAACAGCGCGGCGCGGCTGCTGACGGGCCATGACATGAAAGGCTTCGCCGAGCAGGACTGGCGCGGGCTGGCCCGCCCCGGACAGGTCGCCGCGATCTACATGGGCCTGAAGGGCGCGCGCTTCATCCAAGGGCGGCTGATGATGCACGGCGCGCGCGCCGACACGCCCGTGACCGCCGTCGAGAACGCCAGCCGCCCCGAGGCGCGCGCCATCGCCACCACGCTCGGACGCCTCGCCGCCGACCTCGAGGCCGCGGCCCTCAACGGCCCCGCCGTGCTGCTCTACGGCCTTGCCCCACGCGCCGCCGCCAACGCCCTGCCCCGCCTGACCGAGGAGCTTGCCTGACATGCCCCGCCCGTTTTCCCCCAAGGTGCTGACCGCCAACGCCCTTCTGGAGGGCGATGTCGTCTACATGACCGCCGATGGCGCATGGACGCGCCACCATGCCGAGGCAGAGCTTATCGAGGATCAGGCCACCGCCGATCTGCGCCTGCTGGATGCCGAGGCGCGCGGGCACGAGGTGGTGGGCGCCTATCTCGCCGATGCGTTGCCCGGCCCGCGCGGCCCCGAGCCCGTGCATTTCCGCGAGGCGGTCCGCACCCGCGGCCCCTCCAACTACGCCCATGGCAAGCAGGAGCGCGCCTGATGTACCGCTATTCCGAGTTCGACGAGGCTTTCGTCCGCAATCGCGTGGCCCAGTTCCGCGCGCAGGTCGCGCGCCGCATCGACGGGTCGCTGACCGAGGATGAATTCAAGCCGCTGCGCCTGATGAACGGGCTCTATCTGCAACTGCATGCCTACATGCTGCGCGTGGCGATCCCCTATGGCACGCTCAACGGCGCGCAGATGCGCCAGCTCGCCATGATCGCGGACCGCTGGGACAAGGGCTATGGCCATTTCACCACGCGGCAGAATATCCAGTTCAACTGGCCGAAGCTGGCGGATGTGCCCGACATGCTCGAGGCGCTGGCCGATGTGGGCATGCACGCGATCCAGACATCCGGCAACACGATCCGCAACGTGACGGCGGATCATTTCGCGGGCGCCGCCGAGGACGAGGTGATGGACCCCCGCCCGGTGGCCGAGCTGATCCGGCAATGGTCGACCGACCACCCCGAGTTCCAGTTCCTGCCGCGCAAGTTCAAGGTGGCCGTCACCGGCAGCCCTGCGGACCGCGCCGTGACGGCGGCCCATGACATCGGGCTGCGGCTGGTGGCGAAGGAGACAGGCGTAGGCGTCAAGGTGCTGGTGGGCGGCGGCCTCGGCCGGACGCCGATGATCGGCAAGGTGTTGAAATCCTTTGTCTCCCTGCCCGACCTGTTGCCCTATCTCGAGGCGGTCGTGGCGGTCTACAACATGCTCGGGCGGCGCGACAACAAGTACAAGGCGCGCATCAAGATCACCGTCCACGAGACCGGGATCGAGGAAATCCGGCGGCTGGTGGAGGAGGAATTCGCGGCCCGCAAGCCGCTGTTCAAGGGCACCGATCAACGGATACTGGCCGAGATCACGGCGCAATTCGCGCCGCCCGCCTTCGAAACGCATGGCCCCGGCGATTACGAGACCTTGCGGCAGGCCGACCCGGTCTTTCGCGCCTTCACCGACACCAATGTCGCGCGCCATCGCCACCCCGATTACGCGATCCTGACGGTCAGCCTGAAGGCGCATGGCGCGACGCCGGGCGATGCGACCGCCGCGCAGATGCGGGTGCTCGCGGAGCTGGCCGAGCGCTACGCCCATGACGAGTTGCGCATTTCCCACGAGCAGAACGTGATCCTGCCGCATCTGCCGAAACGGCACTTGAAGGCGGTGCACGAGGCGCTTTTGGAGGCCGGGCTGGCCGTGGCGAATGTCGGCCTTGCCTCCGACATCATCGCCTGCCCCGGCATGGACTATTGCGCGCTGGCGACCGCGCGCTCGATCCCCGTGGCGCAGGAGCTGGCTACGCGTTTCGAGGCGATGCGGATCGAGCACGAGATCGGGCCGCTGAAGATCAAGATCTCGGGCTGCATCAACGCCTGCGGGCATCACCATGTCGGGCATATCGGTATCCTCGGCCTCGACCGGGCGGGGGTGGAAAGCTACCAGATCACGCTGGGCGGCGATGGCGGCCCCGACGCCGTGATCGGCGAGCGGACCGGCCCCGGTTTCGCCCATGACCAGATCGCGCCGGCGATCGAGCGCATCCTTCTGGCCTATCTCTCGCTGCGCGAGGGGCCGGAGGAAACCTTCCTCGACGCCTACCGGCGCGTCGGTCTCGGCCCGTTCAAATCGGCGCTCTACGGCGAAGGGGAGGCGCGGGCCGATGCGGCCTGACGCGCGCCCCTTCCCGTCGGTTGCGGCCCGCGTGGCGGCGCTGAACGCGCGCTACCGGCACCATTCCGCGATCTCGGTGCTGGAGCATGCACTGGGCGACAGCGACGCCGGGCGCGTCGCGATGGTCTCGAGCTTCGGGGCGGAATCGGTGGCGCTGCTGCACATGGTGGCGCTGGTGGACCGGGCGACGCCGGTGCTGTTCATCGACACCGAGATGCTGTTTCCCGAGACGCTGGCCTACCAGCGCGAGCTGGCCGAGATGCTGGGCCTGCGCGATGTGCGGGTGATCCGGGCAAGCCGGACGCGGATGGCCGCGCGTGACCCGGAGGGGCTGCTGCACCGCGAGAACCCCGACGCCTGCTGCGCGCTGCGAAAGACCGAGCCGCTGGAACATGCGCTGGCGCCCTTCGACGCCTGGATCACCGGGCGCAAGCGCTTCCAGTCGGGCAGCCGGGCGGCGCTGGAGTTCTTCGAGGCCGAGGGCGCGGCGCGGATCAAGATCAACCCGCTTGCCCATTGGACGCGGCAGGACATCGCCGATTACATGGTCAACAACCGCCTGCCCCGCCACCCGCTGGTCGCGCGCGGCTATGCCTCGATCGGCTGCGCACCCTGCACCACGCCGGTGGCGACCGGCGAGGACGCGCGCGCGGGTCGTTGGCGCGGGTCGGACAAGGAAGAATGCGGCATCCATGTCGTGGATGGCCGGATCGTGCGGGGCCCTGTGCGGCAGGCGTCCTGAAGGACGGCAGGCGGCGGGTTTTCCGTATTTTCGGGAAGATGAAGGGACGCGGGCGCGCGTTAACCTTAACGGAGTGTGACGGATGGCAGAGCTGATGGAGACCGTGGTGATCATGCGCGATGACGGGTTCACGCCCGAGGACCGGGCAGTGCCGCTTGTCCCCTTGTCGCAGGTGGAGGGCGCCTTCGGCATCGACCTCGACCCCGGCGCGGACCTGGCCGAGCTGGCGCCGCATCTCGAGAGGATCGCGATGATCCGGATCCGCTTTGGCTCGTTCGCCGACGGGCGCGGCTTCACGCAGGCGCGGCGGCTGCGGACGATGGGCTATGGCGGGCGGCTGCGGGCCGCCGGTCCCCTCTTGGCCGACCAGTATGCCATGGCCCGCCGCGCGGGCTTCGACGAGGTGGAGGTCGCGCCCGAGATCGCCCTGCGCCAGCCCGAGGCGCAATGGCTTGCCCGCGCCGATTGGCAGGCGGGCGACCACCAATCGCGGCTGCGTGGCTGACGCGCGGCTTCCCCTGACCTAGATCAAGGCTTAAGGAGGACGGGGCGGCTAGACCGGCCCCGACATGGACATGACCGAGTTGAAACCCGTGAAAGACATCGACGCCGCCCCCGCCAAGGCCACCCCCACCCTGCCCGACGCGCAGAAAGTGACCGAGGTGGAGCATTACACCGACCGGCTGTTCCGGTTCCGCTGCACGCGGCCGACCTCGCTCCGGTTCCGGTCGGGCGAGTTCGTGATGATCGGGCTGATGGGCGACCCGGACCCCGAGACGGGCAAGCAAAAACCGCTCTTGCGCGCCTATTCCATCGCGTCGCCCTCCTGGGATGACGAGTTGGAATTCTACTCGATCAAGGTGCCGGACGGGCCGCTGACCTCGAAACTGCAGCATATCGCGGCGGGCGACGAGATCATCCTGCGGCCCAAGCCGGTGGGGACACTGGTGCATGACGCGCTGTTGCCGGGCAAGCGGATCTGGTTCTTCGCCACGGGCACCGGGTTTGCGCCCTTCGCTTCGCTGTTGCGCGATCCGCAGACCTACACCGATTACGACGAGGTCATCATCACCCATACCTGCCGCGAGGTCGGAGAGCTGACTTATGGCGCACGGCTGATCGAGAGCATCCGCGAGGATGAGCTGCTGGCCGAGTTGATCGGCGAGGGCTTCGCCGACAAGCTGCGCTACTACCCCACCACGACGCGCGAGCAGAGCCCCAAGATGGGCCGGATCACCGACCTGATGCGCTCCGGCGAGGTGTTCGAGGACCTCGGCGTGGCCCCACTCAGCCCCGAGACCGACCGTGCCATGGTCTGCGGAAACCTCGCCTTCAACCTCGAGATCAAGGACATGCTGGACGCGTATGGCCTGCGCGAGGGGGCGAATTCGCAGCCCGCGGAATATGTCGTGGAAAAGGCCTTTCTGGACTGACAGCCACAGGCACAGGCACCGGCCAGTCACAAGAAAAAGCCCCCCGCAGATCCGATCTGCGGGGGGCTTTTCCGTTTTATATCAAGTTGATCACTCGCCGATGCCGAGCGCCGTGCGTGCCTGCGACAGGGCCGCGTCCAGCAGCGCGGGGTTTTCGCGCGCGCCTTCAAGGGCACTGATCGCCGCGGTGCGTGCCATCGGCGAGATGTCGGCGGCCTCGAGCGCGGCGATGGCCTGGTCGTAGTCGAAGCCTTCGGCAGAGAAGATCTGCGACAGCGCGGCATCGCCGGCTTCCTCGGCCGCAACAGCGGCCTCGGCCGTGGCGGTGTCGACGGCTCCGTCAACGGATTCGACGGCGCCGGTGGCGGTTTCGGTGGTTGCGTCGGCTGCAGATTCCAGTGCGCCGGCGGCGTCGGAGGCGGCGTCGGTCGCAGCCTCGGTGGCAGTGTCGACCGCCTCGGCGGCGGCATCGGCGGCTTCGGATGCGGCGTCTGCGGCACCTTCGACAACCTCGGTCGCGGCCTCGGTGGCCTCGGCTGCGGCGGCCTCTGCCGCGGCGGCGGCTTCGGCGGCGGCTGCTTCTGCCGCGGCGGCGGCTTCCGCGGCGGCGGCCTCGGCTGCGGCGGCCTCTTCTTCTGCGGCGGCTTCGGCGGCGGCCGCGGCCTCGGCGGCGGCGGCTTCGGCGGCGGCAGCCTCGGCTGCGGCGGCTTCTTCGGCGGCGGCAGCGGCTTCGGTGGCAGCGGTCGCGGCCTCTTCAGCGGCGGTGTTCGCGTTCGACTGCATCAGGAAATAACCCCCGACACCCAGTGCCGCGACGATGGCAACGATCACAAGAACCCGGTTCATGACTTCCCCCATTGGGCTTGAAAACTGTTGCGCACATAAGCCCGTTCCGTGCGCGGCGCAATGCTGCGGGGCAGCATCCCGTGCGAAAGCGGCAGAGGCTTGCCCAAATCGCCTTGAAAGCCGAGGCTGGCGCGGATACCGTAGTGCCTCGAAATATCGGCTACTTCAGGAGGCCCCCATAGCCCGCAGACCCCATAATGCGCCGCCGACCCGCGATACCGGCCCGCGCATCAACGACCGCATCCGCTCCCCCGAAATCCGCCTGATCGGCGCAGAGGGAGAAAACGTCGGGGTGGTCACCCCCGCCCGCGCCCTCGCCATGGCCGAAGAGGCCGGGCTCGACCTTGTCGAGATTTCGCCGAATGCCGACCCGCCGGTCTGCAAGATCATGGATTTCGGCAAGTTCAAGTATGAACAGCAAAAGCGCGAAAGCGAGGCCCGCAAAAAGCAGAAGATCATCGAGGTCAAGGAGGTCAAGTTCCGTCCGAACACCGACACCCATGACTACGAGGTCAAGATGCGCAACGTGACGCGCTTCCTCGAGAACGGCGACAAGGTGAAGGTCACCCTTCGCTTCCGTGGCCGCGAGATGGCGCACCAGAACCTTGGCCGCGAATTGCTGGAGCGCGTCGCCGCCGATGTCGAGGGGCTCGGCAAGGTCGAGAACATGCCGAAGATGGAAGGCCGCCAGATGGTCATGATGATCGGCCCGTCGCGGTAGCGCGCGACCGGAACAAGGTCACAGGGGGCGCGTCCGCTGGGCGCGCCTTTTTCTTTTGGATTGGTGCGCCCCCCCCGCCGCGCTAGGATCTTCTTCACCATGACCCGCCGTATCGCCTCATCCCTGTTCGCGCTCGGCCTCGCCACCGGGCCTGTCGCCGCGGACGGGCTCGACATCGGCGGCGAGGCGCGGATGGGCCTTGTGGGCACGACCACCGTCGAAGACGGTCATCGTGTCCGATTGCTTCACGAGCTTGACCTTACCTGGCGGCTGTCGCGGACCACGGACAGCGGCCTGACGATCGGCCTGCAATTCGATCTAGACGACCTGCTGGAAGACCGCCCGCGCCGTGGACGCCTGCCCGAGGTGCCGCCCGGTCGGTAAGCGTTCCCCTGTGGCCGGCGGGCCGCGCCTGTGGACAAGTTGTGCCGGCTTGTCTTGAAGTGCCCCGAACATTGCGTCACCCTCCACCGCATGACGCATATCAGTTTCATCCTGTTTCCCGGATTTCCGATGCTCGCCTATGCGATCGCGCGGGAGGCGCTGGATATCGCGAACCAGATGGCCGCGGAGCCGGTGTTTTCGTGTGACACGCGCATTCCGGGCCACAAGAACGCCCGCGCCTCGAACGGCGCGGTGATGTCGCCCGACCGCGGCGACTGGGAGGGTGCCGGGGATGTCGACCTGGCCGTGGTGATCTGCGGGGATGACGTGCCGGCGCGCATTCCCAACGGGTTCCAATCCTACCTCGCCCAGGTCGATGAGGCCGGTGGACGGCTGGGCGGGATTGATGGCGGCACCGTGATCCTTGCGCGGATCGGACAGCTCGACGGTCGGCGCGCCGTGGTGCAGGACCATGACGAGGCGCCGTTCACCGAAATCCAGCATAGCGACCGGCCGCATCTTCTTGACGATCGGCGCCTGACGGTGGCGGGCGGTGTCGCCGTGGCCGACGCGATGTGCGCGTGGATCGCCGATGTATCTTCGCCCGCACTGGCCGCCGAAGTGGCCCGCGCGCTCAGCACCGGGCGCCTGCCCGAGGTGACCGGACCCGACCCCGAGGCCACGACCTCCGCCGACCCGATGATCGCCGAGATGGAAGAAAAGATGCGCGCCCGTCTCGCCGATCCCCTCCCGCTGGGGGAATTGGCCGACAGCATGGGCCTGAGCCGCAAGGCGTTGCGCGGGCGCTGCATGCGGGCGACGGGGATGAAACCGTCGGATTATTACCTCAGCCTGCGTCTGCGGCATGGGGCGGAATTGCTGCGAAACACCGCGATGCCGATTTCCCAGATCGCCACGGCCAGCGGGTTCGAGACGCTGGCGGGATTCTCGCGGTCGGTGCGCAACAACCTCGGCGTCAGCCCCTCGGCGGTGCGCAAGATGGCGCGTGCGGCGCGCATGGTTTCGAAATACGCGTGATCCTGTCGGTCAGAACCGAAAAAGCGCCGGGTTTCCCCGGCGCTTCTGCGGTTGGGTGTAGCCCTGTTCAGCTTGCCGCGGCGACGGCGCGTCCGGTCATGACCTTCACGAGGTGCGCGCGGTAGTCGCCCGATCCGTGCAGGTCGCTGATCATGTCGCCCGCAGGCGCCGAAAGCCCCTCGACCGCCCCTTTCGAGAAGTCCGACGACAGCGCCGCCTCGGCCTCGGCCCAGCGGAAGACCCCGTCCGAGGACGCGCCCGTCACCGCCACACGCACCCCGTCGGCGTATTTCGCCACGAACACCCCCACGAGCGCGAAGCGCGAGGCCGGCTGGACGAATTTCTGGTAATTCGCCCTTTCCGGCACCGGGAAGCGGACCTCGGTGATGATCTCGCCCTCGTCCAGCGCGGTCTCGAACATGCCCTGGAAATAGTCATCCGCCGCGATGTCGCGCGTGTTGGTCCTGATCGTGGCGCCCGAGCCAAGGGCGGCCGCCGGGTAGCAGGCCGAAGGGTCGTTGTTGGCCAGCGACCCGCCGATGGTCCCGCGGTTGCGCACTGCCGGGTCGCCGATATGACCAGCCAGGGCCGCCAGCGCGGAGTAGTGGGCCGCCGCCTCGCGGGCGACGGTGGCATGCGGCGTGGCCCCGCCCACACACACCTCGCCCGCGTCGTTGACGCAGACGCCGATCATCTCGGAGATGCCGGTGAGGCTGACCAGCGTGGCAGGCGCCGCCAGCCGCTGCTTCATGGTGGGCAAAAGCGTCTGGCCCCCGCCCAAGGCCTGCGCCTCGTCCTGGCCCAACGCCTCGACGGCCTCGGCGATGGTGGAGGGTTTGGCGAATTCGAAATTGTACATGGGTTTCTCCTCTCCCTCTGGGTCAGCCGTTCATTGCCGCCCAGACGCGCGAGGGCGTCACGGGCATGTCGATATGGGTGACATTGGTGTAGCCGCCCCGTTGCAACGCGTCGATCACGGCGTTCACCACCGCGGGCGGGCTGCCGATGGCCCCGGCCTCGCCGCAGCCCTTCACGCCCAGCGGGTTGTGCGTGCAGGGCGTCGCGCAGGAATGGTCGACGGTGATCATCGGCACGTCGTCGGCCCGCGGCATCGCGTATTCCATGTAGGACCCGCTCAGCAACTGGCCGCTGTCGTCATAGGCGGTGTTCTCGATCATCGCCTGACCGATCCCCTGCACCACGCCGCCATGGACCTGCCCCTCGACGACCATCGGGTTCATCACGTTGCCGAAGTCATCGGCGCAGGTGAAGTTCATGATCTCGACCACGCCGGTCTCGGGGTCGACCTCAACCTCGCAGAGATAGGCCCCCGCGGGATAGGTGAAGTTGTTGGGGTCGTAGAAGGCGGTCTCCTCCAGCCCCGGCTCCAGCTCTTCCAGCGGGTAATTGTGCGGGACGTAGGCCGAGAAGGCAATCTCGCCGAAGGTCTTGGCCTTGTCGGTGCCCGCGACGGTGAAGCTGCCGTTCTCGAAGGTGATGTCACCCTCCGCGGCCTCGAGCATATGGGCGGCGATCTTCTTGCCCTTGGCGATGATCTTGTCCATCGCCCGGTCCATCGCCGAGCCGCAGACCGCAAGGCTGCGCGAGCCGTAGCTGCCCATCCCGAACGGGATCTTCGAGGTGTCGCCATGGACGATCTCGACCGCGTCCTCGGGGATACCCAGCTTGTCGGCCACGACCTGCGCAAAGACCGTCTCGTGCCCCTGCCCGTGGGAATGGGCCCCGGTCATCACCTGGATCGTGCCGGTGGCACTCACCCGCACGGTGGCGGCGTCATAGAGGCCGACACGAGAACCCAACTGGCCCACCAGATGCGAGGGTGCGATGCCGCAGGCCTCGATCCAGGTCGACAGGCCCATGCCCCGCAGCTTGCCGCGCGCCGCACTTTCGGCGGCCCGCGCCTCGAAGCCCGCGTAGTCGGACAGCTCCAGCGCCTTGTCGAGCGTCGCCTGGTAGTTGCCGGTGTCATAGGCCAGCGCCACGGGCGTGGTATAGGGGAACATGTCCGGCGTGATCAGGTTCTTGCGCCGCACCTCGACCGGGTCGAGGCCCAGCTCGCGCGCCATCTTGTCCACGGCCCGCTCGATCGAATAGGTCGCCTCGGGCCGCCCGGCCCCGCGATAGGCATCGACCGGCGCGGTGTTGGTGAAGACCGCCTTCAGGTTCACGTAGACATGCGGCACCTTGTAGGGGCCAGCCATCAACGTGCCATGCAGGAAAGTGGGCGTCGCGGTCGAGAAGTTCGACAGGTAGGCGCCCACATTGGCCAGCGTGTTGGTGCGGATCGCAACGATCTCGCCATCCTTCTTGGCGCCGATCTCGATGGTGGTGACGTGGTCACGGCCATGGGCATCGCTGAGGAAGCTTTCCGAGCGTTCCGCCGTCCAGCGCACCGGGCGGCCCAGCTTCTTCGCCGCGGCCAGAACCAGCGCCTCTTCGCCGTAATGGTAGATCTTCGAGCCGAAGCCACCGCCCACATCGGGGGCCACCACCGTCAACTTGTGCTCGGGGATGCCGAGAACGAAGGCACAGACCAGGAGCTTGGTCAGATGCGGGTTCTGGCTGGTCGTCGTCAGCTTGTAGTCGCCGGTGCCGGTGTTGTACTCACCGATCGAGGCGCGCGGCTCCATCGCGTTCGGCACGAGGCGGTTGTTCACCAGTTCCAGCGTGGTGACATGCTCGGCCGATTTCATCGCCGCGTCGACCGCCTCGCGGTTGTCCTCGATCCAGCCCCAGTCGAAACACAGGTTGTCGGGGATCTCGTCATGCACACGGTTGTCGGCATTGGCGACGGCGGCGGCCATGTCGACGATGGCCGGCAGTTCCTCGATCTCGGTGCCCGCAGCGAGCGCCTCGGCGGCGTCCTTGGCCTGGGCGTAGGTCTCGGCGATGACGGCGGCATAGGCGTCGCCCACGTGGCGCACCTTGCCGTGTGCAAGCACCGGGCGCTTGGGTTCGCGCATCGGCGTGCCGTCGCGCGAGTGGATCAGCCAGCCCGCCGGGTTGCCGCCCACCTCGACGAAATCCTCGCCGGTGAACACGGCCAGCACGCCCGGCATCGCCTCGGCGGCGGAGGTGTCGATCGACACGATCTTCCCATGCGCCACAGTCGAGCGGACCATGACGGCATGGACCTGCCCCTGCATCGCCATGTCGTCGGTGTACATCCCCTTCCCGGTCAGAAACCGGATGTCTTCGCGGCGCTTGGATCTTGCGCCGATGCCATGATCCTTCGGCATGGTCGTCCTCCCTTGGATACCGCCCGGGCCCGCCACCATAGGGGACCTCGGGGTCGGGGCGCGTCTCGTCGCCCCTTCATCTTTCCGGAAATACGGATGCCCGGCCCGCCTCCTCCGCGGCCCGGACAGGGGTCATTCCGCGGCGATGGCCGACACGTCCTGGCCGCTGGCGGCCATGATCGCCTTGACGATGTTGTGATAGCCCGTGCAGCGGCAGATGTTGCCCTCGAGATAGGCGCGGACCTCGTGCTCGGTGGGCTTGGGGTTCTCCTTCAAGAGCGCCGCCGCCGACATCACCATGCCCGGCGTGCAAAAGCCGCATTGCAGCCCGTGATGATCCTGGAACGCCTGCTGGATCGTCGAGAGCGAGCCGTCGGCATTGGCCATGCCCTCGATCGTCACCACCTCGGCGCCCTCCAGATCGGCGGCCAGCGCCGTGCAACTCTTGATCGCCTCGCCGTTCACATGCACCACGCAGGCACCGCACTGGCTGGTGTCGCAGCCCACATGGGTGCCGGTCAGGCGCAGCCCGTCGCGCAGGAATTCGACCAGCAGCGTGCGGCCCTCGACGTCACCGGAAACGGGTTTCCCGTTCACGGTCATCGTTACCTGGGTCATTCAATCCTCCCTTGGTTATGACCTTCATCCAATCACCAAACGGCCGAAAGGCAAACGGTAAAATTGGCGCGCCGGAGCTTGCACGATCACGGCGGCGTGAGGCGACGCTCGCGCGGCTGGGGCCGCGTCGGGATCTCTTTCAAAAGCCCGCCAACCCCCATCGCGGCGATGTCGGCGCCCGTCACCTCGACCCCGCAGGCCACCCGCTCCAGCACCCAATCCGCCCCGTTCAGCGCGGGCGCGCGCGCGCAGCCCGGCAGGCCGATCACCGGCCGCCCGCCCTGCCGGCCCAGTACCAGCAGGTTGCCCGGATCGACCGGCATCCCGAAGCGGATCACCGCACCGCCCGCCGCACGCAGGCCCGCGGGCACCACGTCGTCGATATCCGAGGTCGCCGAGCCGGTCAGGATCAGGACCATCCCCGCCCCGCTCTCGCCGATCGCCGCGGCCACGGCGCGGGCCTCATGCGCCACCACGCGCGTGGCTCCCTGCGCGATGCCCAGCCGCGCCACCCGCGCCCAGACGGCGCGCAGCGCCCGATCCTCGGCCTTGGCGGCCCCCGGCGCGGTCTCGGTCACGATCAGGTCGGCCTTTTCCACGACAGGCATGCGGCGCCGCATCGCCCCCGCCCCCGCCGCACAAGCCGCCTCCAGCGCCGCCTCGGGCACCGCGTAGGCGATGATCTTGACCGTGCCCACCATGGTGCCCTCGGCCACCCGCTGCCATTCGGGCACGGTGGCCAGCGTGATCATCGGATGCACGGCATTGAGGCGCCCGATGGCAGCCGCATCGAGTTCCACCACCCCCGGCCCCGTCGCCCGGATGTTCACCCGGCCCGTGAACGGCGCCTCGAGCCGCAGCCCAGCCGCCTCCGGATCCGGCACCAGCGCGCGCGCCAACCGCGAGGCTGCCCTATCCTCGCCCACGTCCCCGGGCTCCAGCCGCGCGACGATCACCTCGGCCAGGCCCGCCGCCGCCAGCGCGGCCACGTCCTCGGGCCGCAGCACATGGCCCTTCTTCAGCTTGCCGCCGGGCAAGGCGACAGCATGGGCCAGCACCGCCCCCTCGGCCTCGCCTGGCGGAACCGGTCCGAACCTCATCCCTTTCGCAGCCTCTGCGTCACCTCGGCCAGCACCGAGACCGCGATCTCGGCCGGTCCCCGCGCTCCGATGTCGAGGCCGACCGGCGCATGGATGCGCGCAATATCCTCGGGCGTGAATCCCGCCTCCTCCAGCCGCGCGACCCGCTTGGCATGGGTCCGGGTCGAGCCGAGACAGCCGAGGTAGAACACCTCCGACCCCAGCGCCGCCCGGATCGCCGGATCATCGAGCTTCGGATCATGGGTCAGCGTCACCACCGCCGTGCGCGCATCGAGACCCATCTCCCCGAGCGCCTCGTCCGGCCACTCCTCGACGATCTCGACCTCGGGAAACCGCGCCGCAGCGCCGAAGGCCGGGCGCGGGTCGATCACCGTCACGTCATGGCCCGCGATCCGCGCCATCGGCACCAGCGCCTGCGCGATATGCACGGCGCCCACGATCACCATCCGCAAGGGCGGGTTGTGGACATGAACGAAGGTCCGCCCGTCCTCCTCCACGCCCGAGCGGTCCATGCGGAAGCGTGCGGCCCAGGCCTCCGGCCCGTCGAGCCGCCGCGCGTCGCCCTCGAGGTCGGCGACATAGGCCACCGGCCGCCGCGCCGCGCGCGCGGCCACAAGCTTGTCCAGAACCGCCACCGGCAACGCACCGCCCACCGGTTCCAAAAGCACCCGGATGCGCCCGCCGCAGGCAAGGCCCACGGCAAAGGCCTCGTCATCGGACACCCCGAACTCCAGCATCCTGGCGGCACCCGAGCCCACAAGCTCCATCGCCTCCACGACGACCGCCCCCTCGACGCAGCCACCCGAGACCGAGCCTTCCATCTCGCCCGCGCCCGACACCACCATCTGTGCGCCGACCGCCCGCGGCGCCGAGCCCCAGGTCTCGACCACCGTGGCCAGAACCGCGCCCTTGCCCGCCCGGTGCCAGTCCAGCGCCAGCTCCGGCATCCTTTCCAGACTGTCCGTCATGCCCGTTCCTCCCCCGCAGACCCTAGCGCGCCCCCAAACGCACCGAAAGTCCCCCTTCATCTTGGCCGATACAACTCCGGGGGAATCCCGAAGGGATGGGGGCAGAGCCCCCCGCGCGCAGCGCAAACAAGAGACTCACGGAGCGCAGCGACCTGAAGGAAACGCGGCGCAGCCGCTCCTTTTGGTCAGGCCTCCGACAGCATCCGCATGAGCCGCGCCTTCTCGCCCGCATCCCCGGGCTGCGACAGGGCGGCCGCCAGCCCCTCGAGCGCGGCGATGTTATGGCCGGCGCGAAAGCTGTCGACATGGGGCAGCATCGCCCGGATGCCCGCCGCCTTGGGCGCGAACCCGTCCCAGCGCAAGAGCGGGTTCACCCAGATCACGCGCCGCGCCGACAGGTGCAGCCGCTCCATCGCAGCGGCCAGCCGCGCGGGCTCGTCCCGATCCAGCCCGTCGGTGATCAGCAGCACCACCGCGCCCTGCCCCAGCACCCGCCGCGACCAGTCGCGGTTGAACGCCTCGAGACAGGCGCCGATCCGTGTGCCGCCCTCCCAGTCCTGCGCCTCGGCGCCCGCGGCGGCCAGTGCCGCGTCCACATCCCTTTGCGCCAAGTGCCGCGTGATGTTGGTCAGCCGCGTGCCGAAGGTGAAGGCATGCACCCGCGCCCAGCCGGCGCCCTTCTCGTTGGCGACCGCGTACAGGAACTGCAGCACCGCACGGCTGTAGGACGACATGGACCCGGAAATGTCGCACAGCGCCACCAGCGCAGGCCAGCGCGTGCGCCGCGCCTTTCGCGCCACCTCGGACAACTCGCCGCCGCGCTTCATCGACTGGCGCATCGTGCGCCGCCAGTCCGGCCGCGCGCCGTGGATGTCGGGCGCGGTGCGGCGGCTTTTCAGAGGCGGTACAGCAAGGCTCAGCCGCGCGATGATGCGCCGCGCCTCGGCCATTTCAGCCACTGACATCTGTTCGAAATCGAGCGTCTTCAACCGCTCTTCGCGACTCATGGTCAGCGTCGCGTCGATCTCGATCTCGGCACCCTGCTCCTCCTCGGGCATCTCGGGCAGGTCACGGGCGACGCCGTGCAGCAACGCCTCGGCCGCCCGCTTCTCGGCGGCGCGCGCCGCGCGCTCCTCCGCCACGCCCTGCACGGCCGGCATCAGCAGCGACATCATGTGTTCGAGGTAGCGCGGGTCCCGCCAGTAGAGGCGAAAGATCTGGTCGAATACCGCCCGATGCTCGGGGCGGGAGACGAAGCAGGCCATCAGCGTATGGTAGAAATCCGCACGTTCGGTGAAACCGGCCGCCTCGACCGCCCGGATCGCATCGGCCACCCGGCCCGGACCCGCAGGCAGCCCGGCCACCCGCAGGGCGCGGGCGAAATGGGTGATGTTGGTCACCAGCTGCGGATTGTCCGGCAGCGTCAGCGGGGCGTGGTCGGCCATCGCGGCATTGAGCCGTGCGCAACGGACAGGGTCAAGCCCGACCACATCGCCGCGCAAGCGGAAGATTGATCTACATCATAGTTGCGAAACGCAAACAGATATCCCCTGCCGGGTGAACGACCCGTTGTCCGAGTCCTCAAGAATGGGAGACCCCAGATGTCCCGTGCCACGTCACTTGCCTTTGCCTGCGCCACCGCACTCGGCGCGCTGGCGTTTTTCGGCCCGACCCCCGTCGCCGCCCAGCTTTACGATCCCTGCCCCTTCACCAACGACGGCGACTGCGACGAGCCCAATGGCCTCAACCTCTGCGCCTGGGGCACGGACGCGGTGGATTGCGCGAACCCGAACTCCAACTACGGCGGCGGGACGGGGTATGGCGGCGGGGCGCGTCCGGCGCCAACCACCGATGCCAGCGGCCTTTTCAATCCCTGCCCCTACACCAATGACGGCGATTGCGACGAGCCCAATGGCCTCAACCTCTGCGCCTGGGGCACGGACACCGCCGATTGTTCGAACCCCAACAGCTATTTCGGAGGCGGCAGCGGCTACATGGCCGGCAGCAGCGGCGCAGCGACCACGGCGACCACGCCGCCCCCGGTCGCGGGCGGGTTGACCAGCTATTCGCCCTGGCGCCGGATCACCAATGATCCGCGCCAATACGCGGCGCAGCCCGGCGGGGTCATGCCGCTCATGGTCTACAACGACATGCGCTTCCAGGCCGGCAACTACATCGTCTATCACGGAATCACCGATGGCTCGGGCCCGCAATCGCCGATCTGGAACGTCCAGCAGGCGGCGATCACCCTGAACGGTGGAACGCGCTACATCGCCCGCGCGAGCTCGCAAGGCTTCGAGTCGCTCCAACCGGCGGGCGGATCGCTGATCATGTACCCCGAGCCCGGCCCCGGCCATGCGATGATCTACGCGCGCAACGACGATACCCGCAACTGGCGGGCGATCTGCGTCCTGCCGGTCGGAATGCCGATGACGATGTGCGGCCCGTAACCCGACGCAGAAACCCCGGCCCGCCTGCGGGCCGGGGTCACCACGTCGAGGCGCGATCAGTAGTTGTATTCGGTGACGATCAACTGCGCGGGGTTGTTGGAGGAACGCTGGAAACTCCCCGTCCAGATATCGTATTGTCCCGGCCGCGGGTTGATGAAGATCACCGCCGAGTTGAAGCCGCGGTAGTCGTCGTTGAAATGCCACGATCCGTCCGGCGCGTTCACCAACAGGATCGTATCGACGTTCGAGCGCGCCTCGAGCGCGAAGGTCAGGCGGCCCGTGGGTGACGACCCGTTGTAGAAAAGCCGGAAATCAGGCCGTGTCACGACATAGCCATAGGCCCCGCTGATGCAACGCGACAGATCCACCCGTCCGCCCGCGGTCAGGTTGCGCACGTAGGGATCGGGCATGAACCCCGCATTCAGGCTATGCGAGCCGAAGACCGTGGGATTGTTCCACGACGGACAGGCCTGCGCCTGCGCCGTCCCCGCCCCGCCGGCTGCAAGCAGAAACGCCGCCAGCACCGCTGCGGCGAGCGATTTCAAGAGATGTGCCATTATCTGTCCCCCAGGTTGTCATGCACATGTTTACGCAAAGTAAACGCCCGCCCGGGTTCTGCTGTCAAAGAAAACCGTCACCGCGGCCGTGCGAGCCGCACCCGGACGGCGCTAGAGCACTTCGGCCGCCACCTCGTCGAGCAGGCGCCTGGTCTCCGACCCCTGCAGTTTTTGGATGTCGTCCTGGTATTTCAGGATCGCGCCCAGCGTATCGGCGATCACCTCGGGGCTCAGTTCGATCACGTCAAGCGCCAGCAGGCACTTGGCCCAGTCGATGGTTTCGGCCACGCCGGGGCGCTTGAACAGATCCTCGCCGCGCAAACGCTGCACGAAGCCAACGACCTCGCGACTCAGCGCCTCCGAGGCCTCGGGCACGCGCGCCTCGAGGATCGCCAGTTCGCGGGCAAGGTCGGGATAGTCGACCCAGTGATAGAGGCACCGCCGCTTGAGCGCGTCATGCACCTCGCGCGTGCGGTTCGACGTCAGGATGACGATCGGCGGCTCGGGCGCGCGGATCGTCCCCAGTTCGGGGATCGTGACCTGGAAATCGCTCAGCGCCTCCAGCAAGAAGGCCTCGAAGGGCTCGTCGGTGCGGTCGATCTCGTCGATCAGCAGCACCGGAGCGCCCGCGGGGTCCGGCCGCATCGCTTGCAGCAGCGGCCGTTCGATCAGGTAATCGGCCGAGAACAATTCGGTGCGCAGCACCTCCTTGTCGGCGCCGCCTTCGGCCTCGGCGGCCCGGATCGCGATCATCTGCGCGGCGAAGTTCCATTCATAGACGGCACTTGCCGCGTCCAGACCCTCGTAGCATTGAAGCCGGATCAGGCGACGACCCGCCGCCGCGGCGATGGCCTTGGCGATCTCGGTCTTGCCGGTGCCGGCCTCTCCTTCGAGAAACAGGGGCCGGCCCAGCCGCAAAGACAGGAACACGACAGTGGCCAGCGCACGGCCGCAGACATAGCCCTGACGCTCCAGCGCCGCCTGCACCGCATCGATCGACTCCATCGTCATGGGATTCCGCCTTCCCTGCCTCGCTCCGACCCCCATGAACCCCGCCGCTGCCACGGGCGTCAATCCCCACGGGCCGCGATCCGTCACCAAACCGTTTACGGATCGGCATGCAATGCCCCTTGAATAACCAGATGGATTGCGCAGCTTTGCCACAGTCGCCGCTTACAACCGGCCCCTGAACGCGGCACAGACCCGAGAGCAGACCCGATGACATCAGATATCGCAGACCCGGCCCAACTGTCCCCTTCGGGCGCTTCGGGCCTTCGCCAGTCCGACTGGTTCGCCCGGCTGGCCCAGATCGGGCGTGGCCATGGCTTCTTCGAACGGCTGGGGGCCGACCACCTCGCGCTCTTCGTGCAGGAGAGCGACACGCTGGTGGTCAGCTTCGACAAGGCGGCACAGGTCTTCGCGGAACAGGCCGACGGCCTGCCGCTCGGGTTCGAGGCGGTGCAGAAACGCGAATGGTCGCTTCTCTCGATCATGTCGCTCGGGGATCCGTGGTTCCGCTCCGAGGATCTGATGGCCTTCTTCGACCGGCTTGCCGAGGACGGTTTTTTCGACAGCTACGAGCGGGTCATCTTCATCGGCTTCGGCCCGGCCAATGGCCATGCGGCCTGTGTCTACTCCGCCGCAGCACCCGGCGCGCTCGTGCTGGCCAGCGCACCGGCCGCCACGCTCGATCCCGAACGGGCGGGCTACGAGCGCCGGTTCCTGTCCGGTCGCAGGGGCGATTTCGGCCGCTACGGCGATGCCCCGTCGCTGCTTGCCACGGCGCGCAAAGCCATGATCCTCTACGATCCCACCGACCCGGTATCGGCCGCCCATGCGGCCCAGTTCCGCGGTGAGGCCGTCACGCTCGCCCCCCTGCGCTTCACCGGGCCCGCGCCCCACCGCCTGATCGCGGCGGGCGGGCTTCTGCTGCCGCTGCTGCGCGCCCTCGTCAACGGGCGGCTGACCCGCGGCCGCGTGGCCTCCATGATCCGGCCGGTGCGCCGTGCCGACGCCACCTATCTCTGGAGGCTGGCCCGCATCGCGCAATCGCAGGGTCAATTCGACCGCGCCCGGCGCATTGCCGATTATGCCGCCGATGTCACCGGCGAGGACCGTTTCGCCGAGCTTGCCACGCAACTCTCGGCGGACCCGGCGTCATAACCCGCCTGCCTGCTTCAGAAAGGCCACGACCTCCGCCACGCCGCCCCCGCTGCGCAGGCTGGCCATGACGAAGGGACGCCCCTGCCGCGCCTGGGTTGCGTCTGCCTCGAGCAGGGCCGCGTCGACGCCCACATGGGGCGCGAGATCGACCTTGTTCACGATCAGGAAATCGGACCGCGTGACCCCCGGCCCCTTCTTGCGCGGGATGTCCTGCCCGGCCGCCGTGTCGATCACGTAAAGCGTGAGATCGGCCAGTTCCGGCGAGAAGGTCGCGGCAAGATTGTCGCCCCCGGATTCGATGAAGATCACGTCGAGATCGGGAATGCGCGCCCGGAACTCCGCCACCGCAGCGAGGTTGATCGAGGCATCCTCGCGGATCGCGGTATGCGGACAGCCGCCCGTTTCCACCCCGCGGATGCGCTCGGCGGGCAAGGCCTGCGCGCGCAACAGGAACTCGGCGTCTTCGCTGGTGTAGATGTCATTGGTGATGACCGCGACGGAATACTCTCCGGCCATCGCACGACACAGCTTTTCGGTCAGGGTTGTCTTGCCCGCACCGACCGGCCCACCGATCCCGACCCGCAGGGGCCCGTTCCGACTGCACATCCTCTCGCCTCCTTCACATCTGGTTCAGGGTCACGGCCGGCCGCCGCTCTCCCTCTTCATCTTGGCACATACAACTCCGGGGGGGGGCCGAAGGGGCGGGGGCAGAGCCCCCCGAATTCTCGTACGAAATTCGCCGCAGCGCCGCGCCAGCGGCACGCTCACGTGCGAAAGATCCTCACCTCCAGCCCCTCGTGCTCTATCGCGGCGAGATCCGCCCCGAAGACCGCCGACCCGATCCCGTCCAGCCCCGCGGCGCAGGCGTCGTCGGCCACTGCCTCGATCACCGGGTGCAGGCCGGCCAGCACCCGCTGCCCCTCGGCCTGCCCCAACGGCACGAAACGCACCGCCGCCGAGACGAGGGCGCCTGCAAGCGCCTGCAGGAACAGCACCGCAAGGGTGCGCTCGGACACCTCGAGGTTGCGCGCGGCCAGCCCCAGTGCCACCGGGTAGGGGCGCGCCACGCCATCGCCGATCCCCAGCCCGGCCAGCGTCTCGGCCAAGGCGCGGCCCTGCGCCTCGGTCTCTTCCAGCCGCTCGCGCGCGCCGGCCAGCGCACGGGCCAGATCGGCCAGGGCGTCGGCCTCCTGCGTGGCGCGGCTGGCCGCCAGCATGAGGATCGTGTCGTTCCGCCCCGCCCCTGCCGCCAGAACGCCCGCCACCCAGTCGCGCAAACCCGCGGCATCGGCGACCCGCCCCGCGGCGATCTCGGCCTCCAGCCCGTGGGAATAGGCATAGGACGAGACCGGGAATGCCGGCGACAGCCACTGCGACAGTTTCAGCAGGTCGGCCTCAGCCATGGTCGTGATGCGCATGTCCGTGGGCATGGTCGTGGGCATGCGCAGGGTGATGGCCGTGATCATGGCCCTGCGTCCGACCGTGCCCATAGGCACCGCCCTCGGGCGTGAAGGGCGCGGTGATCTGTTCCAACGCCGCGCCCAGCCGCGTCAGCATGTCCGCCAGAACATGGTCGTCGCGGATCAGCAGGTGGTCGCCCGCGACCTGGCAGGGCGTGTGGCGGTTTCCGATATGCCAGGCCAGCCGCACGAGATCGCCCGTCACACGCAGCAGCGGCTCGGGCGCGGCCTCGACCGCGATCATGCGCCCGTCCCCGGCCTCCAGCGCATCGCCCGCATCGAGCGAGACCGTCTCGGGCAGATCGACCAGCACGGACCCGCCCGAGGCCAGCGTCAAACGCTTGCGGCGCAGGAAACGACCCTCGTAATCCAGCACCACCCGGTCTGCCGCCTCCCCCTGCCAGTGGCCGGCACGGTGAAACCGCCCTGCGGTGATGTCGTCGGTCATGTGTCTTGGTCCTCAGCCGGAAAACAGGTCGCGGAACACGATACGGGGGATGTCCGCATGCGCAATGCCCATCTGCGCCAGCGCCGCCTCCGACAGTGCGTCGAGGCGCGCGGCGCGGGCCAGCCGCTGCCCCCGCAGATCGGTCCGCCCGATGACGAGCCCGGTTTCGCAGCACCAGCTGTCGAAATGCGCCCCGAGGCGCGGGGAATGATTGGAATTGGCCGGTCTCATCATCGCGGGACCCCTCGTGTGACGGTGCCGGGGTGGGTCCCCCCTCGGGCACAAGCCTCGCATGGGGATGCAGCCGGCCAAAGGGATCCGTTACGCCGGGCCTGACCACGCAGATGAAAACGGCGCCTTGTGCCTATTTCTCGGGCAGGCCCGCCCCTCCGCCGGGCGGCGTGGGAAGTGGCGGGGGCAGCAGGCCGGGCGCGGGCGCCGCCCCGGCAACCGGCGGCAGCGAAGAGATGGACACCGGCATCAACGGAACGGGGTCCGATCCGTCCTCGGAGAACCCCAGATACAGCGTGATACCGAGATCGACGAGATACATCATGGCGTCGCGGTAGACCGGGCCGCCCATCTCGACGCGCGTGACGTCCACCGGCAGGCCGGTATAACTGCAGGCCCCGATACCGACCGGCTGCGCCGCCCCGACCATCGCGCTCAGCGAATAGCGCGTCTCACCGCCATCGGCGTAACGCGACGTTTCGATCCCGTCGAAGCGGACGCCCGGCGCGGGAGAAGGCACGGGGTCCGGCGTGCCCGAGTAGGTCACGCTTTCGCGCTCGTCGGCGGGCACGCGACCCTCCTGTAGCGCCCAGCTTTCGACGACGAGGCCCATCGGCAGGGTGATGTAGCAGTAGATCCCGCCCTCCTCGAAGAGATACTCCATCTCCTGGATGCGGCCATCCGACAAGACCCGGCTTTCGACCAGGCGGTCGGGAAACTCGATCCAGACACCGTCGCGGGCGGGCCCGGCGGGGCAAGCCACCTGGGCCGCTGCCAGACCCGGCCAAGCCGCGATGACCAGCGCCGCCACCGCGATCCCTGACTGTCTCATCCCGACCTCCCGAATGATGTCCGCCCCTCAATACATGAAGTAGCGCTGCGCCATAGGCAACTCCCTTGCGGGCTCGCAGGTCAGAAGCTCGCCATCGGCGCGCACCTCATAGGTTTCGGGATGCACCTCGACATGGGGGGTGGCGCTGTTGTGGATCATGTCACGCTTGCGGACATGGCGGATGCCCTCCACCGGCAGGGTATCCTTGGCCAGCCCAAGCTGGCCCCGGATGTCCGCCGCCTGCGCCGCACCGCTGACGAAGGTGACCGAGGATCGTTCGACCGACCGGCCATAGGCGCCCCACATGGGCCGGCTGTAGACGGGTTGCGGCGTCGGGATCGAGGCGTTGGGATCGCCCATCTGCGCCACCGCGATGGAGCCGCCGATCAGCACCATCTCGGGCTTCACGCCGAAAAATGCCGTGTTCCACAAGCACAGGTCCGCGCGCTTGCCTACCTCGACCGAGCCGATATGCGCGGAGATCCCGTGCACGATCGCGGGGTTGATCGTGTATTTCGCGACGTAGCGCTTCACGCGGAAATTGTCGTTGTCGCCGGTTTCTTCCGCCAACCGCCCGCGCTGCTTCTTCATCTTGTCGGCGGTCTGCCAGGTGCGGATGATCACCTCGCCCACGCGGCCCATGGCCTGGCTGTCCGACGCCATGACGCTGAAGGCGCCCATGTCGTGCAGGATGTCTTCCGCCGCGATGGTCTCCTTGCGGATGCGGGACTCGGCGAAGGCCACGTCCTCGGGGATCGACTTGTCGAGGTGGTGGCAGACCATCAGCATGTCGAGGTGTTCCTCGAGCGTGTTGACCGTGTAGGGCATCGTGGGGTTGGTCGAAGAGGGCAGGATGTTCTGATACCCCACCACCTTCATGATGTCGGGCGCATGCCCGCCCCCCGCGCCCTCGGTGTGAAAGGCGTGGATGCAGCGGTCGCCGATGGCCTTGAGGGTGTTCTCGACGAAGCCGGACTCGTTCAGCGTGTCGGTGTGGATCATCACCTGCACGTCCATCGCCTCGGCCACGCTCAGGCAGCAGTCGATGGCGCCGGGCGTGGTGCCCCAATCCTCGTGCAGTTTCATCGCGCAGGCGCCCGCTTCGATCATCTCGACCAGCGCCTCGGGGCGGGACGCGTTGCCCTTGCCCGCGAAGGCGAGGTTCATCGGGAAGGCGTCGGCGGCCTGCATCATCCGCCCGATGTGCCAGGGCCCCGGCGTGCAGGTCGTGGCCAGCGTGCCATGCGCGGGGCCGGTGCCGCCGCCGAGCATCGTGGTCAGCCCCGAATGCAGCGCATCCTCGATCTGTTGGGGGCAGATGAAATGGATATGGCTGTCGAACCCGCCTGCGGTCAGGATGCGCCCCTCGCCCGCGATGGCTTCGGTCCCCGGCCCGATCACGATGTCGACGCCGGGCTGCGTGTCGGGGTTGCCCGCCTTGCCGATAGCATGGATGCGCCCGTCGCGCAGGCCCACATCGGCCTTGTAGATACCCGTGTGGTCCACGATCAGCGCGTTGGTGATGACGGTATCGACCGCGCCTTCGGCCCGTGTGCGTTGGCTTTGGCCCATGCCGTCGCGGATCACCTTGCCGCCGCCGAACTTCACCTCTTCGCCATAGGTGGTCAGGTCACGCTCCACCTCGATGACGAGGTCGGTATCGGCCAGCCGGACACGGTCGCCCGTGGTGGGGCCGTACATGTCGGCATAGGTGCTGCGGGGGATGCGGGTGGGCATGGGTGTCGGTTTCCTATCTTGCGCGTTGCATCGGGGGAGCGACCCTCAAGGTCGCGGGCCGGATCGCGTGCGGTCCGGGAACGGATTGGCGTGGCGGGCAAGTCACCGGGTAAGTCACAGGGTCACCCGCATCGAAAACATCATTGGGTCCGATGCGGCATGTTTCGACGGTGCGGGGTCAGGCCCGAACCCGAGGCTTTGATACAGCGGGATCGCCTCGACATGGCGCTTGGCACCGTCAAGCCGCATCTCGGCGAAATCCATCTCGCGGGCCTTCTGCAAGATGGCGAGGCCCAGCTTGCGCCCGACGCCAAGCCCACGCGCTGCCGACCGCACATACATCCTGTTCATTTCGCATTGGCGCCCGGTGACGCCGCGGCCCTTGTCGGTCAGCATGACGATTCCGACCGCGTCGCCATCGACCCGCGCGATCAGGGCTTCGCCCGTCGGCGGACCGAAGGTTTCCACGAAGCGCTCCAGCTGACCGACAATATTTTGATCTTCCATGTATTTCCGGATCATCGGGATCTCTTCGGGATAGCGTTCGAAGAACACGTCGAACAGTTCCATGACCATCGCCTTGGCGGCCTCGACATCCTCCGGGCTTCGGATGGGCACGATGTCGACTGTCTTGCCTCCTGCCCCGCTCACGCTTTGAACACCTCGTCCACCTCGACCCCCAGCCCCTGCACGAGGCCGTTGGTCTGCATCGCCATCCCGATCACCGCCAGAAGCTCCGCGTGCTGCTCGGCGGTCATGCCTTTCCCCTTCGCCGCCGCGGTGTGGCTGTGGATGCAATAGTCGCAGCCGTTGGCCGTCGAGACCGCGACATAGATCATCTCCTTGACCAGCGGGTCGAGCGCGCCGGGCGCCATCACCCCCTTCAGCCGGTCCCAGAGCGCCCGCAGCCCCGCCGGGTCATGCGCCATCGCACGCCAGAAATTGTTGACGTAATCCGTGCCCCGAAGGGCACGGATCTCGGCAAAGACCGCGGCCGCCTCGGGCGACAGCTCTGCGTCGGTCAGAAGCGGCACGGTTCCCATGTCACACCATCGCGAAGATGCGCGCCGGGCCGCCGGTGCCGCCGGCGTGTTTCGGCGCGCCGATGATGAGCGTCGCCCCCGCCGCGGGAACGGCATCGAGGCCTGCAAGGCACTCGATCCCGAAGCGGCCCGAGGGCAGCCAGGCATAGTGCGTCGCGAAATCGGCCGAGATGCCATGGTCGAGCGACAGCGTGTCCACCGCGATCGAGCGTGCGCCTGTCATTTCCATCAGCATCTGCACCGCCTCGACATGGAAACCGGGATAATGCTGCGCCGATCCGTCGAAGTTGCGGAACCCGTCCGTTCCCACCTTCGCGGCCCACCCCGAATGCATCGCCACACAGGCGCCGTCGGGAATGTCGCCATTCGCGGCGATCCAGGCCTGCAGGTCATCGGGTGTGACCTGCGTGTCCGCATCCCCGGCCGCGCGCGCCGCGATATCCACGACGCAGAGCGGCGCGACAAGGTCGCTGACCGGGATCTCGTCGACGCTGGTGCCATCGGCCGAGAAATGCAGCGGCGCATCGATATGGGTGCCGGTGTGTTCGTTGATCGTCAGGTTGAACAGGTTGAACCCGTTGTCGGCGAAGTTGAACACCTGTTCGGCGGCGAATTGCGGCTCGCCGAAATAGGTCGGGAAATCGGCCGACAGGGTGTGGGTCATGTCCACGACCCCGCCATGACCGCCCGCAAGCGCCGGCGTGGCGACGAAACTGCCAGCCGCCGCCGCGCCCGCGGCCACCGCCGCCGTTCCCCTGAAAAAGTCGCGGCGCGACAGCATCCGCTCCTTCACCTTGTTCATGACGCAGATATCGCACATTCTCTTTTCCTCCCGGTTGGTTATCGCTGCTTCGGCAATGCGCGCCGCCTGGCTAGAGCGTCCCCATCACCGCCTTGTTGAACCCCCAGACCGCGCGGTCCCCACCGTAGGGCACAAGCTGCACCTCGCGGGTCTGGCCCGGCTCGAAGCGCACGGCGGTGCCCGCCGCGATGTCGAGGCGCATGCCGCGCGCGGCCTCGCGGTCGAAATCAAGCGCCGCGTTCGTCTCGGCGAAATGGTAATGGCTGCCGACCTGCACCGGCCTGTCGCCGGTGTTGGACACCGTCAGCACAACCGCCTCGCGGCCCGCGTTCAACTCGATATCGCCCTCGGCGGCGAAGACCTCACCCGGGATCATGGCGCATCTCCCTTGCCCTGGATCGCCGCGACGATCCGTTTTCCGAACACACCGACCAGCGCGCCGACCAGCAGCGCGAGCGCATTACCGCCCCCGGTCAGAAGCGCCGCGACCAGCAGCAACAGGACCAGCGTCAGCAGGTCGATCTCGGTCGTCTCGACCTCGATCTCCTTCAGCGCGACCTGTTCCAGTGCGCGTTTCACATGCGGCTCGGCGAAGGGCACGGCGAAACCCGCCAGCGCGCCGAGAAGAAAGGTCAGGATCATGGCACGCCCCCCTAGCGGATCGGATGATGGACGGTGACAAGCTTGGTGCCGTCGGGAAAGGTCGCCTCGACCTGCACGTCATGGATCATCTCGGGCACCCCCTCCATGCATTGCGCAGCGGTGATGACACCCGCCCCCGCCTCCATCAGATCGGCGACCGAGCGGCCGTCGCGCGCGCCCTCGAGCACGAAATCGGTGATCAGCGCGATCGCCTCGGGGTGGTTCAGCTTCACGCCGCGTGCCAGCCGCCCGCGCGCCACCATGGCCGCAAGACTGATCATCAGCTTGTCTTTTTCCCTCGGGGAAAGGTTCATCCTCGTCCTCTTCCGTTCAGATCTGCCAGACCCGCGGCAGCGGGCCTTGCGCGATGGTCTCGACCGCGCGCGCCACCGCCCGGCGCAGCGGCCAGGCCTCGGGCGCCATGAAGCGCGCCACGATGCGCCCGTCCCAGCCAGAGGCCGCGGCGCGCACCGGGCCGTCGCCGGGCAAGGCGGCGCGCAAGGCGCCCAGCCGGTCCTCGGCGTCGGGCGCGAACAGGCTCAGCGTCGCCACGGCCAGCGCGCCGTTCAGGCCGGCGGCCCCGGCGCGCGTCAGGTCGGCATCGCCGAGCCGGATCGCCTCGACCATGGCGGGGCGGCCTGCGCGGATCACCTCGCGCCGGTCGGTGAGCGCCAGCCGCGTCAGCCGCTCGCCCATGGCCGCCCGGCCAAGGACCAACGTCTCGAGGAGCACAAGCTCCGCATCCGCGGCCATCTCGGCCGTGACCCGCCGGTCCAGCGCTGCCCCCTCGAACAGGATCATCTCCTGCGGCAGCCAGTGCAGCCGCCCGCCCGGCCCGATGCGCAACCGTGTTTCAACCTGCGCGGCCCCACCGCGGCTGAGATAGGCGCGCTCGGCGGTCTGGGTGGTGCCCACCGCCGCCGCGCCGCCCGCGACCTCCAGCCCGTAGACCAGCCGGTCGCCCGCCGTCAGCCCGCCCGCGGTATTGAGAAAGACAATCTCCGGCGCGCGGCCATGCATCCGCGGCAGCATCGCCTTGGCCGCGCCGCGCTGGTGCAAACCCCTCAGCCGCCCGCCCGGCCCGATCACGGCCCCGGCGCGGCCATCCACGCGCTGCATCTGCGCCGGGGGTGCCGTTTCGTCGAACATATCGCGCAAAGCCTAGGCGCGCGCAGCCCGGCAAGGCAAGCGCGCGCGGCGGTCGGCCTGTCATGCCGTGGTGCGATGCTCAAGAATCGGGCAGACCGAGACCTGCGTGAAATTCGGACAGGAGGCTTTCGGGCCGGGCGCCACGCGGCAGGTTCGACAGCGCGATGGCGCTGCAGGTCAGTGCCGCCACCGCGCCGACAAAGGCCATGCCGCCCCCCTCACCCCAGTCGCCGCCGACGCCCAGCGCGATGCCGATCCCCACCAGCCCCAGGCCGACCAGCACACCGGCCGCGCCGACAAGGAACATGCCCCACCGCGCGCCGCCCTCGTGCCCGATGGTGATCGTCAACTCGGGCCGCGCCGCCGACAGCGCGCCGGTCAGCGCGCGCAGCATCTCGACATACTGCGCCACCTCGGGCCCGTCGCCCGACACCGACAACAGCACATCCTCGCCCTTCGCGCGCAGGCGCAGCGTCATCATCGTCACCCGCCGGGCACGGTCCAGCGCAAAGCTGACCGCCTCGACCTCGGCCCAGCGCACCATCGCCGCCTCATCGAAGGCCAACCCCTCGGGCGAAACCGTGACCGTCCGTTCAGCCCGCAACGCCGCCGGACGCCATGAGAACCGCTCCATTCCGCCTTCCCTCGCCGATTTGCCCTTTGCAGGGTGCCCCCGAACCTTGTACCGGGTTGCCCCATGACCGACACCCTCACGATCCGCCGCCCCGACGACTGGCACCTGCACCTGCGCGATGGTGCCATGCTCCAGGGGGTCCTGCCAGAGACCGCGCGCCATTTCGGCCGCGCGATCATCATGCCCAACCTCGTGCCGCCCGTCGTGACCGGCGATGACGCCGCCGCCTACCGCGACCGGATCATGGCCGCCCTGCCCGAGGGCATGAACTTCGAGCCCTTGATGACCCTCTACCTGACAGAGGCGACGGACGCGGGCGATGTCGCCGCCGCCCATGCCGCAGGGCTGGTCCATGCGGTCAAGCTTTACCCGGCGGGCGCCACCACCAATTCCGCCTCGGGCGTCCGCGACCTGACCAAGGTCACCGCCGTTCTGGAAAAGATGGCGGAGATCGGCCTGCCGCTGTGCATCCACGGCGAGGTCACCGACCGGCATGTCGACATCTTTGACCGCGAGCAGGTGTTCCTCGAAACCGTGCTGGAGCCGCTCCGCCAGCGCATCCCGGAATTGAAGGTGACGCTCGAGCACATCACCACGAGCCACGGCATCGACTATGTCGCAAGTGCCTCGGGCGACATCGCGGGCACGATCACCACCCATCACCTGATGATCAACCGCAACCATATCCTCGTGGGCGGCATTCGCCCGCATTACTACTGCCTGCCGGTCGCCAAGCGCGCGACCCATCAACAGGCGCTGCGCCGGGCCGCCACCTCGGGCAACCCGCGTTTCTTCCTCGGCACGGATTCGGCGCCGCACACCGACCCCAACAAGGAAAGCGCCTGCGGCTGCGCCGGTGTCTTCTCGGCGACCAACACCATGTCCTGCCTCGCCCATGTCTTCGAGGAGGAAGGCGCGCTGGACAAGCTGGAAGGCTTCGCCTCGCTCTTTGGCCCCGCGCGCTACGGGCTCGCGCCCAATGACGCGACGATCACGCTGGAAAAGCGCGACATGCCCGTGCCCTACCCCGCCAGGATCGAGACCGGCGAGGGGTCCGTCACCCTCTTCGATCCGGGCCATCCGCTGCATTGGCACGTGCTCGCCTGAGCCTTCATCTTCCCGAACATACCGAAAAAAACCGGACCGCTGCCATGATCCCCACCGCCTACCCCGACCGCGCCACCATGGCCCGCCTTTCGGCGCGAATGCTGCTCGACATCGGGGCGGTGCATTTCAACACCGATCAGCTTTATACCCATGCTTCCGGCAAGCAGGCGCCGACCTATATCGACTGCCGCAAGATCATCTCCTACCCGCGCGTGCGCGCCACGCTGATGGATTTCCTGTGCTGCACCGTGATGGAGGCGGCGGGGCTGGAGGCCTTCGACAACATCGCGGGCGGCGAGACCGCGGGCATCCCCTTCGCGGCCTTCGTGGCCGAACGCATGGGCCTGCCCATGTCCTACGTCCGCAAGCAGCCCAAGGGCTACGGCCGCACCGCGCAGATCGAGGGCGAGATGCGCGAAGGCGACCGGGTGCTGCTGGTCGAGGACCTGACGACCGATGGCGGCTCCAAGCTGAAGTTCGTCGATGCGATCCGGGCTGCGGGCGCGACCTGCGCGCATACCGCCGTCGTCTTCTACTACGGCGTCATGCCCGGCACCGAGGCGCGTCTGGCCGAGCACGGGCTGACGCTCCACTACCTGACCACCTGGGCCGATGTCATCGCCGAGGCCCGCCGCGGCGGCGATTTCGACGAGGCGACCCTCTCCGAGGTCGCGCGATTCCTCGAAGATCCCGACACCTGGCGCGCCGACCGCGGCCTTTCCTGACGCGATCTGCCCACGCTCCTGCTTGGGGCGTGGCGAATCCGACACATAGCTGTTACGCTTACCCCAGATGAGGCGGCGCCGGGGCCGAAAGCCCCCATATCTTGTGGCAAAAACCGCTCACGGCTTACTCACAGCTTTCGGCGATTGACGCCGCTGCGGCGCCGCAGGCTATACCCGTCGACACACCCTTCGCGGACGCGGACGAGGGGGCGACAACCGGGGGGCAAGAGATGAACGAGCATGTGCCGGTGCCGACGGGCGGCGCACCGACGACAGACGACACACAACCGCTGCCGCATAATGTCGAGGCCGAACAACAGCTTCTGGGCGCGATCCTCTCGTCCAATGACGTGCTCGACCGGGTCGATGACCTGGTGAAGCCTGACCATTTTCACGACCCCGTCCACCGCGAGATCTTCGCCATGGCGCAGGCCCGGATCGCCAAGGGGCTGGCCACCGATGCGACCACGCTCAAGAATTTCGTGGCCGACATCGCGGGCCTGAAGGACCTCGGCGGCGCGGAGTATCTCCTGCGCCTGCAGCTGTCGGCCATCGCCACCTCGGCCGCGCGCGACTACGCGCAGCTGATCCATGACCTCGCCGTGCGGCGCGAGCTGATCGCGCTGGGCCAACGGGTCTCGGATCGCGCGCGCGCCATGCGCGACGACGTGGCCCCCGACGACCAGATCGTCGCGGCGGAATCCGAGCTGTTCAACCTCGCCTCGTCCGGCACCACGAACCGCGGCTTCCAGTCCTTCCTTTCGGCGCTCTACGACGCGGTCAACACCGCCAACGCCGCCTACAACCGCGGCGGCAAGCTGGCGGGCCTCTCGACCGGCCTGAGCGACATGGACAGGATGCTGGGGGGGCTGCACCGCTCCGACCTGCTGATCCTCGCGGGCCGCCCCTCGATGGGCAAGACCTCGCTTGCGACCAACATCGCCTTCAACGTCGCCAAGGCGTGGAAACGCGGCCAGAAGGAGGACGGGTCCGAGGGCACCGTGGACGGCGGCGTCGTCGGCTTCTTCAGCCTCGAGATGTCAGCCGCCCAGCTGGCACAGCGGGTCCTGTCGGAGGCCGCCGAGATACCCTCGGAACTGATCCGCAAGGGTGACCTGACCGAGGCCGAGTTCGAACGCTACCTGCACGCCGCGCGCGACCTCGAACGCTGCCCGCTCTTCATCGACGACACGCCCGCGCTGCCCATCGGCCAGGTCGCGGCCCGCGCCCGGCGCCTGAAACGCGCGCCGCACGGTCTCGACCTGCTGATCGTGGACTACCTCCAGCTTCTGCGCGGCTCGGGCCGGTCCGAAAACCGCGTCAACGAAATCTCCGAGATCACCCAGGGGCTCAAGGCCATCGCCAAGGAGCTCGACATCCCCGTGATCGCCCTCTCGCAGCTCTCGCGCCAGGTCGAAAGCCGCGAGGACAAGCGCCCGCAACTCAGCGACCTGCGCGAATCCGGCTCGATCGAGCAGGACGCGGACGTCGTGATGTTCGTCTACCGCGGCGAGTACTACAAGGAACGCGAGAAACCGGGCGAAGAGAACCTCGAGGCGATGACCAAGTGGCAGCAGGACATGGAGCAGCTCCACGGCAAGGCCGAGGTCATCATCGGCAAGCAGCGCCACGGCCCCGTCGGCACCGTGGAGCTCAGCTTCGAGGGCCGCTTCACCCGCTTCGGCAATCTCGTGAAACCCTGGCAGCAGGACGCCGACCCCGGCTACTGAGCTTGACCGCTCGTTAAGGTTAACGTGCCCCCGCTTCCCTTCATCTTGGCAAAAACAACTCCGGGGGGAGGCCGAAGGCCGTGGGGGGCAGAGCCCCCCTCTTGACCCCGGCGGCCACCGGCGCGACAGAGGGTCCATGGGCACCGGCATCCTCACCATCGACCTCGACGCGCTCGCCGCCAACTGGCGCGCGCTCGACCGCTTGTCGCAAGGCGAGACCGGCGCCGTGGTCAAGGCCGACGGCTATGGCTGCGGCGCGGCGCAGGTGGCGATGCGCCTCGCCCGCGAGGGCGCGCGCCGTTTCTTCGTCGCCACCGCCGAAGAGGGCGCCACGCTGCGCCGGGCCTTGGGCGAAGGCCCCGAGATCAACGTCTTCTCGGGCCACATGGCAAGCGACACCGGCCTGATCCGCGACCACGCCTTGACGCCCATGCTGAACAGCCCCGAACAGGCCGCCCGCCACCGCGCGGCGCTGCCCGGGGCGCCCTACGGCGTGCAACTCGACAGCGGCATGAACCGGCTGGGGATGGAGGCCGCCGACTGGGCCGCGACAAGGCCCATGCTCGAGGCCGGTGCGCTCACCCTCGTCATGTCGCATCTCGCCTGCGCTGACGAACCGGACCGCGCCGAGAATGCCAGCCAACTCAAGCAGTTCATCGATATGACGGCGGGCGTCACCGCGCCGCGCAGCCTGTCGGCAACGGGCGGCATCCTGCTGGGGCCCGATTTCCACTTCGATCTCACCCGCCCCGGCATCGGCCTTTACGGCGGTCTGCCCTTCAAGGACGCGCAGCCCGTCGTGCGGCTCTCCTTGCCGGTGATCCAGATCCGCGACGTGGCGGAGGGCGAGTTCGTGGGCTACGGCGGCAGCTTCATCGCCAAGCGCCCGACACGGATCGCAACCGTTTCAGCAGGTTACGCGGACGGACTCATCCGTCACATGAGCAGCATCGCGCAACTGCATGACGAAGAACGTCTTTGCCGTCTTGCAGGGCGCGTCTCGATGGACCTGCTGACCGTCGACATCACCGACCTGCCGGGCACGCCCGAGCATCTGGACATCCTCGGCCCGCATCAGACCGTCGACACTCTGGCGGAGGCCGCGGGCACGATCGGCTACGAAATCCTGACCTCGCTCGGACCCCGCTACCAGCGCCGGTATATCGGCGCATGAGCCCCGTCTTCACACCCCTCGCCATCCTCGGCCGCTCCACCCTCTCGCTGCTCGCCGCGATCGGCGGTGTCGCGATCTACACCGGTCGCGCCGTCAGCCACATCCTGCGACCGCCCTTCTACCCGCGCGAATTCCTCTGGCAGCTTCTCCATATCGGCTGGCTGTCCTTGCCGGTCGTGGGCCTTACCGCGCTCTTCACCGGCGGTGCGCTCGCGCTGCAGATCTACGCCGGCGGGTCGCGTTTCAACGCCGAGGCCGTGGTCCCCCAGATCGTCGCCATCGGCATCGTGCGCGAGCTTGGCCCCGTCCTCGGCGGCCTCATGGTCGCGGGTCGGGTCGCCGCCGCCATCGCAGCCGAGATCGGCACGATGAAGGTCACCGAACAGATCGACGCGCTGGTCACGCTTTCCACCAACCCCTTGAAATACCTGACCGTGCCCCGCATCCTCGCCGCCACGATCAGCCTGCCGGTGCTGGTTGGCGCGGGCGACGCCATCGGCATTTTCGGTGGCTATCTCGTCTCGACCACGCGGCTGGGCTTCAACGAGGCGGCCTATCTCCGCAACACCGCCGATTTCCTCGAGGTCTGGGATGTCACCTCGGGCCTGATCAAGGGGGCGGTCTTCGGTTTCATCGTGGCGCTGATGGGCTGCTACCACGGGATGAACTCGGGCCGCGGCGCGCAGGGTGTCGGGCGGGCCACGACCAATGCCGTCGTCTCGGCCTCGATCCTGATCCTCGCCTCGAACTACCTGCTGACGGAGCTGTTTTTCACCGCATGATCGCGCTCACCGATGTCCACAAGGCCTTCGGGGCCAAACAGGTCCTCCGCGGCCTGACGCTCGAGGTGGCGAAGGGCGAGAGCTGCGTCATCATCGGCGGCTCGGGCACGGGCAAATCGGTCTGCCTGAAATGTGTTCTCGGCCTCGTCGTGCCCGACAGCGGCACGATCACGGTTGACGGTCGCGATGTGACCGAGGGCGACCGCGACGCGTTTCTCGCCCGCTTCGGAATGCTCTTCCAGGGCGGCGCGCTGTTCGATTCGTTGAGCGTCTGGCAGAATGTCGCCTTTCGCCTGATGCGCGGTGCGCAAAAGCGGCCCAAGGCCGAGGCGCGCGAGATCGCGATCGGGAAAATGCGCCGCGTGGGCCTGACGCCGGACGTGGCCGACCTCTACCCGTCCGAACTGTCGGGCGGAATGCAGAAGCGTGTGGGCCTTGCCCGCGCCATCGCCGCCGAGCCCGAGATCATCTTCTTCGACGAGCCGACCACCGGGCTCGACCCGATCATGTCGGGGGTGATCAACGACCTGATCCGCGAGATCGTGACCGAGATGGGCGCGACCGCGGTGACCATCACCCACGACATGTCGAGCGTTCGCGCCATCGCCGACAAGGTCGCGATGCTGCACGCGGGCAAGATCCGCTGGCACGGCCCGGTGGCCGAGATCGACACGGCCCCCGACCCCTACCTCAGGCAATTCGTGACCGGATCGGCCGAGGGGCCGATCGAGGCGGTGCGCTGATGGACCCCGACACAGGTGCGGTCATGTCCGGCGATCTCCTCGAAGAGATCATGGCGACGCAGCCGACGCCGTTGGACCTCGTCCTCGTCGCCATCGTGAATATCGGCATTCTCCTGCTGCCTCTGCTGGTCCTTGCAACCGCCGTGCTGAAGCTGCGCCGCTTTCCCGAACACCGCACGCTCCACTGGGGTCTCGCCCTGTCGGCCGGGCTGGCCGTGGCGCTGTCGGTGGTGACCCTGCTCGGGCCCGGCGCGCTGCCGGAGGAGTGGCGCCAGAGCGGCGTGGTTTCTTTCACCTGGGTCTTTCTTTTCGCCTGGATGGCCCTCGACTTCACGCGAAGCGCCCGGCTCACCGCACTGCGCCCCCGCCTGACCGACATCGCCGTGCTGCTCTGCGCGGCGACATTGGCGCTGGCGTTCCTGTCGCCCTTCCTGATCTACTGACACGGCACATGCCCGACATCCCCCTCAGCTGGCTGCCGCTCCTGTTCACCGCGTCCGTCTTCGCGCTCGTGGGCAGCGTGACGGTTGCGGGCCTCGTCCGCGGTCTGACGGGGGCCCGCGGGCGCGTCCTGCACGCGCTGACCGTGGCGGGCGGTGCAGCGGCCCTTGTGATGTTCGCCCTCCTTGCGCTCGGCTACGAGGCGGGCCCGGCCCTGATCCCCGGCTTCGCGGGCGCCTTTGGGGCCGGGTGCTTCTGGCTCGTCGGCGCGCTTGCGGCACGCGCCCGACCGGTCTGGGTCGATGCGCTGGTCATCCTTGCCACGATCGCCTTTTTCAGCAGCTACGCCGCCATGGCCGATCACGCGGGCGAGGTGGCGCGGGTCTTTCCCGGTCTCACCCTCCCCGGGCCCGACACCGCACCGTGACCCGCATTTCCATCACCCACACGGTGGCCAAGCTGCTGTGGCGGTACGCCGCGGTCATCTGGTATCGGCAAGCGCCCCGCGCCCCGCGCCTTGCGCCCTGCCCGGTTCATCCACAGATAGGCGCATGCTTCGCCTGTTGACCGCGCTGAACCTCGCGCTTCTGATCCTCTTCCCGCTGGCATGGACCGCGCCCCTGATGCGGGCGGGGCTGCTGCCGCTGTTCGGGCTGGACGAGATCTCGGTCCTGTCCGGTCTCGCCACCCTCTGGGACGGGGGCGAGATCGCGCTGGCGCTCCTCGTCGCGCTTTTCGCGCTGGTGGCCCCCATGGCCAAGACCGTCGCGCTGGCGCTGGTGCACCTGTCGAAGGCGCCTCTCGGCCTTCTGCCCGCGGTCCAGATCCTCGGCAAGCTCGCCATGGCCGACGTTTTCCTGATCGCCGTCTACATCACGCTGGCCAAGGGCGTCGCGGTCGGCCAGGTGGAAACGGCGTGGGGCCTGTGGCTGTTCACCGGGTGCGTCCTTGCCTCGCTAGGCATCGCGCTGGCCACGGCGCATCTGGCGAAACGCGGCGCGCTGCGCTAGGGCCTCGGGCATGGAACAGATCATCCTTCCCGCCGCCATCGTGCTTGGCGTTTATGCCGCGCTCTCGGGCCTGACGTGGACGCAACGCCTGATCGCTGAGGGTCTGAAGGGCCGCAAGCGGGGCATGGCGCTGAACCTCGCCCGCCGCGCGGGGCCGCCTGCTGCGGCCGGGCTTGTGCTTCTGATCGCGGGACAGGTGGTGACGGTGCCCGGCCATGCGGCCCTTGCCGCCCTCATCATCGCGGGGGCGCTGGCCTACGGGTTTCACCGCGGTCTGGCCGAGATGCGGCAGGCGGATCGTCGCAGCATCGGCTTTCGTCTGGCCGTGACGCTGGGCCTGAGCCTTGCGATCCTGTGGCAGAGCGGCCTTCTCTGAGCCCTCTGGCCCTTCGCCGCAGCCTCGGCTAAGCCCGGCACATGGCCAAGCCCGTCACCCAGTTCGTCTGTTCCGCCTGCGGTGCCGTCCACAAGAAGTGGTCGGGGCGCTGCGACGCCTGCGGCGAGTGGAACACCATCGCAGAAGAGGCGCCGCTGTCGGCGGGGCCCGGCAAGGCCGCGCTGGGGGCGGCCAAGGGGCGCCGGATCGGCCTGACGGACCTGCGCACCGAGGAGGCGCCGCCACCGCGCCAGACCTCCGGCATCGCGGAATTCGACCGGGTTCTGGGCGGCGGCCTCGTGCCCGCCTCGGCCACGCTGGTGGGCGGCGATCCGGGCATCGGGAAATCCACGCTTCTGTTGCAAGCGGCGGCCAGTTTCGCCCGCGCGGGCGCCAAGGTGATCTACGTCTCGGGCGAAGAGGCGACGGCGCAGGTCCGCATGCGCGCCCAACGCCTCGGGCTGGCCGACAGCGCCGTGATGCTCGCCGCCGAAACGAACCTGCGCGACATCCTGACGACGCTGGAGGCCGAAACCCCCGACCTTGCCATCATCGATTCGATTCAGACCATGTGGCTGGATACGGTCGAGGCCGCCCCCGGCTCCGTCAGCCAGGTCCGCGCCAGCGCGCATGAACTGACGAGCTTCGCCAAGCGGCGCGGCGTCTCGGTGATGCTGGTGGGCCATGTCACCAAGGAGGGGCAGATCGCGGGCCCCCGCGTGGTCGAGCACATGGTCGACACGGTCCTCTATTTCGAGGGCGAGCGCGGCCACCAGTTCCGCATCCTTCGCAGCGTGAAAAACCGCTTCGGCCCCGCCGACGAGATCGGCGTCTTCGAGATGACGGGCATGGGGTTGGCCGAGGTCGCCAACCCATCCGCGCTCTTCCTGTCGGACCGCGAGACGCCCGCGCCGGGCGCGACCGTCTTTGCGGGCATCGAGGGCACGCGGCCCGTTCTGGTCGAGATCCAGGCGCTGGTCGCGCCCTCGTCGCTCAGCCAGCCGCGCCGCGCGGTGGTGGGCTGGGACGGCGGGCGGCTGTCGATGATCCTCGCCGTGCTCGAGGCGCGGGCGGGCATCTCCTTCGCGGGCCTCGACGTCTACCTCAACATCGCGGGCGGCATCCGCATCTCGGAACCCGCCGCCGATCTGGCCGTCGCCGCCGCCCTGCTGTCGGCGCGCGAGGACGTGGCGCTGCCCCATGACTGTGTGGTCTTTGGGGAACTGTCGCTCTCGGGCGCGCTTCGTCCGGTGTCCCAGGCGGAAAACAGGTTGAAAGAGGCCGCGAAACTTGGTTTTTCCAGCGCCATCGCGCCGGCGGGCTGCAAGATCGGTGCAGGCGCGGGGGTCAAGGTGCAGGCAATGGCGGATCTCCCCGCTTTCGTGGGCGAGGTCTTCGGCGCAGGATAGCGCACGCGGGCAGAAACGGGTAAAGGCAGGCACATGGAAGGTTTCACCCTCGTCGACGGCATCGTGGCCGGTGTGATCGTCATCTCGGCGATCCTCGCCTATGCCCGAGGCTTCGTGCGCGAAGCGCTCTCGATCGGCGGCTGGATCCTCGCCGCGGTCGTGGCCTTCATCTTCGCGCCGAACGCGCTGCCGCTGATCCGCGAAATCCCCTACCTGGGCGATTTCATCGGCGAAAGCTGCGAGTTGGGCATCATGGCCAGCTTCGCGGGCGTGTTCGCCGTGGCGCTGGTGGTGATCTCGCTGTTCACGCCGCTGTTTTCGACGGCGGTGCAGCGATCCGTCATCGGGGGGCTGGATGCGGGTCTCGGGTTCCTCTTCGGGGTCGCACGAGGTGTGCTGCTCGTGGTGGTGGCGCTGATCGCCTATGACCGCGTGGCGGGGTCCGAGCCGGTGGCGATGGTGTCCGACAGCCGCTCGGCACAGGTTTTCGCGCATCTGCAGACCTCGATCGAGGCGCAGATCCCCGATGACGCACCGGGCTGGATCCTGCAGCGCTACGAGCAGCTGACCGCGAGTTGCGCAGCGCCGGAGTGATCTAGACGCCCGCGTCCTCCTCATCGAGGAAACCGTCGAAGGCCCGAAGACAGGCTTCCCAAACCGGATCGCTGGGCGGAACGACATGGTTCGGCGTGTCCCAGAAACACAGCCCGGCATGCCTGACCTGCGCCGCGATGATCTTGGATTGCTCGGACGACTGGACCGCGTCACCCGTCGCGTGAGAGACCAGAACGGGACAGGTCACCTTGTCCAGGATGCCGGTGACATCGATCCCTGCAATCATGCGCCTGAGATCGGCGGCCACATCCGGTGTCGCCGAGGCCGACTGCGTCTGGACCAGGCTTTCCAGTTCCTGCGGCGTGCTGCGGGGCATGAAGACGGTCGCCACCGCCTGCATGAAGCCCGAGCCGGGAATGCCCCAGCCGGCCCGGATCATCGCGACGAGGGCTTCTGTCCTGTCGACCTCGCCGCGCGCCAGTTCACCCTGCACGAAACCGTTGCTCAGGATCATCCGGCTGACCCGGTCCGGGTGGCGCGCGGCAAAGGCGAGCGCCACGGGGACGGACTGGCTGAGCGCGTAGATCGCGAAACGGTCAAGACCCGCAGCGTCGGCCACCGCCTCCATGTCGTCCACAAGCTGCTCCAGCCCGGCGCCGTTCAGACTGCGCTCGGACAGGCCTGTGCCGCGCGGATCGTAACGGATCAGGCGCCGGCGCTGCGCCAGACGGTCAAGAAGCGGTCCGAAAACGGGGCTTGTCCAATCCTGCTCCAGATGGCTCATCCAGTGCCCGCCCCGCAGCAGGGGCGGTCCCTCGCCGATCTCGGCATAAGCGATGCCTGTGCCATCGCCGGACCGCGCGTAGCGCAGGGTCTGGCCCCGGGCGTTGGCCACAGGCTCGGGCGCATCTGTCACCGCCCCGCCCCGCTCGGTCACGACAGGCACGACAAGCTGGATTCCGCGGCGCACATGGGTCCGGATCACGGCCTGCCGCTTGCCGTCATCGCCCAAGGCGGTCCGCGCCGCACTGATCCGCGCGGCGATGGTGGCATCCGAGACGATCCTGCCCTCCCAGATCTGCGCGACCAGATCCTCGTAACCGACCATGTCGGGCGCGCGGGCGGCCAACAGCGCGATCAGATCGAAGACCTGCGGCTCGAGGTGAATGGCGCGCCCCGCGCGGCTCAGTCGATGCGTCCCAAGATCGAGGAGGTAGTCGGCTATGCGATAGATCATGGCTCCGCCATCCAGTCTTGCCGCGGGATCGTGCAAAATCCAGCTGCTCTCAAGGAAATCACAAGACGACCTTCAAGCGCCAGCCTGACCGACGCGTGACACTGTCTTCACACGCCACGGAAAGGACCAGGCCATGACCCAGAACATCAAGCGCCGCCAGGATGGCAGCATCGACACCGCCCATTATCAGGCCCTCGGCAGACACGCCCGCAGCGCGGCCTTTCACGCGGCCCTGCGGCAAGACCGACCGCCGCGCCGCGCCGGTTCGGCCCTGCCTGTGGCAATCATCGCCATCGGGTTGGCTTGTCTGCCAATTTTCTTCTGATCGACCCGAACCCGCTCGAGTGACCTGTCCCTAGCGCCGCGGGGCAAAGACCACCGACATGCCCGCGACCAGCAGCAGGAGGGCGCCGCCCGTGTAGGCCCAGAAGCCCAGCCGGATGAAATCCTGCAACACCTCCCAGCTTTGGGCGAGATCGCCGAAATCGACAGGGAACGGCAGGCCGAGGTCGCGGCGCAGATCCTCGGCCCGGATCACCGCGTCGCCCAGCACGACAAGCGGCGAGGCGCCTGCCAGCAGCGCCAGAAGCCCCGAACCGCGCCCCATGACCGACAGGACGGCCGCCAGCCCCGCGAGCGCGAAACCGCCGACAAAGACCCATGTCTGCCAGGACGTGTCAGCGCCGAGTGAAATCATCCCCTCGCGCAGCATCATCAGCGGCGAGACCTCGGGCCCGGCGAAGGGCGTCTCGAGCCATGTCAGCACGAAACTCGCCGCCATCGCCAGCCCGCCGAGAAAGATGATCGCACGCATGTCGCCCTCGCCTGTTTTTCAACCTTGTCCGCAGGCTAACCGGGCAAGCGGCAAGGGTCCACCGCGACCACACGCCCCCCTTCTGTGATCGTTTGATGACAGCGCCGCCGATAGGGCCTATGTCAGCCCTGACGACGCTGCCCGGAGATTCGCCCAGCATGGATGCCCTCCCCCGTCACCCGTTCGACCCCCTCGATGACGACAAGCTGCGCGAGGAATGCGGCGTGTTCGGTGTCATCGGCGTGGCGGACGCGGCGAATTTCGTGGCCCTCGGCCTGCACGCCCTGCAACACCGCGGGCAAGAGGCAGGCGGGATCGTGACCCACGACCCCGAGCACGGCTTTTCCTCGGCCCGGCGCTTCGGCCTGGTGCGGGACAATTTCACCTCGGCCAGCGTGATGGAGACCTTGCCGGGCGAGATCGGCATCGGCCATGTCCGCTACTCCACCGCCGGGTCCAAGGGCGCGACGCAGATCCGCGACGTGCAGCCCTTCTTCGGCGAGTTCGCCATGGGTGGTGCTGCGATTGCGCATAACGGCAACATCGTGAACGCCGACGAGCTGCGCCGCGAGCTGATCGAGCGCGGCTCGATCTTCCAGTCTTCCTCCGACAGCGAATGCATCATCCACCTGATGGCGCGCTCGCTTCAGCGCACCATCCCCGAGCGGATGAAGGACGCGCTGCGCCGCGTCGAGGGGGCGTTTTCCATCGTCGCCATGACGCGCACCAAGCTGATCGGCGTGCGCGACCCCTTGGGCGTGCGCCCGTTGGTGCTGGGCCGCGTGGGCGATGGCTACGCGCTGAGTTCCGAGACCTGCGCGCTCGACATCATCGGGGCGGAGTTCATCCGCGAGATCGAACCGGGCGAGATGGTCGTGATCTCGGGCGGCAAGGTCGAAAGCCACAAACCCTTCGAGCCCAAGCGCCCGCGCTTCTGCATCTTCGAGCATGTCTATTTCTCGCGCCCCGACAGCAGCATCGGCGGTCGCTCGGTCTACGAGACCCGCGAGGCGATCGGCCGCGAACTGGCCAAGGAGGCACCCGTCGACGCAGACCTGGTCTGCCCGGTGCCGGATTCGGGCACGCCAGCGGCCATCGGCTATTCGCTGGAGTCGGGCATCCCCTATGCGATGGGGATCATCCGAAACCAGTACATGGGCCGCACCTTCATCGAGCCGACCGAGCAGATCCGCAACATGGGTGTGCGGCTGAAGCTGAACGTCAACCGCGCGCTGATCAAGGGCAAGCGCGTGATCCTGGTCGACGACAGCGTCGTGCGCGGCACCACCAGCCGCAAGATCAAGGAGATGATCCTCGATGCGGGTGCGGCCGAGGTGCATTTCCGCATCGCCTCGCCCCCCACCGCATGGCCGTGCTTCTACGGCGTCGACACGCCGGAGCGTGAGAAACTGCTGGCGGCGACCATGTCGGAAGAGGAAATGCGCGGCCACCTCGGGGTGCAGTCGCTGAAGTTCATCACGATCGACGGGCTGTACCGCGCGGTGGGCATCGCGGGGGGGCGCGACGCGGCGGCGCCCGCCTATTGCGACGCCTGTTTCTCGGGCGATTACCCGGTGAAGCCGACCGACCAGATGGCCCGTGGTTTCAAACTCGCGGAACCGGCCGAGTAATGCTCAAGCTCTTTCGCCGTGCGAAATCGCTGAAACCCGTGCCCGAGGAGGAGTTGGCGCGCCGCCTGACCGCGCCCGGCTACCGCTTGGCGGGCACGGGCGAGGTGCTGGATGCGGCTTACGCGGTGCGGCTGCGCCCCTTCGGCTGGCCCGACCCGCCCGCGCCGCAGCCCGACGAGGCGCTCGAGGGTCCGGGCGACGTGGTCACGGAACGCTACGCCCGGCGCGGACGCGACATGCTGGTGCGGGCGCATCTGCCCATCCCGGTGACCGGCACCGAGGATCACGTCTTTCTCACGGTATGGGCCAATCTGTCGCCCGGTGATTTCGCCCGGCTGCGTTCGGCTCAGGAGCGGGGGGATGCCGACCGTTTGGGCGATCTCTTCGCCTGGCTTTATTGCCGCGTTCCCGCATCTTCCGGGCCGGTGCTGACCAAGGGATTGATCGTGCCGGTATCGGGCGGCGGCATGCCTGTCTACTGGATCACCGAGCCGAAGCATCCCCTGTTCGCCGCCCAGCAGGAGGGGGGGATGACCGCCACCGACATCCTCGCGCTCTACGAAGACCTGGGCGCGGGCAAGATCGTTGCCGAGCTGAAGGCCTGACTGGCATCGGACAGGACGAAAAAGGCCGCCCGATCGGGGCGGCCTTTCGCGTGTCTGGCGGGGTCGGTCAGGCGCGGCGCTTGAGCGCGGCCCAGGCGCCGGTGACGACCAGCGCGCCGATCACGGCCTTGAGCGCGTCGCCCAGCAGGAAGGGCGCGATGAAGGAACTCCAGTAGTAGGCCACGCCCTGCCCCATCCAGCCGGCCTCGAGCCCGAAGGCACCGGCGACGGTCATCGGCCAGAGGATGCCGGGGATGTAGATCGCGGCGCTCAGCACCAGCGCGACGGCGGCGGTCGAAAGCCAGCCCCGCGCGATGCCGCGCTCGGCGGCGAGGCCCGCGGCCCATGCCATCGCGACGAAGCCCAAGAGGAAGCCCGCGGTCGGACCGGCGAAAGCGACGACGTTCATGCCATTGGCAAAGACCGGCAGGCCCGCGGCGCCCTGCGCGAGATAGGCGAGCATGGTGGCCAATGCCATACGGCTGCCGAAGCTGAAGCCCACCAGCAGGATCGCCAGCGTCTGCAGCGTCACCGGAACCGGCCACATCGGCACGCTGATCTGGGCTGCCAGCGCGATGAAGACCGAGCCCCCCAGCACCAGAAGCGCCTTCTTGAGCAGGGTGTCGCTGCCGAAAGTGGCGGTCAGAAGAGTGTCGCGGCCCATGGGCGCCTCCGTTGTCGAAACACGTTGCGTTGCATATCGGTATCCCCGTGCGCCCGGCCCAAGTCAAGCGCGCCGCACCGCCGCAGCCTCTTGCCTTCGGCGCACGAACGGGGCAACAGGCGGCCCATGGACAAGCCCTTGGATGGACAGATCGCGCTGGTCACCGGCGCCTCTCGCGGGATCGGTGCGGCCAGCGCCGAATGGCTCGCCGAACGCGGCGCGCATGTGGTGGCGGTCGCCCGCACCGTCGGCGCGCTCGAGGAACTGGACGACCGCATCAAGGCCAGCGGCGGACAGGCGACGCTGGCGCCGATGGACGTGACCGACGAGGGCGCGATGGCGCATCTGTGCCGCTCGATCCATGATCGCTGGGGCAAGGCCGACATCTGGGTGCATTCCGCGATCCACGTCAGCGCACTGACCCCTGCGCCGCATCTGCAGGCCAAGGATCTCGACAAGCTGATCGCGACCAACATCCGCGCGCTGGCCCGGCTGGTGGCCTTCGTCGATCCGCTGATCGCACCGTCGGACAAGCCGCAGGCGGTGTTCTTCGACGACACATGGGACGAAAAGTTCGCCGGTCCCTACGGCATGTGCAAGGCCGCGCAGCGCGCACTGATCCAGTCCTGGCAGGCCGAGACGGCGAAATTCCCGCTGCGCGTCCACCTGCTGCACCCACAGCCGATGCCGACCGCCGTGCGCGCGCGCTTCTACCCCGGTGAGGACCGCAGCGCGCTGCACGCCCCAAGGGACGAGGCCGCGCGCCTGCTGCCCGTCCTGCTGGATTGATCCTCTCGACCCGCCGGGCGCTTGCGTCTATCCGCGTCGCGCCTCGATCTCTTCGGCGATGGCCTCGGCCCGGGCAGCGAGTTCCGCCAGACCATCGGTGAACCGGTCCGGCAGCTCGGTGCGCGGTCCCGCGTCCTGCAACTCGGCGATGCGCCGCGCGCGGTCGGCAAGGCGTTCCTCTGCCGAGGCGAGGGTCTTGTCCTGCGACTTGATCTTTTCCTGAAGCGTCTTGATCTCGTCCTCCAGCGCCGCGGTCTTGTCGGCCAGCATCAACCCGGCCATCAACAGCATCCGGTCCGCGGGCATGCGCCCGATCTGGCCGAGGATCACCGCCGCCTCGGTGTCGAGCATCTTCGCCGCGGCATGCAGGAAGGGCTCTTCGCCATCCTGGCAGGCGACCATGAAACCGCGCCCGCCGATCTCGATCTCCAACTCAGGCATGTTCGCCCTCCCCTGTCTCGCCCTGCTCCAGATCCGACAGGATCCGCGACAACTCGGCCGCCTCGGAGGCGCGGATCGCCTTGAGCGCGTCCAGTTCCACCACCAACGCCTTGTTCAGAACCTTGGGGTCGGACGCCTTTTCGCTGCGCAACCGATCGATGTTCTTGGTCAGCCGCTGGTTGATGATCCGCAACTCCTCGACCTCGGCGCGCAGCGCCATGGCGCGATCGTCGGGGCTCATGCCGCTTGCGGCCTGCAGTTCCTCGGCGATGTCCCGCGCCTCGTCGCGTTCGGCATAGGCCTCGGCGCGCTCCGCGCGCAACCGGGCGACCTTGCCCTCCAGGTCCGCGACCTGCGCCCTCAGCGCCTCGGCTTCATCGGTGTCGGTGCCCGCGCCCGCGGTCGCCGCGTCGCGCGTGCGCCGCAACTCCTCGATCTCGGCATCGCGGGCCGACAGGCTGCGCTGGGCCTCGTCCCGGTCGGCCTCGCGCGCCGCCTCGAGGGCCGCCACGCGTTCGAGCGCCGCATCGCGCTCGGCCACAAGGTCCGCGTGATCGGCCTCCGGACCCGGCGTGCCGCCCACCTGCGCCAGTTGCGCCTCAAGCTCGGCGGCCCGCGCCTCGGCCGCCTCGGCCCGCATCTGCAGATCCTCGAGCGCGCCCGAGGTCAGCGCCGGATCTTCCATCGCGGGCATGGGCATCGCCTCGCCCAGCCCAACGGCGATCCGGTCCAACGCGGCGGCCAGTCGCGCCTCCAACGTGGTCAGTTTCTCGAATTCGGCGTTGTCGCCCATTTCTGCCGGTGCCCCCGCTTTTTTTCACTCCGGCCCCGATGACGCCGGATGCGTGTCGTTTGTCCCTAGAACACCGCGCTTTCCCCAGATTTGCAAGGCTTTCGACAGGCCAACGCAGACAGGCGGCAGCAAATGGGCACTTTGCCCTGCGTAGATGGTTGCACCCCTTTGCGCCTCTGCTATGAGACGGGCCACGTGCGGGCGGGCCGTGGTCCCCCTCGCGGCAAGCTGCCACACAGGAAGGACCTTGGCCGATGGACCTCACCGCCCTTGCCCAGAAACATCCCGAACATGCGCGCCGCGCCGCCTGCATCCGCACGCTGGCGCTGGATGCCGTGGCGGCGGCGAACTCGGGCCATTCCGGCATGCCGATGGGCATGGCCGACATCGCGACGGTCCTGTTCGAGAAACACCTGAAGTTCGACGCAAGCGCCCCCGACTGGCCCGACCGCGACCGGTTCATCCTGTCGAACGGGCATGGCTCCATGCTGCTCTACAGCCTGCTTTACCTGACCGGCTACGAGGACATGACTCTGGAGCAGGTCATGAATTTCCGCCAGCTGGGTGCCATCACCGCGGGCCACCCCGAATACGGCCACGCCAAGGGGATCGAGACCACCACCGGCCCGCTGGGCCAAGGTGTCGCGAATGCCGTAGGCTTCGCCATGGCCGAGGAGTTCCTGCGCGCGAAATGGGGCCGCAAGGTCATCGACCATCATACCTACGTCTTTGCCGGTGACGGCTGCCTGATGGAGGGCATCAGCCACGAGGCGATCGCGCTGGCCGGCCGGCAGGAGCTGAGCCGCCTGATCCTGATCTTCGACGACAACGGCATCACCATCGACGGCAAGGTCGAGATCGCCGACCGCACCGACCAGCAGGCGCGCTTTGCCGCCGCGGGCTGGGACGTGTTCGCCTGCGACGGCCACGACCCCGAGGATATCGACCGCGCCATCACCGCGGCCAAGGCCTCGCCCCGCCCCGCGATGATCGCGGCCAAGACCCATATCGCCATCGGCCACGCGGCACAGGATACCGCCAAAGGTCACGGCGCGCTGACCGATGCCGCCCAGCTTCAGGCCGCGAAAGTGGCTTATGGCTGGAGCCACGGCCCCTTCGAGATCCCCGCCGACCTCAAGGCGTGGTGGGAAGGCGTGGGGACGAGGGGCCGCGCCGCCCGCGAGGAATGGGAGACGCGGCTGGCGCTCATGTCGGATGGCAAGCAGGCCGAGTTCACCCGCGCCTTCGCCCGCGAGGTGCCGCGCAAGCTGTCGGCCACGATCAAGGCGCTGAAAAAGCAGACCTCCGAGGCCGCGCCCAAGATGGCGACGCGGCAGGCGAGCCAGCACGCGCTCGAGGTGATCAACCCGATCCTGCCCGAACATGTCGGCGGATCGGCCGACCTGACCGGCTCGAACAACACCGACACCGCCGATCTCGGCACCTTCACCCCCGAGGATCGCAAGGGCCGTCACATCCATTACGGCATCCGCGAGCACGGGATGGCCGCGGCGATGAACGGCATGGCGCTGCATGGCGGCGTGCGGCCCTATGGTGGCACCTTCATGGTCTTCACCGATTACGCGCGGCCCGCGATGCGCCTGTCGGCTCTGATGGGCCTTCCGGTGACCTACGTGATGACGCATGACTCGATCGGGCTGGGCGAAGACGGGCCGACGCACCAGCCGGTCGAACATCTCGCCATGCTGCGGGCCACGCCCAACATGCTGGTGATCCGCCCCGCCGACGCGGTCGAGACCGCCGAGGCGTGGGAAGTGGCCCTCGAACAGAAGTCGACGCCCAGCGTGCTGGCGCTGAGCCGCCAGGGCCTGCCCACCGTGCGGACCGAACACAAGACGAAGAACCTCGTCGCCCAGGGCGCCTATGTGCTGGCCGAAGCCGAGGGCAAGCGGCAGGCGATCCTGCTCGCCACCGGGTCCGAGGTCGCCATCGCCATGGCCGCGCGCGACCTGTTGCAGGCCGAGGGGATCGGCACGCGCGTCGTCTCCATGCCCTGCTGGGAGATCTTCGAGGAACAACCCGAGACCTACCGCAAGCGCGTTCTGCCCGGCGGGCCGGTGCGCGTGGCCGTCGAGGCCGCGATCCGCTTCGGCTGGGACCGCTGGCTCTACGGCGAGCGGGGCCGGCGCGAGAAGTCGGGCTTCGTCGGCATGCACGGCTTCGGCGCCTCGGCCCCGGCGGGCGACCTCTACACCCATTTCGGCATCACGGCCGAGGCCGTGGCCGAAAAGGTCAAGTCGCTGCTCTGACGGTCGGATCGAGAGTTTTGCAAAACTCTCGACCACGCCCTTGCAAGGGCGTGCGACAAAGCCTTGCAAGGCTTTGGAAAGATCCTTGCAAGGATCTTGCGGCTCAGAGGTCGATGCGCCGCCGGTCGCCTTCGGCGAAGCGGCGCAGGACCATCGGGTAAAGCCGGTGCTCCTGCTCCAGCACACGGGCGCCGAGCCGGTCGGGCGTGTCGCCCGCCAAGACCGGCACCCGCGCCTGCCCGAGAATCGGGCCGCCATCCAGCTCCGCCGTCACCTCGTGCACGGTGCACCCCGCCTCGGCATCGCCTGCCTCGAGCGCGCGGGCATGCGTGTGCAGGCCGCGGTATTTCGGCAAGAGCGAGGGATGGATGTTCAGCATCCGCCCCTGCCAGCGCGTGACGAACTCCTCGGTCAGCACCCGCATGAACCCCGCAAGGCACAGGATGTCGAGGTCATGCGCCTCGAGCACGCGCGTCAGCTCCGTCTCGAACATCGCCCGGTCTCGGCCGAAGGGACGGTGATCGACCACCGCGGTCGCGATGCCCATCGCGCGGGCCTTCTCCAGCCCGCCTGCTGCGGGATCATTGGCCAGCACAAGACACGGTCGCGCGGGGTGGTCGCCCGTCATGCTGTCGGCAAGCCGCACCATGTTGGAGCCGCCGCCCGAGATCAGGATCGCGACGCGTTTCGTCAAAGAAGCGTCCCACTGTAGCGGACGCCACCCCCCGGCGCGACCTGGCCGATGCGGTGCACGCTCTCGCCCGCCTCGGTCAATGCGGCGGACAAGGCTTCGGCGCGATCGGCAGCCACGACCAGCACCATGCCGATGCCGGCGTTGAAGGTCTTGAGCATCTCGGCCTGGTCCAGCCCGCCCTCGGCCGCAAGCCATTCGAAGACCGGCGGCAGGGTCCATGACCCGAGATCGATCTCGGCCCCCAGCCCCTCGGGCAGCACGCGCGGCAGGTTCTCGGTCAGACCGCCACCGGTGATGTGAGCCAGCGCATGAACGCCCCCCGCCCGAATCGCCGCAAGCGCGGGCGTCACGTAAAGCCGCGTGGGCGCCAGAAGTGCCGCCCCCAGCGCGCCCTCGCCAAAGGGCGAAGCCGCGTCCCAGCCCAGCCCCGAGCGCTCGACCACGCGACGCACCAGCGAATAGCCGTTGGAGTGAACCCCGTCCGAGGCAAGCCCCAGCAGCACATCGCCTGCGCCCACACCCGCGGGCAGCGCGGCGCCGCGGTTCATCGCCCCAACGGCAAAACCGGCAAGGTCGAAATCCCCCTGCGCATACATGCCCGGCATCTCGGCCGTCTCGCCGCCCACCAGCGCGCAGCCCGAAGCGGCACAGCCCGCAGCGATCCCCTCGACGATGCGCGCGGCGGCCTCCACCTCCAGCTTGCCGGTGGCGAAATAGTCTAGAAAGAAAAGTGGCTCCGCCCCCTGGCAGACCAGGTCGTTCACGCACATCGCCACGAGGTCCACGCCGATCGTGTCGTACAGCCCGGTGTCGATCGCGATCTTGAGCTTTGTGCCCACGCCATCGGTGGCCGCGACAAGGATCGGGTCGTCATAACCCGCGGCCTTCAGGTCGAAGAGCGCGCCGAACCCGCCCAGGCCCGACATCACGCCGGGCCGCGCGGTGGCCGCGGCGGCGGGTTTGATCCGGTCGACCAGCAGGTTGCCCGCGTCGATATCGACTCCCGCCTCCGCATAGGTGAGGCCGTTCTTGCGGTCGGTCATCAAAGGCGCTCCTTCTCGGATTTGGGCGAGGCCCTAGCAAGCCCGCGCGCCCGCGTCCATGCCGCACGTGCCTACCGGCCGGGTCCTGTCGTGCTGCGCGCCCCGATCCAGAGAAAGATGACCCCCATCACCGCGGTCGATCCGACCACCAGCCCGATCTGGCCAAGGCCCTCGGCTGTCGCGAGGGCCGCGCGCATCGGCGGCATGATCGCGGCGGGCAGCACCACCTGAAGCATCACGAAAATGCCGAGGCAGAGACCCCAGATCGTCGCCCAGTCCCGCAACTCGAGCCGCCGCGACGCCCGGCGCACCGCCTGCATCGCGATCTCGGCCATGGGGGCCGCGGCAAGGATGACACCCGTGGCAAGCGCGTCGGGGAGGCCGGCGACCTGCTGCAGCAGGCCGAACAGGATGCGCAGCGCGATGAGCCACAGCAGGTAGCGCAGGGCAAGATGGGACAGCGACGGCATGACAGGGCCTTTCCCGCGGAGGACAGCGCGGCAATAGGGCAGAGGTGCCGCGGGGGCAAGCCCGTGGCGCTTGACGCAACCGGACCGTCTGGTAAGCCATCGCGGTGCCGGGCCTGTAGCTCAATTGGTTAGAGCAGAGCGCTCATAACGCTTTGGTTGGGGGTTCGAGTCCCTCCGGGCCTACCACGTTTCCCCCAGACGTCGGCACCCCCACGCCTGCCTGTCCCGATGTGGACGGGTGCGATTTGCCGGGCATCCACCACGGTCGACGGCTGCGGCACGGACGCAGGCCGGTCCGGCGCCAAAGGGCTCTCGGGGCCGATCCCCGTGGCCGATGCTCAAGGCATTCGGTGACACCGAGCGGCGGCTGCGGGACGCAGGCGAAGACGTGGATGTTGCACCATGTCCCCTCCTGTGGCGATTATGGCGGTGCATTTTTCGCGACGATCATTCAATTGAAAGGCCCTCCATGTATCTCTTGAAACTGGCGAGACTGCTCGCAATCGGCGTTCTGACCACCCTGCCCGTCGCAGCCAAGGCGGATGTCGTGGATTTCCGCTCGGTCATCGCGGCGGCACCCTCCGCCTCGGTGCTGATGGGCGACCAGCTTGCCCAGAGCCGCGCCCGCACCTATCCGTTCCACATCACGCTCGAAGTGCCCAACACCTCGGGCGAGGTGACGGTGGCGGCCATGTTCCCCGAGGACGGCTGGCTGGCCGAGTTCTTCTACCATGTCGACGGCCAGCAGCTGCTCGAATACGGGACGCTGTCCTTCGCCACGGTCGACATGCTGCCCCCCGAAGAGCGGATGCAGGCCATCTTCGACGTCATCGAAACGCAGGTCTACCCGACGATCGGCGCCCCCGAGGATGCCGATATCCTGGGCGGCCGCCTCGTGACGGTCGGCCCCTACCAGGCCATTGAATTCATCTCGATCTTCAACAGCGAGGAGCTGGGCATGTCGAGCGCGCGCATCGTGGCCGTGGTGCCGCCTGCGGGGCCGCATGTGCTGGTCGTGATCCAGCAGACCGCGCTGACCCGGCTGGGGGTGGGCGATGTCAACGAGCTGCCGGAGACCTTCGTGGGGCAAATCCTGTCGAGCGTCAGTTTCGTGGCCGCGCGCGACGAAACCGGCACGCTCGTGCCGTTCTGAGGGGGGCATCATGCAGCGTGGTCTTGCCATCCTCGCGCTTGCCGCCGCACTCGGCCTCGCCGCGGTCTTCGTCGTGGTTCCGCGTTTCTCGGGCCCCGATCTGCCGCCCTTGCCCGCCTCGGAACAGACGTTCGAGCGTCAGGAACTTGCGCCGCAGCTTCGGCGCAGCATCGAACAGGCGCTGGAGGCGCAGGGCTTGACCACAACACCGCGCACCGAGGTCGTCGTCGGCCCGTCCGATTGCCCGGAGGCCTGCAGCGCCGGGATGGACCGCGGCCTGTGCTACTGCCTGCGCGACGACGCGCGCAACTGCCCGGCGGGCTGGCCGCTGGAGCAGGGCGACAGCCGGTCGGCCTGCGCAAGCCTGCCCGAACGGGTGCGCCTGCGTCCCGACGGGCCCGAGACGGCGGAGCAGGTGATTTCATTTTGAGCACGCAAGCTTTTGGAAACAGCATTTTCAAGTGTGGAGTGACGATATGCAGAATTGGATGAAGCGGATCCGGAAGACCCGGGAGGCCGATCTCGAGGGGGAGGAGTTGATCGCCGCGACCTATTTCCTGGGGCGCGGCAGCACGAGCGGACAGATCCTGTTCGGGGCCCTCTCCTCGGTCGGGGGCGTGGCCTTCAACCTTGCCGCCGTCGAGGGACGCGCGAAAGTGATGCAATCCACCCGCGCCGGCTACGACAGCCCGCCCGGCTCGCTCGGCGCGAGCATCCCGGACAGCAAGGGCATCCTTGCCGTCACCGACCGCAGCCTGATCGTTTTCGGCTACCGTCAGGGCATTTTCACCACCAGCATCGAGGCCCCCGTCGCGCGGATCGGGCGCGAGCGTCTGGTCGGATGGTCCTTCGCGCCGGGCAGGATGGCCTCGATCCTGAATTTCGCCTTCGACGATGGGTCGACGCAGGGGATCGAGCTTCCCGTGGCCAACAAGCCCGCCGAGTTCGCGGCGAGGCTGGAGATCCCGCAGATGGAATGACGGTGCCGTGTCTCAGCCGGTCGGGGCCGCCGCCGGATCGGCCTCGGCGGCGGATCGGCCGGTGCCCACATCCTCGGGAGCGACGGCGACGCTCTTGATGATCGCGTGACAGGGTTGTCCCGCAGCAAGGCGCATCGCCTCGACCGAGCGGCGCGTGATGCGCGCGGCCAGCCGGTCCTCGCCCACCGCCAGCGTCACGAGGGCGCCCGGCCCCTCGCCGAGGCGGATGTCGGCGATGGTGCCCGCCAGCACGTTCAGCGCCGAGAGCCCCTCGGGGCGCCCGGTCGACAGGATCACGTCCTGCGCCGGGATACGGACGCGGACCACATGTCCGGGGGGCTGCACGACACGCGGCAGCCAGAGCGCGCCGGCGGCGGTCGCCAGTTCGCTCAACCCGTCGGCATGATGGGCCACGACACGCGCCCGCAGGATCGACGCGGCGCCACGCGCTCCCACCGCGGCCACATCGCCCAGCACCTGCCCGGGCGGGCCGCAGGCGACGACGCGCCCGGCCTTGAGGGCCACGACCGTGGTGGCCAGCCGCGCGACCTCGGCCGAGGAATGGCTGACATAGAGGATCGGCACCGAGATCTCGTCGCGCAGGCGTTCGAAATAAGGAAGGATCTCGGCCTTGCGGGCCTCGTCCAGGGCCGCCAGCGGCTCATCGGCGAGGATCAGCCGCGGGCAGGCCAGAAGGGCCCGACCGATCGCAACACGCTGTTTCTCGCCACCCGAAAGCGCGCCGGGGCGCCGCGCGAGCAGATCGCCGATCCCCAGCATCTCGACCACGCGCGACAGGCTTTCGGGCCGCGCGTCGCGCGGCGCGAACCAGCGGCCATAAAGCAGGTTCTGCCGGACCGTGAGATGCGGGAAAAGGCGCCCCTCCTGAAAGACATAGCCGATCCGGCGGCGATGGGGCGGCAAGACGCGCCGCGCCTCGGTGTCGAGCAGCACCCAGTCATCCACGACGATCCGCCCCCGGTCGGGGCGCAGCAAGCCCGCGACCGCGTTGATCAGCGTGGTCTTGCCCGAGCCTGACGGGCCGAACAGGACGGTGACACCTGTCGGCGCCTCGATCGCGACATCGAGGGCGAAACCGCCAAGCCTGTGCTGAACCGCGAGGCCGAGCGTCATGTGCCACCCACCCGGCGCGCCACGCGCCGTGCCACGACCTCGGACAGCAAGAGCGCCGCCATGGCGATGACGACGGCGACGATCACAAGGCGGCCCGCGGCCTCCTGCCCGCCGGGCACCTGCAGAAAGGCATAGATCGCGCTGGGGATGGTCTGGGTCTGGCCGGGGATGTTCGACACGAAGGTGATGGTCGCCCCGAATTCCCCCATCGCCTTGGCGAAGGCCAGGATCGTGCCCGCGATGATGCCGGGCAGGATCAGCGGCAGGGTGACAGTGACAAAGACCCAGGGGCGGGAGGCACCGAGCGTGGCGGCCGCGTCCTCGAGCCTGGGGTCCACCGCCTCGATCGCCAGCCGGATCGCACGCACCATCAGCGGAAAGGCCATGATCGCGGCGGCGACGGCGGCGCCCGTCCAGCGGAACGACAGGACGATCCCGAACCACTGGTCGAGGAACTGCCCCACGTAGCCGCGCCGCCCCATCACGATCAGGAGCAGGTAGCCCGTCACCACAGGCGGCAGGATCAGCGGCAGGTGCACGAGGCCGTTGAGCAGTTGCTTGCCCGGAAAGCGCCACCGCGCCAGCGCGTAGGCGACCAGCACGCCCAGCGGCAGGCTGCCCAGCGTCGCCCAGACCGAGACGCGGATCGACAGGCGCACGGCCTGCCACTCGTCGGGGCCGAGCCATGTCGCCCAGTCACCCCACATCAGTCGAGGGCGCTGAACCCGAAGCCGCCCCAGATCGCGCGGGCGGTGTCGGTGGTGAGGTAATCGAGAAAGGCTTGTGCAACGGCGCTCTCGCTTTGGGTGGTGACGGCGGCCGGGTAGGTGATCGGCGCGTGGCTGCCGGCGGGAAAGGTGCCGATGATGGTGACGGTGTCCTCGACCGCCGCATCCGTGGCGTAGACGATGCCGAGGGGTGCCTCGTTCCGTGCGACGAAGGCAAGGGCCGCGCGCACGTTGTCGGATTGCGCCACCAGCGGCGCGACATCGTCCCACAGCCCGAGCGTGGTCAGCGCCGCCTTGCCGTAGATGCCGGCAGGGACCGCATCGACCAGCGCCATCGCCAGCCGCCCTTCGCCCAGCATGGCCGACAGGTCGAGGGTGTCGTCGATGGTCACGGGCGCTGCGTCGCGCCCGTGGGCGATCAGGACGAGCGTGTTGCCGAGGATGTCGCGGCGGGTTGTGGCGTCGATGTCTCCCGAGGCTTCGACCGCATCCATCCAGTCGACGCTCGCAGAGAGGAAGACATCCACCGGCGCCCCCGCCTGTATCTGGCGGGCGAGCGCCGAGGAACCGGCGAAGGACAGCGTCGCGACATGGCCGGTCTCGGCGCTCCAGGCGTCGGCCACGGCGGCCAGCGCGTCGGTCAGGCTGGCGGCGGCGAACACGGTGACCGCATCGGCCGCGGCGCGCGTCGGCGCGACGACACTTGCCAGCGCGACAAGCGCCACGGCAAGCGCACGGGACGAGGGGATGGGCGGCATGGGATGCTCGGCTTGATATGGTTCGCGAAACATATCGCAAGAAGGCGCGCCGACAGGCAAGCGTTATTTTTCCTCGGGAATATCCCTGAGCATCTCCAGCAAGCCGTCGAGGCGTTCGCGTCCGGCCTCGGCGGCCTCCGCCTCGAAGGCCCGGTAAAGCTCCAGAACCCGGCGCCCGGCCTCGGTCAGGACCGCGCCGCCACCGCCGGGCCCGCCGCGGGTGCTGTCGACCAGGGGCTCGCGGAACATCGCGTTGAGGGTTCCGACCAGTTCCCACGCGCGCTTGTAGCTCATGTTCATCTCGCGCCCGGCCGCGGCGATGGAGCCGCAGCGGTCGATCCGTTCCAGCAGTTCGGCCTTGCCGGGGCCGATCATGTCCGCCCCGCCAAAGACGATGCGGATACGCAGGGCTGGGCGTTCGGTCTTGCTGTCCATGCCGACACAGTCCTGCGCCGCCATGCAAAACACAAGAGAGCGCCCGCACCGCGGGATCATGCCACCGCGCCCTGCCCCCTGCCCTTGGCAGCCCCCGCCCTCGCGCAGACAGCCGATCCGGCCAGCCTAGCGTGGCAACACGAGGTCGACGCGCAAACCACCCAGGTCCGCGCTGTCGCCCAGGGTCAGGGTGCCGCCCTGACGCTGGGCGATGTCGCGCGCGATGGCGAGGCCAAGGCCCACACCGGAGCCGTGATTCTGGTTGCGGGCCGCATCCAGCCGCGCGAAGGGCTGCATCGCCTCCTCGCGCCGGGCCGCGGGAATGCCCGGCCCGTCGTCTTCGACCGTGATCCGCAGCGACCGCTCCGGCAGGCTGACCGTCAGCCGCGCCTGCCGCCCGTATCGAAGCGCATTGGTCAGCAGGTTCGACAGGCAGCGGCGCACGGCCTGCGGCCGCAGCAGCACCGGCTCGCGCCGTGTCGGCATCACCAGCGTGATCTGTCCGCCACCGCGCATCATGTCCGCCGCCAGCGCCTCGACAAGGGCAATCGGATCGGTCAGCACCGGATCGTCCAGCGCATCACCGCGGGCGAAGTCGAGAAAGGTGGTCAGAAGGGTCTCCATCTCCTCGACATCGCGGCGCAGGCCGTCGACCTCGGGCCCGTCCTCCAGCATGCTCAGGGCGAGCTTCATCCGCGTCAGAGGCGTGCGCAGGTCATGGCTCACCCCCGAGAGCATCATCGTCCGTTGGGCGATCATCCCCTCGATCCGCGCCCGCATGTCGAGAAAGGCGCGCCCCGCGCTGCGCACCTCGGCCGCGCCCGACGGCGCATAGGGTACGACACGGCCCTTTCCGAAGGCCTCCGCCGCGTCCGAGAGGCGCTTGATCGGTTTGAGCTGGTTGCGCAGGAAGAGATAGGCGACCCAGGTCATGAACAGGCCGAAGAACACCATCAGCACCAGCAACTGGTGGGGATTGGAGGCCGACATGCGCTGTCGCGGGACCGACAGGGCCACGCGCCCCGCCTCGGTGTCGACCAGCACCATCGGGCGCCGCCAGTCCGTCACGAGGTCGACGGCGACCAGTCCGGGCACCTCGCTGCGCAGGATGCGGATCGCCTCGATCCCCGTCAGGTCATAAAACCGCCTGCGGTCTTGCGGCTCGCCCGCGGGGGGATCCGATATCGCGACCTCGAGCGCGGTCGCCACTTCGTCCGGGCGCCCGCCCGCCCCGATCTCGGCCGCGACCAGCGCGAGGTCGAGCGCCAGGGCATCCGACATCTGCCCGGCGACGCCCTGGAAATAGCGTTGCAGGATCTGGCCCGACACGACAATCTGAAGGGTGACGATAGGCACCAGCAGGATCAGGGCGGCCCGCCCGTACAGGCCGCGCGGCATCATGCGTTTGAGCCAGCCGAAATCCATGGTGCCAGATAACCGCGCGGAGATGGGGATGGAAAGCGAAAGCGGCGTTCTGCACCTCGCCCCGGATCTGCGTCGGCTGACGGCATCCAATCCCTCCCCGATGACCTTTCGCGGCACGAACACCTACCTGCTGGGTCGGGGCGAGGTGGCGGTGATCGACCCGGGCCCCGACGACCCGGCCCATCTTGCGGCGATCCTCGCCGCGCTGGAGGGCGACGAACGCGTTGGCGCGATCCTCGTCACCCATTCCCATCTCGACCACTCCCCTCTCGCCCGCAGGCTGGGTGCTGTCACGGGGGCGCGGGTGCTGGCCGCCGGTCCGTCGTCGTGGGGCCGCAGCGCGGTGATGGAGCGGCTGGCGGCTGCCGGCGCGGTCGGGGGCGGCGAGGGCGTGGACCACGACTTCGCCCCCGACGACGCGATCGCGGAGGGTGACCACGTCACCGGCGGCTGGGGCCGGATCGACGTGCTGGAGACACCGGGCCACATGGCCAACCACCTCAGTTTCGCATGGCAGGGCGCGCTGTTCACCGGCGACCTCGTGATGGGCTGGTCCACCTCGCTGGTGTCGCCGCCCGATGGCGACATGGGGGCCTTCATGGCCTCCTGCCGCAGGCTGCAGGGCCGCGACGATCGTATCTACCACCCCGGCCACGGCGACCCGATCCCCGATCCGCAGGTCCGGTTGACCGAACTCCTCACCCATCGGGAGGGGCGCGAGGCGCAGATCATGGCCGCGCTCGGCGCGCAGGGACCGGCCACGGCAGAGGCGCTGGCGCGGCGCATCTACACCGATGTCTCGCCAACCCTGCTGCCCGCCGCGGCCCGAAACGTTTTGGCGCATCTTATTGATCTACATGATAAAAAAGAGATCGAGACCGAGGGTGCCCTGACCGCCGACGCGCGCTTTTTCCGGCGGTGACAGTGCCACCCCGATTTTTCTCCTTCCCCTCTGGACGCACGGAATCCGACTTGCTATACGCAGCGCCAGTTCCGGCGTAGCTCAGCGGTAGAGCAGTTGACTGTTAATCAATTGGTCGTAGGTTCGATCCCTACCGCCGGAGCCAAAAATTCCAATAAAAGCATGACGATACAGGAAGCCCGCGCAAGCGGGTTTCGTCGTTTTTGCGCACGGGTAACGATTGGGGTAACGGCGCAATTGCGCGATGGTGACGCGCTTCACGTTCCCTTGTAGCATTTGAAGAATGTGGAGATGGATCAACAGAGTGGGGTGTCATGGCTGGTGACAAACGATTCGCAAAAGATAGGCATAGGCCCGACGGCAAGTGGGTGCAGGCGACCACAATGCAGAACGTAGTCGGTGTTCAGCATCGCAAGCCAGAGGCCCAAGCCTTCGCGGATGCAGCACGCAAAGCCGAGAAGAAAGGCCTTCAATACGGCGTTCAGCTTGAGCATCAGCCAAACAATCCGCATGATCCCAATGCGATAGCGGTTTACGGCATTTCGGAAAAGAAAGGGTTATTTTCCAAGAGTGTAGCAGAATGGCACATTGGCTATCTTGAAAGCGAACTTGCGGCAGAACTGGTAAGTGATTTTATCTCAAAGAATATCCAGATCGCGGCAGAGCTGCACTCGATCTATGAGAGCGATAGCGGTTTTTTGGATTTCAACATTATTGTTCTTGCCCCGCCCGGACACAGCGAGAGTGCCCGGCGGAAAAGCAAACAGTAGCGAATAAGGCATAACGCCCTATTCGTGATCCAGCATATGCAGCACCGGCACCGGATCGATCCCTGCCGCCTGCGCCTCGGCCAGCGCCTTTATCATGGCAGAGAACGCCCGCGCCTTGCCGCCCGCGTCATAGGCTTGCAAAGGCCGCACCACGTCGATCTGGACGACCCCGCCCAGCTTGGCCGAGGCTTCTTCGCTGATCAGCTTGGCAATGGGTTCCAGCGTCCATTGTGCAAGATGCCGCTGCGCCTCTCGAATCACTGGCCCGGTGGCCGCTGTATTGTGCAGCGCAGGCAGAACCCCGAACGCTTGACTGATCGCCCCCTGCGCCGCGCCCAGAGCCTGCACCACCTGCGCCTTGCCCAGATCGGGGGTGAGATCGTCGCGCTTCTGGCCGAGTTGTGGGTTCATCCCCGCCGCCGTTGCCTGCGCCACGCCCTCGATCACAAGGGTTGATCCGCGCCGCCCCCTGATCGCCGCGCGCATCGCCGCCATGTCATCGGGCGAACTGTCAGGCAATGGCAGAACCTGCGACCCGATGGGCGCATCCCGGTAAGTGTCCCGCAACGCTGATTCGATTTCGTGCAAGAGCTGCGCCGAGATCGCCGCCCGCCGCAGGGGTGGGGTGCCGTGCCAAGGTGCCACCGGATCAGAGCCGATCCGCACATGCAGAACCTCGCCCGCCAGGACGGTTTCGGAACGCCCGCCGCCCGCCTCAGAGATCGAGACGCGATAGGCCCTCGGGGTGCCGTTGACGGTGGACAAATCCCAATCTGCCACCGGCACCAGCATGTCAGGCCGGATCAGCGCCACGAACTCGCCCCGCAAGGCCAGAGAACGCGCGACCAGCGCCATGGTGCGCCTGTCCAGATAGTCAGTGCCGATCACGTCCGCGCCGGTGAAAGCCCCCTCCCAGAGCGCCACGCAGGCTTGCACAGTGCTTGTCAGCTCGGCCAGATCGGACGTGCCCGCGATATAGGATTGCCGCGCCGCCATGATCTGCGCCGTGTATCCCATGCCGCTGGATCGGGTTTCGGTTTCAGCTTCGCGCCGTTTGAAAAGCCATCCCAGCATCAAAGCCTCCAGCGTTTCAGGTGGTGGGGTGCAACGCGGGTTGCCGGGTGGGGTGCCCATGCCCGCGCCTCGATCTGCGCAGCCGGATAGGCTGGCCGCGTCACGGTGCTGATCTCGAAAAGCTCGGCCCGCTCGATCCGCCGCAGAACCCCGTCGCCGCGCCGCTCGATCCGCTCGCCACCGGCTGAAACCCTGAAACCCGGTGACAGGCCACGGATCAGCCCCGCCCGGTGCGCCTCCAGAAAGTCACGCGCCCATGACGTGCCATCGGACAAGGTGGCCTCGATCTCCAGCGCCTCGGGGGTGTCCCTGATCTCAAGGGTGCCCGCGCCCCGGCTGGCCAGAGGCTTGTTGAAGTCATGCCCAGCCAATAGGTGAACGTCGCCCCCGGCCTCGATCCGCTCGGCAAAGGCCCGCGCCTCGATCCGCTCGAAACGCCCCCGCGCCAATTCGGTTTCGGTGGCATAGGGAAAGCGCCCGGCCAGCCGGACGCCCCCATTGTCAGTTGCGCGGAGCTCAAGGCCCGCGCCATGCGCTGCGCCCCAGAGCATCAATCGCCCGCCCCGATCTCAAGACCAGACAGAACCCGCAATTGCACCGGACGCGCAACCGTCACGTCCATGGTGGCCAGCGCAGTGATCCGCAGCCCCCCGGATTGCGCATCGCTGTAAGGATCGCGGATCACGTCGATAGCGCCCCATGCGCCCACGAAAACGGGTGCAATTCCGCCGGTGCTTGTCGTCAGCAGCGCCGTGGTGGCCAGAGGATCGCCAGCCGGTGCAGGCAAGGCATTGCTTGTCATGTTGGCACTGCCCAGAGCCTCGCGCAGCCGGTCATATTCGAACTTATAGCCGCCATCCCCGACAAGGATTCCGTCCATGTAATCCCAAAGCTCAGGCCGGATCATGGCACGAACCGCGCCCGGCCCGCTGGCCGCATTGGCAACCATGAACGCCGTGACGCCCGCGCGAAACGCTGCCCACGTCGCAGCCGCGTCAACCTCTTGCAGCGCAATGCCATAGGTGGCCCGCCCGGTGATCACGCCCAAAGGCTGGCCATTGGCCCCGGTGCCCAGAAAAACGGCCTGATCCATCGCTGCGCCCATTGCGCCTTGCATGTCGCGCCTGATCGCCGCCTCCAGTGCCGCGCCGGATTGCTTAAGGCTGCGCCGGGTGATCTTCATCTGGACGCCCAGATTGTGATCGGGCTTCATGGCCCTGTCGGTGGTGGCATAGGCAGTTGGCCCGGCCACATTTGCGGTTTCGCCATCTGCCCAGCCCGCCGTGACAGAGCTTGTCACAACCGGCCATTCCGCCGCCCCGCTATCGATCGAGATCATTTGCGCGCCCATGCGGCCCGCCATGCTGTCAGGAAACAGCCGATCAATGATCGGTCGGGTGGACATTGGATCGGGGGTGCCCCCGGCCACGGTTTCGCCGGTGCGAACCTCCAGCGCCTGCCACGGCACCGGAACGCCCCTGAAACCGCCTTGCGCGCGCAGCTCTTGCACCACCTCCGCCGTGCGCCCGTCAAGGGTGCGCCCTTCGTCCAGTGCAAGCGCAACCTGCCGCAGCTCGAACCCTGCCACCAGATCGGCCCATTGCCGCCCCTCGCGGCCTTCCAGCTCTTGCCCGGCCTCGCGCCGCTCGGTGTCCTCGGTGATCAGCGCCGCCCGATAGCGGGTTTCGTTGTTGCGAAACTCCAGATCGAGATCGGCCATGCGCCGGGTTTCGTCCTCGGTGGGGGGTTCCTTGCCCACCAGCTCGGCCAGCGTTTGGCGAATTTCAGACTGCCGCCGCTGGATTTTCACGCTATCAAGCATCGTTTTACCTCATTAGCTCGATTAGGTTTTGTGGCCAGCTCGGCCACGGCTTCACGCCATGCGGCGCGTTTTGGATCAGGTGGCGGGTGCCCGCACTCGATCCGGGTTGCCTTGGTGTGACAGGACGCACAGAGGCAAACACAGTTGGCCGGATCAAAGCCCAGCTCGGGGTGGGTGCGCACCGGCTTGACGTGGTGAACCTCCAGACGCCGCCGTGATCCGCATTCGGTGCAAGCCCAGCCGTCGCGCTCCAGAACCGCGTGACGAACCGCCTGCCATGCCAGCTTGCCAGTGACGCGCTTGCTGTATTTCGGGTGCGCCCTCACTGATCCGTCCTCCGGCTGGCCGTAATCTCGATCAGTTGTCGCCGCCCTGCCGCCTGTTTCACGCCCACAATGTTAAAGCTCTCGCCCTCGCATTCGATCCTGTCGCGCGGATCGATCCCGCGTGTGAACTCAGTGCTGCGAACCTGAAACCGGCTGGTGACATGCGCCGCGACCTCTCCAGCGCGCCACCGCTCGCCGTCTGAAATATCGGCCCGCAAGGCCCAGACAGGTTGCCCATGGGGTGCCCAGCTTTCGACCATGCCGAACCCGTCATCGATCAGGGTGCGCCGGTGAAATTGTGCTTTTCGGTCCATCTTGCTTGCCGTCATGCCCAAGCCATCCTTGCCCGTTGCACTGGCCGGGTGATCATCCGCTGGCCCTCGGCCACGGCCAGAACCGCCGCCGCTGCCGGATCGATACGCCCCAGCGCCCGGCCCTTGGCCAGTTTCGGATTGCCTGCCGGATCGGTGAGGCAAACCGCGTCAGCCATGGCAGAGCGCAAAAGCAGGCTTTTGGGTGCCGCAACCCGCCGATCATAAACGGCCCGCTGAAACCGGGTTATGTCCTCGGCCCCGTCGCGCCATCCGAACCCGCGCCACGTCACCGGCCCGCGATAGCCCGCCGCCGATAGCCCGTCCTGCACTTCGCCTTGCTTGAACCTGTCGGCCAGGATCGTGGCGATTGTCTCGCCCCCGACATGGCCTAGAACCTGCGCCAGCCATCCCGCAACCGGAACGGTGCGCCCCGGCATTGTCCGCAGCTCGCCCCGCTCGGCCATTTCGACATAGCGCCGCCCGACGCCATCATTGACGCCACGAACCGCCAGCGACGGATCAGCAGGAAACCAGCCCAGAACCTCCAGCCGTCCAGTGTCTGGCCAGTGAAACGCCGCCGCCGTCATGCTGGCCGAGGCCCCGAGATCGAGGCCGATCACGCAAGGCCCCGCCCTCTCGGGCAGATCGTCAACCTCGCATCCTTGCCACTGATCCAGATCGATCAGCTGCGCGCGGGTTTCGATGTTCACGCGCTCGTTTCGGTGCAGGTTCCGAAACGCTGCCAGCGCAGAACCACCGCGCTCGATAGCCTGCCCCGCCGCCTTCACCAGCCAGTCACGGGTTGCCCCAATTCCCTCCAGTGAGCCGGGGTTGGCCTGTAGCAGTGACGGCCAGTCATCCGCAGGCAGATCAGGATCGGCCCGGTGTTCTTGCGTGTAGCAACCGCTCGGGGGTGTATCCAGCCAGCGCGAAAATGAATTGGCGTCATCCGGTGCGCTTGTGCTGATCAGCAGCGCCCGCCCGTCGCGCTTGCCCAGCGACGTAAGCAACGCCGCCTCCATTTCATCGCCCCGGCTGGCCATCCATGCGGCCCGCTCATCCATGATCGCCAAGGTGGCCGCGCCGCCCAGAACCGCCTTGCCGGTGCTTGGAACGGCTTTCAGCAGGTGAGGCCCGTTGCCGTCCTCGAACTCGATCTCCAGCGCCGCGCCGCGCCTGATCTTGATGCCGGGTGTCTCGGCCAGATACGAACAGCAGAACGCCCAGCAGGTGCGCGCCTGATCCCGCGTGCGCGCCGCCACCACGATCTCGCGTTGCGGCTGATCATCCCAGAGGCCCAGCAGGTGGGTGGTGGCCAGAGCCGCAGAAAGCGCCGTTTTGCCGTTGCCGCGCCCCACCGATAGCGCCGCGATATTCACGCCAGAGGCAAACGCCCCCTCAATGAAATTGCGCTGAAACGTGCCCAGCCGCAAAGCCTCGCCAGCCATAGGCCCTTGCGCCACAGTCAGGCCCTGCACCGCGTCAATGATCCGCCCGGCCTCGATCATGCAGGCCACCGGATCAGTGAGCCGAAACTGTTAACTCCCCCCCTCGGTCCCGGCCAGAACAGAAAAGCCCGGCATTGGGACCAGATCGGCCCAGAGGCTTGCACCGACGCACAGAGCGCCGCCATGTCAAAGATCAGAGGGGTGATCATGCCGCCACCAGAACGCGCCTGTAGCGCGCCGCTATGCGTGCGGCCGAGGGTGCCAGCGTTGCCGGTGCATCCACGTCACCGCGCCGATCATACAAGCGCAACGCCTGATCCATGATCGCATGATGCAGATCGCGCGGCAGTGCATCCGCATCGCCACCGAACCCGGCCTCATATGTGACGCGCAATCGCCCGCCCGGTGTGCCGGTGAATGTGATTGTCGGAAAGCGCCCGCCGTGAAAAGTCCAGCCCTCGGTGATCGGTGTCAGTGAGCCATCGCCCTCGATCAGCTCCACCGCTGGCACGCTGGACGGGTTGGCAGGCCCTACAGGCAAGCGCAGCACTTGCCCCGGCCAAGGATCAGAGACGGCCACGATCTCTTGCGCCAATAGCGCCAAGCCGCAATAGTCCTCGATCTCGCGCGCCGCAGTGCTGGCATAGATCAGCGCCGAGGCCGCTTCTGTAGCCTCCAGCCGCAGGTGATCGGCAAATGCCGCGAAGTCCACCGGATCAGCCGTTGCAATGGCATTGCGCTCGATCAGCAGCATGTGCGCCCCCAAGAATAACTCGCGCCATTCTATCATAGGTCAGCATTGCTTACCTAGATTATCAATGCCTCACTTTGTCTATCGCCATGCAATCGAGGCCGAGAAGGCCAGCACTGTGCTCAGGCTCAGAGGATTAAATCCGTATGGGTATGGTAATTAAGGATGTCACTGATTTGGTGACAGACAGGGAAGTGAAACACCGGGGTTCGTCACTGATTTGGTGACGCCCTGTCACTGATTTGGTGACGCCATTTCGTTAGCCGTCACTCTTTCGGTGACGTGCCGTCATCAATTCGATGACAGGGTTTTGTTTCTGATTGGTGCCGCGCGGATTGTGAATTGCCGCTTTTTGCACTGGAAAGTCACCGCCCGGTTTCCAGTCGGCAAATAGCTTCCTTGGCCTTGCGCCTTCGCCCGGCATGGCAATCTCGGTCAGCTCGAACTCGGGTGCAGTTGCCTGCCCCTTGACGCCCAGTTGCGCGTGACGCTTCACCACCAGAAAACCCTTGGCTTGCAGATCATGAAACGCCCGCGCCGCCGTGTTGATGCTGACGCCCATCAGCGCCGCCGCCTGTCGGACGCTTAGAACGATCCTGCCGTTGTTGTTTGCCTTCGGCCCGCGCCACTCCAGCTTGAGCCAAGGGTAAAGCGCCTGCGCACTCGGTGACAGAGCGCGCCAGGCCGGGGTGTTCATGGTGTTGCGGATCATCGCTGCGAAGTGCTCGGCCCGCGCTTCGTTGCGCTTGTCGCGGCCCATCAGATCGCCTCTGCCGCCCGCGCTTTCAGCCACTCGGCCAGCTCGGCCTCGCGCCAGTAGCGCCGCTTGCCGATGTAAACCGGCTTCGGAAACTCCATTTCAGGATCATTCAACCAGCGCCACAGGGTCATGTCGGAAATGCCAGCGCAGAGATCGCGCACCGCTGCCGCCGAGATCAGTTTGTGTTCCATCAAGAAGCCTCACGTTTGATTGCGTTAGGCTTACCGATAAACCTCACTGATCAGTCGTCAGCAAAATGAGAATACTAGCTCAGATTTCGCGGGTTTTCTCACTTAATGGGCGAACTTGTGAGGCAACGCTCGCATCGATGTAGAGCGCCTTGAAAACCGCCTGCAAAACGTCAGGCCATGCGCCAGATACTGCGCCCGTGCCATGGTCGGTGGTGAAGGTCGGACGCTTTCCTGATACTTGTTCGAAAATGGAAGCACATATCTCTGTAACAGCCGCCGCTTCAAATTTCTTTGGCCGTCCTCCAGCCGTTTCGCCCTCAATCCCACTGTATGCATGTCGGGCAATCTCTTGAGCTTTTCTAAGCTCCCGCGCCAAGTCAAATATGATATAGCCCTCAGTAGAAAGAGCTGAAACAGATGGTTTTCGCATACTCTCGATATGATTTACCAGCTTTCCGCAAAGGTCTTGAAACTTCCTGATTTCCACCTCGGATGCAGAAACAGAGGCAGGTCGATTTCTCGGTAATTCCTCATCTCTCCCACCATTTGCGATTGCTTCGACCATTAGCGCCAAGTCTCTAATTCGATCATCGGGAAGCTCGTTAGAGCCGGGAATTTTTCGTAATGCCTCCATAAGTAATTTCGGGGTATCGATTGGAAAACCGTTTTCATCGAACCAGTATCTCACCGCGCCCCCTCCAGCCGCACCACGTTGTCCGCCTTGCCCTCGATCAGCGCCATAGCAAACCGGCCCCAAGCCTCCAGCGCCTGCCGCTTTTCGTCGGCATAGTCATGCCGCTGATACACGCCCACTATCCCGCCGCCGGTGCCGCTGACATGGTTTAGCACCGCCTCGGTGACGCGCACCGGAATGCCCAGCCGCGCCATGCCGGTGGCCGCAGTGCGCCGCAGATCGTGGAACGTCCAGCGCGGAATTACCACTGCCTCGCCCCGTTCTTCTGCCGCAACCCTTGCCATGGCGCTATGCAGGTGCGCCCGCGCCTTGAAAAACCCCGAAACCGGGCTTGCGCCGGTGGTGGTGAAAATGAACCGCACCAGCCCGTCCTTGTCCTTGATCCGATCAATGCCCGCCAGCACATCGCGCGCCGGTTCGGACAATGGCACATCATGCGCCCGCCCGTTCTTTGTCCGCTCGGCAGACAGGTGCCACAGATCGCCCCTGATTTCCTGATCGGTGATCTGCGCAACCTCGCCCAGCCGCTGGCCAGTCAGTAGCAGAACCTTGCCAAACGGCCCCCATGGGAAGCCCTCGGCCTCGCAAGCTCGCCAGAACCACCGGATTTCGTCGTCGGACAGAACCCGGTCGCGGCTGGCCTCCTTTGCCACAGGCTTGACGCCCGTTGCCGGGTTCATCGGCAGAATGTCGCGCTCGACTGCCCAATTCAGAAACTTGTTCAGATACGCCCGAACCCGGTTCGCTGTCACCACGCGCCCGCTGTCCGCGATGCCATCAAGCAGATCGATCACGTCGCGCTTGGTGATCTCGTGAATGTCGCGCTCGCCCCATTCGCTGACAACGTGCCGGTCCAGCTCACGCCGCACCACGCGCCCGCTTTTCAGGCCGGACAGGTGCCGCTTGTCGAACTGGCCGATCAGGGTCTTGATCTTGTCGCGCTCCGATAGTTGCGCCTCCAGCTTCGCCGCCTTGGTAGCCTTCTTTTCAGCCGAGGGGTTCTTGCCGTGATCGATCTTGTCCAGCGCTTCGGACGCCGCCGCCCGCGCCTCGGCCAGCCCCATGGCAGGCCACCGGCCAAGGGTCAGCTTGGCAGGCTTGCCCCCGAACCGATAGCGCAGCGCCCAAGACTTCGCCCCGCTTGGTTGCGTCACAAGATACAGCCCTTGCAGGCCGGGGTCGGGCTTCTCGATCCGCTTTGCAGGGTCGGGCTTGATCGCCTCAATCGTCTTTGCAGTGAACGCTTTTGCCATGGTCAATTTGTCCTCCGGGGTAACACCGGGGTAACAAATTGGCGCGTTAAGGCCCGTTACCCCAAGTTAGGAACTTGGCCTAACATGGGGCATATGAGCTTTATTTACAAGGGTTAATGGCAGAACGATAGTTTTACAATGTGAGGCTCCGTTTGCCCCTGAATTTCGACTGTTAATCAATTGGTCGTAGGTTCGATCCCTACCGCCGGAGCCAATACCTCTTGATTTTATTGGGAAAATTGGCGCACCACAAAATCTACTAACAACCTACTCTTGCTTTCGCGGAGGTTGTTCGCGCCTTTCCAGCACGTCGAACGCTCACGAAGACGTGACCGCGTGTCGCACCCGGCGCGGCCCGCGTCCCAACGAAACTACGTCCAGTGTCTTCGCGGCTTGTGCGCGGCGAAGCTGTGATGCACTTTCATTCCAATCGCACGGCGGGGTAAATCTGCCTTACCGTGGTTCACACGCTTCGGAGTTGGAAGAATGAATTTTGTAGTTAAGAGCAAATCTAGCGGCAATGAATACAACGTGCATGTATATACGACGGAAGACGGCCCCGTGATAACGTGCGACTGCCCTGCGGGCGAAAATGGGCAATACTGCAAGCATAGGTTCGCGCTGATTTCTGGCGACGAAAGCGAAGTGGTAGAAGCCGACGCGCCAGTGAGTGAGATTGCCAAGCTTGTTGCCGGTAGCCGCCTTGAAGCGACCATTGACGCGATGCACAAGCAAGAAGCCGTCGTGAAGAAAGCCCAAGCTGACTTGAAGGCTATCAAGAAGACGGTCGCAAGTGCGATGCTTGGCCGTCTCTAAAGGCTTGTCCTATCGGCACTTACTAAAATACGGGGTTTCGCAGCATGGAATTTGATCCGTCCGACAGCCGACCGGGTTACTACTACGTTGTTCCGAAGCAAGGCGACGATTGGGAAGTCTGGATGTGGACAGGCCACAAGTGGTATGAACCGGGCGAAGCCGACGCAAGAGACATGCCGTATTGGTGCCATAGGGTTCCGCAAGCGCCCCATCCCGACGACATATAGGAGTTTGCGGCATGGCTTACGTTTCCACTACCACCGACTACGTTGACCTTGACGGCGACTATGGCACGGTTGAAGGCGTCGAAGTGACGTGCACCAAGTGCGGGCATTCCGAAGAAAGCTTCGGCACCGACGATCCGTCGTTGAAACGCTGCGCCTATTTACTGCGGGAAAACTGCCCGCGCGGCGAAAGCAACTACTACGACGTGAACCCCTGAGAAAAAGAAGCCCCGGCTGCGACGGTGAACGCAAACCGGGGCTAGTTGGCACACTTCGCTAGCAGTGTCAGGGGTGTTCGCAGAGGGCGGCGACGGTCGCCCGTTGATCGGCGGGGATTGCCCACAGGGGCACGCAGAGGCAGGCCACGGCGGCAAGGTCAAGGTCGCCTAGCCCTTCCCCGGTCAGAACGTCCATGACGCTCTGTGCGGGCGACGACAGGGCCACGGTCAGCACGTCGGGCAGGTCTACCCCTAGCCGGTGCCCGAACAGGTGCCGCACGCGCTCTGCGGGCGACGGAAGCCCGTCTACGGCCCGTGGCAGGCGGTCAGCGCCGAAGGGGGCGGCAAGCTGGCCCGTGGGCACGAAGAACACCAAGCCGCCGTCGGCAAGTTCGGTCAGGTCAACCTGCGGCCCTGCGGGCGTGTCGGGGTCAATCGGCAACAGGGCGGCGAACGGCGCGGGGAACACCCAATCGCTTTCCATGGGTGCCCGGAACTTGCCGGGGCTACTGGCCTTCACCCATGCTGCAATCGCCGCCATATCTTGCGCCGCCTGCGTCATTACACGTCTACCCGCGTCGCGTCGCTTTGTTCGATAACAGCCGGGTTGTAATACGCGCCGTGAATGTCGCCGATAAGCGGCATGTAGTTGGACAGCGACTTTTGAACGTCCAAGCCTTCGTTGAGTTGCGCCCATTCATCGCGCACCCATTTCTTTGCGATGCCTTCGCGCATGGTCATGTGCGTGTCTTTGCCGAAACCCATGATATGCCGGGGGCCGTTGAATACGGCTTGGGCAAGGGTCAGGTCTTCGCGCACGGCTTCGCTGATACTCGCAAGCCCGGCTGCGTCCTTGCCTACGTCCCGAAACCATTGGAACGCCGCCGAATACATCCATCCGTTGTCGGCGCGAACGCCAAGCACTTTGTGAATGCCGGTTTCAGCTTCGGCAATCATGTCGTCGGCGATGCTTGCAACGCGGTCGTGCGTGCGGCGCAAATCCGCGTCCAGTTCCTTCGCAAGTGCTTGGGCGACCAAGTGCCGTTGCGTCGGGTTGCGGCTAAGATCGGACGCCAGACGGCGCACCTTGTCGGTAGTGCCCTGAATACGTTCGATTTGCGGCTTCACGATGCCTTCGACGCTCTTGTGCTTCGCGGCAAGCTTGATGCCAAGATGCGTGGCAAGGCCAAGCTTCTCGAACTTCTCTTTCATGCCGGGCACCAACGAAACGTTGTTCCCGTATTCGACGTAGTGCTTGCTTCCCAATACTGCGTTCATTGTGCCATTCCTTCGATATGGGCGCTTTCGATAAGCCGCGCCTGTTGGGCTTGAAGTTGTTCCGACCATTCGTCGTCGGTTCCGAAATGCGGAACGACCATGAACTTGCCATTCGGCTTCGGGCCGATGATTGCGCCGGTTCGCGCGTCGAATGTCAGCACGGTATGCCGAACCCGTGCGGGCGGGCTGTTACGCGTCTCAAGCTTCGACACACGGCCTTTCAGAAAACGCGCCATCAGCCTTGCCCTTCAAGTCGGGCAATGCGTTCTTCCAAATCCGACGTTTCCATGATCCGGGCAATCAACATCAGAATGTTGGCCAGCTTCGACGCTTCGGACGTGTCCATTTTCTTCGCCCGTGCAAGGCGGTAAAGCTTCGCCAGTTCGCGTTGAACGTCTGCGACGGTGTTCAACTTCACCCGAACCACAAGGGGGCGGGGGGTATCGCTGATTTCGTCAATGTCGTCGGGGCTTGCCATTGGTCTGTTGTGCCTGTGGAGTTCCGTTGCAGGCATCTAAGGGGGGTCTATTCCCCGCAGTCAAAGGCTATTCGGCCAACGTGAATACCCAAGAAATCCAAAGAACTATCCTACGACGCAGCTACGCCGCCAACGGCACTCAAACCTTAATTCGTGTGTAGAAAGTTAGTAGCATATCTACGTTCGCAAAATATGTCTTGTTATCAGCGTTACTTGGCGGAAAAAGGTTCCGCCATACTTTTCGGTTTTACTTCCGAAGGCGCTTTCGGCCTTTCCCCACAGGGGTCAATCCCTGCACCGCCCGAATGCGCTGCGTCATGGCTTCGTCGGCTACAAGTGTCGGGATATACCGTTCGCCGCCGTCAATGCCCCTACGGCGTAGGATACGGCGCATGTCGGTTCGGGCACCCGGAATGTGCGCGACGGCGAACAACACCAAGCCGGAAAACCGCAAGCGGTCAACGTCTTCAATGTTGTTGAGCATGTCCAGATATTCGGCGGTCGCCATTTGCTCAAAGTTCGGGAAGTAGAACCGGGGCTGTGCCATGAGTTGTTCGGCCATCTTGTAGCTATAGCGCAGAAGCTTCGTCGCGCCGACCTTTTCGCAAAGTTCGCAGATAAAGCTTTCGCCCGCGCAGCGTTCTTCGGTCACAAGATATTGGGTGCATCCCGACAAATGCGCCGAAACGAAATACATGTAACGGTCGAAAAGCACTTGCTCTACCGCGTCGGGCGAATAGCAGGGACGGGCAAGTATCATGTCTTCGGCCATGTCGAATAGGTCCGACAGCCTGCTATGAGTGATTGCGTCGTGAACATACATCGGGGGCGGTCCTTTCTCTAAGGGATCACCATCACACCCGTCACAGTCACTGTGACTGTTACTACTGTGACGGGGGGTATCTAGACAGGGCTACCCATTGTGACTGTGACTAGTGTGATGGGGGGTATCTAACAGGAATGTCGGTTTGTCGGTCCATGCGGGCAACGCATACTTGCCGTAGCCATGGCGGTAGACAAGTTGTTGTTTCACCATGCGTTGCAGGGTTTGGCGCACGTTTTCGCCGGAAAGCCCCGTCGCAAGTTCCATGTCCTTCGGCGTGGTCGCGCCGTTGGTAATCGCGTCGATTAGGATTTTCTGCGTGTCGCCTGCGAAGGCAAGCTTCGGGTCGCCTTCAACCTGCCAACGGAAGTTGTCGAATTTCACGGCCAATTCAAATTCGGCAATGTCACGGCCACGGGCGTATAGAATGCCGGTGCTTTCCTTCGGGCCACGGCCCAAAAGCATGATCGTATCCGCGACGCCGGTTAGGCCAAGCGTCGAACTTACGCGCTCTACGGGTTCGTCGGCTGCGGCTTTGCGGGTATGCGTCACCACGACGATTGCCACGCGCTTTTCGCTGGCAAGCCGGTGCAAGGGCTTCAACGCGCTCACGTCATGGTCATAGGCGGATTTGTTGCGCCCTGTGGGTATCGGCTTCACCATCGCAAGCGTGTCGATAATGACCGTCGAAGGATTGGGCGTGCTTTCAATCCAAGCGGCAATGTCGTCTACGCCACCTTCATTCAGGCGCGGCCATGCGGTCGCATAGTCAAGATTTGCGGGAAAGTCGCCGCCATTGGTTATCTGCCGAAAGCGGTCCTGCAACCTTCGTTCGTTGTCTTCCAGCGCAAGCAATAGCACGTCGCCGCGTTCACATTCCTGCCCAAGCACCATGTCGCCGTCGGCTTTGGCGCGGGCCACGTCCAAGGCGAACCAACTTTTCCCGACCTTGGGCACGCCCGCAAAGATTGTCAGACCTTCAGGCAGGACGTGTGGCACGGCCCAACGGATAGCCGGGAAGTGCCGGTGTTGCAGCGTCCGGGCGGAACGAAGGCGCGACCGCACCGGACCATCGCCCTGGACTATTTCAGGGGCCGTTGCGCGGGCAAGCTGCCCGGACAGGCCAGCCGCCAATTGCCGCCCATGCTCTACGGCCTGCGTGCGCTCTTGGCGTTCCTGTGCGCCCCTGCGGGCGGCGCTGGCGTATTCCTTTGCCCACAGGCGTTCGGCCTTCTGTGCCCGCGTCTCACGGCCCTTGGGCGGCGCGTCCTGCACCAAGGGGCTTGCCATGACGATACGGCGCACCTGTGCTTCGTCGCTGGAAAAGAGGCACACGGCGCAAATCAGGGCGAAGTATGCGGCTGACCAATCCGACACGTCACCTTGATAGTATTCCCGGTTCGCGTCGCTTTCGCACACACGTTCGCGTAAGGCTTCGTCGCTGATCTGCGGCGCGGGGCATGGGTCGGGGATTTCGCTTGCCCCGGCTTCCCGGTTCGGCCTGATTTCGTCGCACAGCGCGTCAACAAGGGGCTGACATTCCGCAATCGGTTCGCGGCGCACGACATTGCCGGTGAACGTGAAGAACCGGCCCGACGAATAGACTTCCACGCCCAACGCACTGTTGCGCACGCCGCCGTCGGCGACCCTGCCCTTGGCGATGATGTGCAGGCCGCGCCCGGACGGCGATTGTTCGGCGTAGGTGTTGAACGCGTCGTAGATGCGTTGTTGCCCTTTGGACGGCCCCTCGCCTTCGGGCACGTCAAGGTCAATTCCGGTGTAGGGGTCGCTTTCGGTGAACACGAAGCCGATACCTGCGCACTTCCCGGCTTCGGCTATCGCGCGGGCTTGGTCGAAGCTGCCCCATGTCGTAGGGTCGGTCACGTCGGCTAGCTGCCCCGTGTGGGGATTGATCGGGCGCTTGGCTGCGTCGTGACACACCCATTGGGGATACGACCGCAGTTCTTCGGGTATGTTCTGTAGTTGTGTTGCGGTCATTTTCGCGTGCGCCTGTTAGTAGTGCATTAGTAGAGCCGACGCTTTGCGCTTCGTTTCTTCCTAGTGCATTGTTATTGCTTGAATACGTCGCATGAACTTGGGGGAACATATCTCCACCAAGTTTCAGGCGCGGCGCTTTTCCATGAGTTCGGCGACAAGCTGGCGCACTTCGTCGTCGGTCTTCCCGGCCAACCGCGCGTTGATAACTGCGGTCACTTCCTCTTGCGGGAACACGACGAAACGGCGCGACAGGGCAACCGGCTTCGGGAACATGCCCCGGTCAATGTGGGCATACAGGGTCGAAAGCCCCATGCCGCCAAGCTGACGGCACGCGTCCTTAGGGCGAAGGTAGTTTGGGGCTTCGGGGGTCGGTGCATGGGCGATCATGGCGGCTATCCTTTGGGTTCTTGATAGCCCTAGGTAATGCCAGCGTTTTCATTTCGTGTCCCAAGAAGCCAAAGGACAAAAAGCTTTACGATACAATATACTTACTGGCCTTCGTTAAGCTTATTCGGGGCCATGCTACGAAGCTTCGTGCGCATTCGTTGCTTGGTCTTCGCTTGCCGGTCTACGTCGGCTACGGTCGTTTCGTCCGATACCCTGCGACCGCTGTATTCTTCGTAGAACGCGTCAACAGCTTCGTCCAAGGTCGCGTGTTCGCCTGCGTCGAATGCGTCGCGGGCTTTGCGCAAAACCGCGCTAGGGTGCTGACCTGCCCCGCGCGTGCCCACAGGGGCCAAGGGCACGCCGTCGTCAACGGTGAAGGTTCGCCGCGCCATCACACAGCACCACGAAGCGGCACGACGTTTTCGGCGGGGGCTTGCCCGTGGCAGAATGCGGCCCAATCCGCCATCATAGCGCGGCGTCGCTCTACCATGTCGCTGCGCTGGTAGGCACGTTCGACCGCCGACCCGACGCTATGGGCAAGCGCCATTTCGGCCATGTCGCGGTCGTAGCCCCGTTCCGCCGTCCATACCCGGAAGGTCGAACGCAGCCCGTGAGGCACCGCAGGACGCCCGCTATCGGGGTCAAGCCAACCTTTGCGACCGGCCTTTACTTCGGCTTCCTGCATCCGCCGCATGGTCGCTGACAGGGCCATATCGGACAGGGCACCGCCCCGAACGGCGGGGAACACATAGGGCGAACCGGATACGCGCGGGGTTGCCTTCAACAGCGCAACGGCTTCGTCGGACAACGGAATACGGTGGTCGCGTTCCATCTTCATGCGTGCGCCCGGTATCTTCCAAATGCGGGCTTCAAGGTCGATTTCATCCCATGTTGCGCCGCGAACTTCGCCCGACCGCGACGCGCACAGCACTGCGAATTCTAGGCACCGCGTCGCCATGCCGTCACGCTTGCGCAGTTCGGCAAACCACTTCGGGAAGTCGGCTTGGGTAAGTGCGGGCTGTTTCGTGACCTTCGATACCTTGGAAGGCTTGGGCAGTAGTTCTTTGAGGTTGCCAGCCCAACGCGCCGGATTGTCGCCCGTCCGAAAGCCCGACACAGTTGCCCATGACAGGACGCTTTCAATGCGACCGCGAAGGCGGGTTGCGGTGTCGGTCTTCGTTTCCCACAGGGTGCCGCCCGCTTCGTCAACCGCCTGATTGAGAACGCGCAGAACGTCTTGGTGTGTGATGTGGGCAACGTCCATGTTTCCGAGCATCGGCACGGCGTAGGTGTCCAAGCTACTACGCCAGTCTTTGCGGTGCTTTTCGTTGCTGAATTCGCCTTCCTTGCGGGCGTGGGCTTTGGCGATAGCATCCTTGAACAACATGGTGGTGCTGTTGTCTTCGTATTTCGCCTTCAAGGCGCGGCGTTGTTCGGCGCGTTCTTCGATAGGGTCGCGGCCTTCGCGCACCATGACGCGCAGCCGTTCGACTTCTTCGCGTGCCTTCTTCAAGGAAAGTTCGTCAATCGGACCTAGCCCCATGCCGCGCGTCCGACCGCCAAGCGTGAACTTGAACACCCAAGATTTGGTGCCCCACTTCGACACTTGAAGGTATAGCCCTTTGCCGTCGGCAACGTGCCCCGGCTTCGTCGCCGCTTCGACCTGTTTTGCGTTCAAGCGCCCCTTGTCGTATGCCATGCCGTCCATTCCCTACTCAAATTCTACTAACGAAATATCGTGGAACCAACGGGGTTTTACAAGAGCCAACGGGAATAGTATCTAGCCTAACCCATTGACTATAAATGTTAACGCGGGGCGACCCTAGAACCATCGGGAAGGTAACATGGCTGCTACCGCCGGAGCCAATTTCACCGCAAAGCCCTGAGTCCAAACCCGAAAATCGGGGTAGCGCCGCGGTGTGCGGGCGGGATGCATCGCCGGCGGATCGCGGTATCGTGCGATGCCCCCCGCATGGGAGAGCGACCGGCCCCGCATGTCGGGGACGGATCGGCATCGGACACCGCTAGGCGATGCAGGCGCCCAGGACCATGTCCTGGACGGTGTCGCTGTACTGCCCGAGACCGATACCGCGCCGCCGATATTTCGCGCGCTTCACATACCAGTCCTGCAACAGCGGCTTGATCAACGCGGGAAGAAGCGGGGAACACTCCGCCTTGAAGGCCCCCGACTTGATTCCCCCGGCGATGATGTCGGCAAAGAACCGTTCCGTCAGCGCCTCGCTGTCAACGGCGATGCGGCGCTCGGCCGGGGGAAAGTTCTTCGCCTCCATGAAGGCGAAGGTGAACCAGGGCAACAGGGCCTCGGTCAGGTGCAGGTGGGTGTCAATCATCCAGCGCAGATGGGCCTCGGGGTCGGCGCGCACGGCGTCAGGGGCAGCGGACAAGACGCGCTGAACGACATCCGTGACCTCGGTCAGGATCATTTTGAGCAGTGTCGTCTTGCTGTCGAAATAGGCATACAGCCCGCCCGTCGACATGCCCGATGCGGCCGACAGGTCGCGCAGCGACATCGCCTGGAACCCGCCCCGGTTGGACAGGTCCAGCGCCGCCTCGAGGATCACCCGCAGGCGCGGCACGGCCACATGCCTGTTGCGCACGGAAATCGTGTCGTGATGGCGCATCAGGATCGAGCGGCACAGATCGTCCACCGTGGGGATGCCGCCGCTTGGGTCGGGGGCACCGTCGGAAGGCTGCGTTCGGAAACGCTCGTTCATCTTTTCACCTGCAATCGACATACACGTCTTGCCACAGCGCAACCGGGATTGTAAGCCTCGTCTATCGAACGTTCGCTCGATAGGGAGGGGAGGCCCTGACGAACGTGACCCAGACTGTTGCTTGCTGGCCCGGTCTTGCCGGGCGTCGGGCCCTCGTGACAGGGGCGTCATCCGGGCTCGGGGCGCATTTCGCGCGCCGCCTCGCCCGCGAGGGCGTGATCGTGACCGCCGCGGCACGTCGCCTCGACCGGGTAGAAGGCCTGTGCCGCGAGATCGCCGAAGATGGCGGCGAGGCCCTTCCCCTCAGGCTCGATGTCTCCGATCCGCATGGCGTGGACCGGGCGCTTGGCACCACCCCCTTCGACATCGTGGTCAACAACGCGGGTGTCGCGGCGTCGCTGTCGGCGCTCGACCATGACGCGGCCAGCATCGACACCGTGATCGACACCAATCTCAAGGGCGCCTTCCATGTCGCCCGCGCCGCGGCACAGGCGATGATCGCCGACGGGCGCACCGGCAGCATCGTCAACATCGCCTCGATCCTCGGTTTGCGTGTCTCGGGCCATGTCGCGGCCTATGCCGCCTCCAAGGCGGCACTCCTGCAACTGACCCGGTCGCTCGCGCTGGAATGGGCGCGGTACGGCATCCGCGTGAACGCGATCTGCCCCGGCTACATCGAGACCGAACTGAACCGCGACTTCTTCGCCAGCGACGCCGGGCAGGCGATGGTCCGGCGCATTCCGCAACGCCGCCTCGGCCAGCCCTCGGACCTCGACGGCGCGCTCCTGCTGCTGGCCTCGGATCTCGGCGGGTTCATGACCGGCACCGAAATCGTGGTCGATGGCGGCCACCTCGTCTCTGCGCTCTGAAGGAAGACCCATGGATTTCACCATCTCCCCCCGCATCGAAGATTTCCGCGCCCGCATCGCGCGCTTCGTCGAGGACGAGATCCTTCCGGTCGAGGCCCGCCCCGAGGCCTGGGACGCGCATGGCAACATCGCCCATGACTGGCTGGAGCCGCTGCGCGACAAGGCCCGCGCCGAGGGGCTGTGGTGTCTGCAGCTGAACCCCGAGACCGGCGGCCAGGGGCTGGGCAAGATGGGCATGGCCGTCTGCTACGAGGAAATGAACCGCTCGATCTTCGGGCCGGTCGTGTTCAACTCGGCCGCACCCGATGACGGCAACATGATGGTGCTGGAACAGGCCGCGACCCCGGAACAGAAGGAGCGCTGGCTCGCCCCTATCGTGTCAGGGGCCGTGCGCTCGTCCTTCGCGATGACCGAGCCGCATCCGGGCGGCGGATCGGACCCCGGCATGATGCTGACCACCGCCACGAAACGGGGCGACGGCTATGTCATCCGCGGTCGCAAATGGTTCATCACCGGCGCCGCCGATGCCGCGCATTTCATCCTTGTCGCGCGCACCTCGGACGACCCGCGGCGCGGGCTGACGGCCTTCCTGCACCACCGCGACGATCCGGGTTGGCGCATCGACCGGCGTATCCCGATCATGGGGCCCGAGGAACACGGCGGGCATTGCGAACTGGTCTACGAGGACATGGAGCTGCCCGCCGGCCGGGTGATCCTCGGCGAGGGGCTGGGCCTCAAGATCACGCAGATGCGGCTGGGGCCTGCGCGGCTGACCCATTGCATGCGCTGGCTTGGTCTGGCCAAGCACTGCGCCGAGATCGCGCGCGAATACGCGCAGAACCGCCACGGCTTCGGCGTGCGGCTGTCGGACCGCGAAAGCATCCAGATCAAGCTGGGCGATCTGGCGATGGGGATCGAGATGGGCCGCCTGCTGGTGATGAAGGCGGCCTGGGAGCTGGATCAGGGCCGCTTCGCGAAAAAGGAGGTGTCGATGGCGAAGATCCATGTCGCGAACCTCCTGCACAAGGCGGCCGATGTGGCGATCCAGATCAACGGGGCACGGGGCTATTCGCAGGATACCGTGCTGGAATGGATCTACCGCTACGCCCGGCAGGCGCGGCTGGTGGATGGCGCGGACGAGGTGCACCAGATGGTGCTGAACCGCCACCTCGCCGAGGAAGGCCGCGGCTTCTGGTCCTGGGACGTGGCGGGGCAGTGATGTTCAACGATCCGCATCTCGCACCGCGCGCGGCGAATTTCCGGCCCCTCACGCCGCTCGACCTGCTCGACGGCAGCCTCGAGGCGCATGGGGCAAGACCCGCCGTGGCATGGCGCGACCGGGTCTGGACCTACGGAGAGTTCGGCGGGATCGTCGCGCGCCTGGCCGCGTGGCTCAGGGCGCGCGGCGTGGGCGCGGGCGATGTCGTGTCGGTAATGCTGACCAACCGCCCCGAGATGCTGGCCGCCCATTTCGCCGTGCCCGCGCTGGGTGCGGTGCTCAACACCGTCAACACGCGCCTGTCATCCGAAGAGGTCGCCTATATCCTCGATCACCTCGGCAGCCGCCTGCTTCTGACCGAGGCTGCGCTGCGCCCCGACCTGCCCGCGAATGCGCCGCCCGTGACCCTGCTGTGCAGCGCCCCCGGCGCAGGGGACGGGCTCGACCTGTTCGCCGGGGCGCCGCCGCCGCTGGACCTGACCGGCGCCGTCACGGACGAGGGGCAGGCCATCGCGCTCAACTACACCTCGGGTACCACCGGGCGGCCCAAGGGCGTCGTCTACACGCATCGCGGTGCCTATCTGAACGCCATGGGCAACGTGCTGGCGCTGGGGCTGACCTGCGACAGCCGCTATCTCTGGACCCTGCCCCTCTTCCATTGCAACGGCTGGTGCCAGGCCTGGGCGGTCACCGCGGCGGGCGGCCTGCATGTCTGCCTCGACCGGGTCGAGCCGGGGCCGATCCTCGACGCGATCGCCACCCACGCCGTCACCCATCTCAGCTGCGCGCCGGTCGTCCTCTACATGCTGCTCGACCACGCCAAGGAACCGCCGCCCGTGCGGGTGCGCGTGACCACGGGGGGCGCGGCCCCGACCCCTGCCCTGCTGGCGGGCCTCTCGAAGCTCGGCTTCGACCTGACGCACATGTATGGCCTGACCGAAAGCTACGGGCCCGCCACGCTGAATGATCCGGTCGATCCGGACGCCGATCTGGACAGCCGCACCGCGCTGATGGCCCGCCAGGGCCGCCGCCACCCGACCGCCGGGCGCGCGCGCGTGGTGGATGAACAGGGCAGCGATGTGCCCGCCGATGGCGAGACCATGGGCGAGATCGTGCTGGCCGGAAACACCGTCATGGCGGGCTATTTCCGCGATGCCGAGGCGACGGAAAACGCCTTTCGCGGCGGCGTCTTCCATTCCGGCGACCTCGCCGTGATGCACCCCGATGGCCAGATCGAGATCCGCGACCGCGCCAAGGACATCATCATCACCGGGGGCGAGAATGTCTCGAGCCTCGAGGTGGAGCGCGTGCTGCATCGCCACCCCGATGTGCTGCTGGCCGCCGTCGTCGCCGCGCCGCATGCGAAATGGGGCGAGACGCCCTGGGCCTTCGTCGAGGCACGGGCAGGCAGCGGGCTGGACGAGGCCGCGCTGGAGGAGTTCTGCCGCGCCCACCTGGCCGGCTTCAAGCGCCCGCGCCGCTTCGTCTTCGGCCCCCTGCCCCGAACGGCCACGGGCAAGATCCAGAAATTCGTGCTGCGCCGCACCGCGCAGGAGATGGCGACCGTCACCGCGGTGCGATCCGCATGAGCGGCACGGGCACCATCGACGCGCAGGCGTTGGCAGGCTGGCTGGCTGCCCACCTGCCCGGCCGTGGCCTGCCCGCCCTGCAGCGGATCGGCGGCGGGCAGTCGAACCCGACATGGTTCGTCGATTGGGGCGACGCGCGCCTCGTGCTGCGCAAGAAGCCCGAGGGCCCGATCCTGCCCGGCGCCCATGCCGTCGAGCGCGAGTTTCGCGTGCTGCGCGCGCTGCAGGACACCGATGTGCCCGTACCCCGCGCGCTGTGGCTCGAGGAAGACCCGGCCATCCTCGGCACGCCCTTCTACGTGATGGAACGGCTGGAGGGGCGCGTTTTCGACGACACCACCCTGCCCGGCGTGACGCCCGAGGATCGGCGCGAGATGTACCTCGACATGGCACGCGTTCTGGCCCGCCTCCACGCGGTGCGTCCCGAAACGGTGGGCCTTGCCGATTTCGGCAAGCCCGGCAACTATTTCGCCCGCCAGATCGCCCGTTGGAGCGCGCAATACGCGGCCTCCACCGGCCCGCGCATCGCGGCGCTCGACCGGCTGGTCGACTGGCTGCCCGCCAACATGCCCGAGGATGACGGTGCGGTCTCGATCGCCCATGGCGATTACCGCGTGGGCAACCTGATGTGGCACCCGGCCGAACCGCGGGTCACGGCCGTGCTCGACTGGGAACTGTCGACGCTGGGCCATCCGCTGGCCGACCTGGGGTTCTGTGTGATCCCCTGGCACAGCGGACCGGACGAATACCGCGGGCTCAGGGGCACCGACTGGCGCGCGGGCGGCATCCCGGACCGCGACACCTTCGTCGCGGAATACCACGCCCATGCCCGGCCCACCGGGCCGCTCCTGCCGTTCCACATCGCCTTCGCGCTTTTCCGCTTCGCCGTGATCTTCGTTGGCATCGCCGACCGGGCGCGCGCGGGATCGGCCGCAGGCGACGACGCCGCAGCCCTGGGGCCACTGGCTGACCGCTTCGCGAACCGGGCGATCGAGGTGATCGCGGGCGACACATCAACAACGGGGGGGCGGCCATGATCGTGCTCAGGGCGGTGGATCAACTCAACATCGCGGTCGGCAAGGCGGTCAGTTTCCTGATCTGGATCGGCATCGTCGTGCTCTGCACCGAGGTCGTGGCGCGCTATGTCTTCGGGCAGCCGACGCTCTGGGCGCATGGCTACACGCAGCGCATCTTCGGCTCCTACTTCGTGCTGGTCGGCGCCTACACGCTGATCCGCAACGACCATGTGCGCGTCGACCTCCTGCTGAACGCGGCCAGCCCGCGGTGGCGGGCCTTTCTCGACCTGATCAACTTCGCCTTCCTGATCTTGTGGGGGGCGATCCTGTCCTACGAGGCATTCTGGTTCTTCGAGGACAGCTGGCGCTTCAACGAGGTGGACGACAGCGCGCTGCGCCATCCGATGTGGCCGGTGAAACTGGCGCTGTTCCTCGGCGTCGTCCTGATCACGTTGCAAGGCGTGGTCGAGGCGATCCGCGCCGTCATCCGCATCGTCGACCCCTACGCCGAGGCGGGCCACAGCCACGCCGACAGGAGTGCCGCAAAATGAGCCCCGAGATCCTCACCATCGGCATGTTCTCCATGCTGCTCATCGCGATCCTGCTGGGCGTGTCGCTGTCCTTCGCGCTGGGGGGCACGGCGGTCGTGTTCGGCCTGATCGTGTTCGGCCCGAACGGGATGTTCACCATCATCTCGACGATGTTCGGCTCGATGTGGTCGATCCTGCTGTCGGCGATCCCGCTCTTCGTGTTCATCGGGGTGGCGCTGGCGCGCTCGCGCATCGCCCATGACCTCTACAACGCCTTCTACCTCTGGTCGGGGCGCACGCCCGGTGGCCTCCTGATGGGCACCTCGGGCTTTGCGGCAACGCTGTCGGCGATGACGGGCAGTTGCGCGGCCTCGACCATGACCACGGGTCTCGTGGGCATGCCCGCGATGGATGCGCGCGGCTATGACAAGCGGTTCGTGCTGGGCACGATCGGCGCGTCGGGGACGCTGGGCATCCTGATCCCGCCTTCGATCACGCTGATCCTGATCGGGTTGCAGACCGGCCAGTCGGTCGGCCGGCTCTTCATGGGCGGGCTGATCGCGGGCCTGCTGCTTCTGGCGATGTTCATCGCCTATGTGGCGATCAAGGCACGGCTGAACCCCGCGCTCGCCCCCGCCTCCGAGACGCTGGCGCCCATGTCCGAGCGCATCCGCTCGCTCAACGCCGTGATCCTGCCGCTCGTCGTCATCGTCTCGGTGCTGGTCTCGATCTTCGCGGGCATCGCCACGCCGACCGAGGCGGCGGCGGTCGGTGCGGCGGCCGTGGTGTTTTCGGTCGCGATCCGGCGCGAATTGAACTGGCGCTACGTGCGCGAGGTCTGCGCGGACACGGCCAGCGTGACAGGCATGGTGATCTGGATCGTCTTCGGCGCCTCGGCCTTCGTCGCGGTCTATGGCGGCGGTGGCGGCACGCGTTTCATGCAGGGCTACCTGATGGGCATGGAGATCGAGCCCTGGATGATGATCCTGCTGATGCAGGCGATCACGCTGGTTCTGGGCATGTTCCTAGACCCGGTGGGGATCATCCTCCTGGTGCTGCCGATCTTCTTCCCGATCGTCGTCGGCCTCGGCTACGACCCGATCTGGTTCCTGATCCTGTTCCAGCTGAACCTCTGCATCGGCTACATCTCGCCGCCCTTCGGCTACAACCTGTTCTATCTCAAGACGCTCAGCCCCAAGACGCCGATCGTCGAGATCTACCGCGCGATCCTGCCCTTCCTGCTGCTGATGCTGGCGACGGGCGCGGTGATCTTCCTGTTTCCGGAGCTTCTGACCAGCTTCACCGACATCCCCGCCGGCCGCTAGGGCCGTGCGGGGTGGACGACCACCAGAGGAGGAGGAAAGACCATGACCACCAAGACCAAGGACCTGTCGCGCCGCGGATTTTTCGCGGCCTCGGCCGGTGCCGCCGCAGCCGGCGTCACACTGGCCGCACCGCCCGCCATCGCGCAGGGCAACACCGTGTGGCGGATGCAGACCCATTGGCCCAACGGCAACTGGTATTACGACGAGGTCTTCGTGCGGTTCTGCAACCGCATCACCGAGGCGACCGGCGGCGAGCTGACCGTCGAGCCCTACGCCCCCGACGCCCTCGTGCCCACGGGTGAGGTGCTGAACGCGGTGCGCCGCGGCCTTCTGGAAAGCGCCTTCATCTACCCCGCCTACTGGATCGGGCGCGTGCCCGCAGCGGGCCACCTGAACGGGCATATCGGCGCCTGGCAGGGCCACGAGGAGATGGACATCTTCTACTACGAGATGGGCGCGATGGACGTCATCCGCGAAGCCTATGCCGAGCAGGGCGTCCACCAGGTCGGCCCGGTGTCCTACTCGGGCCTGACGCTCTGGGGCAACCGCCCGCTGCGCACCGTCGCCGATTTCGAGGGCTGGCCGGTGCGCTCCACGGGGGCCGCGGGCCTCGTGCTGGCGCGCATGGGCGCATCGCCCGTGTCGATCGCCGGCGGCGAGCTGTACCAGGCGCTTCAGACGGGCGTCGTGGACGGCGCGCATTGGGGCTCGACCGCGACCGCCTGGGGCATGAACTTCCAGGAGGTCTGTTCCTACATCATGGAGCCCGACCTGATCGGCCACCTCAACGGCGAGGTCATGGTGGGTCTCGATGCCTGGAACGCCATCGGCGACGAGCTGAAGGCCGTGGTCAACGAAGTGACCCGCGCGACCTCGGCCGAGGCGGCGGCGCATTTCCTCTATCGTGACTACCTCTTCAAGCAGCAGTTCGTGGCCGAGAACGGCGGCGAGCTGATCCGGATGGAGGACGACACGCTGGCCGCCCTGCGCAGCGCCTCGCTCGAGGTGGTCGACGAGTTCTCGGCTCAGGACCCGCAGTATTCCGGCCGCCTGGGCGAGATGCTGCACGAGTTCCTGCGCATGACCGGCCGCGCCTGAGCACGGCCCTGAAAACGGGCGGGGGCCGGTCGCACGGCCCCCGCCCCGCCCCGCCGTTTCCACCGACAAGACCACCGGAGAACCCCATGCCCCTGCCCCGCACCACGACCGCCGTCGAGATCGCCGGATACGGTGGCCCCGAGGTGCTGCGCCCGGTGAGCCTGCCGGTGCCCGAACCGGGCGAGGGGCAGATCCTGATCGCCATCGACCATGCCGGCGTGAACCGCCCCGACGCGCTGCAGCGCGCGGGCAACTACGCCCCGCCGCCGGACGCCTCGCCCCTGCCGGGGCTGGAAGCCGCGGGCCATGTCGCCGCCGTGGGCCCCGGCGTCACCCGCTGGCGCGAGGGCGATGCGGTGACCGCCCTTCTGCCCGGCGGCGGCTACGCCGAATACGCGGTGACCGCCGCCGACCACGCGCTGCGCGTGCCCGACGGCATGGACATGGCCGCCGCCGCGGGCCTGTGCGAGACCTATTTCACCGTCTGGACCAATGTCTTCCTGCGCGGTCGGCTGCAGGCGGGCGAGCGCTTTCTCGTGCATGGCGGCGCGTCCGGCATCGGCACCACCGCGATCCAGCTGGCCAAGCTGCGCGGCGCGCGGGTCTTCGCCACCGCGGGCGGACCGGACAAATGCGCGGCCTGCGAAAGGCTGGGCGCCGAGCGCGCCATCGACTACCGCGCCGAGGATTTCGTCGGGGTGCTGCGCGACGCGGGCGGCGCCGACCTGATCCTCGACATGGTGGGCGGCGACTACATCGCGCGCAATCTCGATGCGCTGGCGATGGACGGGCGGCTGGTGCAGATCGCCTTCCTGCAGGGCTCCGAGGTCACGCTGAACATGATGCAGGTGATGACCCGGCGGCTGACCGTCACCGGCTCCACCCTCCGCCCGCAATCGCAGGAGGCCAAAGCCGCCATCGCCCGCGACCTCGAGGCCGAGGTCTGGCCGCATCTCGACGTCGGCACCATCGGCCCGGTGATGGACAGCGTCTTTCCCCTGGCCGAGGCGGCGGCCGCCCATGCGCGGATGGAAAGCGGGGCGAACATCGGCAAGATCGTCCTGAAGGTGCGCGGATGAGCTTCGACTGGCGCGCGCATGACCTGTCCGAGCGGCACCGCCTGCCCTCCAGCGGCACGCCCGGCCTGAGCCTGGCACTGCGCGCGCGCGGCGCGGGGTCCCCGGTGCTTTTCGTGCATGGCGCAACCTTCTCGGGGCGCATCTTCGACATTCCGCACCCCGAACTGAACTGGTTGCAGGTCGCCGCCGACGCGGGGTTTGCCGCCTATGCGCTCGACATCCGCGGCTATGGCCTGTCCAGGCCCGACAGCTTCCCCGACCGCCCTTATGCCACGGGGGATGAGGCCGTGGCCGACATCGCCGATGCGGTCGACTGGATTTCCACCCGCCACGGCGGCGGCCCGGTCGCGCTGGTCGGCTGGTCCTGGGGCTCGATCACGACGCGCCGCTACGTCGCCGGGCCGGGCCGCGGCCGGGTGTCGGCCCTCGTGCAATACGCGCCGATCCACGCCGAGGTGAACGAGGGCTGGCGCGACCTGCTGGCAGACCCCGGCGATCGCGGCCGCCTGCGCGATCTCGGGGCGGTCCGGCTGGTCGACATGCCCGACACCCGCGCGCGCTGGGACGCGCAGCTTCCGCCCGGTGCGGCGTGGCGGAGCGAGGCGGCGCTCGAGGCGATCGTCGGCGCCTCCATCGCCGATGACGGGGATCCGGCCGGCACGACCTTCCGGGTGCCGAACGGCACCTTCGTCGACCTGTGGGAATGCTTCAACGGGCGCGAGATCCAGGACCCCGCCGCGGTCACCTGCCCCACGCTTCTGGTGCGTGGCACGGCCGATCCGACCTCGACGCGCAGCGACGCGCTGTTGCTGTTCGAACGGCTGGGCACCGGTCGCAAGCAGTATCTCGAGATCGCGGATGGTAGCCATTTCCTGAACGCCGAGGTCCATGCGCCCGCCCTCTTCTCGGCGGTGCACGCGTTTCTCGGGGCGTAGCGCACGGGCTCAGAGGCCCGGGATCATGACCCAGGGGTCGGGCCAGCTGCGATAGGCCAGCGCCTCGAACAGCAGCCAGCACATCGCGGCGACGCCCACGCCCAGCACCAGGGCAAGCCGCCTCGACGCGCCGCGGCCGAGGCTGGTGGACAGCGCGACGAAGACCAGCGGCCCGACGATGTGGCCAAATGCCAACACGGCGAGGACCACACCGCCGAGATAGGCCGCAAGCCGGGTCTCGGGCAAAGCGCCGAGGCCGCGCAGCGACAGCGCACCGGCGGGCCATGCCGCCCCGGCATCCCGCCGAACGCTCAGGACGCCAAGGACGATGATCGCCCCGCACAAGGCCAATGCAGGCGCAATCGCCAGCAACGGCAGGGCGCGCGCGGCAAAGGGCAAGGGCCAGACCGTCGTCAGCATCCAGACAAGCGCCGCACCGACAAGCACGGCGAAGGCCAGGTCCAGATGCGCCGTGATGCCGCGCGGGGTCACGGGGGTGGCTGCCGTTTCTCCGGCGTCGGCCCGTTCCATGTCGGCGCGCCGCGCCGCCCTTCCGCGGCGCAGCCACGGCAACCGCCGCAGCCCACCGGCAAGGATCACCGCAAGGATCACCAGGACCAGCGGTTGCGACACCCAATCCCATCCCGAGATCTGGTAGGTCAGGACGAAGAAACGCTCGACGTTCGGGCCCAGCACGAAACCCAGCGCGAAGGCGGGCCGTGACCAGCCGAGCCGCTTGAAGGCCAGCCCCAGCGCGCCGAACGCGACAAGCACCGCGATGTCCACGGGCTGACCCGTGGTGTAATAAGCCCCCATCAACACGAATACCAACGTCATCGGCACCAGCAGCCGCGCGGGCACGGTGGCGATGCGGGCAAGCGCAGGGGTGAAGCCGAGGCAGACGATCGTGGCCACGACATTGGCGAGGGCCACCGACAGGATCATCACCACCAGCAACGGCGCCTCGGTCTCGAGCAGTCGCGGACCCGGCACGATGCCGTGCAGGGCAAAGGCGCCCAGCAGGATCGCCATGGTCGCCGAGCCCGGGATGCCGAAGCCAAGCGTCGGCAGAAGCGCGCCGCCCTCCTTGGCGTTGTTGGCGCTTTCGGGCGCGATGACGCCCCGGATGTTGCCCTGTCCGAAGGCGGGGCCGTCACCGCGGTTGCGCGTGGCACTGCCATAGGCGAGCCATTCGATCACCGTCACCCCGATGCCCGGCACGGCCCCCAGAAACGAGCCCAGCGCACTCGAGCGCAACACGAGGCGCCAATGCCGCAAGGCCAGCAGCACACCGGTCTTCAGCCCGCCCGGCTCTGGCCGGATGCTGCCGCGCTGCACCTGGCCCCGGCCCAGCAGAGCCGCCAGTTCAGACAGCCCGAAGAGGCCCAGGAACACGATCGCCGTGGGAACGCCGCCCCAGAAATAGATCTGGCCGAACGTCCAGCGCTCCGCCCCCGCATAGGGATCCAGCCCGACCAGCGACACGAGAATGCCCAGCAACGCCGCCAGAAGCCCGCGCAGCGCGCTGCCCCCCGACAGAAGCGCGACCAGCGTCAGGCCGAACACCGTGATCGCCAGCAGATCGCCATGGTTGAGCAACATCACCAGCGGCCGCATCACCGGCAGGGCGAGCGTCAGCGCGACCGCGCCGAAGACACCCCCGATCAGCGAGGCGGTATAGGCCGCCCCCAGCGCCTCGGCGGCGCGCCCCTGCTTGGCCATCTCATGGCCATCGACCACCGTGGCCGCGGCACCTACCGTGCCCGGCACGCCCAGCAGCACGGCCGGCACCGTGTCCGACGTCGTGGTGACCGACGCCATCCCCAAGAGCAGCGCGAAGGCCGCGACCGGGTCCAGCGCATAGGTCAGCGGCACCAGAAGCGTGAGGCCGAAGATGCCGCCCAGCCCCGGGATCACCCCCACGAACAGGCCGATCGCGACGCCCGTCAGCAGCATGGTCAGCCGAAGGGGCTGGAACAATTCGGCCAGACCGGCGGCAAGGATATCCAGCATCACCCCGGGCCCCGTCCGCCGTGCCGCTACTCGACCAATGTCCGGGCCAGCGCACGGATGTGATCGGGCTGATCCAGCAGCGCCTCGATGCGGGCGACCAGATCGGCACCGACCGTCGGCGCGAAGGGCACGTCGCGCGCCGCGTTCATGGCCGCGAACTCGGGCGATGCGACCATCGCGGCGAAGGCGGCGCGCATGGTCGCGACATGCTCGGGCGGGGTTTGCGGCGCCATGACATAGGGATGGTGAATGCTGCTCGAGGCGAAAACCAGCGCCAGCGCCGCCCGCAGGTCGGGGTCGGTCACGTGGTCGAGCGCGAAATCGACCCCTTCGACCTCGTTGCGGGGGCTGATGGCCATCTCGGCGACGATGACGGTATCTTCCCCCAACCCGGTTTCGTTGATCGTTTCCAGCCCGACCCCGCAGCGGGCCTCGATATCGCCCCGCACCATGGCGAGGTCGATCTCCGGCCCTCCCGCAAAGCCCACGACGATCTCGAACTGGCCGCCAAGGGCACGGCCGAGGGCGGCGGGGAAGGTATACGTGCTCGAGGACCGGCCGGTCGCGCCGATACGCACACCGGGCGTGTCCAGCAACCCCCGCAGGTCTGTGATGCCCGAGGCACGGCTGGCGATGCAATAGGAGGCCGCATTCGACAGCGCCGCGATGTAATGCACCGCGCGCGGGTCGAAATCGGTCGTCTCCGGCTCGAACACCGGCGACAGGGCCAGTGCCGAGGCAATGGTGGCAAGCCGCGTGCCGCGGCGGTTGTCATCGACCATCACCATCCGCGCCAGCGCGAGACTGCCTGCGCCGGGCACGTTCTCGACGATGATGTCGGGCGTTCCGGGCAGATGATCGGGCAAGAGGCCCGCGATCATCCGCGCGACCCCGTCAAAGCCGCCACCCGGTCCATAGCCGACCTGGATCGTGATGCGATCCTGCGCGGTCGCAGGAAGGCCCGCCGCCAGCATCATCGCGACACCGGCCAGAAAGGAGCAGATCCGAATGCCCGTCATCGGGGTCTCCGTCTTTTGCGTGCCGGGGCGACCGTTTCGGGTCAGACCTGACCGGCAGACATGAAGGCCTCGCACAAAGCCCGGCGGTCGACCTTTCCGCCGGCGCTACTCGTCACGTCGTCAACCTGTCCGATCCGCAACGGAAAGACCGGCCCGAGGCGATCGTGCATGTATCGGGCGAAGCGGTGCAGATCGAAATCATCGGGCGCCACGACCGCCAGCCCGACCGCGTCGGTGCCGGTGCCGTCGGGCAAGGCGAAGGCGGCCACCTGGCGGATACCGGGAAACCCCAGCGCGATGGTCTCGAACCAGCCCGGCGCCCGCTTGACGCCGCCCACGTTCAGCAGGTCATGCACGCGGCCTTGCAGGACCAGGCGCCCTTCGCCGTCGAGATGGCCGATATCGCCCGTGGCGACCCAGCCCTCGGCATCGCCGGACGGGGCCCCGTCGGGGTAACGGGTGACGCGGACCTCGGGCGGCGAGCGCACGAGGATCTCGGCGCCCTCGACCCCCGGATGATTGCGAAAGGCGATCTCGATGCCCTCGTGCGGCCGCCCGACCAGGCCGGGCGTGTCTGCGGCCTCGGTCACGCGGATCATCGCGATGCTTCCGGTCTCGCTGCTTCCATAGCTGTTGAAGACCGGGCATCCGAAGGCCGCCTCGGCACGCAGGGCGATCTCGGGATGCACACCGCCCCCGCCCACCACGATCCGCGCCAGCGCGGCGGGCGGGCGGTCGAGGGCCTCGGCGATGCCCAGGAGCGCGTTGAAGCTGTAGGGCGACAGGAAGGCGTCGACCACGCCCAGCCGATCCATCGCCTCGTAACTCGCCTCCAGCGTGGCCCGGCGCTGCACGACGGGCATGCCCGCCAGCAGGCTGGCGATGAAATGGTTGACGGCAGCCGAGGCATTGGCGCCGTAGCCCACGAAACTGGGGCCCGTGGCTGGCCCCCGCAGGCGCGCGCTCCGCATCAAGCGCGCCGCGATGACGGTTTCGGGATAGGCCCAGAGACGCGGCAGGCCGGTCGTCCCCGAGGTGGCCCGCACAAGCTGCCCGCCCGGTGTGATCGGCACGGGGCCGCGCGGCGGCCTGATCCAGTCCTGATCCACGTGGACATGCCGCACGCCGGGGCGCGCCGTGTCCGGCGGGGTGTCGTCGAACAGCACGAAGGCCGGGGTCACGCCATGCGCGGCCAGCACATCGTCACGCTCGGCCGCCACCACGATCGCCCCGATCCGCAACAGGGCGAGGCGCAGGACCATGCCGGCCGTCGCATCCACCATGCGAATCGCGACGACGTCCCTCGCGCCGATCCCCAGATCCCGCGCGTGTTCGGCAACGCCCAGCAGGACGGCGAAAAAGCTGCGGAACAAGATCGCCTCGCCACGGGCATCGTGGACGGCGACCCGGTCCGGCCAGCGCGCACAGGCGGCCTCGATCAGTTCGGATATCCCCTCAGCCACCGCGCGTCACACCCCTTTGCCCCCGGCCGGACGGGCCCCCTCATCTCCCGAAACCCATGATAGGCCCCTGCCCCACATCATTGAAAGCCCAATGGTGGGCATTCGTAACAAATCACGCGGGCGATAGTTGCCAACTAATCCTTGCAGCGACGCCGCGGACGCGCCAGCGTTACGGCATGCGCGCCCCCTCCGACCCCCGGAGCGGATGGCACGCAGGCAGGAGTGACCGATGACCAAGCTGATCGCCCGATTTGCGGCCATGGCGCACCAGCGGCCGCAGCAGATCGCCCTGATCACCGAACGCAGCCAGATGACCCGTCGCGACATCCTCGCGATGCTGCACGTGATCGACACCCAGCTTGCCGCGCGTGGCGTGCGACCGGGACAGACGGTGATCCTCGACAGTGCGCGGGCGGAATTCACCGTGGTCTTCGCGCTGCTCTTGAGCCTGCGGGGCCTGCGTGTTGTCTTCAGCCCGGTCGCCGCGGTGCTCGAGGGGGGCATTGCCTTCGACTGGGCGGTGGGCCCCGAGCCGATGCTGGCGCTGCCGCCCGAGCGGCAGATCATCATGGACGCGGGCTGGTTCGCGGGGCTGGCGGCGGTCGAACCGCCCGATTACCGCGACGCGGCCGGACCCGAAGGCGCCTTCGTCAATCGCACCTCCGGCTCCACGGGCCGCCCGAAATTCGTGCTGAGCACCGAGGGTCAGCAACTCGACCGTCTGGAGACGCGGCACAGTTTCTTCGCCGCCAGGATGGAGGATCGGCGGGTTGCGATCACGACATCGCCGTCCAATGTCTGGGGCCTGACGGCGGCCTTGTCGGTGCTCGTTCTGGGCGGCAGTGTCGTGATGCTCACCGATGAAAGCGCGCGCGTGCTGGGCTATGTCGACCTCTATCGCGCGGATGCGATGCTCGCGACGCCGGCCCTTCTGTCGCAGATCGTGACCCTGCCGGATGCGGCGCAGTTTCTCACCGGGCTGCGCGACATCCGGGTCGGGGGCGCGTTGCTGGCCCAGTCGCTGATCACGTCGCTGGCCGCCATCACTCCGGCGCGTCTGCATCTGGGGTACGGCGCCTCGGAAATCGGCCTGATCTTCGGTTTCGTGTATGACCGCGACAATCCCCAGCCCGAAGGCTACCTCGGCCGTTGCCTGAACGACCAGATCACGGTCACGCTTCATGCCGAGGACGGCACCCCCCTGCCCGACGATGCACCTCAAGGAACGGTGGGGGTGCGCGTGAACGATCCCGCCCTGCGACGGCGCTACCTGAGGCCGACGGATGCCGGCGCGTCCGACACGCCCGATGAACAGGACGAGATGTTTTTCCCCGGCGACGTGCTGCGCCGTGATGCGACCGGATACCATTTCGTCGGACGCACGCGGAACATCGTGAATTTCGGGGGCGACAAGTACTCGCTCGACCTGATCGCGGCGCATCTCTACGCGGTGTTTCAAGGGCGCATGGTCGTGCCGCTGGTCGAGACGGATGCACAAGGCATCGAGGGGCTGGTGCTGGTCAGCGCGGGGATCGAACCTGTGGATGAAAAGCGCGCGCAGGAGGCCCTGCGCGAACGCTTCGGCAACGCACGGGTTCTGCGCTGCGAAACGGTGCATGAAATCCCGATGACCGATACCGGAAAGGTCGACTCGATCCGTCTGCGCGCCCTGATGCGGGGGCACTGAGCGCCGCCGGGGGCCGGTCTCCGAACATGCAAAGGCCGGGCAGCTCTTGCCCGGCCATCGTCTCATTGGTCCTTTGTCGCGGCGTTCAGAACCGGAAACCGATCCGCACGGCCGCAGTCGTCAGGTGGCCGTTGTCGAAATACTTGACGTCCGTGTTGAAATTGCGCCGCGTGATATCCGCACCGATGAACACATTGGGCGCCACGTTGACCTCCAGGCCAACCCCGATGCTGTAACCGTTGAGCGTATCGGAGAACGGCCCCTTGGTGCCCGTCGCCCGCGCAAAGCCCACGGCACCGTAGACCATCGTGTTGCCGAAGGTCGTCCCGGCCCGCAGGCGCAGGTCGATGATGTCGGACGCGGCGTAGTTGGTGTAAAATCCGTTGTCGTCGGCATCGGCCTCGCTGGTCCAGCCAAGCTCGGGGCCGACGATGAAATCGCCCACCGCGAAGTTGTAGCCCGCAAACAGGCCGACGGACCCGCCACTGTAGGGATAGAAGTCGCCCAGAGATTCGTCGGGCTCTCCGCTGTTGAACCCGTATGACAGACCGCCATAGGCGCCTTCGAAGCCCTGCGCCTCGACATCGCCGGACATGCCTGCCGTTGCGGCAAGGGACGCGCCGCCGATACACACCATGTTGCGCACGATCGTATTGGCCATCTCGCCCTCTCGTGATCAGGATTCCATACTGTTTCGTAACAGTCTGCCGCCAAAAAAACAAGCACTGTCAACTATAGGTGGGTCAAAGCCTATCGGGCGTGGTCTGCGTGCCGCGGCGTCGGGCCTGCACGGCATCGCGGACGCGGATCGCATGGGCCGCGCAGGCCGCGCGGTCGGGTTTTCCGGTGGCGGTGCGCGGAACCGTGTCGATGGGCAGAAAACGCTTGGGCACTGCAGCGGCGCCGCCCACGCGCATCGCGGCAAGGCGCGCCTCGGACAGCACGTCATGGGCAATCGCGCCGGGCTCGAGCACGTAAAAGGCGGTCAGCCGGTCCTCGCCATCGGGGCCGGGCATCAGGAAGGTGACGGCATCCTTCACGCCCGGCACGTTCTGGATCATGTGATCCAGCACCGCCGCGTTCACCTTGACCCCGCCGAGATTGTACTGGTCGTTGATCCGCCCGGTCACGACGAAATCGCCCGACTCGGTCCAGTGCCCCAGATCGCCGGGATAGAACCAGCCATCGCGGAACACCCGCTCGGTCAGTTCGGGCGCATCGAGATAGCCCCCCGCCAGCACCCCGTTGCGGACCCGCACGATACCGTCGCGGCCCACGGGCAGGGGGCGGTCGTCGGCGTCCACGATCTCGATCGTCACGCCGGGGCGCAGCACCGTGTCGCGCGTGATCGCGCCATCCGGCCCCAGGCTTTGCCGCACCGAGAGGCAGTTGAACCCCTCGGTCGAGCCATAGCCGTTGGTCACCACGTCGAACGAAGCCAGCAGATGACGTACCAGCTTGTCCGGCGCCGTGCTTCCGGCCAGATGAACGCGCGGCAGTTTCTCGGGTAGCGTCCGGTCGCCGATCAGGCTGCGCATCTGCGCAGGCGAGCCGAAGACGATGTCGGGCCGGTGGCGCGACCAGGCCTCGGGCGCGATATCGGCCAGGATGCGCCCGCCATGGAGCAGCGCGGACAGGTAGCGAGAGGTCTGGCCCGGCGCGCCACTGACGAAGAGGCCGCACAGACACACCCCGGGCCGCGGAAACATCTCGGCGTTCAGGGCATTTCGCGCCGTGACGATCCGGGGGCTGAGCCAGACCAGCTTGGGCGTTCCGGTCGTGCCCGAGGTGCGCGAGATCAACCAGGGCGCATCCGCGTCGGCATGGCCGGGAAACGGCGTCGTCGGGGCGTCTGCGGGCATTTTCGCCCAGTCCGCATCGACAAGGACCGCCCCCGGCAGGCGCTGCGCCGGGTCGGGTTCGCTGTCGAGCAGCAGCGTGACGCCCGCCCGACGGCGCAGCAGGTCCGACCCGCTCGCAAAGACCCAGCGCGCGCCGATCAGCGCGGTGGCCAGCAGGCTGGCCATGGTGACCGTCACGTCGTCCGACCGCACCCCCACGACCGAGCCCTGCCCCGCGCCATGCCGCTGCATGTGTCGCGCCATCGCGATGGTGATGCCGGCCAGGGCGCCATGCGTCAGGCGAAATCCGTCATGGAAAATGGCCGGTTCGTCCCGCCAGCGCGTCGCGCGCGACAGGTAGGTGAAGCCGACATTGAAGTCCTGCGCCTGCGTCATGGTGACAGCAAAAGCCGAGGGCGGCCGTGTCCGCAAGGTTCAATCCGCACGGCGGTCGCCGGGGCATCCCGGCTTTTCATGCATCCACCCGGGCAAACGTCGGCAGCGACCTGCGGCCTGCGTGCAAACTCCGCTTGCAGTCTGTGCCGGTCGGGGGGGCTGAGCGCTCAAAAGTCAGGCAGGCGAGAAAAGCACGGGCAAGGACAGCGCAACATGCTTTGCATCGGCACGGGCTTGCGCAAAAGTTAATCAAGCCAGTCGATTGATCGCGTCTCCTCCCTTCCTAGCGATCAGCCCGATTGGTGAGAACACCCTGCTGGCGGCCCGCCTCCTCGTCTCTCTTCCACACAGGCCGGGTCGCCAGCTTTTTTCCCTCCCTCGCATCCGGTTGCACGACGCCACCCCGCGCGGCGCCGCATCGCGCGTGACAGTCGGGCATCACGCCCATGCACCCCCGCGCGCACCGACGGGCGTCCGGCACAGCAGCCACAGGCGACAGCGCACAGGGCGCACCGCCACAATCCCGCCACATTCGCTATCCAGCCTCGCTGGGCATCGAGCAGCCACGAAGGGAGAAGTCCCCATGCCCAGCCCCACGCCAAAGCCCGCACCGCCCAAGACCGCGCCCCCCACGCGCGAGCGCCCGGCCCCCGTCCTGTTCAAGGACTGGGCCAGCATCTGACAAAATCCGGACGCAACGGGATTTTCGATGACCACCGAGGACGGGGGCGATCCCGTCACCGCCATCCGCAACATCGGACCCGCACAGGCGGCGGAACTGGCGCGCGCGGGCATCACGACCGCGACCGCGCTTCGCGACCGCGGGGCGGACAGTGCCTATCGCGCGATGGTCGCGGCGGGCACACGTCCGCATTTCATCGGCTATTACGCGCTGCACATGGCGCTGCAGGGCAGACCATGGAACGACTGCAAGGGCGCCGAGAAAGAGGCTCTCCGCGCGCTGTTCGACAAGCTTAAGACGGATCTCGGCGAGAGCGTCGGCCCCTCGGAGATCGAGCGATTCCTTGACGAAATCGGAACCGGGACCCGACGCTGACGGAGCCTGTCGTCGCAGACCGGCAGGCATCGGGTCACGGCGCGTCAGCCTGCCGCACGCGTCCCGGCGAAAAACGATCCTGCGATTGATCCAGGTCAAACAATCGGCGGCACCGATCCGCTTTAGCTGGAATCGTTCCAATCAAGGACCCTAGGACGTGCGCTTACCCCGGAGAGTGACGATGAGATACCCGATGTTGACCGCAACCGCCGCCCTTGCCACGGCGCTTGCAGGCCCCGTGCTGGCGAATGACGACCTGCGGTCCTACGCGAACGACCTGTTCGATCCGATCCCGCTGACCACACCCGATCTGCCCAACAACATCATCACCCGTCCGCGCGTCGATCTGGGCGCGATGCTGTTCTTCGATCCGCGCATGTCGCGCTCGGGCCTGTTCTCGTGCCAGTCGTGCCACAACGTGGGCCTCGGCGGTGTGGACGGGCTCGAGACCTCGATCGGTCATGGCTGGCAGCAGGGCCCGCGCAATTCGCCGACCATGTATAACGCCGTCTTCAACATCGCGCAGTTCTGGGATGGCCGCGCGGCCAACCTCGCCGAACAGGCGATGGGCCCCGTGCAGGCCGGTGTCGAGATGAACAACACGCCCGAGCGCCTGATCGAGACGCTGAACTCGATGCAGGGCTACCTCGACGCCTTCGCCGAAGCCTTCCCCGGCGAGGAAGACCCGGTCACCTTCGAGAATTTCGCGCTGGCGGTCGAGGCCTTCCAGGCCACGCTGACCACGCCCAACTCGCGTTTCGACCAGTTCCTGAACGGCGCCGACAGCCTGACCGAGCAGGAAATCCGCGGCCTCGAGGCCTTCATCGACGAGGGCTGCGCGGCATGCCATGCGGGCGTGAACATGGGCGGTGAAGGGTACTATCCCTTCGGCCTCGTGGAACGCCCCGGCGCAAGCGTCCTGCCCGAAGGCGACCGCGGCCGGTTCACCGTGACGGAAACCGCGGCCGACGACTATGTCTTCCGTGCCTCGCCGCTGCGCAACATCGAGCTGACGGCCCCCTATTTCCACTCCGGCGTGGTCTGGTCGCTGGAAGAGGCCGTCGCGGTCATGGGTGTGTCGCAGCTGGGCGCCGATCTCGACGACCAGCAGGTCGCCGACATCACCGCCTTCCTGCGGACGCTGACCGGCGAGATCCCCGAGGTCGTGCACCCGACCCTGCCGCCCTCGACCAACGCCACGCCGCGCCCCGAGCCGATGTAAGTCCAACCGGATCGGCCCCCTCTCCCGCTCCTCCCGCGGGGGGCGGGGCCGTGAACCCGGGGGCGCGGGCCATGTCCTCCCTACGTCTCGCGCCCCCGCAAGCCACAAGGGCCGCCCCCTCCCGGGCGGCCCTTCCTCGTCGTGGCGCACCGGCCGTTTTCCGCCACGTGGGGCGGGTCGATGTCATCCCCGGCGCTTTGGCGCTTGACGTGACCCGCGACTGGCCGCATGGCCCCGCGCAGCCCGCGAGGCAGAGCGGGCGATGCAACACCGACACACATCAGGCAAAGACATGACCTCCCCGAACGCCCCCACCACCGCCGGCACCCAGATGGGCGCACCGACGCAAGGCCAATCGCAGCAACAGGCAGGGCAGACCGACCGCCCCGCCCAGCCACAGGCGCAGCAGCCCGCCGCACCGCGCTTCACCGACTGGGCCAGCATCTGAGCGCATAGGCCGCGACCTACGAAAAAGGGCCGCCCCGATCAGGGCGGCCCTTTGCCGTTCCAAAGCCGCGTGGCGGGCTCAGCCGACCAGTTCGAGGCCCGCGAAGAAATAGGCGATTTCCTCGGCCGCCGTTTCCGGCGCGTCCGAACCGTGAACCGAGTTCTCGCCCTTGGACAGCGCGAACTCCTTGCGGATCGTGCCCTCGGCGGCTTCCGCCGGGTCGGTGGCGCCCATCACCTCGCGGTAGGTCGCGATGGCATTCTCGCCCTCCAGCACCTGCACGACGACGGGCTCGGAGGCCATGAATTCGCACAGCTCGCCGTAGAACGGGCGCTCCTTGTGGACGGCGTAGAAGTGACCGGCCTGCGCGGGGGTCATGTGAATGCGCTTCTGCGCGATGATCCGCAGGCCCGCGGCCTCGATCTTGGCGTTGATCGCGCCGGTCAGGTTGCGCTTGGTGGCATCGGGTTTGATGATCGAAAAGGTGCGCTGAATGGCCATGTTTAGCTCCATCGGTGTCTGTTTGGCGCGCGCTTAGCACGGGGGTCCGGCGATGGAAAGCGCCCGTTGACAGCCCCGCGACAGAGGGTCAGACAGCGCCCATGCTGCGCATTTCCGACATCTCCTATTCCGTCGCCGGGCGGCCCCTCATCGAAGGGGCCTCCGTCACCATTCCCGCCGGTCACAAGGTCGGCATCGTCGGCCGCAACGGCGCGGGCAAGACCACGCTGTTCCGGCTGATCCGGGGCGAGCTGACGCTTGATGGCGGCAGCATCGAGATGCCCGCCCGCGCCCGCATCGGCGGCGTCGCGCAAGAGGTGCCGGGCAGCGAGGTCAGCCTGATCGACACCGTGCTCGAGGCCGACACCGAACGCGCGGCCCTCATGGCCGAGGCCGAGGGCGCGACGGGCCACCGCATGGCCGAGATCCAGACCCGCCTGCAGGACATCGACGCCTGGTCGGCCGAGGCGCGCGCGGCCTCGATCCTCAAGGGGCTGGGCTTCACCGACGCCGAACAGCGCATGCCCTGTTCCGCCTTTTCCGGCGGCTGGCGGATGCGCGTGGCACTGGCGGGCGTGCTTTTCGCCCAGCCCGACCTGTTGCTGCTCGACGAACCCACCAACTACCTCGATCTCGAGGGCGCGCTCTGGCTGGAAACCTACCTTGCGCGCTATCCCCACAGCGTCCTCGTCATCAGCCATGACCGCGGCCTTCTGAACCGTGCGGTCGGCCATATCCTGCACCTCGAGGGGCGCAACCTGACGCTCTATACCGGCGGCTACGACGCCTTCGCCCGCGCCCGCGCCGAGGCCCGCGCCGTGCAATCGGCCGCCGCCAAGAAACAGGAGTTGCAGCGCGCCCACCTGCAGGCCTTCGTCGACCGGTTCAAGGCCAAGGCCTCCAAGGCCAAACAGGCGCAATCCCGCGTGAAGATGCTGGAAAAGATGGAGCCGATCCGCGCCCCCGAGGATGCCGCGCGCACCGTCTTCACCTTTCCCGCGCCCGACCAGCTGTCGCCGCCTATCCTCGCGCTGGAAGGGGCCGCCGTGGGCTATGACGGCAAGCCCGTGCTCTCGCGCCTCTCGCTGCGCATCGACCAGGATGACCGGATCGCCCTTCTGGGCCGCAACGGCGAGGGGAAATCGACGCTGTCCAAGCTGCTGGCGGGCAAGCTCAAGGCGCTCGAGGGGGATGCAACCGCCTCCTCCAAGCTGCGGGTGGGCTATTTCGCCCAGCACCAGGTCGACGAGTTGCACCTGGACGAAACACCGCTCCAGCACCTGCAACGTGAACGTCCCGGCACCCCGCCCACGAAACTGCGCGCCGTTCTGGCCGGGTTCGGCCTGATGGCCGAACAGGCGGAAACCGAGGTCGGGCGCCTCTCGGGCGGGCAGAAGGCGCGGCTGTCGCTCTGTCTGGCCACGCTCGACGCGCCGCACATGCTGATCCTCGACGAGCCCACCAACCACCTCGACATCGAAAGCCGCGAGGCGCTGGTCGAGGCGCTGACCGCCTATACCGGCGCGGTCATCCTCGTCAGCCACGACATGCACCTTCTGTCGCTGGTCGCCGACCGGCTGTGGTTGGTCAAGGACGGGCGCGTTGCCCCCTATGAGGGCGATCTGGACAGCTATCGCGCACTTCTTCTGAAGGGTGAAGAAAAGCCCGCAAAACCCCGGAAAGAAGAGAAAAAGCGCCGCGTCTATACCCATGACGAGATCAAGGAGCTGCGCGCCGAGCTGCGCCGCTGCGAGGCCCGCGTCGCCAAGATCGAAGAGATGCGCGGCAAGCTCGCCACAAGGCTCGCCGACCCCGCGCTCTACGAGGACGGGCGCGGCGGCGAACTGGCGACATGGCAGGCGAAATACGCCGAGGTGATGGACGGCCTCGACCGCGCCGAGGCGCTCTGGGTCGCCGCCGCCGAGAAGCTGGAACGCGCCGAGGCGGGCTGACGCCGCCCCTCTCGCCCGGTCAGGCGACGGGCACGGCCCCCGGTTCGGACGCGCCGTCGGTGCAGGGCAGCTCCACCGGCACGACGGCAAGCCGCCCGTCGACGAACACGCCGCGGACCGCGTCGCGGGCCTGGGGCACGACCTCCACCGTGCTGCCCGCGATGTCGGCGGGCGTCGCCATCACGCGGTTGCCCGCGAACCACCCACGCTCATTGTCGATGTCGAGCGTGACGATCACCTGCCCCTGCGGGGGCAGGTCCTGCAGCACGATCTCGATGCTGCGCGCCCCGTCCGGCACCGGCAGGACCACCGCAGGCCCTGTCACGACCTGCACGGGGGCCGGGTCGCGCGTGCCCGCGCCGCCGTATTCGGTGTCGATGACGACCGATCCCGCCGAGGGGCCGAAGTCGATCCGCAGCCGCCCGCTCAGCGTGGCGCAGGTGCCGCCATGGCTCACCGTGATCCAATCCTGCGCGTCCTCGTCGAGGACCATGACGCGCAGCGGCACCGTCTCGGTCCGAGGCGCAGGCTCGGCTAGGGCAGGCCCCGCAAGCGTCCCGAGGACAAGAATCGGGACAAACCGGACAAATCGCACCCGTTCACTCCAACACCATCCGACGGAGGCGATGGTATCATCCCTGCACGGAGCCGCAAGGCCCGGGCGCGATGGTCCTACCCCGGACCGTGGCCGAAAGGGCCATCACCGCCGCCTGTCACGCGTGCCACGCGGCGCCCGGCGACGGAACCGGCCCTGTCGCACGTGCAACACACCAAGGTCACGCCGGACCCCGACCGCGCCGAGGCTGCGGGGCGCGGCGCGGCCCCCTGACCCGTTGCGCCGGACCGGCGCCAAATGCTTTACCTTGACCACTACCTGTAACGAGGATCTCGATCATCATGGCCCACCCCACCGGATACACCCGCACCCAGATCCGCCTGCACTGGATCGTCGTGCTGCTCATCGCCCTGCAATACATCCTGCACGAGACCATCGCCGAGGCGTGGGACAGCTGGCTCGACGGGGCCGAGGTCGGCTTCGACCCGCTGATCGCGCAGCATGTGCTGATGGGCGGGCTGGTCGCCGTGCTGGTCGTCTGGCGGCTTGGCCTGCGCCTGACCCACGGCGCGCCGCCGCCGCCCGAAGGCGAGCATCCCGCGCTCAAGCTGGTGGCGCATGCGACCCATTGGGCCTTTTACGCGTTGATGCTGCTGCTGCCGGTCTCGGGCGGTGCGGCGTGGTTCGGCGGCGTCGAAGCCGCGGCCGAGGCGCATGAGGTCCTGAAGACCCTGCTTCTGCTGCTGATCGCACTGCATGTGGCCGCCGCGCTGGTCCACCAGTTCATCTTCAAGACCAACCTGATGGCCCGGATGAAGCGGCCCGTCGGCTGAGCGGGCATTGACCTCGCGCGGCACGCGCGGCCGAATGAGCGCGCGGCACGCGCGGCCGAATGAGCGCGCGGCACGCGCGGCCATTGACCTCGGGCGGCGCGCAGGGCATGGCGCGACCCCATGGAGCTTGCCGCCTACATCCCCGCCTTCGTGGCGCTGTTCGTCGTGATCGACCCGATCGGCCTTGCGCCGCTCTTCGTGGCCCTGACGGCGGGCCAGACGATGCGCGAGCGGCGGATCGTGGCGCTGCGCGCCTGCCTCGTGGCGCTCGGCATCCTCACGCTCTTCGGCCTCGCGGGCGAGGCGGTGCTGAATTTCCTCGGCATCTCCATGCCCGCCTTCCGCATGGCGGGCGGCATCCTGTTGTTCCTGACCGCGCTCGACATGCTCTTCGAGCGGCGCAGCCAGCGCCGGCAGGGGCAGGCCGACAGCGCGCACCCCGAGGACCCCTCGGTCTTCCCGCTCGCCATCCCGCTGATCGCGGGCCCCGGCGCCATCGCCACCATGATCCTGCTTACCGGGCAGGAAGGGGGCGACGCCACCCATATCCTGCTCGTGCATCTCGTCATGGCCGCGGTCCTAGCGGTCGTGCTGACCCTGTTCCTGCTGGCCGCGCCGCTCGAGCGGCTTCTGGGCCCCACCGGCATCAACGTGGTCACGCGGCTTCTGGGCATGCTGCTGGCCGCGCTCTCGGTGCAATTCGTCATAGACGGAATGCGCGATCTGCAGGTGATCTGAACGCACCGCGCCCCTATATCCCTGTCATGTGAAGACGGGGGTCACGGATGACGGGTGATCAAATCGGCTCTCTGGCCTACCTGCTGCTGCTCGGCGCGGTCATCGCCGGGTGGCATCTCGTGGCCAATCGCCGCCAGATGGGCAAACTGGCGCAACAGGCCGCGATCTGGATCTTCATCTTCCTCGGCGCGATCGTCGTGGCGGGCCTGTGGTCCGACATCCGCGACACCGTCGTGCCCCGGCAGGCCGTGATGCAGGACGGCGCGCAGGTCGTCGTGCCGATGCAAGCCGACGGTCATTTCTACCTGACGCTCGAGGTGAACGGCACGCCGGTGCGCTTCGTGGTCGACACCGGCGCGACCGAACTGGTGCTGAGCGCCGAGGATGCCGCGCGCGTCGGCATCACGCCGGAGGCGCTGGTCTTCTCCGGCCGCGCCTTCACCGCGAACGGCCCGGTCGATACCGCGCCCGTGCGGCTGGCAACGGTCGCTCTGGGCGGGGTCGTGGACGAGGGCGTGCGCGCCGTGGTCAACAGCGGTGACCTGAGCGAAAGCCTGCTCGGCATGAGCTACCTGCGCCGCTTCGACCGGATCGAGATCTCGGGCGGGCAACTGGTGCTGGAGCGCTAACTCTCCGCCTTCATCTCCCAGCGCCCCGACTCCTCGGACCAGTATTTCGCCCGCGCCCCTGCCCCGGTCAACGCCTTCCACTGCTCGCGCGCGGCCTGAACCGCGTTCGGGTCATGCCCGTCGAACAGGATCATCGTGCGCGCCAGCCCCGCCGCCTCCTCCGCGCCGATCTCGGCCCCCTCGACCGAGACAACGCAATCGGGCCGGTTCGCGGCCTCCCGCGCGGTGGTCAGCAACACAGGCTGCGCCGCGTCCTGCGGCCCGCCCGCGCGGCCGTGGGGCAGGAACCCCTCCTCCGGCCCCAGCCAGAGTTGCGCGTCGAGCCTCTCGAGCATCCCTTCCGTCCGTCCCCGCACCGCCACGCGCCAGCCCGCGCCGAGCGATTTCTCAAGCAGCGTGCGCAGCGTCACCTCCAGCGGCGCGCGCGTCAGATGGTAGAAGAACACCTCGCCCAAACGCTTCCCCTCAGCCCTCGAAATTGTCGCGCACCAGCCGGTCCAGCGCCAGAACGCCCCAGCCCGTCGCCCCCTTGGGCGCCAGCGCCGTATCGGATTTCACGCTCGCCACCCCGGCGATGTCGAGATGGATCCACGGGCAGTCGTCCTTGACGAAACGTTGCAGGAACTGCGCCGCGGTGATCGAGCCCGCGTCGCGCCCGCCCACGTTCTTCATGTCCGCGATCCGGCTTTTCAGCTTGTCGTCATAGGCCTGGCCCAAGGGCATCCGCCACGCGCCCTCACCCTCGGCCTTGGCGGCCTTGAGGAAGGCATCGCACAGCGCGTCGTTGTTGGAGAAGACGCCCGCGTTCTCGTGGCCCAGCGCGATGATGATCGCCCCCGTCAGCGTGGCAAGGTCGATCATTCCCGCGGGCTTGAAGCGGTCCTGCGCGTACCACATCACGTCGGCCAGCACCAAACGCCCCTCGGCGTCGGTATTGATCACCTCGATCGTGTCGCCCTTCATCGACTTCACCACGTCGCCGGGGCGCTGCGCATTCGGGCCGGGCATGTTCTCGACCAGCCCGACCAGCCCCACGACATTGGCCTTGGCCCCGCGCAGCGCCAGCGCGCGCATGACACCCGCGACGACCCCGCCGCCGCCCATGTCCATGGTCATGTCCTCCATGCCGCCCGCAGGCTTGAGGCTGATGCCGCCTGTGTCGAAGACCACGCCCTTGCCGATCAGCGCCAGCGGCGGCGCACCCGTCTCGCCGCCGTTCCACTGCATCACGACCACCTTCGAGGGGCTGTCGGACCCCTGCCCGACCCCCAGAAGCGCGCCCATGCCAAGCCTGGCCAGATCCTCTTCCTCGAGGATCTCGACCTCCAGGCCCAGGTCCTGCATCGCGGCCAGCCGGGCCGCGAAATCGCTCGTCGTCAACACGTTGGACGGCTCGTTCACCAGGTCGCGGGTGAAGAAGACCCCCTCGGCCAGCGCCATCATGGGTTTCGCCTCGGCGGCGACCTCCTCGGGCTTGGTGACCAGGATGGTCGCGGGCGCGGACACCTCCGCCTCGGCGGTCTTGTGGGTCGTGAAATCATAGCCGCGCAGCGCAAGGCCCAGCGACAGGTCGGCCACCCGCGCGGTCGCCCCCGCCGCCACGGTCAGCGGATCGCTGCCCTTGAACTTCGCCAGCGTCGCGCCGGCCTTGCGCGCCTCCTCCGCCGAGGGTCGGCGCGGCAGGCTCAGGACCATCAGCGCGGTCGCCTCCAGCCCCGTGGGGTAGCCGATGCTCACCCCCTCTCCGATCTTCACCTTGCCCCAGCGGTCGCTTTCCACCAGCCGCGCCAGCGCGCCCCGCGTCAGCCGGTTCAGCCGCCGCCCCGCCGGGTCCAGCTTGCCCTCCGGCGTGACCAGAACGGCCAGCTTGCCGCCCGCCTCCTTCAGGGCGTCGAGGTCGGTCTCGGCAAAGGAAATGGCGATCGGTGCGGTCATCAAGGCTCTCCTGTCGGCATGGTCGGACCCGGTCCCGTGGCCCGTTTGCCGCGAAGACTAGGGCGCGCGTGACGGAATGGCCAGATCACCCTCGCGCAGGCGTCCGCTTTGGCCTAAAACGAGGGAACGGTTCCGTGCTGCCACGCGGGACATGTTGTTGGGGGATGCCACGCCTTGGGGCGATACGATCGCTATATCCTGTCCCAGTTGATCGTTCTGTTCGGCTTTTTCAGCCTCGTGCTGATCTCGGTCTACTGGATCAACGAAGCGGTGGACCTGTTCGATTCGCTGATCGCGGACGGGCAGACACTGTCGGTGTTTCTCGAATTCACGGCGCTGACCCTGCCGCAGATCATGCTGATGGTGCTGCCCGTCGCGGCCTTCGTGGCCACGCTCTACATCTTCAACCGCATGATCGGCGAAAGCGAGCTGGTGGTGCTGCAGACCGCGGGCCTTTCGGCGCTGCGCCTTCTGCGCCCGGTGCTGGTCTTCGGGCTGGTCGTGGGGGTTCTGGTGGCCGTCCTCGCGAATGTCCTCGCACCCGTCGCGCGCAGCCAGTTCATCGACCGCAGCCAAGAGGTGCAGGAGGACCTGACCGGCCGCTTCCTGCGCGAGGGGCAGTTCATCCACCCCACCGACGGGCTGACCGTCTATATCCGCGAGATCACCGAGCTGGGCGAGTTCCGCGACCTCTTCCTGCAGGACCGCTCGGACCCGCGGATCGAGACAACCTATACCGCAAGCCGCGCGCTCCTGGTCCGTTCGGACACGGGGCCGCGGCTGGTCATGTTCGACGGGCTGGCGCAGACGCTCGATCCCGCGACGCAGCGCCTGGCGACCGTGCGGTTCGAGGATTTCACCTACGACATCGGCGCCCTGATCGAGGAAGGCGGGTTCCGCAGCTACGACCTGCGCGAACTCTCGACGCCCATCTTGCTGGGTGCCACCCCGCAGGTGGCCGAGCAGCTCGACCTCGACCTCGCGCAGATGCGCTTCGCCGGGCATGACCGGATCGCGCGGGCGCTTTTCGTCATCTTCCCGCCGATCATCGCCGCGGCCTGCCTGATGCTCGGCGGTTTCTCGCGCTTCGGGGTCTGGCCCCAGATCCTCCTTGCTGTGGGCCTCGTCATTCCGCTCCAGATGATCTGGAACGTGGCGGAAACGACGGCGGTGCGTGACGTGTCCCTGCAATACCTCGCCTATGCGCAGCCCGCTGCGGCGGCGCTTCTGGCGGGGGTGCTGACGCTGATGGCGTTGCGGCAGCGACGCCCCATCCGTCTGCGCCGCGGCGGCGGCGGCGGTGCGGCGGTGCCGGCATGATCCTGCATCTCTATATCGCGCGGCGCTTCCTGCGCGCGCTGGGGATCGTGGCGGCGGTCTTCGTGGCCATCTTGCTGCCCATCGACCTGGCCGAGCAACTGCGCCGGATCGGCCCCGACCAGGGCCTCGGGCCGGTGGTCGAACTGGCCATTCTGAACCTGCCCGGCAAGCTTTACGAGATGATCCCGCTGTTCGTGCTGCTGGCGACGCTTCTGCTGTTTCTGGGCCTGTCGCGCACCTCGGAGCTGGTGGTCGTCCGCGCATCCGGGCGGTCCGCGCTGCGCTCGGCCGCGGCGCCGGTGGTGGTGGCGCTGCTGTTCGGGGTGCTGGCGGTCGGGATACTGAACCCGATCGTGGCCGCGACCGAGGCGCAGGTGGACATGCGCACCGCGCGCTATCTCGGCGCCGAGGAGCGCACCGTCTCGATCAGTTCCGAGGGGCTGTGGATGCGGCAGGGCAGCGCCACCGAACAGACCGTGATCCGCGCGGGCGCCACCAATTCCGACGGCACGCACCTGTTCGACGCAAGCTTTTTCCAGTTCGACGCCGAGGGCGCGCTGGCCACCCGCATCAACGCACGGCAGGCCGTGCTGACCGACGGGGCGTGGCTGCTGACCGGCGCGCGCAGCTGGCCGCTGGCCGGTGTGGGCAACCCGCAAGCGGCGGTCGAGGTGCACGACACCCTTGCCCTGCCCTCGACCCTGACCCGCGAACAGATCCGCGACAGTTTCGGCAAGCCCGAGACCGTGCCGATCTACGAACTGCCCGCCTTCATCGCGCAACTGAACCAGGCGGGCTTCGCCGCGCTCAACCACCGTGTCTGGCTCCAGATCGAGCTCAGCGCGCCGCTCATGCTGGCCGCGATGGTGCTGATCGGTGCGGGCTTCACCATGCGCCACACCCGGTTCGGCAAGACCGGTGTGATGGTGCTGTCGGCGATCCTGCTGGGCTTCGGCGTGTTCTTCATCCGCTCCTTCGCGCAGGTGCTGGGCGAGACCGGGCAACTGCCCGTGGCGCTGGTCGCCTGGGCACCACCGGTCGCCGCGATCCTGCTGGCCCTCGGCCTGCTGTTGCACACGGAGGACGGATGACGCGCGCGCCCCGCCATATCGCCGCCGTGGCGTTGACGGCACTGGCGTTGACGCTGGCCGCGCCCGCGGGCGGGCAGCAGCCCGGCCCGCCCGCGACGCTGATTGCCGACCGGATCGGGTTCGACCGCGCGACCGAGGTGATCCGAGCCGAGGGCGGTGTCGAGATCTTCCACCAGGGCGCCCGCCTGCGCGCGGCCGCCGTGATCTATGACGGGCGCACCGACACGGTGCAGGTCACGGGGCCGATCACCCTGACCGAGGCGGACGGGCGGGCCATCGTCTTCGCCGAGTTCGCCGAGCTTTCGGCCGATCTGCGCGACGGTGTGCTGCGCTCGGCGCGGCTGGTGCTGGACCGCCAGCTGCAGATCGCCGCAACCGAGATCGAGCGGACCGACGGGCGCTACACCCAGCTCTACCAGGGCGTCGCCTCGTCCTGCGAGGTCTGCGCCGACAATCCCGTGCCCTTGTGGGAAATCCGCGCCCGCCGCGTGATCCACGACCAGGAAGAGCGTCAGCTCTATTTCGACGGCGCCAGTTTCCGCGTGATGGGCGTGCCGGTGGCCTACATCCCCCGCATGCGCCTGCCCGATCCGACGCTGGAACGCGCCTCGGGTCTGCTGGCCCCGTCGCTCAGGGTCAATGACGAAACCGGCAGCCACCTGCGCCTGCCCTATTTCATCACGCTCGGCCGCCATGCCGACCTGACGCTGACGCCCTGGCTGGGCATCGGCCCCTCGGACACGATCGAATTGCGCTATCGGCAGGCGTTTCGCCGGGGCGACCTGACGATCGACGGCGCGATCAGCTGGGACGACCTGACCGACGACACCATGCGCGGGTATGTCTTCGCCGAGGGGCGCTTCGACCTGCGGCGCGATTTCGTCTTGGATTTCGAACTGCAGGGCGTCAGCGACCGGGGGTATCTCACGACCTACGGCTTTCCCGATCCCGACCTGATGGAAAGCTACATCCGCGTCAGCCGCGCCAGCCGCGACGAGTATATCGAGGCAGGCGCGACCGCTTATGTCTCGCTGCGCGAGGGCGACGACAATTCCATCCTGCCCACCCAGGTCCTGAGCGCCGAGATGACGCGCCGCTTCGTGCCGGGACGGCTCGGCGGCATCGCCACCGCCGAGGTCGAGGCCCTCGCCTATCGCCGCGTTTCGAGTCTCGACAACGATCTGCCCTCCGGGCAAGCGACGGGCCGCGACGTGGCGCGCCTGTCGGGCTCGCTCGACTGGCGGCGCGACTGGGTGCTGCCGAACGGGATGCTGCTTGCCTTCGAAACGGCGCTGCATGCCGACATCTACAACACCCGGCAGGGCGGCACGCTCAGCGGCACCGAGACCCGCCTCGCCCCCTTCGTCGGCGTCGAACTGCGCTACCCGCTGCTGCGGTCGCAGGCTGGTGGCGTGACGCATCTGCTGGAACCGGTCGTGCAGCTCGCGTGGTCCGATGTCCGCGGCGGCGATGTGCCCAACGAGGACAGCCTGATCGTCGAATTCGACGAGGCCAATCTCTTCGCGCTCGACCGCTTCCCCGGCGAGGACAACCGCGAGACCGGCCTGCGCGCCAATGTCGGCCTGGGCTATACCCGCACCGATCCGCTGGGCTGGTCGCTGGGTGTCGCCGCGGGCCTCGTCCTGCGCGAGGCGGATCTGGGTCAGTTCACGGCGGGATCGGGCCTCGACGGTATCCAGTCCGATTTCCTCGTGGCCACGCATTTCACACGCGGCGACCGCTGGCGCGTCGTCAACCGCACGCTGTTCGACGACACGTTCGATTTCACGTCGACCGAGGTGTCGCTGGCCTGGCGCAGCGATCGCCATGCACTCGAGACCAGCTACACCTATCTCGAGGCCGACCCCGCAGAGGGGCGCCTGATCGACACCGCGGAATGGGCGCTGGATGCGGAATACGAGCTTGAAAGCGGCTGGCGGGCCTCGACCGACTGGCGCTACGATGCCCGCGATGCCGGGTTCACCCGCGCGGGACTGGGGCTGGCCTATACCAACGAATGCGTCGACATGGAGTTTTCCGTCTCGCGCCGCTTCACCACATCCTCTACGCTGGTGCCGGCGACCGAGTTCGGGCTGACCGTGTCGCTGAACGGGTTCGGCGCGCAACGCTCGGGACGCAGCCACGCGCGCAGTTGCCTTCGCTAGGCGGGCAGTCCACAACAGGGGTGGCGAACCTTCGAGTTCCAGACCAGAGCAGACCGGACGACAGACGCGATGATCCATAGCAAGACGACATTGACCCGCCGCCTCGTGCAGGCCGCAACGGCCCTGGGCCTCGGCCTCGCCCTGCCGGTCGGCGCCGCCCTGTTCACGGCCGCAGGGACCCTTGCCGCGCAATCGCCCTTCTCGGCGGCGGCTCGCATCAACGACAGCATCGTCACCTGGTACGAGGTCGACCAGCGCGCCCGCTTCCTGGAAATCGTGCGAACCCCGGGCGACCTGCGCGAGGCGGCGCTGGAGGCCCTGGTGAACGAACGCCTGCAAGTGCAGGAGGCCCGCCGGATGGGCGTCACCGCCACCCCCGAGGAGATCGAGGAGGGTGTGGCCGAGTTTGCGGCCCGCGCCGACCTGGGCCCCGAGCAATTCCTGCGCAATATCGGCCAAGAGGGTGTCGCCCCCGAGACCTTCCGTGATTTCGTCGCCAACGGCATCTCGTGGCGCAACGTGGTGCAGACCCGCTTCGGCCAGCGCGTTCGGGGCACCATCAACGAGGCCGACGTCGACGAGGCCCTCGCCTTCGCGCCGCGTCTCGACAGCGCGCGCATCCTGCTGGCCGAGATCGTGGTGCCCGTCACCCCCGAGAACGAGGAAACGCTGCGCGATGACCTGACCCGGCTGATGGGTGATCTGAATTTCGACATCGAGACCTTCTCCGAGGCCGCGCGCCGTTTCTCGGCGGCTCCGACGCGCGAGGAAGGGGGGCTGACCGGCTGGCGCCCGCTGAACGCCGTGCCGGCGCCACTGCGCGAGGAGATGGTGCTTCTGCGCACTGGCGAGACCTTTGGCCCGGTGTCGCTTGGCCCGGCCATCGCCATCTTCCAGATGCGCGGCCTGTCCGAGGGCAGTTTCCAGGCCCCGCCGGTCACGTCGGTCGATTATGCCACCATCCCCCTGCCCGCCGTCTCGACCGAGGAGGGCGCCGCGGCGGCCGCCGCGCTCCGCGCCGACATCGACGTCTGCGACGACCTCTACGGCCAGCGCCCCGGCGCCTTCGAGCGCCGCGACGAGGCTCTGGGTGCCATGCCGCGCGACATCGCCATGGCCCTCTCGACGCTGGATGCCGGTGAGATGAGCTTCACGGTCAGCCGAAATGCGGGGGCGACGACGCTGGCCGTGATGCTCTGCGCGCGCAACGTCGAGGAACCCGAAGCGGGCCGCGAGGCCGTGCGCCAGCAACTCTTCTCGCAGCGGCTCGAGGGCTATGCCGACGCCCTGCTGGAAGAACTGCGCGCCGACGCGATCATCAGCTACGAATGACGCCGGCGCTCCCCGTCGCGGTCTCGATCGGCGAGCCCTCCGGCATCGGGCCGGAACTGGCCGCGAAGGCGTGGCAACGGCTGGGAACGCGCCTGCCCTTTTTCGTGATCGGGGACCCCGATCACCTGTCGGGCCTCGGCGTCACGCCGATCCCCATCGCGCGCCCCGCCGAGGCCGCCCATGCCGCGTTGCGCGGCCTGCCCGTCTTGCCGCAGGCCTTCGCCGCCCCCGCGACACCCGGCCAGCCCGCGCCCGAGAACGCGGCGGGCGTCATCGCCGCAATCGCCCGCGGCGTGGACCTCGTGACCCGCGGCGAGGCGGCGGCGCTGACCACCCTGCCCATTCACAAGAAGGCGCTGATCGACGGCGCGGGCTTCCGCTTTCCGGGGCATACCGAGTATCTCGCCCATCTCGCCGGCGTCGAGCGCGTGGTGATGATGCTGGCCTGCCCCGAGTTGCGCGTCGTGCCCACGACGATCCACATCCCGCTGGCCGAGGTGCCGACGGCCCTGACCCCACGGCTGCTGACCGACACCATCCTGATCACCGAGGCCGCGCTGCGCCGCGACTTCGGCATCGAAAGCCCGCGGATCGCGGTGGCTGGCCTGAACCCCCACGCCGGCGAAGGCGGCGCGATGGGCCGGGAGGAGATCGAGCTGATCGGCCCCGTGATCGCGGCACTCAGGGCCGAGGGGCTGGGCCTGACAGGGCCGCACTCCGCCGACACGATGTTCCACGCCGCCGCGCGGGCGGGGTATGACGCGGCGATCGCGATGTATCACGATCAGGCGCTGATCCCGATCAAGACGGTGGATTTCGCGGGTGGCGTGAACGTCACGCTCGGCCTGCCCTTCATCCGCACTTCGCCCGACCATGGCACGGCCTTCGACATCGCGGGCACCGGCCGGGCCGATCCCACCAGTTTCATCGCTGCGCTGGAGATGGCGCGCGACATGGCCCGCGCGCGGGCGACGGTGGCCTGACGGGGCCGCGGGTGCCGCCCTGTCGGATCAGACCGGCATGTCGTTGAACAGGTCGTCCTCGTCACCCTCGTCGGGCACTCGGTCTAGTGGCGTTCGCGGCCTGGGCTGCGGTGCGACCTCGTCATCTTGCGCGGCAGGCCCCTGCCCCTCCGCATCCCGGCGACGCAGCTCGGTATGGGCCTCGGTCTCGGCCTCGTCAGCGGCCCCGGGCTTGGGTGTCTTGTCTTCGGCCATGATCTGATCCCCCTCTGGTTCGTGATCGTGCTGTCGTCATCCCGCACGCGACCACGGCGACGCGCCGGACGCATCGCCCATCCTGCGCCGCTCGGCGGCGTCGAGGTCGGCGTCGCGCTGGTGCTCGGCCCGTCGGGCGCGCAAGTCGGAGATCACCGTGCGGTCCTGCCGCTCTTCGGCTTGCTCCGACAGCGCGCGGGCCACCGCCTGACCGGCGCGTGCCGTGGACAGCAGGGCCTCGATGGTGCGCATCATGTCCTGGCTGCGATCTTGATCGGACATCTGGATACCTCCTGTCGCAAGGGGCTGCGGCGGCATGTCAGCGCGCGCATTTCCGGCAAAACGGCGTGAAGGGCAGAAGGTCGAGACGCTCTTCGGAAATCTCGTCGCCGCAGGTCACGCAGACGCCGTACTCCCCGGCATCCATACGGCCCAGCGCGGCGCGGATCTGCGCCATTTCCGCCTGGCCGCTCTGGCCCAGGCGTTCCAGCGTCTCGTCCCCCTCGCGCTCGGTGGCCAGCTCTTCCCAGTCCTTGGACTGGTGGCTGTCAAGCTCGGCGTCGATCTCGTGCAGGCGTGCGTCGAGAAAGGCAAGGCGCTCCTCCAGCTGGGCGCGGCGGACGGCAAGATCGGGCATTGTGGTCTCCTCTCCCTTGGGCGCGGCCAAAATACGGCATCGCCCGATCCCCAGCGTAGCGCCGCCGAATCCCCGCCACCTTGATGTGCATCAACGGCGCCTTTCCCTCGGCGGTGGCTTGCGGCATGGTGCGCCCGACATCGTCACAAGGAGCCAGCACCATGGACCTGCGCCAGATCACCGAGACCTACACCGTCGCCCCCCAACTCGAGCCCGCCGACATGGCAACGCTCGCAGACCAGGGCGTCACCACCGTGATCTGCAACCGCCCCGACGGGGAAAACCCGCCGCCGCTGCAGGCCGCCGCGATGCAGACCGCCGCCGAGGCGGCGGGGCTGCATTTCGTCTACAACCCGGTCGTCGGCGGCCAGCTGACCCTGGGCAATGTCGAGGAGCAGGCCGACGCGCTCGACGCCGCCGAGGGTCATGTCGTCGCCTATTGCGCCTCGGGCAACCGCTCGACCATCGTCTGGGCGCTCGGCCAGGCCGGCCAGCTGCCCACCGACGAGATCATCACCCGCGGCGAGAAATGGGGCTATCAGCTGGAATGGCTGCGCCCCCAGATCGAGGCGCTGGCGGCGCAAAAGGGCTGAGCGGACACGGCCCCGCCCGTGAGCCGCCTTTCCCCCACCGCGCAGGGCATCGTCCTGATGCTCGGCGCGATCTTCCTGTTCTCGTCGATGGACGCGACCGCCAAGATGCTGATGGAGCGTTATGCGCCCATGCAGGTGGTCTGGGCCCGCTACGCGGGCATGATGCTGGTCGTGGCGGTGATCCTCGCGCCGCGGCTTGGCCCGCTGCTGCGCACCCGGCACCTCGGGATGCAGCTGCTGCGCTCGGCCTTTCTGTTCGCGGCCACCTTCTGCTTCTTCACCGCGATCAGCCACATGCCCATCGCCGCCGCCACGGCGGTGATGCAGGTGCACCCGATGATCCTGACGCTGGGGGCCGCGCTTTTGCTCAAGGAGCCGTTGGGGCCGCGGCGCCTGCTGGGGGTGGCGGCCGCGCTGACCGGCGCGCTGATCGTGATCCGGCCCGGCGCCGAGGTCTTCACCTGGGCCGCGGTGATGCCGCTTCTGGCGGGCGTGTTCTATGCCTCCTACGCGCTGACCACGCGCTTTCTGGGCCGCGACGAGCCGGTCCTGACCTCCTTCCTCTATACCGCGATCATCGGAACACTGGTGGCCTCGGTGCTGACCGTTCCGGTCTGGACGACGCCGCGCCTGGGGGACGCGGCGATCTTCCTCGGCCTCGGCGCCGTCGGGGCGGCGGGGCAATTCCTGCTCATCCGGTCGCTGACGCTGGCCGAGGCGGGCGCCGTTGCGCCCTTCGGCTATGCCGGGGTGATCTTCGCCACGTTCTGGGGGCTTGCCGCCTTCGGCGAAGTGCCCGATGCGTGGACGCTCGCAGGTGCGCTTGTGATCGTCGGGGCCGGGGTTTATGTCTGGCACCGCGAAACCCGCGCCCGGTCCATCGTGGCTGGCTGACCTTGGCGCGCCACGCGCAACCGACATCGGAGGGGGCGATGCCGACAGGCCGCATCGCATGGCTGGACTGGACGGTCGACCGCACCGTTCGCGCGCTTTTGTGGATCGCGATGCGCCTGCCCTATGCGCAGCGGGTGCGCATGATGGGCGGGGTGATGCGCGCGGTGGGGGCCGTCAACGGCTACCGCACCCGCGCGGAAGAGAACCTCGCGATGATCTTTCCCGACATGCCCGCGCCCCGCCGCCGCGAGATCGCGCGCGCCGTGCTGGACAATTTCGGCCGCTGCGCGATCGAGAACTATTCGCCCGTCGACCAACTGGCCCATGCCGCGTCATGGCAGCCGCACGGCCCCGGTTTCGCCGCCTGCGAAGAGGCCCGCGCCGCACGGCGCCCGATCCTGTTCGTGTCGGGCCATTTCGGCAATTACCAGGCGGTCCGCGCCGCGTTGAACCTGCGCGGCTACGCGGTCGGCGGCTTGTGGCGCCCGTTCAACAACCCCTATTCGAACGACCATTACGTGTCCTCGATCGAGGGGGTCGGGGGCACGGCCTTCGCCCGCGACAGGCGGGGGCTTGCGGCCTTCGTCAGGCACCTGCGCGACGGCGGCCAGGGCGCCTTGCTGATCGACCAGCATTTCCATAACGGGACGCCGCTCGACTTTCTGGGCCGGCCTGCGCGCACCGCCCTGTCGGCCGCCGAGATGGCGTTGAAATACGACGCCCTGCTGGTGCCGGTCTATGCCGAGCGGCTGGAGAACGGGTTGGATTTCGACGTCTATCTCGAGGCACCCCTGCCGCACACCGATCCCGTCACCATGACGCAGGCGCTCAACGACAGCCTTGCCGCCCGCGTGCACGCGCATCCCGGGCAATGGCTTTGGGTTCATCGCCGCTGGAAACAGGACAGCCCGGACGCCTCGACGACCGGGTGAACCGGGGTCGACCGCGGCGCGCTCAGCGCGCGTCGATCCGGGCCGCGCCGAGGATGGCGCCGTGCCCCGCCTCCTGCACGATCACGGCATGCGGCCGGTCCGGCGCCTGCGCGATGGTGAAGCTGAAGGGCGCTGACCCGTTCCACTCGCCGACCACCTGCCACGAGGTGACCACGTTGTAATGCTCCCCTACCGAGCCCGCGCGCTCGCCGCGCTCGATCGGCACCTCGGCATGCGCCATGTAGCCGACCAGTTGCACCAGCATCGCCGGACGCGGGGGCGGCATATGCGCAACCGCTTCGACGTGGTAGCCGCCCTCGCCCGCCTCCACGCTGAGGGTCACCGGATCGGGCGCCGCGCGATGGGCCTGGATCAGATCGGCCACGGTCATCGGGCGCACGCCCACGACACGATCCCGACCGCCCACGATCATCTGCGGCGTATAGACGACGGTAGACCCGGCGGCGTGGCCATAAGCATGCTGGCGCTGAGTGAATTCCGGCGTGGCGAAGACATCCTCCCAGCCGATGTAATCCCAGTAGTCGACATGCAGCGCCAGCGCGATGACGTCGTCGCGCATCGACAACTCGCCCAGCAACGCATCCGCCGGCGGACAGGCCGCGCATCCCTGCGAGGTGAAAAGTTCGACCACGACGGGGCCATCGCGCCCCTCGGCCAGCGCGCCCGTGGCCAACAGCGCCAGCAGCATCGCGCCGCCTGCATGTGCCAGTCTGCTCGGCATGTTCACGTCCGTTTTCCTATCCCGATCTCTCGCCTACCTAGGCCCTTCATACCCCGGCCTCCAATCAAGCCTTTGCGAGAGGACGTTACAACCAGCGTCGTGTGGTGGCGAGGTAACGCAGCGCCTCCGGGCCGAAGGCGCGCCGCAGCGCGGCCTCCTCGGGTTCGATGAAACGCCGCTCGAGCACGATGGCGAAGGCGAAAGGCAAGGGCAGACCGCTCAGCGCGCCATGCCACAGGACCGCCCCGGTCAGGATCGCCAGCATCCCCAGATAGATCGGGTTGCGGCTGATGCGATAAGGCCCCTCGACGATCAGCACGGCGGGGTCGTGGTGCGGCTCGATCGTGGTCTTCTTGCGCCAGAACCACCACGCGGCCCAGAGGATGACCCCCAGCCCGGCCAGCGCCAGCAGCACGCCAACCCCCTGCCACAGGGGCCCGAACAGCCGCACAAGCGGCAGCCAGCCCGCGAGGAACCACGCAAGCACCAGGCCCAGCAGCAACCAGACCGGCGGCAGGTCGGGAAACCCCTTCAGCACAGGCACCTCCATCGCGCGCGGATCATCCCGCCACGTCCACGCTAGACCCGGTCCCGGACAAGGGCAACTCGGACCGGCTTGCCGCTCTTGGTCCATGCGTGCTAGCCCATCGCCACGCGCAACGGTCAGGATCGGACAGGCGGCCCATGCAGGCAGACCCAAAGGACGGCCAGGACCACAGGTCCCTGCCGCAAAGGTATAGCGGTATCCCGCAAAGGCCGCTCACGCCGCTGGCCGCAATCGACCCGCTCCGCCGGTTCTGGCGCTACTGGATGCGCGATCACGCCTTTCTCAGGGTCGTGCTTCCCAATGCCTACCGGGTCGATGAGGCGCTGTGGCGCGGGGGACATCCGGGTCGGGCGCAACTCAGACGCCTCAAGGCGCAGGGCGTGGCGACCATCCTCAACCTGCGCGGCGGCAGCGACACGGTGCACAACGCGACCGAACGGGCGCTCTGCGCCGAGCTGGGCATCCCGCTTGTCTTCCTCGAGACCCGCGCGGGCGCCCTGCCCCGGGCCGAGGTTCTGCACGACCTGCTCAAGATCCTCCGCGACGCCCCCAAACCCCTGTTCGTACATTGCAAATCCGGCGCCGACCGAACCGCGCTGGCCGTGACACTCTACCTGCACGTGCTCAAGGGGCGACCGCTGGCCGAGGCGCGCCGCGCCTTCAGCTGGCGCTACGGCCATATCCGCTGGGGCAAGGCGCGGGTGCTGCATCATTTTCTCGACGCCTACGCCGAGGCCCACCGCGCCACGGGGATCGGCTTCGAAAAATGGCTGGCGACCGGCTATGACCCGGAGACCCTGATCCGGCAGCACGGCGGCGGCGCATGATACAGGTTGTGCCGATCCATGTCATCAACCTCGACCGAGGCCCCGATCGCATGGGACAGATGGCCGCCACGCTGGACGCGCTGGGGCTGTCCTACACCCGCATCCCGGCCTGCGACGGCAAGACCGCCGAGGCCGACACCCTCGACCGCGTGATCGCAGCCCGCGGGCCCCTTGGGGCGATGTAGCCCGCCACGCGCGCCTGCAGCGTCAGTCACCTGCGCGTGTGGCACCACATCCTGTCGTCCTCACAGGACTACGCGCTGGTGCTCGAGGACGACATGCGCCTCGCGCCCGATCTCGCGGCACTGGCCCGCGACACGCGCTGGTTTCCGCGCGGCACCCAGGCCGTGAAGCTGGAGAAGTTCAAGCCCGGCACGTCCCGCGTCCTGCTCGGCCCCCGCATCGGCGCGACGCCCTCAGGGCGCGACATCCATCCGCTCTGGTCGCGTCACTGCGGCGCGGGCGCATACGTGATCAGCCGGCGCGGCGCCGAACTCGCCGCGGCCCAGGCCGGCCGGATGCGCGTCCCGATCGACCATTTCCTGTTCAACGACACCGTCTCGCCGATCCGGGCCGGGCTGGCGCCCAGCATCGTGGTGCCGCCCATGGCGACGCAGGTCGCGACGGAGCAAGGCTCGGACATCGCGACGGCCCATGGCCTGCCGCCCCTCCGCCTCGCAGCCCGCGAACTGCGCCGCGGGCTTTGCGAATTCGGCCAGGTCCACCGACAGCTCGCCCGGCTGGCCACAGGGCGCGCCCGGATCACGCCGATCGCCTATTCGGACATTCCGCAGGACGGCGCCCTCATGCCGCCAGCCCCCCCGCAAGCCGCGCCTTGAGCGCAGGCGGCAAGAGCCGCGGGGTCGAGATGCGGGGATAGGGCGCCTCGGTGATGAGCCGCTCCTCGCCGTAAAGCGCCACATACTCCGCGTAGTTGTCGAAGGCCTGCCGACCGACGTAGTCGATGAAGGTCTCGGCAGGTGCCCCTTCGGCGAGGATGATGTCGTGGTCCTCGGTCTCGATGTGGTAGACCGTGAACCGCTCCCCCAGTTCCGACACCGGCACCCAGTCGATGCTGCCGCCGTTCACCAAAGCCCCCGCGTTGATCAAGAGCCCGTCGATCAGCAGCGCATGATCCGCCGTCAGCACCAGGTCGCGCAGCGGCAGCCCGCCGCCCAAGGCCCCTGCCCGCACCCGGACGGGTTGCAGGCGTTCGGGCGGGCCAAACCGCGTCGCGATGGTCTGGCATCCGACCCATTTGACCGGCACGGTCCGCCCGTCGGCCGTCAGGACCGGATCCCCGATGCCGAGCGCCTCGACCGCGACGGTCCCGCCCGGCGTGGCGATCCCCGTGCCCTCGGCGAAACAGTAATTGAAGACCTCCGCGTCGCTGTCCTCCGTGACCGCAACGGGCGAAGCGAGACTCGACGCGGTCAATTCGCCCTGATGGGGGATATGGAATGTGCTCGGCATGCTCGTGACTTGGAACAGCGCGTAGGTCTCACCGCCGATCTCCACGGTAAAGCCGCTGTACGGGATCGAAACGCCAAACCAATCGTCACCCGGCGTTGCGGTCCCCGACCCGTCGCGGTCGTTCACGTTATAGGCATCGTTCGGCGCGTTGGATATGCCGGTAAAGGTCATGGTGCCGTCTTCGATGACAACACCAGTCAAGCGAAGATGACCAACCATCGGAAATGTCTGCAAAGTCATGAGCGCAACCCTCGATCGTGAACAACCCTTCGAGTTTGACCGTCTGCACCCATTCCGGCAAGGACAGGTTGTCCTTACCCACCGCACGACGGCCCCGCGGCATGAAAAAGGGCGCCCGACGGCGCCCCTGGTCCGCCCGGTCGCGCGGCCTCGCGTCAGGCCGCCACCGCCCCTGCCAGCCGCGCCTTGAGCGCAGGCGGCAAGAGCCGCGGGGTCGAGATGCGGGGATAGGGCGCCTCGGTGATGAGTCGCTCCTCGCCGTAAAGCGCGACATACTCCGCGTAATTGTCGAAGGACTGCCGCCCGACGTAGTCGATAAAGGTCTCGGCAGGTGCACCCTCGGCCAGGATGATGTCGTGTTCCTCGGTCTCGATGTGGTAGACGGTGTAGGTGTCGCCAAGCTCGGACAGCGGCACCCAGTCGATGCCCGCCCCGTTCACCAAGGCGCCCGCGTTGATCAAGAGTCCGTCGATCAGCAGCGCATGATCCGCCGTCAGCACCAGGTCGCGCAGCGGCAACCCGCCCCCCAACGCCCCCGCGCGCACCCGGACGGGTTGCAGGCGTTCGGGCGGGCCGAACCGCGTCGCGATGGTCTGCCGCAAGACGAAGCGCACCGGCACCGCGCGGCCCTCGGCCGTCGTCACCAGATCGCCGATGGCAAGCTGCTCAACCGCTACCTCGCCTGCTGGCGTGGCGATGGCGGTGCCGGGCAGAAAACAGACCGGGTTGCCGGTCGGGGCGAAATCGGTGTCCTGGAAAAGAGCCGTGCTGCCGGGCACCTCCATATGCGCGGCGAGATCGTAATCGGCGGCATTGTAGGGAATGCGATAGCCGCTGCCGTAGGCACCGATGAAGATGGCGTAGGTCTGCCCGTTCGGGGCGAGGTAATAATACCCCGAGAAATCGCTGTTGTATTGCAGGCTGTCGCCGTTGACCGCCCGGTCGAGGTTCCCGTCCCCGTTCGAGTCGCGCACGGTGATGCCGCCGATGACCTCCTGGGACTGGATGCTTGTCCAGCTCAAGGCACCGTCCGAAAGGGTCGCGCTGAACGAGATGACATGGGTGAATGACGTGAAGGTCGCGGACATGCTGGACATCGGCCAAGGGTTCGTTTCGCGGCCGTTGCCGGTGCAACGCACCGCGCGACCGCTGCCCCCCTTGTGGCAAGCCCGGGCGGTCGGTCATACCCCCGAACGGGGGGTGTTCAGGCCACCTCGCCCTGGGTCATGCCCGCAGGGCGACAGGCATGGGACGGCCCTACCACCAACGGAAAAGGGCGCCCGCAGGCGCCCTTTCCAATTCGATAGCCTCGCAGATCACTCTGCCGCGACCGGCGCCTTTGCCAGATCGCGCAGCACGTAGTGCAGCACGCCGCCATGCTCGATGTATTCGATCTCGATCGCGGTATCGATCCGGCACTTCAGCGTGATGTCCTTCGTCGACCCGTCGCCATAGGTGATCGTAGCCCTCGTCTCCATCAGCGGCGTGACCGCGTCCAGCCCGTGGATATCGACCGTCTCGTCGCCCTTCAGGCCCAGCGTCTTGCGCGTGTCGCCCCCAGTGAACTCGAAGGGGATGACCCCCATGCCCACCAGGTTCGAGCGGTGGATGCGCTCGAAGCTCTCGGCGATCACCGCCTTGACCCCCAGAAGCGCCGTGCCCTTGGCTGCCCAGTCACGCGAAGACCCCGCGCCATACTGCTCACCGCCGAAGATCACCAGCGGCACGCCCGCCTCCTGGTAGGCCATCGCCGCGTCGAAGATCGAGGTCTGCTGACCGTCCGGGCCAAGCGTGTAACCGCCCTCGACCCCGTCCAGCATCTCGTTCCTGATCCGGATGTTGGCAAAGGTGCCACGCATCATGATCTGGTGATTGCCGCGCCGCGACCCGTAGGAGTTGAACTCCCGCTGGGGCACCTGACGCTCGGTCAGGTAACGGCCCGCGGGGGTCGTGTCCTTGAAAGAACCGGCCGGGCTGATGTGGTCGGTCGTGATCATGTCGCCGAGGATCGCCAGCACCCGCGCCCCCTCGATGTTCGAGATCGTCCCCGGCTCGGCGCCCATCCCCTGGAAATAGGGCGGGTTCTGGATATAGGTCGAGGTCGCGGGCCAGTCGTAGGTCTCCTGCTGGGGAACCTCCACGCCCTGCCACTTCTCGTCGCCCTTGAAGACATCGGCGTATTTCGAGCGGAAGGCCTCTCGCGTCACGGTCCGCTCGACCAGGTCCGCCACCTCCTGCGAGGTCGGCCAGATGTCTTTCAGGTAGACGTCCTTGCCGTCCGGCGTCTGCGCGATCGGGTCGGTGGCGACGTTGATGTTCATGTCACCGGCCAGCGCGTAGACCACCACCAGCGGCGGCGAGGCCAGGTAGTTGGCCCGCACATCAGGCGAAATCCGCCCCTCGAAGTTGCGGTTGCCCGACAGGACGCTCGTCGCGATCAGGTCGTTGTCGCTGATCGCCTTGGAAATCTCGGGCTGCAACGGCCCCGAATTGCCGATGCAGGTCGTGCAGCCATAGCCCACGAGGTTGAAGCCGATGGCGTCGAGATCCTCCTGCAGCTCGGCGGCCTCGAGATAGGCAGACACCACCTGGCTTCCGGGCGCGAGCGAGGTCTTGACCCAGGGCTTCCGCGTCAGGCCCAGCGCCCGCGCCTTCCGCGCGACCAGCCCCGCCCCGATCATCACGTAGGGGTTCGACGTGTTGGTGCAGGACGTGATCGAGGCGATCACCACTGACCCGTCCCGGATCGTGTAATCCTCGCCCTCGACCGCCGCCGTCCTGCGCGGGTCGATCAGCGCGTCGGGCGCAGGCCCCTCGGCGGCCATGTCGGTCGCCGCCCGCGTCTCGTCCTCGCCCCGGAACTCCGAGACGACGTTGAAGAAGGACTCCGCCGCCCGGTCCAGCGCGACGTAATCCTGCGGCCGCTTCGGCCCCGAGATCGCGGGCACGATCGTGCCCATGTCGAGGCTCAGCGTATCCGTATAGACCGGCGCGTAATCGTCGCCCCGCCAGAAGCCGTTTTCCTTGGCATAGGCCTCGACCAGCGCGATCACCTCTTCCTCGCGGCCGGTGTTGCGCAGGTAGCGCAGCGTCTCGCCGTCGATCGGGAAGAACCCGCAGGTCGCGCCGTATTCCGGCGCCATGTTGGCGATCGTCGCGCGGTCGGCCAGCGGCAGACGGTCCAGACCCTCGCCGTAGAATTCCACGAACTTGCCCACCACGCCCTTCTTGCGCAGCATCTCGACGACCTTCAGCACCAGGTCCGTGCCGGTCGTGCCTTCCATCATCGTGCCGGTCAGCTCGAAGCCCACGACCTCGGGGATCAGCATCGAGATCGGCTGCCCCAGCATCGCGGCCTCGGCCTCGATCCCGCCGACGCCCCAGCCTAGAACGGCCGCGCCGTTCACCATCGTGGTGTGGCTGTCGGTGCCCACCAGCGTGTCGGGATAGGCCACCATCTCGCCTGACTGGTCGGTGTCGAACCACACGGTCTTGGACAGGTACTCCAGGTTCACCTGGTGGCAGATGCCCGTTCCCGGCGGCACCACGCGGAAATTGTCGAACGCGGTCTGCCCCCATTTCAGGAACGTATACCGCTCCATGTTCCGCTCGTATTCGCGGTCCACGTTCATCTGGAAGGCGCGCGGGTTGCCGAACTCGTCGATCATCACCGAGTGGTCGATCACGAGATCGACCGGGTTCAGCGGGTTGATCTTCTGCGGATCGCCGCCCAGCGCCTTGATCCCGTCACGCATCGCGGCCAGATCGACGACCGCCGGAACCCCGGTGAAATCCTGCATCAGGACGCGCGCCGGGCGATAGGCGATCTCGCGCGGGTTCTTGCCGCCCTTGGCGGCCCATTCGCTGAACGCCTTGATGTCGTCCACGCTGACCGTCTTGCCATCCTCGAAACGCAGCATGTTCTCGAGCACCACCTTCAGCGCGGCGGGCAGCTTCGAGAAATCCCCCAGGCCCGCGGCCTCGGCGGCGGCGATGGAGTAATAGGCGTAGCTCTTGTCACCGACCTTGAGCGTCTTGCGCGTCTTGGCGGTATCGTGGCCGACGGTAATGGGCATGGAAGCCTCCCTTCATCCGATCATGTGGGGGTCGTCATCTCACCGTGCCGGATGCCACCAGAGGCGCTTTCGATCAAGGGCCAAGCCGGGGGGTGCGACACTATTGTATGCCGTTGCATACCGCACGCAAGACCCTCCCGCAAGGGGCGAGCAGCAGGCCGACGACGCAAACTTTCATTAAGTTTTCTGCGAGAGACTGCATCGGGGCCCTCTGCATCTTGTTGCGCCCCCGCATCGCCTTGCGATATGTTGTAGACGGAGGTGACCATGCCGAGACTTCGTTCCATTGAATTCTGCGCGGGCGCGGGCGGACAGGCGCTGGGCCTTGAGCGGGCCGGATTCGCGCATGACCTCCTTCTGGACAGCGATGCCGATTGCTGCGCCACGCTGCGCCACAACCGCCCCTCGTGGACGGTCGTCTGCGCCGACATGAAGACCTTTGTCCCGCAGCGTTACGATGACCTCGACCTGATGGCCGCGGGCCTGCCCTGTCCGCCGTTCTCCATCGCGGGAAAACAGCTCGGCCATGAAGACGAGCGTGACCTGTTTCCCGCCGCGCTGCGCCTGATCGAGCAGACGGGGCCGAAATTCGTCCTGATCGAGAATGTGCGCGGCTTCCTGTCCCAAGGCTTCCGGCCCTACCGCGAAAAGATCGCCGATGCCTTCCGCGACCTCGGCTATCAACTGGATTGGCGTCTCTACAATGCGACCGACTTCGGGGTGTCCCAGTCCAGATCGCGCGTCACGATCGTTGCCGGCAAATCCGACTATTGGGGACAATTCGACTTTCCCGCGCCGACGAAGGCCGAGCCGAAACCTGTCGGCGAATTGCTCTTCGACCTCATGGCAGCGCGTGGCTGGCGCGGGGCCGAGCACTGGAAGACGCAGGCTCAGGGGATCGCCCCCACGATTGTCGGCGGCTCCAAGAAACACGGCGGCCCGGACCTCGGTCCGACCCGCGCCCGCGCGACGTGGAAGACCATGGGCGTGAACGGAGGATCCATCGCAGAAGACGCCCCTGACACCGATTTCGCGGGGCTGCCCCGATTGACGACGCGCATGGTTGCGCGCCTGCAGGGCTTTCCGGACGATTGGCACTTCACCGGCAAGAAAACATCGGCCTACCGGCAGGTCGGAAATGCCTTCCCGCCTCCGGTGGCGCAGGCCGTCGCAACATCCATCGCCACGGCCATCGCAACAACCGAGGGGACCGCGCGCCAAAGCGCGGTCGCCGCCGAATGACCAAGGAACGGCGCGTTGGCGCCCGTTCGCGGCTCCGGGCGCATTTCCTCGCCAACATCGGGCGCGTCATGGACTCGCACGAGCTGCGCGAGGTCGCCGGAGGGATTTCCGAATGGGCGCGCCGCGTCCGCGAGCTGAGGACGGAAGAAGGGTACAAGATCCTCACCCACACCGACCTGTCCAGCCTGAAACCCGGTCAATATGTCCTGAACGACGCCAAGCCCGAACCGGCCTTCGCCCGGGCGATCTCGAAGGAAACGCGGGCCTTCGTGCTGGACCGCAACGGGTTCACCTGCCAGCAATGCGGCGCGGTTGCCGGGGAAGCTCATCCCTATGACCCGACGCGGAAGACCCGGCTCCACATCGGCCATGTCATCGACAAGTCGCAAGGCGGGACAGACGACCCAAGCAACCTTCGCGCGCTCTGCTCGGTCTGCAACGAGGGGGCAGCGAACCTCACGCTCGACCGCCCGTCCCTTCACAAGCTTCTGGTCCAGGTACGCCGCGCCCCGGCGAGCGATCAGAAGCAGCTGCTCGACTGGCTCAAGAAGAAATTCCACCAGGACTGACCGGGCCTGCCTTCCCGCCGCATCCACGCTTCACGAAGCCCGGAACGCTGCGCGACTGACGGGCCGGCGCTTGCACCCCCGCACCCTTTACCACGTTCCCGCAGTCGGCCGTGCGCCAATCGCGTATGTACAGGGTGTGTACGCCCTGTGTACGGGAATCCGACACGCCCATCCGCCCAAAAACAAAGGCCGGCCCGCGTGTTAACCGCGGCCCGGCCCCGTTCATCCCTCGGAAAGCACGCCGCCCGATCAGGCCGACAGCTGCGCCATCACCTCGTCGGAGATCTCCACGTTCGAGGTGACCGACTGCACGTCGTCATCATCCTCCAGCGCCTCGATCAGCTTCATCAGCTTCTGCGCGTCCTCGAGGCCCAGATCGGTCGTGGTGGTCGGGCGCCACACGAGCTTGGTCGACTCCGCCTCGCCCAGTTGGTCCTCGAGCGCCACCGAGACCTCGTTCAGGTCCGTGTCCGCGCACCAGATGACATGCCCGCCGGGGTCCTCGTCGCCGTCGCCCTCGTTGGTCTCCACATCCTCGGCGCCGGCCTCGATCGCGGCCATCATGACCGTGTCGGTATCGCCGACGGACAGCGGGTAGCTCACCTGCCCCTTGCGCTCGAACATGAAGGCGACCGAGCCCGTCTCGCCGAGATTCCCGCCATGTTTTCCGAAGGTTGACCGCACGGTCGAGGCGGTGCGGTTACGATTGTCGGTCATCGCCTCGACGATCACGGCGACCCCGTTCGGCCCGTAGCCCTCGTAGCGGATCTCCTCGTAATTCTCGCCCTCGCCGCCGATCGCCTTCTTGATCGCGCGCTCGATCACGTCCTTGGGGACCGAGTTCGACTTGGCCTCCTTCACGGCCAGCCGCAGGCGCGGGTTCTTGTCGGGGTCGGGGTCGCCCATCTTGGCGGCGACGGTGATCTCCTTCGCCATCTTGGAAAACAGCTTGGCGCGGATCTTGTCCTGCCGCCCCTTGCGGTGCTGGATATTCGCCCATTTGGAATGGCCGGCCATGGATGCCTCCCCGGGGTCCGTCATTGTGTCAGGGCGCTCTATACGGTGCAGGACCCGGCGCATGCAATGCCCGGTGACGCGACGGCCCGCAGGCCCTAACCTGACCCGCACCACCCCCAAGGGAGCAACCCCCATGCTCAGCACCATCGCCGATGTCGCCGACCTGATCGCAGCCGCCGGCGTGATCGCGTCGCTCCTGTTTCTCGGCTTCGAACTGCGGGCCCAGAACCGCGAGACCTCGCTGGCCAACTGGCGCCAGCTGCTCGAAAGCCTGACCGCCTTCAAGGGCACCACCAACGAGCCCCATATCGCCGACCTCGTGATCCGCGGCCATGCCGATTATCACGCCCTCTCCCCCGCCGAACAGCTGACCTACGGCAACTGGCTGGAACAGGGCATCCACATCATCGGCAACTTCGACAAGCACATCGACACCGTTCCCGGCAAGCTCAAGGGGTTGGACCACGCCGTCCACAACCTGATGCTCGACCACCTCGGCACGCCCGGCGCCCGCGCGTGGTGGGTCGCCACGAAACCGCGCGGCCGCTTCATGCCCGCAACGGTCGAGACGATCGACCGCATGCAGCAGGAAGGGCGCACCCCCGTGGGCCCGCATCTCTAGTTTTCCTCGCCCGCCATGGCGTCTAGGCTCGCCCCCATGACGCAGGACCAGACCATTCTCTTCGCGCTCTTCGGCACCGTCTTCGCGCTGCTGCTCTGGGGCAGGTTTCGCTATGACCTCGTGGCCTTCTCGGCCCTTCTGGCGGGTGTCGTCCTCGGCGTCGTCCCGGCATCCAAGGCATTCTCGGGCTTCGGCCACCCCGCCACGATGGTCGTGGCCCTCGTCCTGATCGTCTCGGCGGGGCTGGTGCGCTCGGGCGCGGTCTTTCTGATCACCCGCACCCTGATCGACGCAACGCGCGGCCTTGGCGCGCATATCGCGATCATGGGGGGGATCGGCGGCGTGCTCTCGGCCTTCATGAACAACGTGGCGGCCCTTGCGCTGCTGATGCCTGTCGACATCGCCACCGCGCGCAAGGCGGGACGCGCGCCGGGCCTGTCGCTCATGCCGCTTTCCTTCGCCACCATCCTGGGCGGCATGATCACGCTGATCGGCACGCCGCCCAACATCATCATCGCCGCGATCCGCGAAGACAGCCTCGGCACCGCGTTCAGGATGTTCGACTTCGCCCCCGTGGGTCTCGCCGCGGCCGTCACGGGCATCGCCTTCGTCGCCCTCGTCGGCTGGCGGCTCATCCCCGACCGCGACAGCGGGGTGGGCGGCGACGGGATGACGACGATCACCCCCTATATCGCCGAACTTGCCATTCCCGCCGATCACAAGCTTGTCGGCACGGCGCTGCGCGACCTGCTCGAGCCGGCCGAAACGGCGGGCGTCTCGATCCTCGGGCTCACGCGCGACGGCAACCGTCGCCTCGGCGCGCGCAAGAGCCTCAAGATCCACGCCGGCGACGTGCTGGTGGTCGAGGCCGAACCGGAGGCGCTGGACGAGTTCCGCTCGGGCGAGCGCCTGAAGATGGTGGACGAGGCCAGCCCCGCCGCCGAGGCCCTCGGCGACAACGCCACGCTGATCGAGGTCGCCATCCCCGAAGGCGCGCGCATCGCCGGTCGTTCGGCACAAGCCATCGGGCTCGGCTGGCGAAAATCGAGCGTGATCGTCGGCCTCTCGCGGCGGGGCAGGCGCATCACCCGGCGGCTGCGCCGCGAGGTGGTGCGACCCGGCGATATCCTGCTGATCCTCGCCCCTTCGGACAGCGCCGAGGAGGTGGCCGAGTGGATCGGCGGCCTGGCCCTTGCCGACCGCGGGCTGGCCGTCACGCAGGACCACAAGACATGGTCCGCCATCGCGCTGTTCGCGGCGGCCGTGGCGTTTGCCTCGCTGGGGCTGCTCGACCTGCCCATCGCGCTGGGCCTCGTTGTCGTGGGCTATGTGCTCGCACGCATCATTCCGCTGTCGGAACTCTACGACCATGTCGCCTGGCCGGTGATCGTGCTGCTCGGCTCGATGATCCCGCTCGGCGCGGCGCTCGAGACCTCTGGCGGCACCGCGCTGATCGCGGACGCGCTTGCGGGGCTGACCGAGGGGCTGCCGGTCTGGGCCGTGCTCACCATCCTCATGGTCGTGACCATGACGCTTTCGGATGTCATCAACAACAACGCGACCGTCATCGTCGCGGCCCCCGTGGGCATCGCCATCGCCGAAAGCCTGAGCGTCTCGCCCGACCCCTTCCTGATGGCCGTCGCCGTCGCCGCCTCGGCGGCCTTCCTCACGCCCATCGGGCACCAGAACAACACGCTGATCCTGGGCCCCGGCGGATACCGCTTCGGCGATTACTGGCGCGTGGGCCTGCCGCTGGAGGTGCTGATCGTCGCGGTCTCGGTGCCGATGATCCTGCTGGTCTGGCCATTGTGACCGAGGCGCGATCTGCCGCGCTTCCCCTTCGGCGGTCAATCGGCTACCGCTCTGGCCCATGAGCCTGACCGTGACCGACCTCGCCTGCGCCCGCGGGCCCGCCCAGATCCTTGCCGGGGTCACGTTCACGGTCGCGCCGGGACAGGCGCTGATCCTGCGCGGGCCGAACGGGGCGGGCAAGACGACGCTCCTGCGGACGCTCGCGGGGCTGACCCCGCCGCTGGCGGGCACCATCGCGGCCGAGCCCGACGCCATCGCCTATGCCGCCCATGCCGACGGGCTGAAGGCGGCGCTGACGGTCGAGGAGAACCTGAGGTTCTGGGCCTCGGTCTTCGGCACACGCGACCCGGCCCCCGCGGTCGAGGCCTTCAACCTCGCCCCCCTCCTGCACCGCCGGGCGGGCGAGATGTCGGCGGGGCAGAAACGCCGCCTGTCGCTGGCGCGGCTGCTGGTCACGGGTCGGCCCGTCTGGTGCCTCGATGAACCCACCGTCTCGCTCGACGTGGAAAACGTCGCCCGCTTCGCGGCGGCGGTGAAGACCCACCTCGCCCATGGCGGCAGCGCGGTCATCGCCACACATATCGACCTCGGCCTGCCCGAGGCCGAGACGCTCGACATCACCCCTTTCGTCGCCAAGCAGATCCGCGCCGACGACCCGTTCGCGGAGGCGATGGGATGATCGGCCTTCTGAAACGCGACCTGACCCTCGCCATCCGCGCGGGCGGCGGCTTCGGCCTGTCGCTGGCGTTCTTCCTGATCTTCACCACGCTCGTGCCCTTCGGCGTCGGCCCGCAAACGCAGATCCTGGCCGAGATCGCGCCGGGCATCCTCTGGCTCGGCGCCCTGCTCGCCTGCCTCCTGTCGCTCGACCGCATCTTCCAGCTCGACTGGGAGGACGGGACGCTCGACCTGATCGCCACTTCGCCGGTGCCGCTGGAGGGGCTCGCCGCGATGAAGGCGCTGGCGCACTGGATCACCACCGGCCTGCCGCTGGTGGCCGCGGCCCCCGTCCTCGGCGTGCTTCTGAACCTGCCCGGCCCCGCCTACCCGTGGCTCGTGGCCTCGCTCGCGCTCGGCACGCCGGCACTGTCGGCGATCGGCACCTTCGGCGCGGCGCTGACCGTGGGGATCAAGCGCGGCGGCCTCCTGCTGTCGCTGCTGGTTCTGCCGCTCTACATGCCGACGCTGATCTTCGGCGCGCTCTGCGTCAGCCGCGCCACCACCGGGCAGGACGCGCTGACCCCGCTTCTGCTGGTGGGCGGCATCACGGCGGGCAGTCTTGCCATCCTGCCCTTCGCCGCCGCCGCCGCCCTCCGCGTCAATCTGCGCTAGGCCCGCGCCCGGTTGACCCATTGTGAGCGCCAACAGGCCCCTCTAAATTCGCGCCATGGCTTCGCTCTGGGAATACGCCAACCCGCGGAAATTCATGGCAACCTCCGCGTTCCTCCTGCCCTGGACGGCAGGGATCGCGGCGCTGTGCCTTGTCGTCGGCCTCGTCTGGGGCTTCTTCTTCACGCCCGACGACTTCCGCCAGGGCTCCACCGTCAAGATCATCTACGTCCATGTCCCCTCGGCCATCATGGCCGTGAACGCATGGCTGATGATGCTGGTCGCCTCGATCATATGGGTGGTCCGGCGCCACCATGTCTCGGCGCTGGCGGCCAAGGCCGCGGCCCCGGTGGGCGTGATCTTCACGATCATCGCGCTGGCCACGGGCGCGCTCTGGGGACAGCCGATGTGGGGGACGTGGTGGGAATGGGACCCGCGGCTCACCTCGTTCCTGATCCTGTTCCTCTTCTACCTGGGCTACATGGCGCTGTGGGAGGCGATCGAGAACCCCGATTCGGCGGCCGATCTCACCTCGGTCCTCTGCCTTGTCGGCTCGGTCTTCGCGATCATCTCGCGCTATGCGCTCCTGTTCTGGAACCAGGGCCTGCACCAGGGCGCGACACTGTCGCTCGACCGGGAACAGAACATCTCCAACGTGTTCTGGTATCCGCTGGTCATCACGCTGGCGGGCTTCGGGTTCCTCTTCATCGCGCTGGTGCTCTACCGGACCCGGACCGAGATTCGCGCGCGCCGCCTCAAGGCGCTGATCGCGCAGGAAAGGATGGCCTGATCATGATGCCCGATCTCGGACCTTACGCGGTGCCCGTGCTGTCGTCCTACGCCGTGTCGCTGGGGCTGCTGGTCGCCGTGGTGCTGGCCTCGATCTGGAAGGCGCGCCGCGTGCGCGCCCGGCTGGAAGAGGTGGAACACCGCCGGGGCCGCACGTCATGAGGATCAACTGGCTCATGATCGCGCCCCTCGTGCTGACGGTGGGTTTCTTCGGCGTCGCGGCCTACCAGCTCTCGAACAACCAGAACGCGCTGCAGCAGGGCGTCGACACGCAGGCCCTGCCCTCGGCGCAGCAGGGTCGCACGGCGCCCGATCTCGCGCTGCAGCCGCTGGCCGATACCGAATTGCTCAGCCGCGCCGACCTCGAGGGCAACGGGCTTGTCGTCGTCAATTTCTGGGCCAGCTGGTGCCCCCCCTGCCGCGCCGAACACCCGACGCTGACCGCCATGGCCGAGGCGGGCGTGCCGCTTTACGGCGTGAACTACCGCGACCGGATCGACCAGGCGCTCAGCTTCCTCGACGAGCTGGGCAATCCCTATGACCGGATCGGCCGCGACGACCAGGCCCGCAACGGCGCCGACTGGGGCGTGGTCGCGATGCCCGAGACCTTCTTCATCGACGACACCGGCACCGTGGTCCTGCATTTCCGCGGCCCGGTCACGGAACGCGCGCTGCGCGGCCAGATCCGCCCCGCGCTGGCGGCGGCAGGCCACGAGTTGCCCCTCCTGCCGGGCGAAGAGGCGGCGGTGAACTGAGACAGCGCGCTGGCGCAAGGCCCTTGCAAGGGCCTTGACCAGAGCCTTGCAAGGCTCTGGACACGCCCTTGCAAGGGCGTGGTCGGTCTCTTGCAAGAGACCGGCACCTCGCGCGGGCCGCGATGCGGCCTGCCCGGTTGCAGGCCAGCCCGACGCCCGACCGGAAGACCCGCCTCAATAGATATACCGGATCTGGTCCGACCAGAACCGCTCGATCCGCCTGAGCGAGTGGTTCACCCGGTCCACGCCGTCGAGGTTCAGCACGCCCTGCATCTCCAGCCCCTCGGCATGGCGCGCGAAAAGCGCCGAGACCGTGTCGCGCACATGCTGCCCCTTGCCGGTCAGCCGCACCCGGACCGAGCGGCGGTCTATCTCGCAGCGCTGGTGGTGCATGTAGCCCATCTCGACCAGCTTCTTGAGGTTGTAGGACACGTTCGAGCCCTGGTAGTAGCCGCGCGTCTTCAGCTCGCCCGCCGTCACCTCGTTCTCGCCGATGTTGAACAGCAAAAGCGCCTGCACCGCGTTGATGTCGAGAATGCCCAGCCGCTCGAACTCGTCCTTGATCACGTCGAGCAGGAGGCGGTGCAACCGCTCCACCAGGGACAGGCTGTCGAGATACCCGGCCAGGAAACCGGACCGGGTCGTCGCATGGGGCGCGTGCATACTCATCATGGGCTCCGCATCTTGGGCTCGTGACACCCTCAATGGCCCAGATTCGGAAAGATTGCGTTAAAGCCGCGGCACCGGGTCAGCGCCCCGTCGCCTGCCCCCGCATCTCCTCCGACAGCAGCTCGAGGAAAGGCCGCAGCCCTTCGGGCGCCTCGGCCTGTCCCGACACCCATTGGTAGAGGTCGTGATCGGCCTCGGCCAGCACCACCTCGAAGGCGTCGAGCGCCGCATCGTCCGCGGTGGCGAGGTTGCGATCCGCCCAGCCGCCCAGGATCAGGTCCATCTCCTTGATCCCGCGGTGCCAGGCCCGCATCCGCAGCCGCTTCAGCCGCACATCGCGCGTCTCCATGTCCCTCACACCCCCTGGCTCAGCGCAAGGCGCAGGCGCTTTTCCAGCCGCCCCATCCGCTCGGACAGGCGTGCCTGGTCGACCTTGATCCGGCGCAACTCCTTCAGCAATTCGGCCAGGTCATCGGGCAGCTCCGTCCGGTCCTCCGGCCCGTCCAGCCCGTCACCGGCCCCCGACAGAAGCCACATGATCGACACCCCCAGAAGCCCCGCAAGCATCTGCAGCTTGTTCGCCCGCGGCTCGGACTGGTCGTTTTCCCAGGCGCGGATCGTCTTGACCTTCACGCCCAGCCGCTTGGCCAGTTCGCTCTGGCTCAACCCCGACGCCTCGCGCGCGCCCGTCATCCGGTCGCCGAAGGTCGTGGCCTCGGGGTCGTACCAGCCCGGTCCGTCGGTCTCGTCTGCGTTCATATCTCACATCCTCTCCCGGCTTGATCGCCGCGTGACCGCACCCTAATGGTGGGCCGATCCCATCGTCACCGGACACCATGACGCGCTGTCCGGCCCAAACCGGAGCGACCCGATGCCCTTCCTTTCCGACACGCTTAGCCGCGTGAAGCCCTCGCCCACCATCGCCGTCTCGAACCTCGCGGCCGAGCTCAAGGCGCAGGGCAAGGATGTCATCGGCCTCGGCGCGGGTGAGCCCGATTTCGACACGCCCCAGAACATCAAGGACGCCGCCAAGGCCGCGATCGACGCGGGGAAAACGAAATACACTGCCGTCGACGGCATTCCGGAACTCAAGCAGGCGATCTGCGCCAAGCTTTTGCGCGACAACGCCCTCGCCTATACGCCCGCGCAAGTGACGGTCGGCACCGGCGGCAAGCAGATCCTGTATAACGCGCTGATGGCGACCCTCAACCCCGGCGACGAGGTCATCATCCCCGCACCCTACTGGGTCAGCTACCCCGACATGGTGCTGCTCGCGGGCGGCGAGCCCGTCTTCGTCGAGGGCCCGAGCCAGACCGGCTACAAGATCACCCCCGAGGATCTCGAGGCCGCGATCACGCCGAAGACCAAGTGGTTCATCTTCAACTCGCCCTCCAACCCCACCGGCGCGGGCTACACCGCCGCCGAGCTGAAGGGCCTGACCGACGTGCTGATGCGGCACCCCCATGTCTGGGTGATGACCGACGACATGTATGAACACCTCGTCTACGACGACTACGAATTCGCCACCCCCGCCCAGGTCGAGCCGGGCCTCTACGAGCGCACGCTGACCTGCAACGGCGTCTCCAAGGCCTATGCCATGACCGGCTGGCGCATCGGCTATGCCGCGGGGCCGGTCGCGCTGATCAAGGCGATGGGCAAGATCCAGTCGCAATCGACCTCGAACCCCTGCTCGGTCAGCCAATGGGCCGCGGTCGAGGCGCTGAACGGCCCGCAGGATTACATCGCCACCAACAACGAGATCTTCAAGCGCCGCCGCGACCTCGTGGTGGGGATGCTCTCCGAGATCGAAGGCATGACCTGCCCCGTGCCCGAGGGCGCCTTCTACGTCTATCCCACCATTGCAGGGCTGATCGGCAAGACCAGCGCCGCAGGCACCCTGATCGACAGTGACGAAACCTTCGCCAAGGCGCTGCTCGAGGAAAAGGGCGTGGCGGTCGTCTTCGGCGGCGCCTTCGGCCTCTCGCCCGCCTTCCGCATCAGCTACGCCACCTCGGACGAGAACCTGCGCGAGGCCTGCACGCGCATTCAGGACTTCTGCGCCGGGTTGCGCTAGGCGTCCGGCCCGCCGGCTCCCCGCGCCGCCTAGGGGCGTCGGGGGGTCGGGGCGTCAGTCGCAGACGGTTTAGCGGCAGGCGTTGAACTCCACGTCATACGTGAAATTGGTGTGAAGAGGGTAGCTGCTGCCTCCCGCGATGGTCCAGCTGGAGGACCACCAGCGCGACCCTGATCGACAATCGAAGCCGCGGTAGCACCACACCGCCTCGGCCTGCCGATGACAGCGGTTGGCCGGGTGATCGACCTGCCCGCGCCACTCCACCGAAATGCACTGCCGGGCGGAATGGGCGTTCTGGCTGCCGCAAGCCGACGCCGCCTTTGGCGTGCCCGCAGGCGGACGGCTCACACCCTTGCACGCGGCCACCGGGCGGGTGCCGTCGCATCCCCCCTCGGTGGTATGCAAACACCGCCCCGATGTGTCAGGCTGCACCGAGCCAAGTGTTTGAAAGGGGACCGTCCCCCCGTGTCCGAGTTCGACGATGTGGCCGATGCGATCGACGATATCCTGTCGGTCCTGCCCACACGCCCCGAGGCCGAGCCCGCGGCCGCCGACGACTGGAGCCCGGCCGTCTGGCTGGAGGTGCAGGGCAAGCTCAGGCCCCTTGCCTGTCCAGTCAACGACGCCAGCGCGCAACGCCGCCTGCGCACCAGCCTCGCCGCCGCCACGCAAGCGCAGCATGGCCCGGTGACCTTCGCGATCGCCGAAACCGACCTCGTCGTGCGGGTCGCGCCGCTGGTCGAGGGGCGGACCGCCTTCGTCGCCCGGATCACCGATGCCGACCTCGCCGCCTTTCTGGGCGCGAGCTTTCCCGACCTTCGCCTGCCCGGCGCGCTGCGCCACCTGCTGCGGCTGCATCTCGCCGGGATCGGCCTGAAGGACGGGGCCCGCCGTGACGGGCGCAGCGTCGAAACGCGCAAGCGGCAGTCCCAGCAGTTGCGCGCCGCCTTCGAGGCCGACGACCTCGCCACCATCGGGCGGCAGGTCGCCGCGGCGCTGGTTCTGGCCCTCGACCGGTTCGTCGCCCCGCCGGGGCACGGGATCGACCGCACCTTGCAGGAATACGTCGCGCGCTTCATGCCGCGGGGCACGCGGCTGTTCAGCCTCGCCGCGCAGGACGGCACGCCGGTGCCGGTGATCGACATGGGGCCCGCGGGCGGCAGGCCGATCCTCGTGCTGCATCCGATGGCCCTGCCCGACATCCGCCCCGCCGAGATCGCGGCCCTCGACCGGCTGAACCTTCGGCTGGTCTGGCCGCTCAGGCACGGCACCTGCGCCCCCGGCGCCGCCGCCCTGCCGCCGCGCGACCATCTCGCGCAGGCCCTGTCGGGCGCGCAGCTCGCGCTGGGGGTGACCTGCGGCGGGCGCGCGCCCGTCCTCGCCTTCGCGGCGGCCTCACGGGTGGGGCTGGACCTTGCGACGGTTGCGCCCGAGGCAGTCAGCGCGCTGCATGTCGCGGGCGTCTGCCTGCGCGACGGCCGTCCCGAGGCCGGACCACGCCGACTGGCGCGCGGGGTGCTGGCGCTGGCCGCGCGCAATCCGGGCCTGCTCGACCCGGTGATGGAGCAGATCGTGGCCCGGCTCCGCCGCCCCGGCGTCTTCGAGGATTTCCTGCGCCGCCAGTTCTCCGACAGCGCGGCCGATCTCGCCGTCGTGGAAACCGACCTGAACGGGCCGCACGGGTCGGCGCGGTTCAGAACCGCCCTGCTCGAGTCGGCCGCATCGGCCCGGCACGACTTCCTGTTCCAGAGCGACCTCGGCTGGGACAGGGTTCCACCGGACCTTGATCTGCACCTGCACCATGGCGGCGAGGATCGCATCCACCCCCTGCCCCTGATCGCGGCCCTCGCCGATCGCCTGCCGGGCGCGCGGCTGCATGTCCACCCGCAGGCGGGCCAGTTGTTCCACCACGACCACCTGACCGGCCTGCTCGAGCGCATGGCCGCCGGGATGGGGGACGCATGAACGCCTGGAAGACGCGCCTCGCCTTCGGCAGCCCGGACCTCGCCCTCTCGCTGCTGTTCGCGACGGTCAATGGCTGGTTTCTCTACTACCTCGTCACGATCATCGGCCTGCCGCCGTTGCTGGCCGGGGCGGCCTTCGTCTTCGGGCGCGTGCTCGACGGTCTGCTGGACCCGCTGATCGGCGCCTGGGCTGACCGGCACCGGCGCAAGCCGGTGATCGCGCTGTCGCTGCCCTTCGCGGCGGCGGGGTTCGTGGCCCTGTGGATCGTGCCCGCGCTGCTGCCCGATGCGCGGGCCGCGGCAGGGGCGACGGCGGCGGTCTTCGCGGGCTTCGCCCTCGCCTACACCGGCGTCTCCGTCCCCCGCCTCGCCATGATGCCCACGGTCGTGCCGGGCTACGATGCGCGCACGGGGCAGGCGAGCGTCGACATGGGCTTTGTCTTCGTCGCGGTGCTCATCGCCTCCACCGCCTTTCCCGGCGTCGTGGCGGCACTGGGGACCGGGGGCGCCCTCGCGGCGTCCGGGCCGCGGGTCTGGATGCTGGTCGCCTGCGGCATCGCGGTGCTGGCGGTGCTGGCCTACCTGCCCTTCCTGTTCTTCATCAGGGAACCCGTCCGACCGTCCGCCACCGGGCCGCGCCCCGGGTTGCGGACGGTCCTCGCGGGCCTTGCGGGCCTGCGCCGGTCACCGGGCGCCCTTGCCACGTTGCTGCTCTTCGCGGGAACGGTCCTGACGCTCGTCAGCCTGCAATCCATCCTGCCGTTCTGGCTCGACCGCGGGCCGGGCCTGTCGGCGGGGGGGCAATCCCTCGTCCTGCTCACGGTCTTCGCCTGCACGATCGGCAGCCTGCCGTTCTGGGCCGCCCTCGCCCGCCGCCTGTGCAAGCTGCGCTGCCTGATGACCGGCATTTGCGTGACACTTGCCGGGCTTGCCATCGCGATGACGCTCGCGCCCGGCTCGGCGGGGACGCCCGGCCTCTATCTCTCGGCGGCGCTTGCCGGGGGCGGCGCCGGCGCGCTCAGCATGTGCCCCTGGGCGATGATCCCCGACATCGCCGAGGCCCATACCCGCCGCCTCGGGGCCGCCGCCGAGGGCATCGCCTCGGCCGCCTTCACCATGACCAACAAGCTTGCCGCCGCAACCGCGCTTCTCCTGAACGCGCTGGCGCTGGCGGCGATGGACCGCCACGGGCTGGCCGGATCGGCCCCCTGGGCGCACCTGTCCCTTCCCGCGGCGCTGGCGGGGGGCACGCTGGTGATCGCCGCGGCCCTCTACGGGTTGCAACCCGGACTGTCCCGCCGCGCCCCGGACCCCACCCGTTGAGCGGACGGGGCGCCGCCCCCTTATCGGGCGAAAAAAGGGGCCATCGCCGCTGTCCGGCCATGGCCCCAGTCTACTTCGAAGGGATGATCGAAGTGTCCGGTCGTGTCAGGCGTCAGTCCTCGGGGTCCGAGGTCAGCCGCTGATCCTCGCGCATCTCCAGCCACATCGCGTTGACGACGGCGAAAAGGGCGGCGAGGGGCAGGCCGAGAAGCCAGGCGAAATACCACATGGTGTTGTCTCCTTAATAGACGCTGTCGCTGTTGGCGGTCACATCGGCCTCGGTCACCTTGCCCCACAGCACCTTGTAGACCCATGCCGTGTACATCAGGATCAGGGGCATGAAGATCGCGGTGACGACCAGCATGATGAAGAGCGTCAGGTGCGAGCTGGAACTGTCCCAGACGGTGAGCGAGGAATTCGGATCGACCGTCGAGGGCAGGATGAAGGGGAACATGGTCAGACCCACGGTCGAGATCATCCCGAAGATGCCGAGCTTGGACCACAAGAGCGTGCCGACCTCGGACCCGTTGCGCAGGCCTCGCACCGCCATGGCCGTGCCGAGGAAGCCGAGCACCGGGGCGATCACGATCCACGGCCGCTCGCCATAGGCCGCAAGCCAGCTGCCCGTGCGCGCCACCTCGGATTGCAGCGGGTTCGAGGGGCCGTTGGCCACGACCTCGTTCACGAAGGCAAAGCCGTCGATCCCCACCGCCAGCCACAGGCCCGCCAGCGCGAAACCCGCCATGGTGATCAGCCCCGTGACCGTGCCGATCCGGCGCGCGCGCTCCACGATCACGCCCTCGGACTTGAGCCCCAGCCAGGCCGCGCCATGGGTCAGCAGCATCGCCAGCGACACCACGCCCACCAGCAGCGCGAACGGGTTCAGCAGGCCAAGGAACTTGGCGTGAAAGCTGCCGTCATACATCGGGTAAAGGTCCTGGGTCAGGTGAAAGGGCACGCCCTGAAGCACGTTGCCCACCGCCACGCCGAAGATCAGCGCAGGCACCGCGCCGCCCGCAAACAGCGCCCAGTCCCAGGTCGACCGCCACGCGGCGCTGTCGCGCTTGGAGCGATACTTGAACGCGACGGGCCGCACGATGAAGGCCGCCAGCACCACGAACATCGCGAGGTAGAAGCCCGAGAAGCTGACCGCGTAAAGCGGCGGCCATGCGGCGAAGATCGCGCCGCCGCCCAGGATGAACCACACCTGGTTGCCCTCCCACACCGGGCCCACGGTGTTGATCGCCATGCGCCGTTCGGTGTCGGTCTTGGCGACAAAGGGCAAAAGCGCGCCCACCCCCATGTCGAACCCGTCGGTCAGCGCGAAGCCGATCAGCAGCACGCCCAGAAGGCCCCACCAGATCACCCGCAGCACATCATAGGAAATCAGATCGTAAAGCGTCATGTCCGTCACTCCGCGGGGGTTGCGTTGGGCGCACCGGGCACATTGCCGTCATGGGTGCGCAGGCGGTGTTCGTGGCGGGCCGTCCAGGCGTCGGTCTCGGCGACGTCCATGAAGGGGCCCTTGCGGATGTATTTCACCATCAGTCCCACCTCGACGACGAAGAGGATCGAGTAGAACAGCATGAAACCCGCCAGCGTGATCAGCAGTTCCGTGGCGCTGAGGTGGCTGACCGACATCGCGGTCGGCAGAACCCCGTCCACCGTCCAGGGCTGGCGGCCGAACTCGGCCACGAACCAGCCCATCTCGGCCGCGATCCAGGGCGTGGGGATGACGAGGACCGCCCCCCAGAGCGCCCAGCGGGGAAACTCCATGTTCCGGAAGGATGCGCGGTAGAAGAAATAGGCCATCATCCCGATGAAGGCGAAGCCCAGGCCCACCATGATCCGGAAGGCCCAGAACAGCGGCCAGACGGTCGGGATCGTATCCTCGGCGGCCATGGTGATCTGTTCATCCGTCGCCTCGCGCGGATCGTCGAGATAGCGCATCAGCAGCAGCGCAAAGCCCAGGTCGGCGGAATGTTCCTCGAAAGTGGCCATCACGGCGGGGTCGGTCGCCTCGCGATCCACCCGGATCGTCTGCAGCGCGTCCCAGGCGATGATGCCCGAGCGGATACGCCCCTCGGCGCGTTGTTCCAGCTCGTTGATGCCGGGGATCTCGGTATCGAGCGAGCGGGTGCCGATCAGGCCCATGGCCCAGGGGATATGGACGGCGAAATGGGTCTCGCGCGCCTCCTGATCCGGAAAGCCGATCGCGGTGAAGGAGGCGGGGGCGGGTTCGGTCTCCCACATCCCCTCGATCGCGGCCAGTTTCATCTGCTGGCTGTGGGTGGCCGAGTAGCCGCTCTCGTCGCCCAGGATCACCACCGACAGCGCCGAGGCCAGCCCGAAGGAGGCCGCGACCGCGATGGACCGCCGGGCCAGTTCGATGTGCCGCCCCTTGAGCAGATACCAGGCCGAAACACCCATGACGAAGACAGCCGCCGTGACATAGCCCGCGCTGACCGTGTGGACGAATTTCGCCTGCGCCACCTCGTTGAAGAGCACGTCGAAGAAAGACGTCATCTCCATCCGCATGGTCATCGGGTTGAATTCCGCGCCCACCGGGTTCTGCATCCAGCCATTGGCGATCAGGATCCACAGCGCGGAAAAGTTCGAGCCGATGGCGACCAGCCAGGCCACCGTCAGGTGCGCCACCTTGCTCAGCTTGTCCCACCCGAAGAAGAACAGGCCGACAAAGGTCGCCTCGAGGAAAAAGGCCATCAAGCCTTCGATGGCGAGCGGCGCACCGAAGATGTCGCCGACGTAATGGCTGTAGTAGCTCCAGTTCATGCCGAACTGGAATTCCATCGTGATGCCGGTGGCCACGCCCAGCACGAAGTTGATGCCGAACAGCGTGCCCCAGAATTTCGTCATCTGCCGCCAGATCGGGCGGTTCGTCATCACATAGACCGTCTCCATGATCGCCACGATGATCGACAGACCCAGCGTGAGCGGCACGAAGAGGAAGTGGTACATCGCGGTCATCGCGAATTGCAGGCGTGAAAGCTCTACAACATCGAGTTCCATGGTTTCCGTCTCCTCGACTCGAAATGCGCGGACGGACGGCCGCGCCTGACCTTCCCTAGAGGCGATCGGACCGGGCCCACCTTGACCCAGATCAAAAACATATATTCAGGATATGATTTTCAAAGCCAAGCAGTCGTCGCAGGCCGCAAGGTCGCCCGCGCGATGCGTGGTCAGAAGGATCGCGGCCTCGGGCAGATGGCCGCGGATGGCCGCCAGCACGCTTGCGGCGGTGGCCGTATCCAGCCCCTCGGTCGGTTCGTCCAGCAGCAGGACGCGCGGGCGCCGCAACAGCACGCGCGCCAGCGCCACGCGCCGCGCCTCGCCCCCAGACAGGCCGCTGCCCCCCTCGCCCAGCATCAGGTCGAGCCCGCCGCGCGCCTCCAGCGCCGGGGCGAGGCCGAGGGCCGTCAGCAGCGCCCACATCTCCGCATCGCCCGCCTCCGGCGCGGCGAGGCGCAGGTTGTCGCGGATCGTCCCCGAGACGAGGCGGCTTTGCTGCGGCAAAAACCCCAGCACGGCGCGCAGCGCGGGTTCCGGCAACGCGCACAGATCGACGCCGCCGCTTGCGATCCGGCCCGACAACGGCGGGGCCAGTCCCGCGATGCTGGCCAGCAGCGTGGATTTGCCCCCGCCCGACCGCCCGGTCAGCGCGACCATGCGGCCCGGCGCGATGTCCAGATCGACCGGCGCCATCAGCGCGCGCGCCCCGCCCGGCGCGGCCACCGTCACCCCGCGCAGCGTCAGGCCAGCAAGCCGCGCCACCGGCCCGGCGCGGTCGGGCGGTGCCGTCCCGTCGCCCCCGATCACGGGCGCGATCCGCGCCGCCGCATCGCGCATCCGCCCGATCTCGGCCACCCCGCGGTGCAGCGGCGCCAGCACCTCGGCCATGGCCAGCGCCGCGAAGACGGCGATGGCCGCGGCCGCCGGGGCCAGCGCGCCTTGCAGCGCCATCACCCCGCCAAGGACCAGCGCAGCGCCCGCCGCCAGCAGCGCACTGCCCGACGCGACCGCCCCCGCGCGCCGGTCCAGCCGCGCCAACCTCCGTTCGGCCCCGCGCGCGGTGGCGTCATGGGCCAGCACCCCGGCACGTTTCGCGGCCAGCGCCCCGGCAAAGGCCAGCGCGGTGCGCGCGCGCAGGTGCTCGACGGCGGCGGTGCGCAGCGCCTGCCGCGCGGCCTCGGCCTCGGCGGCCGGCGCGATGGCGGCCCGGCCCGGACCCAGCACCGCCACGCCACCCCCAAGCAGCAACAGGCCCACGGTCCAGCCCGCCACCACGGGCGCGACCAGCCAGGCCAGCAACCCCGCTGCCAGCGCCAGCGTCAGCACCCCCGCCACCAGCGGAAACACCAGCCGGATCGCCACCCCGTCCAGCGCGTCGACATCCGCCGTCACCCGGTTCAGCAGCGCCGGGCTGCGCAGGCGGGCCAGCGCATCCGCGTCTTGCCGGGCAAGGCCCGACAACACCCGCACCCGCAGCCGCGCCAGCGCGCGCAGCGTCGCGTCATGGGTCAGGAGCCGCTCGCCATAGCGCGCCGCCGTCCGCCCCAGCGCCAGGAACCGCACGCCCGCCGAAGGCCGGAAGACGTCAAAGGCGATGCCCATGCCCGCCAGCCCCGCCGCCCCCGCCGCCGTGATGAACCAGCCCGACAGGCCCAGCAGCATCGCCCCCGCGGCCAGCACGGTGACCGACAGGATCAGCCCCCGCGACAGCGCCGCGCGTTCCTCGGCCCAGATCAGGCGGGCGATGCGGGCAGGCGGGCTCATGCCGCGCCCTCCATCGCGGCGTCGCCCAGCGCCACCTGCCGTTCCATAGCGCCCGACAGCGCCCCGTCATGCGTCGCCACGATCAGCGTCGCGCCCCGCGCCTTCAGCGACAACAGCGCCGCGATCACCTCGGCCGCGGTCTCGGGGTCGAGGTCGGCGGTCGGCTCATCGGCCAGCACCACCGCGCGGCCCGACAGCGCCGCGCGCGCCAGCATCAGCCGCCGCGCCTCGCCGCCCGAGACGCCGCCACCCGTCTCGCCCAGCACGGTATCGAGGCCCTGCGGCAGGCGCGCGACCACCCCGGTCGCGGCGGCAAGCGCCAGCGCGGCCGCGATATCCGCCTCCGTCGGCCTGCCCCGCGCGCCCAGCAAAAGCCCGTCGCGCAGCGGCCCGTCGAGGAACTGCGCCGCCTGCGGCACCCAGGCGACCTGTGCGCGCCAGCCGTCCGCAGTGTCGGCCCCAAGCGGCACCCCGTCGAGGTGGATCGCCCCGCCATCGGGCCGCTCCAGCCCGCCGATGAGCGCGATCAGCGTCGATTTCCCGCTGCCGGAGGGGCCGGTCAGCGCAACCGCCTCGCCCGGCGCGATGCTCAGGTCGGGGAACCGCAAGGCACCCTTGCGCAGACCCGCAAGGCGGATCACGGGCGCGGCGGACAGGGCCACGCCCGGCCCGCCCGTGCCCAGCATCTCCGGCTCGTCCGCCGTTTCGAACGCCACCAGGTCGCGCGCGACGGCCAGCGCCGCGGCCTTGTCGTGCCAGGCGGCGGCCAGATCGCGCAGCGGCTGGAAGAACTCGGGCGCCAGCATCAGCAGAAACACCCCCTCGGCCAGGGTCAGGGGCGTGGCCCAGGCGCCGAAGCCCAATTCGCCCAGCAGCGCAAAGCCGACATAGACCGCCACCATCGCCACACCGAGCGCCGAGAACAGCTCCAGCACCGTCGAGGACAGGAAGGCCACCCGCAGCACCGCCATGGTGCGCGCGCGCAACCCCTCGGCCCGGTCGGCGAAATCGCCCTCCATCCGCCCGCGCGCGTCGAGCAGGCGAATGTCGGTCAGCGCCGCAAGACGCTCGCCCAGCAGGCCCGAGAGTGATCCGATCTCGTCCATCTGACGTTCGCTCGCCTGCCGCGCCGCGAGGCCCACCAGCGCCATGAACACCGGGATCAGCGGCCCCGCCACGGCAAGGATCAACGCAACGGCCCAGGAAAACAGCGCCGCCGTGCCAAGAAAGACCAGCGGCACCACCGCCGCGCGCAGCGAGGCCGGGCGATGCCGCAACACGTAGGGTCCAAGCAGGGGCAGCTTGTCGGTCAGCATGGCGGCGACACTGGCCGAGGCGCTGCGCGCGGCCCGCGGCGACAGCCGATCCTGCCCGGCCAGAAGCGCCGCACGCTCCCGCGCAAGGATCCGGTCCGAGGCGCCATCGAGGATCGCCGCGGCCCGCAGGCCAAGCCCGATCCGCATTGCCCCCGCGGCCATCAACAGCGCGGCCATGCCCCAGATCAGCGGCGGCCCCGCCGTGCCCGCGACCAGCCGCCCGAAGACCGTGGCCACGGCCGCCGCCATGACCATCCACAACAGGCCCCCGGCCACGCTCATCCAGCCCGCCCGCGCGATCCTGCGCGCCTCGGGGGCGAGGGCCTCGGCCAGCCGCTGCTCGGCGGCATCCTTCGGTTTCTTGCTCAAACGGCGCATTTCGGATATATGTTTAGAACAGGCACAGGCGCCGCGACCTGATCTGGATCAAGGCTCCGCGCGCCGCGCGGGTCGATACCGGACCGGGGCGACCGGGGGGTGAACGATGCGACTGACGACGAAAACCAATCTCGCGATGCGGGTGCTTATGGCCTGCGCGGTGAACCGCGGACAGGTTCTGCGCAAGCACGAGCTTGCCGTCGCGATCAACGCCTCCGAGGCGCATCTGGCCGTCATCATCAACCAGTTGTCGCGGCTGGGCTTCATCACCACGCTCCGCGGACGCAACGGGGGTCTGTCCTTGCGCCTCGCGCCCGAGGATATCTCGGTCGGCAAGGTCTTTCGCCTGTTCGAAGGGGGCTTGCCGCTGGCCGAATGTTTCGACCGGCAGTCCAACACCTGCCCGCTGTCGTCCTGCTGCCGGCTCAACACCTCCATCGCCCGCGCGCTCGAGGCCTTCTTCCGCGAGCTTGACGGCGTGACCCTCGCCGACCTCGTGACCGAGAACGCGGGCCTCGCGCAGCTTTTGCTGATCGACGGACCGGACGCGGCCTGAGAGGGGCGCGCAGAACCGACGGACGCGGCCCCGCGGACCGGGCGTGCCCCACCCGCAGGCGCCGGGGCGCCCCGCCCGCCCCTTTCACCTTTCCTTAACCGATCTGCCCTATACCCTTTGCCCGTGGCCACATCCCGAGGACGGTTCGCGCAAGGCGTGATGCGGCAAGGCCCCCGACGGGGCCGTCCCCGACAGCGCCCTGCACCAGACCGCCGGCAAACCCGGGCTGGCACCCCGGGCCGACAGAACCGCTCCGCCCGACCCGAGGCGGCGCCGTCTCATCCTCCGACCGATGCGACGACCATCCCAGACCGAGACCGCGCACCACCGCCGGCAAGGCCCAAGCCCCGCGCGGGCCGCCCGCCCGTGCCCGCCGCCTTCAGAACACCAGTCGCGCCACCGCCAGCGCGCCGCGTTTCCACGGCACCCGGTGCGTCACGCCGGGCGCCGCCGCGATCCGGTCCCGGTTCTCGAGGAACCAGTCGAAATTGCGGATCAGCGCCTCCTCGTTGGAAAAGCGCGGCGCATAGCCCAGCACTGACTTCGCCCGGTCGATGCTGACGAAGCTCTCCTTGCCCGCGGTCTCGTAGATCCACTTGTAAAGCGGCGACAGATGCAGCGCTTCCAGCCCCCTCAGCGTCCAGATCGCCGGCGCCTCGGGCAGGCCGATCACCCGTTTGCCATGCCCCGCCCGGTCCAGCACCGCCTGGAAACTCTGCCTGAGCGATCCGAACCGCTCCGCCCCGATGTTGAACGTCGCGTTCACCGCCGCCGCATCGCCGGTCGCACAGAGCATCACCGCGGCGCACAGATCCTCGACGTCGAGCAATTGATACAGGTTGTTGCCCGCCCCCAGCACCGGGGAATTATGCCCCGTCGCGGCGAAATCGTAGAGCAGTTCGAACGCCCCCAGCCGCTCGGGGCCGACGAAGCTCTTGGGCCGCAGGACCGGCAGGACCATCCCCGCCGCGCGGAAGGGCGCGCACACCTCCTCGGCCGCCACCTTCGAGGCGCCATAGGGGCCCACCCCCACCATCGGGTCGCTCTCGACCAGCGGGTGATGGTCGGGAATGCCGTAGACGGCCGTCGAGGAGATGTGGACGAACCGCCCCGTCCCCACGCGCGCCGCCGTCTCCAGCAGCATCCGGGTGCCCTCCACATTGGTGGAGCGGATCTCGGCAGGGGCGGCCAGCGGCAGGGCGGCGGCGCAATGGACCACCACGTCGATCCCCTCGAAGGCGGGCTCATGCAGCCCGCGGTCGCGGATATCGCCCTGCAGCACGTCGATGCGGTCGGCCTCGGGGTAGTCGAAGGGCGCGATATCCCACGAACGCACCCGCGCGCCCCGCGCCAGCAGGTGACGGATCAGGTTGATCCCCATGAACCCGGCGCCGCCAGTGACAAGAACCCTCGGCCCCGACTGCGAAACCGACACGCGCGCACCCCCGTCGTGACAATTGACACGGCCTAGCATATTGCGATCCGCGCCGTCCAGCGACCCCGCCGCCGCGCCCGCACGGCCTTGCACGGCCTTGCACGGCCTTGCACGCCCTTGCATCCGCGCGCGGGTCGCGTCATCCAGCCCCATGCCCGATGAAACACCGCAAGCCGCCTTCTGGAACCGGGTCGCCCGGCGCTACGCCGCGATGCCCATGCGCAACCCCGACGCATGGGAAGAGACGCTGGCCCGCGTCACCGCCCGGCTCTCGCCCACCGACCGCGTGCTCGAACTGGGCTGCGGCACCGGCTCCACCGCGCTGCGCCTCGCCCCCCTCGTGGCCGCCTACACCGCCAGTGACGACGCCGCCGAAATGGTCGCCCTGACGGCAGAGCGGGGCACGGGCATCCCCACGCTCCAGCCCCTTCAGGCGCGCCCGGGCGACGGCTCGCTGCCGACTGGGCCTTTCGACGCGATCCTCGCCTTCAACCTGCTGCACCTTCTGGCCGACCTGCCAACAGCCCTCGCCGAGGCGCACACGCGCCTCAAGCCCGGCGGGCTTCTCATCACGAAAACCCCCTGTCTCGGCGGCCGATACCTTGTCCTCTGGCCCGTGGTCCGCGCGCTTCGCGCCATGGGCAAGGCCCCGCCGCTCCGCTTCCTCGCGCCGCCAGCCCTCGAACGCGCGATCACCGGTGCGGGCTTCACGATCGAGGCGCGCGACGACCTGCCCCGCAAACCTCCCTCCCGCTTCCTCGTCGCCCGCAAGACCTGAGCCGCCTTCATCCTGGCCGATGCAACTCCGGGGGGGGTCCGGAACGGTCGCCATGGTCGCGCCATTGGTCCGAGCGCCAATGGCGACGGGCCAAGCCCCGCCCCGAATTTTCGTACGAAAATTCGCACCCGCGGCCCGCGCCAGCGGACGACCCACGCCGGCCCCACCTTGCGCCCCCCGCCAAAGAGCCTACCCTGCCCCCCATGGTCCTCGAGTTCCGAGACGCCGGCATCTACTGCCCCGCGGCGGATGCCTATATCGACCCCTGGCGCCCGGTCGACCGCGCGCTGATCACCCATGGCCATGCCGATCACGCCCGCCCCGGCCACCGCCGCTACCTCGCGACCGAGGCCGCGGCGCCGGTGATGCGCCACCGCCTGGGCCGCATCACGCTCCAGACCACCCGCTACGGCGAAATCCACCGCATCGGCGCGGCGACCATCAGCTTTCACCCCGCAGGCCACGTGCCGGGCTCGGCCCAGATCCGGGTCGAGGTGGCGGGCGAGGTCTGGGTCGTCTCGGGCGATTACAAGACCACCCCCGACGGCCTGTCGGAACCCTTCGAGCCGGTCCGCTGCCACGCCTTCATCACCGAATCGACCTTCGGCCTGCCGATCTACACATGGCCCGACGAGGCCACCCTCGCAGCCCAGATCAACGGCTGGTGGGCCGAGACGCGCGACAAGGGCCAGACCCCGATCCTCGGCGTCGACGCGCTCGGCAAGGCACAGCGCGTGTTGCGCCTGCTCGATCCCTCCATCGGACCGATCCTGACCCATGGCGCGGTCGAGGCCACGAACGCCGTCCTGCGCGCGCAGGGCCTGACACTCCCCGCGACCACGCAGGTCACCCCCGATCTCGACCTGAAACCCTTGCGCGGCGCGATGGTGCTGGCGCCCCCCTCCGCCCTCGGCTCGGCCTGGGCGCGGCGCTTCGGGCCGGTCTCCACCGGCTTCGCCTCGGGCTGGATGCGGCTCAGGGGCGTGCGCCGCAGGCGGGCCGCCGACCGCGGCTTCACCGTCTCCGACCATGCCGACTGGGACGGGCTCAACAGTGCCATCGCCGCCACCGGCGCCACCCGCGTCTTCGTCACCCATGGCTACACCACGCAATTCTCGCGCTGGCTCGCCGAACAGGGCTACGAGGCGGGGATCGTGGAAACCGAGTTCGGCGGCGAAACCCTCGATGACCCCACCCCCGAGGAGGCCCGGCCATGACCGAGCTGACCCGCACCGACCGGTTCTGGATCGCCATGGCCCGCCATGTCGATCGCACCGCGCTGAAACTCGTGGCGCCCCAGCCCGTCCTTCGCAGGCTCTTCGAGATCTCCGCGCGGCTCGGCTCGGCCCTGCCCCCCGATGTCACGCCGATCCGCGACGCGCAGGATGCGCTGTGGCTGCGCCCCGCCGCCGTGCCGCGCGATGCGCCGGTCCTGCTCTATCTGCACGGCGGCGGCTTCACCATCGGCAGCCCGCGCACCCATGCCGCCCTCGCCGGGCACATGGCCAGGGCCGCGGGCCTGCGCGCCGTCCTGCCGCGCTACCGCCTCGCCCCCGCCCATCCCTTTCCCGCCGCGAAAGAGGATGCCATCGCGGCCTACACCCGCCTTGTCGAGGCCGGCACGGCGCCGGTGGCCATCGCCGGCGACAGCGCGGGGGGATGCCTCGCCCTGCAGGTGCTGCAACACGCCCGCGACACCGGCCTGCCCCTGCCGCGCGCCATGGTGCTGATCGGCCCCATCGGCGACCTCTCGGGCGATGTCGCAAGCCGCTTCGAGGCGGCGGGCGACGAGATCCTGATCCCGCCCGAATGGCCCGAACGCATCCTGCGCGTCTACCTGCCCGGCGTGGACCGGACCGACCCCGCCGTCTCGCCGCTCGCGGGCGACCTCACGGGCCTGCCGCCCACCCTGATCCAGGCCGGAGCGGGCGAGGCGCTGGCGGGCGACGCGCGGCGCATCGCGGACGCGCTCGACGAGGCCACGCTCGAGCTGTGGGAGGGGCTGCCGCATGTCTGGCATCTTCACGCCGGCCGCATGCCCGCCGCCGACCGCGCCGTGGCCCGGATCGGGACGTTCCTGAAGGACAGGCTCGCCCCAAAGGGGAGCGCCACGGACACCGGCGGATCACCGCCCTGACCAAACGTCACCGAGGGGTAACCAGCCGCGGGACAGCCGTATTTGAAGGAAGATGAAGCGGCATTTCAGTCAAATTGTCCGCGCCCCTTCATCTTCCCGGAAATACGGCCGCCGGAGGCATTGAAGTCCCGGGCGCACCCTCTTGACCGCGCGCACGGCTCCGGGCGGCGCATTTCCCGGTCGCGCTTGCCCGAAAACGCCTTACCTTTCGCGGCATGGATGACTTCGCCGCCCTCTTCACCACGCTGGACCAGACCACCAGGACCAGCGTCAAGACCGCAGCACTGGCCGACTATTTCCGCGCGGCCTCCGACGACGACAAGCTCTGGTGCGTCGCGCTGCTCTCGGGCCGCCGCCCGCGGCGGGCGATCACCACGACCAAGCTGCGCGACTGGGCGGCCGAGCGCGCGGGCATCCCCCTATGGCTCTTCGAGGCCTGTTACCCGGTCGTGGGCGACCTTTCCGAGACCATCGCCCTCGTCCTGCCCGAACCCGATCCCGGTGGCTACATCGACAAACCGCTCGGCCAGTGGATCGCCGAGTTGCGCGCCCTCGACCGGGCCGATGACGCGGCGCGCAAAGCCTTCGTCCTCGCCGCCTGGGACGGTCTGCCGCCCACCGAACGCTTCGTCTTCAACAAGCTTCTCACCGGCGGCTGGCGCATGGGGGTCAGCCAGAAACTGATGACCCGCGCGCTGGCGCAGGCCACCGGCATCGACGAGGCCGAACTGACCCATCGCCTGATGGGCGACTGGACGCCCGACACCACCAGCTGGCAATCGCTGATCGAGGCCCCCGACCCCGGTGCAGACCTGTCGCGCCCCTACCCGTTCCAGCTGGCCCACCCGCTCGACCAGCCGCCCGAGGCGCTCGGCCCCGTCACCGAGTGGCTTGCCGAACGCAAATGGGACGGCATCCGCGGCCAGCTGATCCTGCGCGGCGGCGCGCATTACCTGTGGTCCCGCGGCGAAGAGCTGATGACCGACCGCTTCCCCGAACTTGCGCAGCTGACCGATTTCCTGCCCGAGGGCACGGTGATCGACGCCGAGGTGCTGGCCTGGGACCATGCCGCCGAGACGCCGCTGGGGTTCTCGAAACTGCAACCGCGGATCGGGCGCAAGACCGTGCCGAGGAAACTCCTCGCCGAAGCGCCGGTGATCGTCATGGTCTATGACCTGCTGGAGGACACGGGCCGCGACATCCGCGCCCTGCCGCTGACCGAGCGTCGCGCGCGGCTTGCGGCCCGTCTTGCCCCGATACCCGCCACCTTGCCGATCCGCCTGTCTGCGCCGGTCGCCGCGGCCGACTGGACCGCCATGGCCGAGGCCCGCGCCATCAGCCGCGATCTCGGCGCCGAGGGGCTGATGCTCAAACGCCTCGACGCGCCCTATCTCGCCGGGCGGAAAAAGGGCGGCTGGTGGAAATGGAAGCTCGACCCGCTGACCATCGACGCGGTGATGATCTACGCGCAGGCGGGCTCGGGCAGGCGCGCGACGCTCTACACCGATTTCACCTTCGCCGTGCGCGACGGGGATGCGCTGGTGCCCTTCACCAAGGCCTACTCCGGCCTGACCGACGCCGAATTCCGCGAGATCACGGCCTGGGTCCGCAAGAACACCACCGACCGTTTCGGCCCGGTGCGCGCGGTCAAACCGCAGCACGTCTTCGAGATCGCCTTCGAGGGCATCCAGGCCAGCCCGCGCCACAAGTCGGGCGTGGCCTTGCGCTTTCCCCGCATGGCCCGCTGGCGCCGCGACAAGCCCGTGTCCGAGGCCAACACGCTCGACGATCTCAAGGCGATGCTCGCGCAATACGGCTGAGGCGCGCGCGGCCATATCATGGCCCGAAACCGTCCTGAAATCGGTCACGAATGCAGGGCATGACCACTGCTGCATAACCAGTATGTGGAGTCCATGTCATGGGCCTGTCCCTCATCGCCAGCCTTCTGGGCGCCCTTGGCGGCGCCGTCCTCATCGGGGGGGTGATCCTCCTTGTCTTCCGCCTGACGGGCATGGAGGTGCCCCGCTTCGCCGTGTTGTGGAAGGCCGCCTTCTTCGCGCAGGCCGCCGTGATCGTGGCCGATACCTTCGGCGCCCCCCTGATGCCCGGCGCGGCTGGCACGCTGGTCGTGCTGATGGTGGGCCTCATCGGCGCCTTCATCGCCTATGACCGCATCCTCGAAACCCCCGAAGGCCGCCCCATGGGCCGCAAGGCCGCGGCGCTGGCACTGGGAGCCCATTCGGTCTTTTCGATCCTGTCCTTCCTGCTGCTCGTTCCCCCTCTGCTGCGGGCTTTCGGCATCCCGGCCTGAGCCTGTGCCGCGGGTGGGACGCGAATCCCCGCGCGATGTGCTATGCTGACCGCCCGGCGCCCATCGGCGGGCCTGCCCTGCCCGGCGCATCCCGAACCCGGAGGAGACAGCCATGCATCACGCCGATCTCGTGCAATACGCCCGCAGCCTCTATGACGCCCATGGCGACAAGGCCGAGGCCGAGGCCGCGCAAAAGGCCGCCGCGGCGCGCAGCGATGGCAAGACCGAGGACGCCGAGAAATGGGACAAGATCCGCAGCCACATCAAGGAATTGCGCGGCGCGACCCAGCGTTGACCGCCCGAGACCGGCACAGGTACGGCACCCCGCGGCAAGCCACCGCGCCCGGACCCGCTGGACCGGGGCCGCCGGGCGGCTAGATCGCCGCTCATGAGCCTGATCGCCCTTCTCGCCACCGCCACGCTTTTCGGCGGAATGGTCTTCTTCAGCTTCGGCTTCGCGCCGGTGCTGTTCGCGCAGTTGCCGATGGACAGGGTCCGTCCCCTGCTGCGCGGCACCTTTCCCCATTACTACCTCGCGGTGATCGCCCTCTCCGGTCTCGCGGCGCTCGTGGCGATCCCGGTCTCGGGCATGGCCGCGGCGCTGCTCGGCGCGATCTTCCTGACGACGGTCTACGCGCGACAGGACCTGATGGGCCGGATCAACGCGGCCACCGACCGCGGAGACAGCCGGGCCTTCGGGCGGCTCCACGGGCTGTCGGTCGTGATCCAGCTGGTGCAGATCGGGCTTGCGGGCTGGGCCGTGGCGCTGCTGGCCTGACGCGCTTCAGGCCACGGCGGCCACCGGCACCGGTCGCCCGCTCTCGGCCCAGGCAAGCGCGGCGGCCCCGAAGGCCTCGAAAAGGGGCCGCGACACCGGGTCCTGCGCCGCGCGATACTCCGGGTGCCACTGCACCGACAGGGTGAAGCCCGGGGCCCCCGCGACATAGATCGCCTCGGGCGTGCCATCGGGCGCGTGCCCGTCGATCACCACGCGCGCGCCCGGCGTCTTGATCCCCTGCCCGTGCAGCGTGTTGGTCATCACCTCGGTCGCGCCGAAGACGCGGTGAAACGGCCCGCCCTCGGTCAGCGTCACGGCGTGGCGCAGGGCGAATTTCTCCTCGATCGTGCCATCGGGCGGCATCCGGTGATTCATCCGCCCCGGCAGGTCGCGGATCTCGGGGTAGAGCGTGCCGCCCATGGCGACATTCACCTCCTGAAAGCCCCGGCAGACGCCCAGGAACGGCTGCCCCCGCTCCACGCAGGCCCGGATCAGCGGCAGCGCCACCGCGTCGCGCGCCCGGTCAAAGGCGCCATGCGCCTCGGTCGCGGCCTCGCCGTATTCCTCGGGGTGGACGTTGGGCCGCCCCCCTGTGAAGAGGAACCCGTCGCAGACCTCCATCAACTCGGCCACGCTCACGAAACGCGGATCGGCCGGGATCACCAGCGGCAGACCGCCCGCCACCTCGGCCACGGCCTCGGAGTTCATCGTCCCGCCCGCATGGGTCGAATACTGATCATTGATCAGGTGATGATTGCCGATGATGCCGATCACGGGCCGGGTCATGCGCGCTCCTCTCCGGTTCGCACCAGATGTAGCGCCGATCCTTGCAAACGGAAAGGCCGAGGGCGCGCAGGCCCGCCCTGCAGACATGCAGATGCCCAGGAAAGAGGCATCCCTTCAGCCCGCCCGCGCAGCCCGCACCATGATCTCGACCCGCCAGTCGGGATGCGCCAGCCCCGCCACCATGAGCGTCGCCGCCGCCCTGTGATCGCCGAGGGCCCGCTCGCGTTCCTCCCGGAAGAGCGGCACGCCCTCCGGCCCGGTCACGATCCCCACGATCTCGGTGATGTCCGACAGGGTCATGCCGCCCGCCTCCAGCACGGCGGCCACATTGGCCCAGGCCTGCCGGTGCTGCGCCCGCGCATCGCCCGCCAGCACGCCCTCGGGCGTCACACCCACCTGCCCCGCGACGGTGATCTGCCGCGCGCCGCCCTCGATCTCCACGCCTTGCGCATAGGCGGAAAACGGCGGCGGCGCCTTGTCGGTCGCAATCTCCCTGGGCATCCTCACCCCCCTTGCGGCAATCGCGCCGTCACCTCGATCTCGATCTTCATCCTCGGGTCCTGCAACCCCGCCACGATCATCGTCGCCGCAGGCCGCACTTCGCCCAGCCATTTCCGCGTCACCGGCCAGCAGGCCTCCCACAACCCTGCGTCGGGCAGGATGTAGCGCACCCGCACCACGTCGGCCATCGTGGCCCCCGCCTGCCGCAAGGCCGCGTCGATGTTGCGAAAGGTCTGCTCGGCCTGCGCCGCCACATCCGGCGAGATCTCCATCGTCGCGTAATCGAACCCCGTGGTGCCCGCGACGAAGACCCAGCCATCGGCGACCACCGCGCGCGAATAGCCGATCTCCGCCTCGAAGGACGAGCCGGACGAGATCAGCCGCCGGCTCACGCCTGCGCCTCGAACCCCGCGGCCTCGATCCCGGCCACGGCCGCCGCCGCGTCATTGTCCGAGGTGTCGCCGGTCACGCCCACGGCCCCCACCACGGCGCCGTCCCTGACCACCAGCACACCGCCCGGCACCGGCACCAGCTTGCCGCCGAAAGCGCCGTTCACGGCCGCCATGAAATAGCCCTGCCCCTCGGCCCGCGCCATCTGAACCGAGCCGGGCATCCCCAGCATCACCGCGCCATAGGCCTTGCCGCGGGCGATCTCGAACCGCCCCGGGCTCGCGCCATCCTCCCGCTCGAAGGCCAAAAGGTGCCCGCCCGCGTCCAGCACGGCCACCGACAGGGGCTTCAGCCCCATCTCGCGGCCCTTTTCGCGCGCCACGGCCACCATGGCCCGCGCCTGATCCAGTGAAATCATCTCAACCCTCCATTAAGGTTAACGCGCGCGCCCCCCACCGGGGCCCTTGCTTCATCTTGGCAAATACAACTCCGGGGGGGACGCGCGCAGCGCGACGGGGGCAGAGCCCCCAAAAACCCTCACGCCGCCTTCAGTTCCAGCCGCCGGGCATGCAGCACCGGCTCGGTATACCCGCTCGGCTGCTCCCGCCCCTTGAACACCAGGTCGCAGGCCGCGGCAAAGGCGATCCCGTTGAACCCCGGCGCCATCGGCACATAGGCCGGATCGCCCGCGTTCTGGCGGTCCACCACGGCCGCCATGCGGCGCATGATCTCCATGACCTGCGTCTCGGACACCACGCCGTGATGCAGCCAGTTTGCGATATGCTGCGCCGAGATGCGGCAGGTCGCCCGATCCTCCATCAGCGCGACATCGTTGATGTCGGGCACCTTGGAACAGCCCACGCCGGCGTCGATCCAGCGCACGACATACCCAAGGATGCCCTGCGCGTTGTTCTCGACCTCGCGCGTGATCTGCGCCTCGCTCCAGCGCCGGTAGGCCGCCAGCGGAATGTCCAGAAGCGCGGTGACATAGGCGCGCCTGCCGCCCGCCTCGAGCTTTTCCTGCACCGCCGCCACGTTCACCTGGTGGTAATGCAAGCTGTGCAGCGTCGCCGCCGTGGGCGAGGGCACCCAGGCGCAATTGGCGCCCGCGCGCGGATGCTCGATCTTGGCCTCGAGCATCGCGGCCATCGCGTCGGGCGCGGCCCACATGCCCTTGCCGATCTGCGCCCGCCCGCGCAGCCCGCATTCCAGCCCGATATCCACGTTCTGATTCTCGTAGGCCGTGATCCAGGACTTCCGCTTGATGAAATCCTTGCGCGAGAAGGGCCCCGCCTCCATCGAGGTGTGGATCTCGTCGCCCGTCCGGTCGAGAAAGCCGGTGTTGATGAAGGCCACCCGGTGCTTCGCCGCCCGGATGCACTCCTTGAGGTTCACGCTCGTGCGCCGCTCCTCGTCCATGATCCCGAGCTTGACCGTATACCGCTCCAGCCCCAACAGCGCCTCGACCATGGTGAAGGTCTCGTCGGCGAAAGCCACCTCTTCCGGCCCATGCATCTTGGGCTTCACCACATAGACCGAGCCCGCGACCGAGTTCCGCGCGCCCGTCTCCTTCTTCAGGTCATGCAGCGCGATCAGCGTGGTGATGACCGCGTCCATCAGCCCCTCGTAAGCCTCCGAGCCATCCTCGAGCAGGATCGCGGGGTTCGTCATCAGGTGGCCCACGTTGCGCACCAGCATCAGCGCGCGGCCCTTCACCGTCATGGGCGCGCCATCGGGCGCCACGTAGTCGAGGTCGGGCGACAGCGCGCGGGTCATCTCTGCCCCGCCCTTCTCGAAGGTTTCGGTCAGGTCGCCCCGCATCAGCCCCAGCCAGTTGCCATAGGCCAGCACCTTGTCCTCGGCATCGACGCAGGCGACGCTGTCCTCGCAATCCATGATCGCGGAAACAGCGGCTTCCATCCGCACATCGGCCAGCCCCGCCTGGTCGCGCGAGCCGATCGGGTGCGTCCGGTCGAAGACCAGCTCCACATGCAGCCCGTTGTTGACCAGCAGCACCCGCTCGGGCGCCTTGGGATGCCCACGGTAGCCCGCGAATTTCGCAGGCGTTTCCAGCGGCTTGTCGTCGATCAGCAGCTGGCCGCGGTCGACATGGTAACGGTGCGCGTCGGCGTGGGAATGCCCCTCGATCGGAAAGGCGCTGTCGAGAAAGACGCGCGCCCGCGCCACCACCCGCGCGCCGCGCCCGCGGTCATAGCCGCCGCCCTTCGGCAGGTTGCCCATCGCGTCCGTGCCGTAGAACGCGTCGTAAAGACTGCCCCAGCGCGCATTGGCCGCGTTCAGCGCGAAACGCGCATTGGTGATCGGCACCACCAGCTGCGGGCCCGCGACGGTCGCGATCTCGGGGTCGATCTTCGTGGTGTCGATGGAAAACGCATCCCCCTCGGGCTCGAGATAGCCGATCTCGCGCAGGAACGCCTCGTAGGCGTCGCCGTCGAAGGGCTGGCCGCGCCGCGCGATGTGCCACTGGTCGATCTTTTCCTGAAGCGCCTGCCGCTTGTCCAGAAGCGCCCGGTTCTTCGGGGCCAGCCCGTGCAGCAGGTCCGAGACCCCCGCCCAGAACGCCGCCGCCTCGATCCCGGTGCCCGGCAGGGCGCGCTCCTCGATGAAGGACGCCAGCACCCCGGACACATCCAGAGACGCACGTTTCACATAGCCTGACATGAGCTTTCCCTCGCTTGACGCTGATCGACGTATGCCGCCGCATACCACCCGCTGCGCCGATTACGAAAAAAGTTTCCGATAGGCAACAAGGGGCGAGGCCCGCGCTTCAGCCGATCCAGCGCTGCGCCGCCTCTTCGGAGAGCCGCGGCAACACCGCGTCGCCCTCGGGCGTGACATGCGCGGGCCAGCCCTCGGGCGCCTCCCCGCCCAGCCGGTCGCGGGCAAGCACGCTCGCCACGGCAAGGCCCGCGGCATGGATCAGCGCATGATCGGGCAGCAGCAGCTGGTGCAGGACGACGTCCGTGCCGAACTCGCGCTGCGCGCGCCCCGCCCGCTCGAAGGCCGCGGCCGGCACCAGCGCCGCGCCGCTGTCGGTCTCCAGCCGGATCAGCTGCGCCCCCGCGACCAGCAGGTCCTCGGTCAGCCCCAGCAGCCCGCGCGGCAACCGCAGGGGTGCGGCCAGCCCGCGGGCGGGCAGCTTCAGCACCCCGTGCCACAGCACCGGCTGAAAGCCGCCGGTTTCCGTCCAGACCGGATCGCCGACCGCGACATCCTCGACCGGGCGCTTGCCCGCTTGCGTCAGGATGCGCGTGCCGCGCACCACCCCCCCGGCCCGCAACGCGCCCACAGCCCCCTGCGGCAGCGCCATCGACAGGTCGTAGCGCTGACCCGGCTTCAGCGGCAAACCCGCCGTGATCACCCTGAGCGTCGCGCCCTCCGGCCCCTCGGCGCGCAACAGAAGCGCGCTCAGCCGGGTGCCCTTGCCCTCGTCCACGAGGCTCCATTCCGGCCGGGCCTCGTCGCCCGCCTCGAAACGGTGCCCGCCGATCTCGACCGCCCGCGCCAGGACGGCCCCCTCCAGCACCAGCGCGACCGCCTCGGCATGGCGCGACAGGGTCACGGGAATGCTGGCCGCCGTCTGCGCCGCGACCATCGGGTCGGCAGGCAGGCCCGGCCCGAACAGCGCGGGCAGATAGGCATATCGTGTTTCATGCGCCACGGGCCGTGACATGCTCCCCCCGGTGCGTCGCCCGCCTCAGCCGCCGCGCGGGCCCGTCTCCGCCTGGGCGGAGCGGGCGCCACGACACCGGCGCGAGCAATATCGCACCTCCTCCCAGACCTTTTCCCACTTCTTGCGCCACGTAAAGGGGCGCCCGCAGGTCAGGCAGGTCTTCTGCGGCAACTCGGTTTTCTTGCGCATCCTCGCCATGGGCGCGCATCTAGCACAGGCGACCCGCCCGGCCAGAGGTCGCCCGCGGTCACGCCCCGCGGATGCGGTCCACCATCTCGGCCAGGTCGCGGCTCAGCCCCTCGGCCCGCGCGATCCGCTCCAGCTCGGCGGTGATCATCTGCTGGCGATCGGCATCGTAGCGCCGCCATGTCTCGTAGGCCGTCGACATCCGGGCCGCGGTCTGCGGGTTCCGCGCATCCACCCGCAGCAGCCAGTCGGCAAGAAACCGGTAGCCCGCGCCCGAGGGATCGTGGAACCCCGCCGGGTTGCCCGCCGTCAATCCGCCGATGACCGAGCGGAAGCGGTTGGGGTTGGTCCAGTCGAACAGCGCATGCCCGGTCAGCCGCTCGGCGGTGGCGACCGCCTGCGCAGGCTCGGCATGGGCGACCTGCACCATGAACCATTTGTCCATGACAAGCCGGTCCTGCTTCCAGCGCGCAAGGAAGCGCTCGGCGATCTCCCCGTCGCCCGCCTCCAGCAGCGCGGCAAAGGCCGCCATCTCGTCGGTCATGTTGGTCGCCGCCGCGTAACGCGCCTGCGCCCGCTCCGGCCCCTCGACGCGGGTCAGCAGCATCAGGGCCGCGTTGCGCAGGCTGCGCCGCGCCGCCTGTCCGGCGTCGGGGCTGTACTCCGGGCCGGGGTCCATCGCGTCATGGAGCGCCGCCAGCCGCGGGCGCAGCGCCTCGGCCATCGCCGTCTGCAATGCCCGTCGCTGGCCATGGATCGCCGTGGGGTCGGGCACGACGCCCGCGTCATGGGCGGCCTGCGCGATGTCATCCTCCGAGGGCAAGGCCAGCGCCAGCGCGCGAAAGGCCGGGTCGACCGTCTCGTCCTCCAGCACCCGGCCCAGCGCGTCGAACAGCGCCGGGTCCGGCGCCGCGCCCTCGGTCAGCATCGCAAGCAGCGTCTCGCGCATCAGGCTGCGCCCGGCCTCCCAGCGGTTGAACGGGTCGGCGTCATGGGCCAGCAGCACCAGCCGATCCGCGCGCGACAGCGGCGCATCGAGGATCACCGGCGCCGAAAACCCCCGCAAAAGCGAGGGGATCACCCGATCCGGCACCGCCACGCCCGCCTGCGCGGCCAGCCCCGCGATGTCGAACGCCATCTCGGCCTCGCGCCCGTCCAGCACCGCCAGCGTCTCGGGCAACAGCTCGGTCCCGTCGGGCGCCAGCAGGCCCAGCGCCACGGGGATCACCGCGGGTTCCTTCAGCGGCTGGCCGGGGGTCTCGGGCACCTCCTGGGCCAGCGTCAGCGTCAGCCTGTCGCCCTCCATCACCCAACGCGCGCTGACGCGCGGCGTGCCCGCCTGCGTATACCAGCGCTTGAACTGCGACAGGTCGCGGCCCGTCACATCCTCGAACACCGCCAGCCAATCCTCGATCGTGCAGGCCTGCCCGTCATGGCGGCGGAAATACTCGTCGAGCGCGGCCCGGTAGCCATCCGCCCCGACCAGCCGATGCAGCATCCCGATCACCTCGGCGCCCTTTTCGTAGACGGTCGCGGTGTAGAAATTGTTGATCTCGACGTAGCTGTCGGGCCGCACGTTATGCGCCAGCGGCCCCGCATCCTCGCGGAACTGGCGCGCGCGCAGCTGCACCACCTCCTCGATCCGCTTCACCGGCGCCGAGCGCATGTCGGCGCTGAACTGCTGGTCGCGAAAGACGGTCAGCCCCTCCTTCAGGCACAGCTGGAACCAGTCGCGGCAGGTGATGCGGTTGCCGGTCCAGTTGTGGAAATACTCATGCGCGACGATGCCTTCGATGAAATCGTAATCCCGGTCGGTCGCCGTCTCGGGCGTGGCCAGCACGAACTTGGAGTTGAAGATGTTCAGCCCCTTGTTCTCCATCGCGCCCATGTTGAAATCATCGACCGCCACGATGTTGAACACGTCCAGATCGTATTCCCGGCCATAGACCTCCTCGTCCCAGCGCATCGAGCGCTTCAGCGCGTCCATCGCGTAGGCGCATTTCCCCTCGTCGCCGGGGCGCACCCAGATGTTCAGCGCCACCTTGCGCCCCGACATGGTGGTGAAGCTGTCGGCATGGGCCACCAGTTCGCCCGCCACCAGGGCGAAGAGATAGGCGGGCTTGGGCCAGGGGTCATGCCACTCGGCCCAGCCCTCGCCCGCGCCCACCGGGTTGCCGTTCGACAAAAGCACGGGCAGATCGCTTTCGATCCGCACGGTGAAGGGCGCCATCACGTCGGGGCGGTCGGGGTAGAAGGTGATCTTGCGAAACCCCTCGGCCTCGCATTGGGTGCAGAACATGCCCCCGGACGTATAAAGCCCCTCCAGCGCGGTGTTCTCCTCGGGGTCGATCTCGACCTCCGCCTCCCAGGTAAAGGACGGCCCCGGCAGCCGTTCGGCCGGCACGGTCAGCCCCTCCGCCGTCAGCAGGTAATCGAAGGCGGTCAGCGCCTCGCCGTCGATCGAGGCCGAGATCAGCCGCAGCCCCTCGCCGTCGAGGCGCAGGTTGCCCTCCTCCAGCCCGTCGGGATTGGCGCGAAAGCGGATGGTCGACAGCACCCGCGTGCCCTTGGGCGACAGGCGAAACACCAGCCGCACCTCCTCCACGAGATACGAGGGCGGGCGGTAATCGGCCAGGTGAACGGGCTGGGGGGCGGCGTCTTTCATCGGGACCTCTCGAACGCGGACAGGCGCCAAGCTAGGCCGCAGGCCCCCGCGCCGCAAGCAGCCGCGCCGAAAGGTTCCTGACAGGAGGCTGTCAGCAGGGGTATGTCATGACCAACGGGTCAGTCACATCAACCGGAGCATCCCGACATGACCTTCACCCCCGCCCTTCCCGTCGCCTGGACCGAGATCCCCGTTGCCGACCTCGACGCCGGAACCGCCTTCTATGAGGCCGTCACCGGCTGCCGCCTCGAGCGGCAGAGCATGGGGCCGAACGAGACCGCCGTTTTCGTCAGCGACCCGCCGATGTCGGGCGGCGGCGTCCATCTCTACCCCGGCACACCCGCGCCGGGCGGCACGGGCCCCACCGTCCATCTCGCCATCGCGGATGCGCTGGAAGACGCCATCGCCCGCGTCGCCCCCGCGGGCGGCACCGTCGTCTCGCCGCCCATCGCCATCCCGGACGGCCGCTTCGCCTACATCACCGATCCCGACGGCAATTCCATCGGGCTCTTCGAAGCGGCGCAGCGCTGATGCGCCGGGCCGACCGCCTCTTCCAGATCGTGCAGCACCTGCGCGGCGGTCGGCTCGTCACCGCGCAAGGACTGGCCGAACGGCTCGAGGTCAGCCCCCGCACGATCTACCGCGACATCGCCGACCTGCAGGGCTCGGGCGTGCCGATCGAGGGCGAGGCGGGCGTGGGCTACATCATGGCGGCGGGCTTCGACCTGCCGCCGCTGATGTTCACCCGCGACGAGGTCACGGCGCTGGTCGCGGGCGCGCGGCTGTTGCAGGCCTTCGGCGGGGCCGAGATGGGCCGCGCCGCCGAGGAGGCGCTGGTGAAAATCCGCGCCGTCCTGCCCGAGGCCGAACAGGGCCCCGCGCGCGAGGTGGCGCTGGCCGCCATCGGCGTGGGCTTCGACGCGCCCCTGCGCGCGCGGCTCGACGCGCTGCAATCGGCCATCGACGGCAGGCTCCGCCTGCATCTGGACTACCGCGACGAGGCGGGCCAGCCCTCCGCGCGCGTGGTCCGCCCCTTGGGGCAGCTCTTCTGGGGCAAGGTCTGGACGCTGATCGCGTGGTGCGAGCTGCGCGAGGATTTCCGCATGTTCCGCGCCGACCGCATCGAGGCGATGACAGCGGGCGCACCCTTCCGCCCCGAACGCGGCAGGCGCCTTGTCGACTTCTACGCCCGCGTCGAGGCCGAAGGCCGCGAGGAAGACCACGGCCCCCTGCCCCTGCGCCGCCCCTGAAAGCCGCGCCCGGCCTCATCACGCCCCCGTGAGTCAAGCCTTGAAGCCCCCGCAAAGGGCCATACGTCCCCCCCTCCACGTCACCGGCCACTCACGGTCGGCGGCATCGACAGCAACGCCCGAAGGAGGAACCCCATGTCCGCCCCAAGCACCAATGTCGAAACCCAGGAACGCCGGCACAGGCCGGTCCTGATCGTGCTGCGCGCGATCATCGCTTTCGCGCTCATCGCGCTTGCAGGCTTCATCGGCTACCAGATCGGCGTCGCGGGCGACCCCGCGCCCTCGGCCCTGCCGAGCGTCGAGGGGAACTGACGCGACCCCCCTTTGACAGGCGCGCGCCGCCTGCTATCTGCCCGCCCATGAGCTCGGATGTTCTCGTTTGGTTCAAGCGTGACCTGCGCCTGCAGGACAACCCCGTGCTGGCCCTTGCGGCCGCGCGCGGCGGGCGCATCCTGCCGCTGTTCATCGCCGAGCCCGAAGCATGGGCGCAGCCCGACGCCTCGGCCCGGCAGTGGCGTTTCGTGGCCGAATGCCTGCGCGAATTGCGTGGCGATCTCGCGCGCTTAGGCGCGCCGCTGATCGTCCGAACCGGCCCCGCGCGCGACGTGCTGGCCGATCTCTGCGCCGCAACCGGCATCCGCGAGATCGTCAGCTGCGAGGAAACCGGCAACGGCTGGAGCTACGCCCGCGACCGCGCCATCGCCGCATGGGCGCGGGCCAACGGCATCCGCTGGACCGAACTGCCACAACCCGGCATCACCCGCCGCATGGCCAGCCGCGATGGCTGGGCCGCCCGGCGCGAGCGCGCGATCCGCGCCGCCCCCTCCGACACGCCCAAGGCTCTGCAGGGCTTCCCCCTCGACCCCGGCCCGATCCCCGAGGCGCGCGACCTCGGCCTGCCCTTCGATCCCTGCCCCGGCCGCCAGCGCGGCGGGCGGGCGCAGGCGACGGAAACCCTCGTCTCCTTCCTCGAGACCCGCGGCCAGACCTACCGCAGCGCCATGTCCTCGCCGCTGGAGGGGGCGACCGCCTGCTCCCGCCTCTCGCCGCACCTCGCATGGGGCACGCTCTCGCCGCGCGAGGCCGCACAGGCCGCCAAGACCCGCAAACAGGCCGCGCGCGGCACGCGTGACGGCTGGTCCGGCGCGATGACCAGTTTCGAGGCCCGCCTCGCATGGCGCGACCATTTCATGCAGAAGCTCGAGGATGAACCGGCCCTCGAACACCGCTGCCTGCACACCGCCTACGAGGGGCTGCGCAGCGACGACCCCACCCGCCGCACGGCATGGGAAAAGGGCGAAACCGGCCTGCCCTTCGTCGATGCCTGCATGCGCGCGCTGATCCACACGGGCTGGCTCAACTTCCGCATGCGCGCGATGCTGGTCGCCGTCGCCTCCTACCACCTCTGGCTCGACTGGCGCAGCACAGGCCCGCATCTGGCGCGCATGTTCACCGATTACGAGCCGGGCATCCACTGGCCGCAGATGCAGATGCAATCCGGCACCACGGGCATGAACACCATCCGCATCTACAACCCCGTGAAACAGGGCCACGACCAGGACCCCACCGGCGCCTTCACGCGCCACTGGTGCCCCGAATTGCGCGAGGTGCCCGACGCCCACCTCCAGACCCCCTGGACATGGGACGGCGCGCCCCGCCTGCTGGGCCGCGCCTACCCCGCGCCCATCGTCGACGTGGCCGCGGCCGCGCGCGCCGCGCGCGACAGGGTCTGGGCGCTCCGCCGCGGCGACGCCTTCCGGACCGAGGCCGACCGCATCGTCACGAAACACGCCAGCCGAAAGGATGGCGGCGCGGGCCGCCATTTCGTCAACGACCGCGCGCGCAAGCCGCGCAAACCGGATGCGCAACTCAGCCTCGACCTCTGAGCGGTCAGACCAGCGTGGCCAGCCAGACCAGCGAGATCAGCACCGGCTGATGCACGAGATAGACCAGCAGGCTGTGCCGTCCCGGCACGGCCAGCGCGCGCGCCACCGGCCCCGCCCGCCACGCCGCCAGCCGCGCCCAGAGGCCCGCCCCCTCCATCATCTTCGCCGCCGCGATCCCGAACAGGACCGGGCCGAACCATGGAAAGACCGGCACGTAATCGACCGAGCGCACGCCGACCGCCTGCAACCCCGTCCACCAGAACCACGGCGGATCGAACACCGCGAAGCGCGCCACCTGAGGCAGCCAGATCACCGCCACGCCCAACGCGATGAGTGCCATGACGGGCAGCCGCAGAAAGGCCAGCCCCAGCAGGCTTGCCACCGCGATGGAATGCAGGATGCCGAAAAAGATGAAGGCATCGGGCATGGCCACCCGCGTGGCCGCCGTGATGACCAGCGCCGCCGCCACGATCATGCCCAGCCTGCGCCAGTAGCCGCGCCAGCGGATGCCGCGCCCATGGCCCAGCCACAGCCCCACACCGACGAGAAACAGGAAGGAGGCCGCCGTCAGATAGGCCAGCCAGCGCCAGCCCGGCTGCATCACCGTGCCCTGCGGGACGAAACCGAACATCTCGAGGTCGAAGACGAAATGAAACACCGCCATCGCCACCAGCGCGCCCGCGCGCGCAAGGTCCAGCGCGACGATCCGGCCGGCCGCCACGCCGGACCCGGCCGCCATGCCCCCCCCGATCGCACCCTTGCCCATCGTATCGCCCATGGTGGTGCACCCTATCAGGCGGGGGTTTCGTTTCCCACCGCGAAACGAGACCGTTCCCCGTCGCGGTGATTTCCCCAAGCCGCCGCTCATTCGCCCGAATTTGGGCCAAATCCGGGTGCTTGCTGACGTCATGGAAAACGCACTCGACCGATCCGGAACCCTCGCCCTCGGCGTCTTGTCAGTCGCCGCCCTCTCGCTCTTCTCGGTGCACTTGATGCCCGTCGTCCCGGGTTACGTGATCTTGCTGCTGATCCCGACCATGCTGACCTGCATCTACCAGATGGCGTTCAAACGGGACTACGGGCTGCGCCTGAACGCCCAGCGCTGGCGCGTGACAAGCAAACGCGGCGCGCAGGAGATCCAGACAAAGGACATCGCCTACCTGCGCATCACCGGCCACGGCTCGATCTCGCGCGCGGTCATCGTCCTGACCGATGCCACCGAGGTGGCCATCCCCTTCGACCTCGCCCCCGATCCGCTCGACCTGATCCGCGCCGCCACCGATCTGGGCGTGTCCGTGCGCACCCGCTGAGCGGCCTCAGCGCGGCACGGGCTGCGCCGGGCGCGGCACCGGGCGCAGGTCGAGCGCGGCCTGCCGCCCCTCCGCCGTGGCGGCGGGCCGCATCACCGGGCGCGGCACCGTCGCGACCTCGCAGTAGTCCTGCGCGCGCACCCAGTTGCGCATGTCCTCGCGCTTGCGGCGCGAATGGAACGGGCCCCAGTCGGCGGCGACGCCCCGCATCCCCTCGGCCACGACCCCGTCGCGCGGCACCGTGATCGCCATGATCCGCACACCGCACCGCAGGTTCGCGGGCCCGTTCAGCAGCGCCTGCCCCGTGCCCACCGCGCAATTGCGCCAGCGCGCCGTGCCCGGCGCGATCTGCACCAGCCCGAACCACCGGCCGCCGCCGCCCACCGCATCGGGCCTGTGGGTGCTCTCGTGCCACGCCAGCGCCGAGATCAGCCCCGCCCAGAAGGCCGCGCGCTGCCCGCGGCCGGCCTCGGGATAGGCCGGACACCAGGCGTCGATATCCCGCGGCACCACGTCGAGCAGCGGCGCACCGGGCCCGCGCAGGGCCGCCATCACCGCCGCCGTCCAGCGCGCGCCCCGCGGATGCCCGTCCCAGCGCAGGGCGGGCACCGCCCAGGTCTCGCGCAGGGCGGGGCGCAGGCTGCGCGCAGGCGCCAGCGGGCTGGCCAGGGGCACCTCGGGCGGGGCCGCGCGCGCGACCTGCATCTGCGATCCGGTCACATCGACCAGGTCCGGAGGTAGGGTCACGTCCTGCCCCTCGGCCGCCGCGGCGCCGGGCAGAGCGGCCCAGACAAGGGCCGTCACGACAAGACAAAGCCGGCGGCAGCACGGCATGCGGCTCCTCCCCAGGCAGAACGCACCGCGGCAGACTGCCCCCAAGGGCCCGGCATTGCAAGACAAAGGGTCCGGGCGGTGCCTCAGCCCCGGCAGTAGGGCTGCGCCTGCATCCAGGCCCGCATCTCCTCGCGCTTGTGGCTCTGGCTGGGGTGGAGCGGCCCCCAATCCGCCGCCACGCCGCGCGTGTTCTCGGAAATCACGCCATCGCGCGGCACGGTCGTCGCCCAGATGCGCAAGGCGCAACTGACATTCGCCGCCCCGTCGAGCAGGGCCTGCCCGCTGGTCGCCTCGCAGCCGTAATGCCGCGCCGTGCCGGGGCTGATCTGCACCAGTCCGAACCAGCGTCCGCCGCCGCCCACGGCCTCTTCGTTCCACGTGCTCTCGTGCCGCGCCAGCGCCGACATGAGACCCAGCCAGAAGGCCTCCCGCTCCTGCTGGCCCGCATCGACATAGCCCGGGCACCAGGCCTCGATGTCGCCCGGCACCAGTTCGGGCAGCACCGCGGCATGGCTTTGCAGCGCGGCATATCCCGCCTGCTCCCATTCCGCCGATTGCGGGACATGGTCCCAGCGCATCACGAAATCCTCGGGCATGTCGCGCGTGCCCATCCCGGCCATCACCCCGCAGCCCGACAGCGCCACCGCGCAGACAACCGCCCCAAGGGCGGACTTCACGAAACCCGTCACGGGAAACCCCATGGTTGTTGCAGACAGGCGCAGATGCCCCAGCCCCCGCAGGCCCGGCAAGCACCGCGCCGCCGCAACCCCCGTTTGGGCGGCTTCCCGCCGATCGACACCCGCTTGCCCGCGCCGCGCCGCTGCCCTAAACCCTGACCCGTTCCGACCCCGAGAGGCGCCCCATGCTCGACCTGACCTACGACACGCCCAAGCCCAAGGTGATCGCCGGGGCCAGACACGACTGGGAACTCGTGATCGGCATGGAGGTCCACGCCCAGGTCTCCTCGCGCGCCAAGCTCTTCTCGGGCGCCTCCACCCGTTTCGGCGCCGAACCCAATTCCAACGTCGCCTTCGTCGACGCGGGCATGCCCGGCATGCTGCCCGTCATCAACGAATTCTGCGTCGAACAGGCGGTGCGCACCGGCCTCGGCCTGAAGGCGCAGATCAACCTGACCTCGGCCTTCGACCGCAAGAACTACTTCTACCCCGACCTGCCGCAGGGCTACCAGATCTCCCAGCTCTATCACCCCATCGTGGGCGAGGGCGAAGTGCTGGTCGAGATGGGCGACGGAACCGCCCGCCTGGTCCGCATCGAGCGCATCCACCTCGAACAGGACGCGGGCAAATCCATCCACGACATGGACCCCGCCCTCAGCTTCGTCGACCTCAACCGCACCGGCGTCGCGCTGATGGAGATCGTCTCCCGCCCCGACATCCGCGGCCCCGAGGAGGCGGCGGCCTATGTCTCGAAACTCCGCCAGATCATGCTCTACCTCGGCACCTGCGACGGCAACATGCAGAACGGCAACCTGCGCGCCGACGTGAACGTCTCCGTCTGCCGCCCCGGCGCCTACGAGCGCTACCAGGAAACCCAGGATTTCGCCCACCTCGGCACCCGCTGCGAGATCAAGAACATGAACTCGCTGCGTTTCATCCAGGCCGCCATCGACCATGAGGCCCGCCGCCAGATCGCCATCCTCGAGGCAGGCGGGCAGATCGTGCAGGAAACCCGCCTCTACGATCCCGACCGCGGCGAAACCCGCTCGATGCGCTCCAAGGAAGAGGCGCATGATTACCGCTACTTCCCCGACCCCGACCTCCTGCCCCTGGAGATCGAACAGGCCTGGGTCGACGGGATCAAGGCCGCCCTGCCCGAACTGCCCGACGCGAAAAAGGCCCGCTTCCTCACCGACTACGGCCTGTCGGATTACGACGCCAGCGTGCTCACCGCCGATCTCGACGCCGCCCATTTCTTCGAAAAGACCGTGGCCGCCGCGGGCGACGGCAAGCTCGCCGCCAACTGGGTCATCAACGAGCTCTTCGGCCGCCTGAAAAAGGAGGAGCACGACATCACCGCCTCCCCCGTCTCGCCCGAGCAGCTGGGCAAGATCATCCGGCTGATCAAGTCCGACGCCATCTCCGGCAAGATCGCCAAGGATCTCTTCGAGATCGTCTACACCGAGGGCGGCGACCCCGACCAGATCGTCGAGGCGCGCGGGATGAAGCAGGTGACCGACACCGGCGCCATCGAGGCCGCGGTCGACCAGATCATCGCCGAGAACCCCGACCAGGTGGAAAAAGCCAAGGCCAACCCCAAGCTCGCCGGCTGGTTCGTCGGCCAGGTGATGAAGGCCACCGGCGGCAAGGCCAACCCCAAGGCCGTGAACGAGCTGGTGGCGACAAAACTCGGCCTCTGAGCCATGCGCCGCCGCGACCCGCTCGCCATCCACAACGAACGGGTCAAACTCCGTGCGGGTTTTCTCAACGCGCTGGCCATCGGCTTTCTCGGCTTCGCCTTCCTGCGTCCCTTGATCGAAGGGACACTTCGGCTTAACCTCATCACTGTAGCCTTCCTGTTGACCGGGCTGGCATTGCACGGCCTAGCGCACTATATCCTGCGCTACCTGGAGAAGGAGGATTGACATGACCGATCTCAGCCTTCTGGCCATCCCCGCCTTCGCGCTGGCGCTGGCCGCCTACCTCGTGTGGGACACCCGCCGCACAGCGCGCCGCAACGAACGGGCGAACCACCCGGCGGAATGACCCCGCCCCACACCCGCCCCTTGCGCGCTCCGCACACCTCCCTTTAACCTTTGCCCAACCATAACGGGCAGCCCGTAGGGTGGGTGCAACCCACCGCCCGTAGGGTGGGCAATCCGCCCACCCCGCGGCCGACGACGCCCCACACCCGCCCTTGCGCGCCGCGCACCTCCCCTTAACCTTTGCCCAACCATAACGGGCAGCCCGTAGGGTGGGTGCAACCCACCACCCGTAGGGTGGGTGCAACCCACCACCCGTAGGGTGGGCAATCCGCCCACCCCGCGGGCGACGACGCCCCATACCCGCCCCTTGCGCGCTCCGCACACCTCCCCTTAACCTTTGCCCAACCATAACGGGCAGAGATCACGAGTGACCGGGGGCGCGCAGGCGATGAACCACCTCTATTACGGCGACAACCTCTCCGTCCTGCGCGAATCCATCGCCGACGACAGCGTCGACCTGATCTACCTCGACCCGCCCTTCAACTCGAACGCCTCCTACAACGTGCTGTTCAAGGGGCCGTCCGGCAGTGAGTCAGCCGCCCAGATCGAGGCCTTCGACGACACATGGCACTGGACCGACAGCGCCGAGGAAGCCTTCGACGAGGTGCGCCGCTCGGGCAATGCCGAGGCCGCGACGATGCTGACCGCGATGCGGTCCTTCCTCGGCGAGAACGACATGATGGCCTATCTTGCCATGATGGCGGTGCGGCTGCTGGAACTGCACCGGGTGCTGAAGCCCACGGGGTCGCTCTACCTGCACTGCGATCCGACGGCGAGCCACTACCTGAAGATATTGCTGGATGCGGTGTTCGGGGCGAGGTGTTTCAAGAACGAGATCGACTGGAAGCGCACCACCACGCACAGCGACAGCAAGACGTGGAGCAACAACGCAGATTGCATCCTCTTTTATTCGAAAAGGGAAAAGGGTTTTACTTGGAACACGCCAAGGGAGCCGCACTCAGCCGATTACATCAAATCGAAGTACGGCAACGACGACGGCGATGGGCGAGGGCCATACCAACTCGACAACATGACGAGCCCGAGTCCTCGGCCAAACATGATGTATGATTGGAAGGGGTTTCCTTTTCCTGAAAAGGGTTGGCGCTACCAGAAGGAAACGATGGCACAACTCGATGCAGAAGGACGGATTTGGTATCCCAAGACCTCTGACGGTGAATTCGACGTTTCACGAAGGCCGCGATTGAAGCGATACTTGGCAGAAATGGAAGGCGGAGTGATCGGAGATATCTGGACCGACATCCCGCCTCTCAACTCCCAAGCCAAGGAGCGCCTCGGCTACCCCACCCAGAAACCCGTCGCCCTGCTCGAACGCATCCTTTCTGCCTCCTCAAACCCCGGCGACGTGGTGCTCGACCCGTTCTGCGGCTGCGGCACCACCGTCCACGCCGCCGAGAAGCTGGGCCGCAACTGGATCGGCATCGACGTCACCCACCTTGCCATCGGCCTGATCGAAAAGCGCCTGCGCGACGCCTTCGAAGGCGTGCAATTCACCACCCACGGCGTCCCGCGGGACCTGTCGGGCGCGCGCGACCTCGCCCGCCGCGGTCAGGAAGACCCGCGCTACTACTACGAGTTCGAGAAATGGGCCGTGGCCCTTCTCTCCGGTCAGCCCACCAAACGCTCGGGCGACGGCGGCATCGACGGCAACCTCTATTTCGGCAAGACCGGCCGCGCCATCATCGAGGTGAAATCGGGCAAGGTGGGCACCCCCCAGATCGCCCGGCTGCGCGGCGCGATGGAGCGCCACCGCGCCCAGATCGGCGTCTTCCTCACCCTCGATCCCCCCAACAAGGGCATGGTGGCCGAGGCCGCCGCCGCGGGCTTCCACGAGGAAGAGGGCTTCACCCCCGTCCCCCGCCTCCAGATCGTCACCGTGGAGGAGGCGTTGCAGCTGCGCGACCGCGCCGTCCGCCTGCCCGCCCGCCGCGACGATGCCTTCAAACGCGCCGCCCGCGAGGAAGACCGCGGCGCGCAGGGCAGTCTCGATATCTGAGGGGCCCGCGGCGTGATGTGCCGTGGCGCACCGAAATCGCCGCAAGGGCACCCAACCCTGCACCCATCGCGTATGTACGGGGTGTGTACGCCCTGTGTACGCCGATCATACGCCCCGCCGCCTGTAACTACGCGATCACTACAGGATCACTACGCGATCACGACAGCCGCATCAGCCCCCTTGCCCGGCCCTTGCCCGCCCGGCTAAACCCGTCCCGAACGGAAGGAAGGCCAGATGCCCCGCTACGAGTACAAGCTTGTCCCCGCCCCGGAAAAAGCCACCAAGCACAAGGGCTTGAAGGGTGCCGCCAATTTCGCCGCCACGCTCGAGGACATCCTGAACGCGCTGGGGGCCGAGGGCTGGCACTACCTGCGCGCCGACACCCTCCCCCAGGAGGAGCGGTCCGGCCTCACCTCCAAGACCACAACCTACCGTAACCTCTTGGTTTTCCAGCGGGAATTGCCGAAGGAGGCGCCTACGCCCGCGCCGGTCCCGCCCGAAGAGGTCGAGGAAGAGGACGCAAGCCTCGCCAACCTCTTCGCCGATCCCGAGGAAATCGTCGAAAACGACGACAAACCAAAGGCTTAGTCGCTGATCTTCAAGGCCAGCGCATGGATTTCCGCGACCAGCTCGGGGCCCAGCGCCGCATGCACCGCCCGGTGCCGCTCGATCCGGCCAAGCCCTTGGAAAGACTCGCTTTCTATCGTCACCCGGTAGTGGCTTTCGCCGCCTTCCTGGTAGCCCGCGTGCCCCCGGTGCCGCTCGCTCTCGTCCACGACATCCAGCACCCGCGGCGCGAAGGCCTCGCGCAACCGTGTCTCGATTATCTCCGTCCGCGTCACCAAATCCACTCCTCGCCTCTTCACCTTGCCGCCCAAAACTCTAAACTGCCCCTTCCGAGTCGAGAAGGGTGCTCCATGACCGACAAAGACCCGTTCAACTTCGACCTCCGCGTCTCGACCGACAAGAAGAAACGTCGGTCCGGTCGCCGCGGCATGTCCGGCGCCTTCGAAACCTCGCAGCGCGTCTGCGAACACGAGGGCTGCGAGGAACCGGGCCAGTACCGCGCGCCGAAAAGTCCCGATAATCTCGAGGATTACAAGTGGTTCTGCCGCGAGCATGTCCGCGAGTACAACCTCAAGTGGAACTTCTTCGAAGGCACCACCGAGGCCGAGATGGAGGCCCAGCTCGACCGCGACCGCGTCTGGGACCGGCCCACCAAGCCGTTCAAGAAATCCGCCGAGGAACAGGCCTGGGCCCGGCTGGGCATCGACGACGCCCACCAGGTGCTGGGCGGCAACGCGACACGCAACCCGGGGCGCGCCAATGGCGCCGGGCGCAAGCTGCCGCCGACCGAGCGCAAGGCGATCGAGATCCTCGAGGTCACCGACCGCGCGACCAAGACCGAGATCCGCCAGAGCTACAAGGCCCTCATCAAGGTGCTGCACCCCGACATGAACGGCGGCGACCGCTCGGACGAGGACCGTCTGCAGGAGGTGGTCTGGGCCTGGGACCAGCTGAAGGACAGCCGCAACTTCTCGGACTAGGGCGCACACCCGGCGAAACGGACTGCTGCGCCCCTCCGGGACGGTGACATCGGCGCAAACCCTGACCGGAGACCATGACCCACGTCAGAACCCTGATCCTCGGCGCCGGTGCGGCGGGCATGATGTGCGCGGCCCACGCCGGACCCGGCGCGCTGGTGGTCGACCACGCCCGCAGCCCCGGTGAAAAGATCCGCATTTCCGGCGGCGGGCGCTGCAACTTCACCAACCTGCACACCGCGCCCGAGACCTTCCTGTCGGAGAACCCGCATTTCTGCAAATCCGCCCTCAGCCGCTACACGCAGTGGGATTTCCTTGACCTCGTCGCGCGCCATCGCGTCCCGTGGCACGAAAAGACGCTGGGGCAGCTCTTTTGCGACCGGTCGGCCAAGGACATCATCGCCCTGTTGCGCGCCAAGATGGGCGACACCCCGCTCTGGCTGGAAACCTCCGTCCACGAGATCGCCCATGACGGCACTGCCTTTCGTGCCCGGCTGACCCGCGCCGGCCGGGCCGTGACCGTCACCGCCGATCACCTCGTGCTGGCCACCGGGGGCAAGTCGATCCCGAAGATGGGCGCGACCGGGCTCGCCTACCGGATCGCGGAGCAGTTCGGGCACCGCGTGACCGAGACGCGCCCCGCCCTCGTGCCGCTCACCTTCGACGAGGCGCAGAAAGCCGTCTTTGCCGGACTGGCCGGCACCGCGGTCGAGACCCGGATCACCTGCAACGGCGCGGGCTTCGACGAGGCGATGCTGTTCACCCACCGCGGCCTCTCGGGGCCCGCGGTGTTGCAGATCTCGTCCTACTGGCGCGAGGGCGACGCGCTGACCGTCCGGTTGCGGCCCGATCTCGACATCTTCGACCACCTGCGCACGCGCCGGGCGCAGGCGGGCGGCAAGGCGGTCACGACCGCGCTGGCCGAGATCCTGCCCAACCGGCTCGCGCAACATCTGGCGGGGCTCTGGCAGGTCGAGGGCAATCTCGGCGACCAGTCCGACGCGTCGCTGCAACGCCTCGCCGACCGGCTGGCGGGTTGGGTGGTGACGCCAACCTCGTCAGAGGGGTATCGCACCGCCGAGGTGACGCTGGGCGGTGTGGCCACCGATGCGGTCAGCTCGAAAACCATGGAGTCGCAAAAGGTTCCGGGCCTCTACATCATCGGCGAGGCGATGGACGTGACCGGCTGGCTGGGCGGCTACAATTTCCAGTGGGCCTGGTCGTCGGGCGTGGCGGCCGGGCGGGCCATCGCCGCGCGCTGACGCCTCACTCGCGCCAGAACCGCGTCGTGAACAGCACGAAGACCGCCAGCAACTCGAGCCGGCCCAGCAGCATCCCTGCGATCATGATCCATTTCGCCGAGGTCGGAAACCCGTCCATCGCCCCCGTGGGGCCGACCTCGGGGCCGAAGGCGGGGCCGATATTGGCGACCGAGGTCCAGGCCGCGGTGATCGCCGTCTGCGTCGACAGGCCCGTCAGCGACAGCGCCAGCGCCGTGACCCCGAGCGTGAGGAAGAACAGCACCGTGAAGGCCATGACCGAGTCCATCACGTCCTGCTCGATCGGTCGCCCGTCCAGGCGCGGCATGGAGACGGTGTGCGGGCTCAGCAGGCGCTTGACCTGCGTGATGAGGGCCTGTTTCAGCACGAGGTAGCGGAACACCTTGACCGAACAGCCCGTCGAGGCCGTGCACCCGCCGATCAGCCCGACCACGAAGATCACCACGAAGGGAAAGCTGCCCCAGGAGGTGACATCGGCACTGCCGTAGCCCGTCCCGGTGAAGAGCGTCACGACGTTGAAGATCGACTCGCGCAGCGCAGGCTCCCAATCGTGGCCGAGCATCACGAGACGCCACAGGATGACGGCGAGACAGGCATAGGCCAGCCAGCGCAGATAGGCCCTGACCTGGACATCGCGGATCAGCGCGTAGCGGTCGCCGTTGGCGATCTGGATGAACCGGATGAAGGGAACCGAGGCGAGGATCATGAACACCACCGCCGCGTATTCCGCCGGCCCCGAAAAGGCCGCAAAGCTGAGATCGGTGGTCGAGAAACCACCCGTGGACACCGTGGTCAGGGCATGGACGACCGCCGCGTAACCTTCCATCCCGAGCGCCCCGTAGGTCGCGGCGCAGGCCAGGGTGAGGACGATATAGGCACTGAGCAGGCCGCGCGAGATGTCGATGGTGCGCGGCAGGACCTTTCCCAGCGTGTCGAACCCCTCGCTGCGAAAGAACTGCATGCCGCCCACCCGCATCACCGGCAAGAAGATCAGCGCGACGATGACGATCCCCAGCCCCCCCAGCCATTGCAGGATGCCCCGCCACAGGTTCACCCCCCGCGGCAGGTCGTCGAGGCCGGTGAACACGGTCGACCCGGTGGTGGTCATGCCCGAGACCGCTTCGAAATAGGCATCGGTCAGCCCGACATCGGGCGCCCCCAGCAGGAAGGGCATCGACCCCACCATCGGCAACACGACCCAGGTCGAGGTGGTCAGCAGAAAGGCCGCCCGCACGCTCATCTGCTTGAGGTCGTAATTGGCCGTCGACAGGGCAACACTCAGGCCCAGCATCACGGCGATGCCCGCCGAAACGGCGAAGGCCTGCCAGTTGGGATTGCCGTCGGCAAGGTCGAGCGCCATGGGAAACAGCATCGCGCCGCCCATCACCACCGTGAGCAGGCCGAGGACGTAGCCAACGGGTCTGATATCGAACATGGCGCGGAGCGTTGGCCCCTGCCCGCCGCCCTGTCAAGCTGGCCCCGCGGCCCGGCGGTCACGGAAAACATTGAAAACGGATCGGTCTTGATGTCTGATTTGCGTGACAACCCAATGACCCGCCCGGCATGCACCGGCGGGCGACCAGCCGGCCCATCGTTCACGCAACGGGCCAAGCCAGACGGGGGACACAGACTTGGCCGAGACCAAGACGAAACGCTCGCTCAGCGACAGCGATATCGCGACCTATCAACGGCGCACCGGCCCCTCCGGCGCGGCCGCGGGCAGTGACGTGGACAGCGACGCGCATGCCCATACCGATTCGGACACGGCTCCGAAGGCCGCGACCGATGCCGACGCGGCCCCCGCGAAGGATCGCGACGCCTGATCATTACCAAGCTCGACGCATTTCATGGAGGATACGAGACATGAGCGATACGCCTGACGACAAGCACAAGACGCCGAAGCCCAGCCTGGATGACGGCCAGATCGAAACGAAACGCGGGGTGAACCGCCGCACCATGCTGCGCGGTTTCGGGATCGGCACGCTCGGCCTGGGTGGCGCAGCGGTGTCGGGCTGCGTGCCCGTGATGACCGGCACCGGCATCACCGACGCCGACAACGGCAACATCACCGATCCGGTCGGATTCGGCCGGGGCCCGCGCCGGGCCTATCGCACCGGCATCACCGACCGCGATTTCGGGGGCCGGATCACCGACCCGGTCGGCTTCGGTCGCGGCTGAGGCGTCGCGCGTCCCGCGGATAACGCCCGGCGCCAGCCGCCGGGCGTGAGGCCCCATGGCTCATCGCGGCTCAGCCGCGATGAATGAGGCTGGCGAAGAGCTGCGGATCGAGGCTGGCCTGGGCGAAGGTTTCGCCCTCGGTCAGCACGCTGACGGCGTCATGGCTGTGCAGGCTTTCCTGGTGGCTGGCCACCACGCGGAAATCGGCCACGCGCGCATCGGCATGCAGCCGCTCGGCGAACAGGCGGGCGGCATCCTCGACGAAGATCGGGTTGGCGGCGTTCAGTTCGGCAAAGGCCTGCTCGTCCTCGCGCTTGACCATCACCTGCGTTTCGGTCGGCACCGCGGCGCGGGCCATCTCGATCAGGTCCTCGAACCACAGGCAGCCCTGCCCCTCGGCCACCTCGACCGAGATGCGCGCGACAGAGCGCTGGGAATGCGGCGTGGCCAGCTGGTTGCGGGTGGCGCGGGCATGTTCGCTGAGTTCCAGCGAGCAGGGGCAGGTCGAGGAATAGACGTAATCGAGATGCACGATCTTCTGGCGCACCCCGTCGCGCTCCACCAGTTCCAGCGCGATGTCGTAATACTGGTAGCCCGACAGGCCCGAGCGCAGGCTTTTCACACGCGCCGGGAAGGACAGGCGCATCTGGATGCGGGCGTCGAAGCTTTCGAGGTCGGACTTGTAATCGTCGAGCGCGGCCTCGATCACCTCGAAGGAAAAGGTCTTTTCCGCATGGGCATAGAAGGACCGCATGATGCGGCTCATGTTGATGCCCTTTTTGTCGGCCTCGAGGCTGACGGTGCCGGTGACGCTGGTTTCCAGCGTGAGGTCGCCATTGTCGCGGGTGTGGTAGTTGATCGGCAGGCGGAAGTTGGAAATGCCGACGTGCTGGATCTGCCGGTTGGCGCCCCGGATCAGCGAGGATGGACCGTTCTGCAGGTCGGGTAGCGTATCCTTGTAGGCGCCGTCTGTGCGGAAGTCGCTGGGGTAGTCGCGCCGGAAGGCGGGGTAGCCGTCGCCCACCAGCCGCCCGACGGCGGGGTCCAGCGCGGCGATCTCGGCCTCGGTCGCCTCGGCGGCCCAGGCCTTGAGGCGGGCCAGCGCGGTTTCGGCCTCGGCGCGGCTTGGCGCCTCGGTCATCTCGGTCACGTGGATGTTCATGTCGGTCGTCCCTTTCCACCCGGTCACGGGGGCCAAGATAGGTGCGCCGGGATGGCTGCCCAATCTTGTCGTTCGGAATTTTTACGCTAAAGGCCCGGAAACGGATCACATTTCAGGCATTTATTGAGCCGATTTCAGTGCTCCGGCCGCCCCCGCGCGGCATCTTGCGACGAAACGCGACAGGATCAGCTGCGGCACCGTCACCACCTCGGCAAGGCACGCCGCGGTCAGCGCCTCGGCCTCGGCGGGGTCGAAATAGCCACGGTGCTTGTAGATCTCGATGCGGTTGGCGAAATTCTCGCCCTGCGCCTCGGGGTGGAATTGCGTGGCGTAGACGTTGCGGCCCGCCCGGATCATCTGGAACGGGCAGGTGTCGGAGGCGACGAGGTGAACGGCACCCTCGGGCAGCGCCTCGACCGCCTCCTTGTGGCCGACAAGGGCGCGGAATGCGCCCGGAAGATCGGCGAGCAGCGGGTCGGCGGCACCCGCCTCGGTCACGGTGCAATCCACGCCGCCGATCGGCTCGCCATAGCGGGTCTTGCCCACGGGCGCGCCGAGCGTGGCGCCAAGGATGCCCATGCCGTAGCAACACCCCATGAAGGGCATGTCACGGGCCAGGACCTCGGGCATCAGGCCCATCACCTCGGCCTCGATCCGCGCCTCGAGCGGAAGCTTCGCCTCGGGCGGGTCGCTGACGCAGCCCGGTCCGCCGCCGACGATGATGCCGGCGTAATCGTCCAGCGACAGCGCGGGCAGCGGGCGCTGGTCGAGGCGGATGCGATGCACCTCGTCCGCACGCAGCCCGCCGCGGTCGAGGAAGGCGCCGAATTCCTCGTCGGCGGCCTCGGTCTCGGGGCGCAGCTGAAGGACGAGAAAGGGCCTCATGCCGCCGCTTTCCGCTTTTGTGTCAGGGGTTTGGCCATGACGGCGTTGGGCAGGCGGATGCCGTTGCGCTCGACCTCCTGCCGTTTCTCGATCCGCCAGCCGCGCCGCGCGAAGAAGCGTTCGGCCAAAAGGCTCGCCTCGGTCTCGAGCCGGGTCAGCCCCGCGGCGCGGGCGCGCCCCTCGAGCACGGCATAGAGGGTTTCGGCCACGCCCTGCCCCATCGCCTCGGGCGCGACATAGGCGAAGTCGAGCCAGCCGGTGGACAGGTCCAGCGTCATGAAGCCCAGAAGCCGGTCGTTCCGCTCGGCGAGGATCGTGTCGGCCTCGATCAGGCGGCGGCGCCACTCCTCGCCATTGGGCGGAGCGGGCGACCAGGCCGCGCGCTGCGCCTCGGTGTAGTGGGCCGCCGTTCCCTCGCGCACGGCGCGGTGGTAGAGCGCGGCCAGCCCCGGTGCGTCGGTGACGCGGCAGGGGCGGATGATGAGGCCGTTCATGCGCCCGCCTCCGCCAGCGCGGCGGTCAGGTCGGCGATCAGGTCCTCGGGGTCCTCGAGGCCGACCGACAGCCGCACCAGCCCGCGGGTGATGCCGAGCGCCTGACGCTGCTCTTCGGTCAGGCGCTGGTGGGTGGTGGTGGCGGGGTGGGTGATGATCGATTTCGCATCGCCGAGATTGTTGGAAATCGTGATGATCTCCAAGGCGTTGAGAAAGCGGAACGCCGCCTCCTGCCCGCCGGTCAGGTCCAGCGCGATGACCGTGCCGCCGGCCTCCATCTGCCGCGCGGCCAGCGCGCGTTGGGGATGGCTGGCAAGGCCCGGGTACAGGACGCGCGCCAGCCCCGGCCGCCCCTCCAGCGCCTCGGCGATGCGCTGCGCCGCGTCGGCCTGCGCGCGGCAGCGCAGCTCGACGGTTTCCAGCGATTTCAGCATCACCCAGGCATTGAAGGGGGACATCGCCCCGCCCGTGTGCTTCATGTAGGGCTCGACCGTCTTGCGAATGAACTGCTGCGAGCCGAGGATCACCCCGCCAAGGCAGCGGCCCTGCCCGTCGATATGCTTGGTGGCCGAGTAGATCACGACATCGGCGCCCAGGCCGAGCGTGTCCTGGAACACCGGCGTGGCGAAGACATTGTCGACGATCACCAGCGCGCCGACCGCATGAGCGATCCGCGAAACAGACGCGATATCAACGACTTCCAGAGTGGGGTTCGAAATCGACTCGAAGAACACCGCAGAAGTGTCCGGCCTGATGGCCTTTTCCCATTGCGCCAGGTCCGTGCCGTCGACGAAGCTCACCTCGACCCCGTAGCGCGTCAGCACCTCTTCGAGGATGTAAAGGCAGGACCCGAAAAGAGCGCGCGCGGCGACGACATGGTCGCCCGCCCGCAGCATCGAGACCAGCGCGCCGTTGACCGCGGCCATGCCGCTGGCGGTGGCAAAGGCATCCTCGGCCCCTTCCAGTGCGGCGATGCGGTCCTCGAACATCCGCACGGTGGGGTTGCCGTAGCGGGCGTAGATGTATTCGTCGGGGCCGGTTTCGATGAAGCGGGCCTCGGCGGCCTCGGCACTGTCGTAGACAAAGCCCTGCGTCAGGAACAGCGCCTCGCTCACCTCGCCATACTGGCTGCGTCGGGTGCCGGAATGCACCGCGCGGGTGCGTTTTTTCCACGTGCTACGGGGGGATGCGTCCTTCATGCCCCTGTCCTTTCCTCTCATGGCCCGGGGTCTCCCCCAAGGGCGGGCACGGTCGGGGGCGAGCGGAAGGCTGGGCGTCCACGACCTCTTTAGCGGTTTGTTTAGCGTGGCCCGCAATCCGGTTCACAAATCGCCACGGTGGCGTTTGGCTACGCCGGTCGCAGCCGCCCGTCAAGCCGTCGCGCGGCGCCCGCATGCCCCGTCACGCAAGTGTCGCGTGCCGTTTATCGAAATGTTGCGGTCGCAGGCTATCCACACACCAGATGCGGCAGGGACAAGTGGCATGGCGCTGGTGTCGATCACTGCGGGTCCGGACGGGTGGCAGGGCGAACAGGACCTGTTCGCCGCCCTGCAGGCGCTGCCCGACGGGGCCGCGGTCACCGTGATGGTGCACGGGTTCCGCTTTGCACCGGGTGCGGCGGCGCATGATCCGCATCGCCACATCCTGGCGCTGGCCCCGACCCGCAGCTGCTGGAAGGCGGTGAGCTGGCCGCGCCACCTCCACCTCGACAGGCCCGGTGCGGGACTTGGCATCGGGTTTGGCTGGCAGGCGCGCGGGCGGCTGGACCGGGTTGCGCAGCGCGCCTTCGACATCGGCGCCCAGATGGCAGGCATGATTCGATGTATCAACATGTTGCGGCCCGGAGTTCACGTGAACATCATCGCCCATTCGCTGGGCGCGCGCGTGGCCTTGTCCGCGTTGGCCGCATTGCCCCGCGGCGATGTCGACCGCATCATCCTGTTGTCGGGCGCGGAATACCGCGATCACGCCCGCAGCGCGATGCGCAGTCCGGCGGGGCGTGCGGTGCAGGTTCTCAACGTGACCAGCGGCGAGAACGCGCCCTTTGACGCGCTGTTCCGGCTGAGCGTTCCACCGCCGCGGCTGACCGATTGGCCATTGGCGGCGGGCCTGCCCGATCTGGCGGGCTGGACCGATCTGCGGGTGGACTGCCCGCACGGCCTTGCAGCCCTTCGGAGCCTCGGATTTGCGACACGCGCACCGACGACACGCATCTGTCACTGGTCGACCTACCTGCGGCCCGGCCTGTTCCGCCTTTACCGCGCGCTCTGCGCGCCGGGGCAGACGGACCTGTTGCCGCGACTGGCCGAGGCGCTGCACCGGCCCGGACCGCAGCGATCCGCCGCGTTCGCGATCCCGATGCGCCGTGCTGCGCCCGACCGTCCCTGAAACGGGGAGCGTGGCCGGCCCGTTCCCCGCATCCGGGGCCTTGTGCCGACCTGCCAGACCTCCGATCTGTTCCATTGACCGGCGGGAAACCACCGGATGTTGTGCGATGTCTGGTTTTTCCTTGGAAACCTTTCTAACGTGTCGCCGACAAGGCATTTGATCCTCCGGGGGTGGTATGAGTTCGAGCTTTCTGCAAGGCGTATCCTTCTTCGCGCTCGTGGTCGTCGTGGTCATGGCCAGCTTCGGCGGCTTCGGGGTTCTGTGACATGGCAAAACGCTTTGGAGGAGAGTTCAGCCCGACCGGACAGCGCGACACCGACATCGCGCGCGAGATGGTGACGGCCCAACGGCTGGAGGTGCCCAGCTTCAAGGGCCGCAAGCCGATGCGCCATGGCGCCAAGCTCAACATCCTGTTCATCTTGCCGCTTTTCGCGATGCTGCCCGCCTTCTTCCAGCCGGTGACGGCCATGGCGACGGACCTCGCAGGCGCAGCGGTGCTGATTCTCTCGGCGTGGCTGACCCGCGACGGGGTGCGCGCCGAGGATGCTTTCGCCGAGCGCAAGGTCGCCCGCCGTCCGGCGATCCCGCGCAAGATCTTCGGTTCGGTCCTGATGGGGGTGGGCGTGGGCCTTCTCGTCTTCGGCGGGCAGTGGAACATCGCGACCGCCCTCGTGGTGGGCGCCATCGCGGGTGCGCTGCACCTCGGCGCCTTCGGGCTCGACCCGCTGAAGGACAAGGGGCTGGAGGGCGTGGACCGCCTGCAGACCGACCGCATCGCGCGCAAGATCGACGAGGCCGAAAAGGTGCTGGACCAGATGACCGACGCGATCAAGCGCGCCCGCGACCGTCAACTGGAGGCGCGCGTCGACAGCTTCGAGGCGACGGTCCGGGGGATGTTCCGTCAAGTCGAGGCCGACCCGCGCGACCTGGCCGGAGCGCGCCGCTACCTCGGCGTCTACCTGCAGGGCGCGCGGGATGCGACGGTCAAGTTCACCGATCTCTACGCCCGCAACCGCGACCCGCAGATCCGCGCCGATTACATCGCCTTTCTCGACGACCTCGAGACCAATTTCGCCAAGCGCACGCAGGTGATGCTGACCGACGACCGCACCGATTTCGACATCGAAACCGAGGTTCTGCGCGAGCGCCTGAACCGTGAAAACCTTCATATCGAGTAATGAGGACAGACCCATGACCACCCAAGTCCGCCAACAGGCCGAAGAGGCCGCCAAGATGGTCGACGAACTGAACGCCATCGTCCTGCCGGAACCCAGTGCCGATCTCGTGCCCCTGCCGGCCGCCGATGCGCCCACGGCCGAAGAGATCCGCAAGCGGGTGGCCGAGATCGACATGGCCAACACCAACTCGATCGTGTCCTTCGGCTCGGCCGCGCAGGCGGAATTGCAGCAGATCAGCCAGTCGATGCTGCAGGGCGTGAAGAACAAGGATGTCGGCCCCGCTGGCGACAGCCTGCGCGAGATCGTCGGCACCATCCGCGGCTTTTCCGTCGATGAACTGGACCCCAACCGCAAGCAGAGCTGGTGGGAACGCCTGTTCGGAAAGGCCAAGCCGATCCACAATTTCATGGCGAAATACGAACAGGTGCAGGACCAGATCGACCGGATCACCGAGAACCTGCTGCAGCACGAGCACACCTTGATGAAGGACATCAAGTCGCTCGACCTGCTCTACGAGAAGACGCTGGATTTCTACGACGAGCTGGCGCTCTACATCGCTGCGGGCGAGGAAAAGCTGCGCGAACTCGACGAGGAGACGATCCCCGCCAAGGAGGCCGAGGTGCAGGCCGCACCGGAGAACGACCAGGTGATCAAGGCGCAGGAACTGCGCGACCTGCGCGCGGCCCGTGACGACCTCGAGCGGCGTGTCCATGACCTCAAGCTCACGCGGCAGGTGACGATGCAGTCGCTGCCCTCGATCCGGCTGGTGCAGGAGAACGACAAGTCGCTCGTGACCAAGATCAACTCCACCCTCGTGAACACCGTGCCGCTGTGGGAGACGCAGCTGGCGCAGGCGGTCACGATCCAGCGCTCGACCGACGCGGCCAAGGCCGTGCGCGAGGCGACGGACCTGACCAACGAGCTGTTGACGCAGAACGCGGCCAACCTGCGCGAGAGCAACCGCATCGTCCGCGAAGAGATGGAGCGCGGCGTCTTCGACATCGAAGCGGTGAAACAGGCCAACGCCGAGCTGATCGCCACGATCGAGGAAAGCCTGCAGATCGCCGACGAGGGCAAGCGCCGCCGGGCCGAGGCCGAGACCGAGATGCAGAAGATGGAGGCCGAGTTGCGCGACACGCTGGCCTCCGCATCGGCGCGCGCGCCGCAGCCGGCCCCGGCCTCGCCGGCGGCCGACTGATCCGCCATGGCGCAGCACCCGACGACATGGCTGGTCACGGGTGCCGCGGCACTGATGCTGGGCGCCTGCGTCATGACGCCGGCGCCCGAGGTCTCGCCCCGCCCCGAAGCGCGGGCCGAGGCCCCTGCCCCCTCGGCGGAAAGCGCGGCCTTCGCGCGCTATTACCAAGGCATCGAGGCGCGGTTGGTCGCGGACGGCCTTCTGCGCACCGATGACGGGGCGAGGGATGCGCCCTTCTCGGCGGCGATGCTGGCCGCGAATTTCGAGCGGATCGCGCTTTACGACGAATACACGCTGGTCGGCGGGCGTTTCGTGCAGCGCCAGACGCCCGCGCGCCTGCGGCGCTGGGAGCAGCCGGTGCGCCTGCAGGCGCATTTCGGCCCCTCCGTCAGCCCCGAGCAGCGGGCCGAGGACCGCTCGGTTCTCAGCACCTACGCCACGCGGTTGGCCCGCGTGACGGGCCATCCGATCACGACGGTCAATTCCGGCGGCAATTTCCATGTGCTCTACCTCGACCGCGATGCGCAGACCTCGGCGGGCGATCTCGTGCGCCGACTGGTGCCCGGCGTCGGCGCCGAGACCATCGCCGAGATCGAGGCGATGCCCCGGTCGACCTTTTGCGCCGTCTATGCCTTCTCGCAAACCGGGGGGCGGCCTGTCTATGTCTCGGCCATCGCCGTCATCCGTGACGAACACCCCAGCCTCTTGCGGCGCTCCTGCGTGCATGAAGAGGTCGCGCAGGGCCTCGGGCTGCCCAATGACAGCCCCGCCGCGCGGCCCTCGATCTTCAACGATGACGAGGAATTCGCGCTGCTGACCCGGCATGACGAGCTGTTGTTGCGCATCCTCTACGACCGTCGTCTGGAACCGGGTCTCGAACCCGGCGCAAACGCGCCGCTGATCCGCCAGATGGCCGAAGAGCTGCTCGGCGGGCCGTCCTGACGTGACCGCGCTGGCCTCGGCCCTGCCGCTCGCGATCGTGCTCGCCGCGATGGGGCTTGCCCATCTCTCGGCGGCGCGGGCCGGTGCGCTGGGGCTTGCTGCGGCGCTGGTGGTGGCGCTCGGGTTGTTCGGGATGCCCGGCGGCGTGACGGCGACGCTGACCGGCGCGGGGGCCGAGGCGCTGACCTCGACCGCGACGATCCTCTGGATCGTGCTGCCCGCGCTGGCGCTCTACGAATTCCAGTCGCGCACAGGCGCGCTCGACCGCATCCGCGACGCGCTGACCGGCCTGACCGCGGACCGGCGGGTGCAGGCGATCCTGATCGCGTGGTTCTTCGGCCTGTTCATGGAGGGGGCGGCGGGGTTCGGCACGCCGGTGGCGCTGGCCGCCCCGCTGCTGGTCGGGCTTGGCTACCCGCCGGTGCGCGCTGTCGTCCTCGCACTGCTGGGCCATGCCGCGGGTGTCTCCTTCGGGGCGGTGGGCACGCCCACGCTGGCGCAGATCGACCTGACCGGGCTGTCGCCCACGGCGCTTTCGGGTCTTGTCGCGCTGATGCAGGCGGCGATCTCGCCCCTGTTGCTGCTGGCCACGGTGCGGCTGGCGGGCGAGGGCCGCCTGATCGCGTCGGACCTCGCGTGGACGGCGCTCGCGTGGCTCTGCTTCGCGCTGCCCTCGGTGGCGCTTGCCGCGCTCACGGGCCCCGAACTTCCCAGCCTCGGCGGTGCGCTGATCGGGCTGGCCGCCTTCGCCGCGGTGCTGGCGCGGCGTAGCCGGGGCACCGTGCCCAACCTCGCGGCACTGGCCCGAGACCTCGCGCCCTATGCGGCGATCCTCGCCCTTGTCCTCGCCACCCGCCTGATCGGGCCGGTGCAGGCGGCCCTGGGCGGCTGGACCCTGGACTGGACGATGGGCGCGCGCTTTTCGGGGAGCTTCGCGCCCCTCTACCACCCCGGCACGCTGCTGATCGCGGGCCTTGTGCTGGGCGCGGCGGCCACGGGCCGCACCGCCGAGTTGCCGGCTGCTGCCCGCGGCGCACTGGCCCGCGCCTGGCCCGTGGCGCTGGCCCTGCTGGCGATGCTCGCGCTCAGCCGTGTGATGGTGCATGGCGGCCTGATCGGGGCCCTGGCCGAGGCCGCGGCCACCACGGGCGCCGTCTGGCCCCTGCTGGCACCTCTGATCGGGGTTCTTGGCACCTTCGTCACCGGCTCGGCCACCGCGTCGAACATCCTCTTCACCGAGTTCCAGACCGGGGTCGCGGCGCAGCTGGCCCTGCCGCCCCTGGCGCTGGCGGCCGCGCAAGGGTTCGGCTCGGCCGTTGGAAACATCATCGCGCCGCACAACATCATCGCGGGATCGGCGACGGTCGGCCTTGTCGGACGCGAAGGCGCGGTCCTGTCGAGAACCCTTCCGATCTGTGCCGCGGCAGCGCTGGCCGGGGGTCTGTTGACGCTCTTGGCGACCCGTGCGCTCCCGCTCTAGCGCGGGCGGGCCAAAGCGCCTATCCTGTGTTCCGACAACCGTTCCGCTTCAAGGGTCACGCCATGGTCTTCAACTTCCTCTCCGGCCAGTTCATCGACGTCATCGAATGGACCAGCGACACCCGTGACACCATGGTCTACCGCTTCGAGCGCTACGGCCACGAGATCAAGTACGGTGCCAAGCTGACCGTGCGCGAGGGGCAGGTCGCGGTCTTCATCCACGAGGGGCAGCTGGCCGATATCTTCACCCCCGGTCTCTACATGCTCGAGACCAACAACATGCCGATCATGACCTCGCTGCAGCACTGGGACCACGGGTTCAAATCGCCCTTCAAGTCCGAGATCTACTTCGTCAACACCAACCGCTTCACCGATCTGAAATGGGGCACGAAGAACCCTATCATGCTGCGCGATCCCGAGTTCGGGCCGACGCGCATCCGCGCCTTCGGCACCTATACCGTGCGCGTCGCCGATGCCGGCCGCTTCATGACCGAGATCGTGGGCACCGACGGCGAATTCACCACCGACGAGGTGACCTTCCAGATCCGCAACATCATCGTGCAGCAGTTCAGCCAGGTGGTGGCGGGCTCGGGCATCCCGGTGCTCGACATGGCGGCCAACACGGGCGAGTTCGGCACACTGGTGGCCAGCCGCATCTCGGACACGATCGACCAGTACGGGCTGACCTTGCCCGAACTCTACATCGAGAACATCTCGCTGCCCCCCGCGGTGGAGGAGGCGCTGGACCGGCGCACCTCGATGGGCGTCGTGGGCGATCTGAACAAGTACACCCAGTTCCAGACCGCCGAGGCGATGCGCGCGGCCGCGGACGCCCCCGGCGGCAGCGGCATGGGCGAGGGCCTCGGCATGGGGATGGGCATGGCCATGGCGAACCAGGTCGCGCAGGGCATCGGCGGCCAGCAGGCCCCGGCGCAGGCACAGCCCCACCAGGCCGCCCATGGGACCCACGCCGCACCGCCTCCGCCACCGGTCGAACATGTCTGGCACATCGCCGAGAACGGCCAGACGAAAGGGCCCTTCTCCAAGGCCGATCTGGGGCGCATGGCCGGATCGGGCGAGCTGACGCGCGAGAGCTTCGTCTGGACGCAGGGCCAGGACGGCTGGAAGAAGGCCGAGGACGTGACCGAGCTGGCCCAGCTCTTCACGGTCATGCCGCCCCCGCCCCCACCGCCGGTCTGAGGCCCCCGGCCGGGTCGCCCCGGCCCACGCAAGGGGGCGCTCCCGCCCGGGACGCGGGATGCCTGCGGCACCCGGTCCCCGTTGGGCCCGGCAGCGCGTTCCGCGCTGCGACCGCGCCCGACCGTCCCGGGGGCGCAGGGAATGGCACCCTCGGCGGCCGTATTTCTGGAAAGGTGAAGCTGCCGCCGGTGTCTCGATCTCGTGCATGGCAAGACCGGTCCGGGCGGCAGGCTCGCGCCTCCATGCCCGTCGGGGCCGAAGGTCACGGTGCTGTTCCGGGGGCCGACCCAGACCTGACTTCATCTTCCCGAAAATACGGACAGCGACAGAACCACCGGCACAGCGCCGGGCCGGTGCGCCCCGCCGCCACACGCGCCCGCCGCGGCACCGGGCCGAAGTCCCGCGGCGCGGCCGGGTCCGGGCCGGCGCAGGCCGCAAGGCCGAGCCGGTCGGAGGCACCCGGCAACGCCCGGCCGGATCGCGCGCGGCGGTGGAAACCCGGACCTTGATCCGGCGCGCCCGACACGTGACAAAGGGACCGACACCGCCCCCGTGGAGCACCCGGAGATGAGCACGTTCGAGACCCAGGAAACCCTCGCCCGCCCGCAGGACGAACACCGGTTTCCCTGCGACCAGTGCGGCGCCGACATGCGCTTCGATCCGGGCGGCGACCGGCTGATCTGCGACCATTGCGGCCACACCGCGGCACTGGAGGTCGAGGGCGGCCCATGGGGCGGTGATGCCCCCGCACTGGTGGAGCTGGACTACGAGACCGCCATCGCGGCAAAGCTCCCCGCGCAGGAGATGGAGGAGACGCGCGTCTCGAGCTGTCCCAGCTGCGGCGCACAGGTGGAATTCCACGCCGATATCCACGCCAAGGAATGCCCCTTCTGCGCCACGCCCGTGGTCACCGACACCGGCATCCATCGTCACATCAAGCCCAAGGGGGTGATCCCCTTCCAGCTGACCGAACGGCAGGCCCATGACGCGATGAACGGCTGGCTGGGGCGGCTGTGGTTCGCGCCGAACGGCTTGCAGCAATACGCCAAGAAGGGCCGCAAGATGGATGGCATCTACGTCCCCTACTGGACCTATGACGCCGACACCGCCACGCAGTATCGCGGCCAGAGGGGCGACGCCTATTACGTGACCGTGCGGGGCAGCGACGGGAAATCACGGCGACAGCGCCGCATCCGCTGGAGCCGCCGTTCGGGCCGGGTCGCTCGCTGGTTCGACGATATCCTCATCCTCGCCTCGCGGTCCTTGCCCAAGCGCTTCACCGACCAGCTGGCGCCCTGGGATCTGACCGCGCTCGACCCCTACAGGCCGGAGTTTCTCTCGGGGTTCCGCGCCGAGGGCTACCAGGTGCAGCTCGACGAGGGCTTCGAAGAGGCCAAGCAGGTGATGGAGGCGCAGATCAGGCAAGACATCCGCCGCGACATCGGCGGTGACGAGCAGCGCATCGACCACATGCAGATCCACATCGACGACGTGACCTTCAAGCACATCCTGCTGCCGGTCTGGGTCGCGGCCTACAAGTATCGGGGCGACACCTACCGGTTCGTCGTGAACGGGCAGACCGGCAAGGTGCAGGGCGAACGCCCGTGGTCCTGGATCAAGATCACGCTCGCCGCGATCGCCGCGGCCATTCTCATCGGCGCGGCACTCTATGGCTACGCCCTGCTGGAGGAGGGCGGCTTCTAGCCGCGCGCCGCCCCCCCCGCCCGCGGGCTCAGCCCCTGGTGATGGCGACCTTGCGCGCGCCCTCGGGCGAGGTGTCGCGGCGTTTGGGCACCGTGAGGGTCAGCACCCCGTCCTTCAGCTCGGCGCCGATGCCGTCGCCATCCGCATCGGGAGGCAGGCGGAACGAGCGCGAGAAGGCGCCGAACTCGCGCTCGGAGAAGAACCAGGTCTCGCCCTGTTCGGTCTTGCCCGACTCCTTCCTGCCGGTGACGGTCACCACGCCCTCGTGCAGCGTGATGTCGATGTCCTGTTCCGCAACGCCCGGCACCTCGATCGAGATGCGATAGGCGCCGCTGTCGGCCGAGGCCTCGGAGGCGGGCGCGAACCAGTCGGCCACGCGGGCGCCGAGGCTGCGGAACGGGTCGGCAAGCGACGGCAGGAAACCGGATTTATGCGATGTCTCGACCATTCTGACCTCCATGCGATCGGGAACACATGCAACGGCATGTGATTACCCGTCTTCACCATCCGAAACCTTGACCTGCGTCAAAATTCTCTGGCCCGCGCGGGGGGCAGCGCGTAGTCAGGGCCGCGACAGACACCGGGAGATGCACCATGCTGCTCTGTGCGGGCGAGGCCCTGATCGACATGCTGCCGCGCAAGACGGAGGGCGGCGAGGCCGCCTTTGCCCCCTACCCCGGCGGCTCGGTCTTCAACACCGCGGTGGCCGCGGCGCGGCTGGGGGTCAAGACCGGCTTCTTCTCGGGCCTGTCCACCGACCTTTTCGGGGAGCGCCTGTCCGCCGTGCTGACAGCGGCGGGGGTGGACCACCGCCTCGCCGCGCGATCCGACCGGCCCACCACGCTGGCCTTCGTGACGCTGAGCGAGGGGCAGGCGCGCTATGCCTTTTACGACGAGAACACGGCGGGCCGGATGCTGACCGAGGCCGATCTGCCCGATCTGCCCACCGATGTCAGCGCCGTCTTCTTCGGCGGCATCAGCCTTGCCGTGGAACCCTGCGCGGAGGCTTATGGGGCGCTGGCGGCGCTGGTCGCGCCCGACAGGCTGGTGATGCTCGACCCCAACATCCGGCCCGGCTTCATCACCGACGAGGCGCGCTTTCGCGCCCGGATGGAGCGGATGCTGGCCGCGGCCGACATCGTGAAGATCTCGGACGAGGATCTGGAATGGCTGATGGGCGAAGGCGCGCTTGCCGAGCGTGCCGGGAAGCTGCTGGAAAAGGGCCCTGCGCTGGTCCTCGTGACCGAGGGGGCCGAGGGGGTGACGGCCCATGGCGCGGGCGATCCGCTGCGGGTGCCTGCGCAAAGGGTCGAGGTGGTCGATACCGTGGGCGCGGGCGACACGTTCAACGCGGGTTTTCTGGCCGGGCTGGCGGATGCGGGCGCGATGGACAAGGCATCGGTGCGCGCGGGCCTCTCGCCCGAGGTGCTGGAGGCGGCCCTCACCCTCGGCGTGCGCGCCGCCGCCGTCACCGTGGCGCGCGCGGGCGCCAACCCGCCGCGCCGGGACGAGCTGGCATGAGGGCGCTGATCCAGCGCGTGACCGAGGCGCAGGTCGCTGTCGCGGGCGAGGTGATCGGGCGCACCGGGCCGGGCCTTCTGATCCTCGTCTGCGCGATGCAGGGCGACACCGAAGCCGAGGCCGAGCGCATGGCCGCCAAGATCGCCAAATTGCGCATATTCAAGGATGACGCGGGCAAGATGAACCGCTCGCTCCTCGACACGGACGGCGGCGCCTTCGTCGTCAGCCAGTTCACGCTGGCCGCCGACACGAGCCGCGGCAACCGCCCCGGCTTTTCCACCGCAGCACCCCCGGAAGAGGGCGAGCGCCTTTACCTTCACTTCGCCCGCGCGCTGGCCGCGCTGGGGCCGCAGGTGGAAACCGGGCGCTTCGGCGCGGACATGGCCGTCAGCCTGACCAATGACGGCCCCGTTACGATCTGGCTTGAATCCTAGGCAGATCGCCTAAAGACTAAGCATGACGCCCGACGCACAGGGGTGAACAGGGCCGATCGGCTGGCCCTTCTCCGCACGGTCTGCCCCGATGCAACAGAGGGACATCGAATATTCACCATGAGCGACACAGACCGCTTCTACGACGAGATGCTGGCCCCCGACGGCGCGCCGCGCGGGCCCTACGGCAGCTATGGCGCGTGGTTCGACCGCGAGGACCTGCGCGAGTTGCGCAAGAAATCGACCGAGGCCGAGCGCTTCTTCCGTCGCACGGGCATCACCTTCAACGTCTACGGGCAGGCCGAGGCGGATGAGCGGCTGATCCCCTTCGACATCGTGCCGCGCATCATCTCGGCGCGGGAATGGGCGCGGCTGACCCGCGGCATCGAGCAGCGCGTGCGCGCGATCAACGCCTTCCTGCACGATATCTACCACCGGCAGGAGATCCTGCGCGCAGGCCGCGTGCCGGTCGACATCATCGCCCGCAACGACGCCTTCCTGCCGCAGATGATCGGCATGGCGCCCCCCGGCAACGTCTTTACCCATATCGTCGGAACCGACCTGGTGCGCACCGGCGAGGACGAGTTCTTCGTGCTCGAGGACAACGCCCGAACCCCCTCGGGTGTCAGCTACATGCTGGAGAACCGCGAGACGATGCTGCAGATGTTCCCCGAGCTCTTCACCCGCATCAAGGTGCAGCCGGTCTCGGATTACCCGCGCGACCTGCGCCGGTCGCTGGCGGCCTCTGCGCCCACGAACTGCTCGAACGACTGCACGGTCGCGATCCTGACGCCGGGCATCCACAACTCGGCCTATTTCGAGCATGCCTTCCTTGCCGATCAGATGGGGATCGAACTGGTCGAGGGGCATGACCTGCGCATCGTCGACGGCAAGGTCGCCATGCGCACGACCGAGGGCTACAAGGCGATCGACGTGCTGTACCGCCGCGTCGACGACGATTTCCTCGACCCGCTCAGCTTCAACCCCGACAGCCAGCTGGGCGTGCCGGGGATCATGGATGTCTACCGCGCGGGCGGCATCACCATCGCCAACGCGCCGGGCACGGGCATCGCCGACGACAAGGCGATCTACAGCTACATGCCCGATATCGTGGAGTTCTACACCGGCGAAAAGGCGATCCTGCAAAACGTGCCGACGTGGCGCTGCGGCGATGCCGACAGCCTGAAATACGTGCTCGACAACCTGTCCGAGCTGGTCGTGAAGGAGGTCCACGGCTCGGGCGGCTACGGGATGCTTGTGGGGCCCGCCGCCTCGAAAAAGGAACTGGCCGCTTTCCGCAAGAAGCTCGAGGCGCGGCCGTCGAACTACATCGCCCAGCCCACGCTGGCGCTGTCCACCGTTCCGATCCTGACGCAAAAGGGGCTGGCGCCGCGGCACGTGGACCTGCGGCCCTTCGTGCTGGTCGCCCCCGACAAGATCACCATCACGCCGGGCGGGCTGACGCGGGTCGCGCTGAAGAAAGGGTCATTGGTGGTGAACTCTTCGCAGGGCGGCGGCACCAAGGACACTTGGGTGCTGGAGGAATAGGGCGATGCTGGGCAAAACCGCTGGCGGCCTGTTCTGGATGTTCCGCTACCTCGAGCGGTCCGAGAACACCGCGCGCCTGATCGAGGCGGGCTTTCGCATCGCGCTGACGCGGGCGGACGGCGACGACGACGAATGGGGCAGCGTGTTGCAGACCGCCGCTGTGGCCCATCTCTATTACCAGAAGCACGAGACGCTCGAGGCGGCCAAGGCGATCGACTTCCTCTTGCGGGACGCGACAAACCCCTCCTCGGTGCTGTCGGCGATTTCGGCCGCGCGGATGAACGCGCGGCTGGTGCGCACCGCGATCACCCGCGAGGTCTGGGAGGCGGTGAACGACACCTACATGATCCTGAAGCAGGCGCTGGCGCGCCCCGTCTCGGCGCGCGACCTGCCCGAGGTGCTGGCGCTGATCCGGCAGCAATCGGCGCTGGTGCGGGGCGCGATGCACGGCACGATGCTCAGGAACGACATCTTCGATTTCTGCCGGCTGGGCACCTTCCTGGAACGCGCCGACAACACCGCGCGCATCCTCGACGTGAAATACTACGTCCTTCTGCCCTCGATCAGCCAGATCGGATCCTCCCTCGACAACGTGCAATGGGAGACGATCCTGCGCTCGGTCGCGGGGCAACGCGCCTATCGCTGGATCACCCAAGGCGAAACCAGCCCGATGGGCATCGCCGATTTCCTGATCTTCGACGGGCGCATGCCGCGCAGCCTTGCGTTTTCGGTGGGCAAGATCGCCACCAATCTCGGCTATCTCGAACGCGCCTACAGCCAGCGCCGCCCCTGCCATGACCGGATCGACGTGTTGTCGGCGCGGCTGACCCATGGCACGATCGAGCGCGTGTTCGAGGATGGCCTGCACGAGTTCATCACCGATTTCCTCGCCGATGTCGCGCGCCTCGGCCAGCAGGTCGAGACCGATTACCGGTTCCTGGGATAGGCGACCCGTCATGCACCTCAGAATCCTGCACACCACGACCTACCATTTCGACCAGCCGGTCCCCTACGGATTGCAGCGCCTGCGCCTGATCCCCAAGAGCCGGACGGGCCAGACCGTGCTGGCCTGGACGATGGAGATCGAGGGCGGGCGGGTCGAGACCGAGTATACCGACCACCACCAGAACCGGGTGACGCTGATCTCCTTCGACCCGCAGGCCAGGTCGATCGTGGTGCATTGCGAGGGCGAGGTGCAGACCGAGGACATGGCCGGCATCACCGGGCGCCACGGCGGCTTTGCGCCGCTGTGGTATTTCACGGGCTCCACCGAACTGACCCGCGCCGGTCCGCGGGTGCGGGCGCTGGCCAAGGGCCTCAAGGACGAATACCCCGAGGATATCCCGCGCCTGCACGCGCTGTCGGCCCGCATCACCGATGCGGTGCCCTACGAGACCGGCGTGACCGAGGCCACCACCACCGCCGAGGAGGCGGTCGAACACGGGCAGGGCGTCTGCCAGGACCATGCCCATATCTTCGTCGCCGCCGCCCGCGCCATGGGCTATCCGGCGCGCTATGTCTCGGGTTACCTGATGATGAACGACCGCGTGCACCAGGATGCCAGCCACGCCTGGGCCGAGGCCCATATCGAGCCGCTGGGCTGGGTCGGCTTCGATGTCTCCAACGGCTATTCCCCCGACACCCGCTATGTCCGCGTCGCCACCGGCCTGGACTACCGCGAGGCAGCCCCGGTCTCGGGCCTGCGCTACGGCAGCAGCGGCGAGGCGATGTCCATCGACATCCAGGTGCAGCAGCAGTAGGACGCGGAACAGGGGCAAGGGGGACAGGCGCATGACCTATTGCGTGGGGATGAAGCTCGACCGCGGGCTGGTGTTCATGTCCGACACACGGACCAATGCGGGCGTGGACAACATCAGCGTTTTCAAGAAGATGTTCATCTGGGAGCGCGCGGGCGAACGCTCGGTCACGCTGATGACGGCGGGCAACCTCGCCACCACCCAGGCGGTCGTCTCGCTGTTGAACGAGCGCGCGAAACCGGCCGAGGAACGCGGTCATCCCTCGATCCTCGACGCGCCCTCGATGTTCCAGGTCGCCAAGCTGGTGGGCGAGACGCTGCGCGAGGTGATCGCCGAGCAATCGGGCCGCGACGGGCCGCAGGCCGACAGCCCGTTTTCCGCGACGCTCATCCTCGGCGGCCAGGTGCGCGGCGGCGAGCCGCGGCTGTTCATGATCTATCCCGAGGGCAATTTCGTCGAGGCCGCAGAAGACACGCCCTTCTTCCAGATCGGCGAGACGAAATACGGCAAGCCGATCCTGGTACGCGCCTACGAGCCGGAGATGAGCTTCGAGGATGCGGTCAAGCTCTTGATGCTGAGCTTCGATTCGACGATCAAGGCGAACCTCTCGGTCAGTCTGCCGCTCGACCTGCATCTCTACGAGGCCGACACGTTCCGGACCGGCCGGGTGCAGCGGATCGAGCGCGACGATGCCTTCTACGAGATGCTGTCCTCGGGCTGGGGCGAGGCGTTGAAGAACGCCTTCAAGGCGCTGCCGCCCTACACGCTGGACTGACGCCGGGATTTCGCCCGCTGACGCGGTCGACCCGCGCGCCGCTTGCGCGGCGCGGATGCGAATTTTCGTGCGAAAATTCGGGGGGCTCTGCCCCCATCCCGTTCCGGGATTCCCCCGGAGTTGTATCGGCCAAGATGAAGGACGCGGCGGCGTGCGTGGTCAGGCCGTCGCGTCGAAGCGGTGCACCCAGTCGAAGCGACGCGTCACCGCCTGCGGGGCCACACGCTGCGCGACGCGGAGCGCGGTATGGGCCGCGAAGCGCATCGGGCCGGGGCTGAGGTGATAGTTTTGCGCGTTGTCGTTGGCCGCCTGCACGATGCGCGCGCAGCGCGGGCGGCGCAGCGCCTCGTATCGGGCAAGTGCGGCCGTGGTGTCGGTGTCTTCGGACAGGCAGCGGGCGAGGATAAAGGCATCCTCCAGCGCCATGTTGGCGCCCTGCGCCAGGAAGGGCAGCGTGGGGTGGGCCGCATCGCCGAGGAGCGCGAGGCGATGCTCGGTCCAGCGCGCCGCGACGGGGTGGCGGAAGAGGCCCCAGAGATGCACCTCCTCGGCGCGGTCCAGCAGGTCGCGCACCTCGGGGCAGAAATCGGTGAAGGCGCGGCGCAGGTGGTCGGGGTCGCCGCGGTGGTGCCAGCCCTCCTCGGCCCAGCCGTCGCGTTCCTCGACGGCGACCACGTTCATCAGCCGCCGGTCGCGCAGCGGGTATCGCACGAGATGGCGGCCCGGGCCCATGAAGACATGCGCCTCGGGCGGGGCCGGGTCGGTCACGGGGATGGTGCAGCGCCAGGCCACCTGCCCGGTGAAGAAGGCGCGCGATTTCGGGTTGAGCGCGGCGCGGGCCGGCGAATGAAGCCCGTCTGCGGCGATCGTCAGGCCATGCAGCTCCTCGGTGCCGTCGGCCAGCGACAGGCGCGTGCCCATCGCCTCGGGGCGCATCGCGGCGACGCGGGTGCCCAACCGCAGCGTCACCCCTGCCGCGCGCGCCGCATCGGCCAGCGCGGAGACGAGATCGGCACGGTGGACAAGGTGCCAGGGCTGATCCGCGCGGCCGAGTTCCATCGTGAAGACCTCCGCCCCACGGCGGAAATCCCTGAGACGGACGGCCCGCGAACGGGGGCTGCTGGCGGCGACCGCCTCGGCCACGCCGAGGGCCTGCAACACGCGCCAGCCATTGGGCGAGACCTGGATGCCCGCGCCGACCTCGGCGATCGCGGGGGCCTGTTCCAGAACGCTGACCTGCGCGCCATGCTGCGCCAACGCCAGCGCCGCGGCCAGCCCGCCGATGCCGCCGCCGGCGACCGTCACCTCCTGCCCGATCAGCATGATCCCCCCGAGAACGACAAAGGGCACACCCCGCGGGCGTGCCCCTGCCTTATTCCAAGCCGCGGCGCGGACCGCAGCGCGGTCAGTCGTCGCGATGCACCTTCTCGCGGCGCTCGTGACGCTCCTGCGCCTCGAGGCTCATCGTGGCGATCGGGCGCGCATCGAGCCGCTTGAGGCTGATCGGCTCGCCGGTGACCTCGCAATAGCCGTATTCGCCTTCCTCGATCCGGCGCAGCGCGCTGTCGATCTTGGCGATCAGCTTGCGCTGGCGGTCGCGGGTCCGCAACTCCAGCGCGCGATCCGTTTCCTCGCTGGCGCGGTCGGCGATGTCGGGAATGTTGCGCGTGCCGTCCTGAAGCGCCTCGACGGTCCCGCGGCTTTCGTCGAGAAGGTCGTTCTTCCACGAGATCAGCTTGCGCCGGAAATACTCGAGCTGACGCTCGTTCATGAATGGTTCGTCCTCGGCCGGACGATAGTCTTCGGGCAGGAAAATTTCAGCCTTCATGTCGCTCCCCTCAGCGTCGCCGGCGTCGCGATGTCCGTCTGGCATACTGCACCCCTCCGGCCCCTCGCCGCCCGCTTACAAGACCGCGCGCCCCTTGTCACGTCTCTATTGCGTGTCGGACGGACGACACCTTCGTGACGGGGGCATGGAGACGCCATGGGACTGATTTTCATGCGCATCCGGGCCGAAACGCCCGGTTTTCCCGCCAAGGTTGCAGCGCGTGCTGCCGCCATGGGCCCCCCCTTCCCCCACCCCGGCGAAGCCGCTAGACCAAGGCGGACCCGTCGAGGAGGATCGCGATGACCGCCCGTTTCGAAGGCAGCGACAGCTATGTCGCGACCGAGGACCTGACCGTTGCGGTCAATGCCGCGGTGACGCTCGAGCGCCCGCTTCTGGTCAAGGGCGAACCCGGCACCGGCAAGACGGAACTGGCCCGGCAGGTCGCCGGTTCGCTGGGCCTGCCGATCATCGAATGGCACATCAAGTCCACCACGCGCGCGCAGCAGGGGCTGTACGAATACGACGCCGTCAGCCGGCTCCGCGACAGCCAGTTGGGCGACGAACGGGTCAACGACGTGCGCAACTACATCCGCAAGGGCAAGCTGTGGCAGGCCTTCGAGGCACCCGGCAAATGCGTCCTTCTGATCGACGAGATCGACAAGGCGGACATCGAGTTTCCCAACGACCTGTTGCAGGAGTTGGACCGGATGGAATTCTTCGTCTACGAGACCGGCGAGACGGTCCGCGCGGCCACGCGCCCCGTCGTCATCATCACCTCGAACAACGAAAAGGAACTGCCCGACGCCTTCCTGCGCCGCTGCTTTTTCCACTACATCCGATTCCCCGACATGGACGTGATGAAGCGAATCGTCGAGGTGCATTTCCCCGGCATCAAATCCGAGCTTCTGACCAGTGCACTGACGCAGTTCTACGAGATCCGCGATCAGCAGGGGTTGAAGAAAAAGCCCTCCACCTCCGAGGTGCTGGACTGGCTCAAGCTGCTTCTGGCCGAGGATCTGACGCCCGAGGACCTGCGGCGCGACGGGGCCTCGGCGCTGCCGAAACTGCATGGCGCGCTGCTCAAGAACGAGCAGGACGTGGCGCTTTTCGAACGCCTCGCCTTTCTCGCGCGGCGGCAGCGTTAGGGCCATGTTTTCCTGGCGGCATCACGCGGCTCCGGCGTGGCCGGGGCCGACACCGCAGGCCCGGTCGCGCGGGCGCGGCGGCGAAACCCGGCCACCGCACTGCGATAATCCTGTTTCTCGTCCCGATTCCTGCCATAATCCAGAACCAGTGTCGGATGGGCACGACAGACACACGGCCAGGCGCACCGGGATGACGAAACGGATCGACATACGCCTTTCGGGCGCTGCAAGCGGGTTGGGTGCGCGGTGCCCCGCGCTCCGTTCCGGGGCGTGTGGGTCATGATCCATCCCCGTCTGCTCCCGCTGTGCGTTGGCGCGCTGCTCGGGCTGTCGGCCTGCATGCCGGACAGCGGGTCCGTCCGCGAGGTGGCCGAGCGCAGGGCCGCACCGGAAATCCTGCAGGCGATGCCCGCGATGAACCAGTTCGGCACGACGCGCCCTGCGCCGCCCGAACGCTCCAACGCCGCGATCGCCGCGGATTTTCTCGATCTCAGCTTCCAGATGGAATCGGGGCGACGGATCGAGCGGCTGTCGCGCTTCGAGGGGCCGATCACCATCGCCGCGGTGCCGGGTGGCCCGGCCTCGCTGTCGCTCGATCTGGACCGGCTGGTCAACCGCTTCCGGCAGGAGGCCGGGATAGACATCCGCCGCGTGCCGCACGCCGGCGGCACGGCCAATATCACCATCGAAACCCTTCCGCGCGCCCAGATGCAGCGCATCGTGCCCGAGGCCGCCTGTTTCGTCGTGCCGCGCGTCAGTTCCTGGGCCGAGTTCCGCGCCGCCCGCAATTCACGCGCGATGGATTGGACGACGCTCGAGACACGCGAGCGGGTCGCCGTCTTCATCCCCAACGACGTGGCCCCGCAAGAGGTGCGCGATTGCCTCCACGAAGAAGTCGCGCAGGCGATGGGGCCGCTCAACGACCTCTACCGTTTGCACGATTCGGTCTTCAACGACGACAATTTCCAATCCGTCCTGACCGGTTTCGACATGCTGATCCTGCGGGCCTATTACAGCGACGAGATCCGCTCGGGCATGACCCGCGCCGAGGTGGCCGCCGTCCTGCCCGGATTGCTGAACCGGCTCAACCCGCGCGGTGCGCGGGGGGGCAGCGGGCAGGTCACGGCGCAGCCCAGCCCTCGCGCCTGGATCGAGGCGATCGAAACGGCGCTCGGGCCCGGCACGCGCGACGGTCTGCGCGTGGTCGCAGCGGAACGTGCCGTGACGCTTGCCCGGCAGGCAAACCTGTCGGACGCGCGGCTCGCCTTCAGCTATTTCGCGCTCGGGCGGCTGTCGCTGGCCACCGACAGCGAGGCGTCGCTCAACGCCTTCCAGGCCGCGGCGAACATATACGACCGCATCGCGCCGGGCGGCATCCATGCCGCTCATGTCGACATGCAGTTGGCGGCCTTCGCGCTGACCGCGGGCAACGCGACGGATGCGCTGCGCCTGACAGGGCGGGCCTTGCCCGCGGCGACCGACGCGCAGAACGCGGCGCTTCTGTCCACGCTCCTGATGATCCGGGCCGAGGCGCTCGATGCGCTCGGCCGCGTGTCCGAGGCACGTCAGGTCCGCCTCGACAGTCTCGGCTGGGGTCGCTATGGCTTCGGCACGAGGACGGCCCTCGGCGCCCGCCTGACCGAGGTGGCCGCCCTGTCGCCGTGACGCTGACCGGGGTGGGACCATGCTGAACTTGATCGGGGGCGCGTGCGGCATCGCGCTGGGCCTGTGGACGGCGCGCCGTCGCGGCGGAAACCGGCTGGACCTTCTGCATTACGCGACGATCTTCGGCATAGTCGGATTCCTGCTGGGCGCCTTCGCGATGCTTGTGATCCCGGCACCCGCCTGACATCCTGCGGGCCATGTTCCTGCCCTTCTTCGACACGCTCCGCGCCGCGCGCATCCCGGTCTCGTTGCGGGAATATCTCGCCTTTCTCGAAGGCGTCTCGCGCGGGCTGGTGACCTATGACGTGGACGGGTTCTACTACCTCGCCCGTGCCGCCATGGTGAAGGACGAGCGACACCTCGACCGCTTCGACCAGTGCTTTGCCCATGCCTTCGGGGGGCTCGAGGCGATCACGCCCGAACAGGTGCTGGAGGCCGCCGAGATCCCGCGCGAGTGGCTCGAAAAGCTGGCCGAAAAGCACCTGACGCCCGAGGAACGCGCCGAGATCGAGGCGCTTGGCGGTTTCGACAAGCTGATGGAAACCCTGCGAGAGCGGCTCAAGGAACAACAGGGCCGCCACCAGGGCGGCAACAAGTGGATCGGCACCGCCGGAACCTCGCCCTTCGGCGCCTATGGCTACAACCCCGAGGGGGTCCGCATCGGGCAAGACGAAAGCCGCCACCGCCGCGCGGTCAAGGTCTGGGACAAGCGCGACTTCAGGGATTTCGCGGACGACGTCGAACTGGGCACCCGCAACATCAAGGTCGCGCTGAAACGGCTGCGCCAATGGGCCCGCGACGGCGCCGCCGAGGAACTGGACCTCGACGGCACGATCCGCGCCACCGCCGAACAGGGCTGGCTCGACGTCAAGACCCGGCCCGAACGGCGCAACGCGGTGAAGGTCCTGCTCTTTCTCGATGTGGGCGGCTCGATGGACGATCACATCCGCGTGGTGGAAGAGCTGTTCTCGGCTGCAAAATCCGAGTTCAAGCATCTGGAGCACTACTACTTCCACAACTGCCTTTACGAGTCTGTCTGGCGCGACAACCGCAGGCGTTGGACCGAGCAGATCCCGACCCACGAGATCATGAACACCTACGGCTCCGACTACAAATGCATCTTCGTGGGCGATGCGTCGATGTCGCCCTACGAGATCGCCTTTGCAGGCGGCGCGAACGAGCATTGGAACGAAGAGGCGGGCCAGGTCTGGCTGGAACGCGCCCGCGCCCAGTGGCCCGATCACCTGTGGATCAATCCCGTGCGAGAGGGGCTTTGGGGCTACACGCAGTCGATCGGGATGATCCGGCAGATCTTCGAGGACCGCATGGTGCCGATGACGCTTGAAGGGCTGAAACGCGGCATGCGCGAGTTGGGGCGGTGAGCGCGCCACGGCCCTCCGCGCTGTCCTATCTGTGGCACTATCACCGCCCTGCCCTGATCGCGCTGGCCGCGGCGCTGGCGATTGCGCTGTTCTTCGCGGTGCGGCTGACCGTCTTCACGATCTACTGGTCCGATCCCGCCCACCACGAGCAGCCTCTCGCGGGCTGGATGACGCCGGGCTATGTGGCGCGTTCCTGGGACGTGCCGCCCGAGGTGATCCGTGCGGCCCTGCCCGCCCGATCCGGCACAGACACGCACCCGACACTGGCGCAGATCGCCGAGGCCGAGGGCCTGCCCCTGCCCGAACTGATCGCGGCCCTTGAGGCCGCCATTGACGCGGCACGCGCACAATGACCGAGGCGATCCTGGCCCTCGTGCCGGTCTACGGCCTGGCCCTCATCGCGGCGGCCACCTTCCTGTCCTGCCTCGCCCTGCCGATGCCTGCCTCGCTGGTCATGCTGTCGGCGGGCGGCTTTGCCGCGGCGGGCGACCTCGTGTTGTGGCAGGTGGCCGCCGCCGCGTTGCTGGGCGCGGTTCTGGGCGACCAGGCGGGCTATCAGCTGGGGCGGATGGGCGGACGGATCATGGCCGCGCACGCGCCCTCGCCCAAACGCGCCGCCCTGATGACCATGGCCACCGCCTATCTGCGCGACCACGGCACATGGGCCGTGTTTCTCAGCCGCTGGCTGGTGTCGCCACTGGGGCCCTACGTCAATTTCGCAGGCGGCGCGGCGCGGCTCGACCGGGGGCGCTTCACATCGGCTGGCGTGGCGGGCGAAGCGGTCTGGGTGGCGCTCTATGTCGGGCTCGGTGCGGCCTTTGCCGATGACATCCTTGCGCTGGCCGACCTGTTGGGCAGCGCCTCGGGCCTGCTGGCTGCGCTTGCCGTGGCGGGCGCGCTGGCGCTGTGGCTGCGCGCGGCCCTGCGACATCGGGCGCATTCGTGACGACGGCGTTGCCCCGCCCGCCCGCGCGCCCCATATCCAGCCCATGTTGAAGCTGACCCCGATCCTTCTGGCCATCGGCTACGCGCTGGTGATGTACATGTTCTCGGCCTGGCGCACGGGCCGCGAGCTTGACGCGCGCTCGACCGAACTGGCCGATCCGCAGCTCAGGGCGCTGACCGACCGCATGGCCAAGGCCCTCGAGATCGAGCGGATTCGCGTGAACATCTACGAGATCGAGCCGGTCAACGGCCTCGCCGCCCCCGATGGCCGCATCTTCCTGACGCGGGGCTTTTACAACAAGTATCGGGCGGGCGAGGTCACGGGCGAGGAAATGGCCAGCGTCATCGCGCATGAGCTGGGGCACGTGGCCCTCGGCCATTCACGCCGCCGCATGATCGACTTTTCCGGGCAGAACGCGATCCGCGTGGCGCTGGCCACCATGCTGGGCCGCCTGATCCCCGGTGTGGGCATCTGGATCGCCAACATCCTCGCCGGCATGCTGGCCGCCCGGCTGTCGCGGCAGGACGAATACGAGGCCGACGCCTACGCCGCGGCGCTTCTGACGCGGGCCGGCATCGGCACGGGGCCGCAGAAATCGCTCTTTCTCAAGCTCGAGGGCCTGACCGGCATGGGCGGACGCGGCATGCCCGCGTGGCTGATGAGCCACCCAAAGACCGGGGACCGCGTGCGGGCCATCGAGGCGCTCGAGGCCCGCTGGGCCGAACAATTGCCGCAGGAGTGACGGGCCGACCTCTTGCATCGGCAAGACGACCCCGGCACCGCGCGTGGCACGCCCCTACCCCAGGGCCTTGGCCAGACGCGGCAGACGCGCCCGCTTGAGCAGCGCCCGCCGCTCCAGCGGCCCGCCCGACAGGCGCTGCGCGGTCTCGTGCACGGCGGCGACGACGGGGCCGACCCTGTCGGGCCGGTCCAACCACAAGCTATAGAGCATGGCATCGGGGTGGATCGCCTCGAGCCCGTGAGGGGCCAGCTCGGCGCGCGGAAAATCCTTCAGATTCAGGGTGATCACTGCATTCGCCTGCCCGGCGATGGCGGTGGCCAGAACATGGATGTCGCCCGCGTCCGGCAACCACAGCGCGGCCTCGCGCGCGGGGTCGGCGGGCATGCGCGCCTCGGGAAAGGCGGCGGTCAGCGCCGCGATCTCGCCGCGGGCCAATGCCTCGTCCACCGCCCCGCCATGTCGGGCCGCCGTGCGCGCCCATTCCTCCAGCAACCGCTCGGACCAGAGCGGCTCGATCACCCCCGTGCGCGCCACCCCCAACACGATCTCGCGCAAGACCGTGGGGTAGAGCACGCAGGCGTCGATCACGGCCCTCATGGCATGAGCCGGAACGCCACCGCCTTGAGATAGCCGGTTTCGGTCAGCGCCGGGTGCTGCGGATGGTCGGGCCCGGCAAAGCCGGTGTGGATCACCCGCGCATCACGGCCCGCCCGCCCGATCCCGCGCAGGCAAGCGGCGCGAAACTTGCCAAGCTCCGCGGCATGGCTGCACGAACACAGGATCAACGCGCCCCCCGGGGCGACCAGCGCGGCGGCCAGCCGCGCGACACGCTCATAGGCGCGCAGCCCCTTTTCCAGCGCCTGTTTCGATGGCGCGAAGGCGGGCGGGTCGCAGATCACGAGGTCGAACTGCGCCCCCTCCTCCGCCAGCGCCTCGAGCGTCGCAAAGGCATCGCCTGCCCGCGTCTCCAGCCGGTGGGCCATGCCGCCCGCCTCGGCCCCCGCCCGCGCCAACGCCAGTGCCGGCTCGGAAGCATCGACCGCCAGCGCCCGCTCGGCCCCCGCCGCAAGGCAGGCCAGCGCAAAGCCGCCGACATGGGAAAACACGTCGAGCACCCGCGCCCCGCGGGCCAGCCGCGCGGCAAAGGCGTGGTTGTCGCGCTGGTCGTAGAACAGGCCCGTCTTCTGCCCGCCCATCACGTCGGCCATGTAGCTGGCGCCGTTCATCCGCACCTCGATCGGCCGCTCGGGCGCGTCACCGGCCAGAATCCCGGTCACCTCGGGCAGACTCTCGGCGGCCCGCGCGCGACCGGTGCCGTTCTTGATCAGCGTGCTGCAGCCGGTGGCCTCCAGCAGGGCGCCGGCCACGATCGCTTCGCGCTCTTCCAGCCAGATCGCGTTGGGCTGCATCACCAGCACATCGCCGAAACGGTCGACGATCAGGCCGGGCAGAGCGTCGCCCTCGGCATGGATCAACCGGTAGAAGGGCGCATCATGGAGCTGCTCGCGCAGCACCAGCGCCGCGCCGATCCGCGCGTCGAACCAGGCCCGGTCGATCACCGCGCCCGGATCGCGGTCCAGCAGGCGCAGCCCGATCCGCGCCTCGACCGTGGCCACACCCAGGCCGAGGGGCTGCCGCTCGGCATCCTCCAGCTGCGCCAGCGCACCGGGCGGGATCGCACGCGACCGGCGGTCGAGCACGAGATCATCCGCCCAGGCCCAGGGGTGGCCATGGCGGATTCGGCGCGCGTCGGCGCGTGGCTTCAGACGCAGGACGGGCAAAGCGGAAGGGGGCGCTGTCATGCGCCCCCTCTAGCTGTCCCTGCGGCCGGGGAAAAGATCAGTTCTGGACCTCGGCGACCGAGATGAAGTCGGAGAAGGGCGTGGGGAACTCTGTCCGGGCCCAGTCCTGGATACGGCCCAGGATGCGGACACGCTGGGTGTTGCCCTGCGCCTCGGCCTGGATCGCGGCCTGGCCGCCATGGGCGCGGAAGGTCAGGTCGACCGGACGCGGCCCCGACAGGATCGCGCCCGTCTCGGCATGGCGCACGGTCAGGATGAACTCGATCTCGTGCTCGCCGCCGATGGTGTAGCGCGCCCGCTCGGTCAACGCGTGAAACCGGGTCATTTCGATCGAGACCACGACCGGCGTCATCGCGCCCTCCCGCGGGAGCATCACGCCGGCCAGCGCGTCGTCGAAGATCCTCTCGACCTGCTCGTAGCGGTCGCCCAAGGGCTCTCCGCGCCAGACGATGTCGGAAGCGGGCTTGATCGAATTGGCCTCGGACACGCTCAGCGTGCGGGGCACCGTGATCTCGTAGGCCGTGATCGACCAATCCTGCGTCGGCGCCTCGATCACGGGGGTGATCGCGTCGAACGCAGCGTTTCGCGACACATCGGAGGGCGTCGCACAGGCCGACAGGCCGAGGGCCGCCGCGATGATCAGCGTGGGAATGGTGAAAATACGTTTCATTGCCTTGCCTCCTTGTCGCTTGCGCGAACTTTTCGGGCCATCACTCGGTATTCGTGCCATGCGCCTCGCGGCATGACGTGCCATGAATGACGCCCGCAGGTGGCAAAACCGCGGGCAAGCTGCAGCAAAGGCGAGACTTTACAGGGGTGTTTTCCCGCCAGGATCGCGTCGAATTTTCGACAAATGCGGCGGAATGCGGGCAGCGGCCCGTGTCAGGGGCCCTTCACCCCCTGCATGGCCATGCGGGCGCCGGCCAGGATCCAGGCATGTTCGGAGGCCACGAACCATGCCGAAAACCCGTGTGCCTCCAGCGCCTTGCCCGCCTCGGCATGGGGCACGAAGGTGGCATAGCCCTTGCCCTCCGCCTGCGCCGCGCGGCCGACGCGCGCCATCGCGGCGTGCAACTCGGGGCTGGATTGGTCGGTCTTGCCATAGGCCACCGACAGATCGGCAGGCCCCAGAAACAGCGCGTCGATCCCCTCGACCGCCGCGATGTTCTCGCAGGCCTCCACCGCCTCCGGGTCCTCGATCTGGGCGATGACCACCGTCTCGTCGCGGCTGCGTGCCAGCAGGCCCGCCATGTCCTGCGTGCCGAAGCCCGCCCAGCGGGTCGAACCCGCATAGCCGCGCCCGCGATGCCCGAACCGCGCCGCGCGGGCCACCCGCGCCGCCGTGGCGGCGTCGGTGACATGCGGGACCACGACACCGATCGCCCCGAGGTCCAGCGCCGCGCCGATCTCGGCGGGATCGGCCGAGGACACCCGGACCAGCATTGGAAACCCCGCGGCCCGCGCCACGGCGGCGCAGGCGTTGATCGCGGCCCGGTCGAAGGGCGCGTGTTCGGCATCGAGGCAGACGAAGTCGAGCCCGCCGAGGATCAGCACCTCGAGGATATCGACCGCCGGCGTCTTCATGAAGGTGCCCACCAGCGGCACACCCTGTCTCACATCCTGTCGAAACACGCCCGCGGCCATGACTTTCACCCTCCCTGTGCGGGGGGAAGATTGGCCGGGCAGTCGGGCGCATGCAAGACCGCGCGCGCAGCTCAGCCCGTGGCGTCCTTGTCCGGCGCCGAAGGCACATGCGCCGGGCGCGGCGTGTCGATGGCAGGCGGCGTGACGGGGCCGGGCAGCCGCAGCGCGCGATGCCCGTCGATCCGGCCAAGCCGGCCACGGGCAAGGGCCACGCCGGCCCCCGTCTCGAGCGTGATCGCCGCCAGATCGGCGGTGCCGAAGGGCAGCAGGTCGCCGACCGCCAGCCCCTCCACCTCGCTTAGCGGGCGCGTCACCCGCAGCAGCACCGCCTCCAGCGGCAGCGGCAGTCGGTCCAGCACCGCGTCGCGCGCGGCACACCATGCCGCATCCGCGGCGACCCGCCCGGGCACCGGGGCCGGGGCCACGTTCCGCGCGCCCGCGGGATCTGTCGGCAGCACAAGGGCCACCCGCGCCCGGCGCGCCGTGCCCTCGAAGCCAAGCTCCACCGTCAGCGACAGGTGCGCTGCCTCGGGCAGCAACAGGCCGATCTGGCCGCGGTCGCGGATGCGGCTGCCATAGACCATCCGCGCGGGCCAGCTGCGCGCCGGTGTCGCCTCGGTCTCGCGCGCGAAGGCCGACAGTGCGAAATCGAGGAAGTCGCGCACCAGCGCCTCGTCGATGCGCGTGACCGGGCGTTCGGCAAGCTCGGCCTGTTCGACCCGTCCCGTGGTCTGCACCTCGACCAGCGCATCCACCAGGCCCGGCGACAGCGCGATCAGGCCACGGCTGCCCCCCTCCTCCTCGAGGACGGCGACAAGGCCCGCGCGCGGCAGGACCGCCACGGCGCCCTCCAGCGTCTCGTGCATCACCGCTTCGCCCGTTGAGGTCGACAGGCCAAGCCCGTCGAAGGGTGCCGCCGCATGGCGCAGCGCCCGGTCCAGCCCGCGCAGCGCCGCGGCCTGCGGATCGGGGCCCGCGGGCGCCGGGCGCGCATGGGCCGCGATCTTGCGGCGCAGGACCGACGCGGCGATCGGGGCATGCATGGGCGGTCGACCTCCGGTCTTTGGGGCGCTGTCCCGGATGATCCTCGCCGCCAAAGGTTAAGAAGGCGTCAAGCCGCCCGCAACGCGCGCGCGGGCAGGCGCACCCGGAACCGCACGCCGCCGTCCGATGGCACATGCACCAGCCCCCCGCCCAGACGCGCCATGATCTCGCGGCTGATCGCCAGGCCTAGCCCCGCCCCCGGCGCGCCCCTCGCGCTGTCGGCGCGGGCGAATTTCTCGAAGATCAGCGCCTGCTGGCGCGGCGGGATGCCGCTTCCGTTGTCGGTGAAATCCACCTCGACCCGGCCGGGCAGCTGGCGCACCCGGATCGACAGGCGCGGTGTCTCGGCGTCGCAGTATTTCTGCGCATTGGAGATGAGGTTGATGAAAACCTGCGCCAGACGGTCGGCGTCGGTATAAAGCGCCACGGTCTCGCTCGCGGGGTCGCGGTCGATCTCCAGCTTGCCGTCACCGGCCTGCGCGCCCGCGGCATAGATGGCGCGGTCCAGCACGGTATCCAGCCGCGCCTCGGTCTCGTTCAGCGTGACGCGCCCGTTCTCGAGCACCGACAGGTCCAGCAGATCGTCCAGCAGCCGCGTCAGGCGGCGGCTTTCGTCATGGATGATCCGCGAGAACCGCGCGCGCGCGGAATCATCCAGCAGGTCGGCCTCCATCAGGATCTCGGAAAACGCCCGGATCGAGGTCATCGGCGTGCGCAGCTCATGGCTGATCTGGCTGAGAAAGGCATCCTTCTGCCGCGACAGTTCGGTGAGCTTCGCGTTCGCCTCGCGCAGGCGGGCGGCGGTCTGGGCCAATTCCGTCGATTTCGCCTCGAGCTGGCTGGAATATTCCATGATCTGCGCGGTTTCGTCTGCGACCGCCAGCAGGTCGCGCACCGAGACGCTGGCCCCCCCGATGATCTGCGCAACCATCGCATGGGCCGTCGCCGCCCCGACCGAACCCGACAGCTCGCGCTCCAGCCGTTCGAGGAAATCGGGCGTGGGTTCAGGCAAGGCGCCCGTGCGTCCCTGCGCCTCGGCGGCCTGCTGGAACAACCGTCCGGCGCGCGCGGCACCAAGGATACGCTGCGCCATGATGAGCAGATCATCGGCCGCGCCCGCCACGCCCTGCCAGCCGTAGAGCGGGCGGGAATGCTCGTAGACATTCACGAATTGCGCGCCCTGCAACCGCTCCAGCGGGCTGGGGAACGAGACCAGAGAGCCGAAGATGAAGAGGAAGGTGTTGACCCCCAGCGACAAGACCATCGCCGTCAAAAGCGGATCGGTCGCCGTCAGCCCGAGCGGTGTCGCAGGGCTGAGCCAGGCGAGGCCGAAGGGCCCTGCCTCCAGCACCGGGGGGATCAGCCCGCCGGTTTCGGCCACGTTGGGGATCAGCAAAAGCCAGGCCCAGATCACGAACCCCGCCCCGATGCCCAGCGCCGCCCCGATGCGCGTGGCGCCCCGCCACAGGATGCCGCCCAAAAGGGCCGGCAGGATCTGCGCGACGCCCAGAAAGGCGATCAGCCCGATATCGGCCAGCGCATCCGCACCCCCCGACAGCCGGTAATAGCCATAGCCCAGGAACAGCACGCCCAGGATCGACAGCCGCCGCGCGGTCAGCGCGGCGCGCCGCATGTCACCCGACATCGGGTCGTCATGGCGCGTGATCTGCAACCAGATCGGCATGATGATATGGTTCGACAGCATCGTCGACAGCGCCAGCGCCGCCACGATCACCATCGAGGTCGCCGCCGAAAAGCCGCCGAGGAACACCAGCAGCGCGAGGCCATCCTGCCCAAGTGCAAGGGGCACGGTCAGCACGAAGAGGTCGGGGTTGTTGCCCGCCGCGGGCAGGCTCAGGCCCACCACCGCGATCGGCACCACGAACAGGCTGATCAGCAGCAGGTAGAGCGGAAAGGCCCAGCCCGCCGTCGCCAGGTGGCGTTCGTCCGAGTTCTCGACCACCAGCACCTGGAACATCCGCGGCAGGCACAGGATCGCCGCCGCCGCCAGCGCCGTCACCCCCAGCCAGCGCGCCCCGTTCAACGGCGCCTGCGCGACGGGGCTCGCCTCGATCCGGGCCAGCATGTCGGCGGGGCCGTCGGCCACGCCCCAGACCACGAAGACGCCCACCGCGAGAATGGCGAAAAGCTTGACCACCGCCTCGACCGCGATGGCCGAGACGAGGCCGGGGTGCCGCTCGTTCAGGTCGAGCGAGCGCGTGCCGAAGATGATCGTGAACAGCGCCAGCCCCGCCGCCACCCAGATCGCCGTCTGCTCGGCATCCGGCGCCCCCAGCGCGCCCGGCCGTGCGAAGGCCGAGAAGGACAGGGTCACCGACTGCAACTGCAGCGCGATATAGGGCGTCGCCCCCAGCACCGCGAGCACGGTGACCAGCGCGGCCAGGCCCCCCGACTTGCCGTAGCGGCTCGAGATCATGTCGGCGATCGAGGTGATCCGCTGCGCGCGCCCGATGCGCACCATCTTTCTGAGCAGCCAGAACCACCCGATGAAGACCAGCGTCGGCCCGAGGTAGATCGTCAGGAACTCCAGCCCGTTGCGCACCGCCGATCCGACCGCCCCGTAAAAGGTCCAGGCCGTGGTGTAGATCGACAGGCTCAGCGTGTAGGTGACGGGCGAATTCAGCCAGCGCGCCTTGCCTTCCGCGGCGCGCTTCTCGGCCAGGAAGGCGATCCCGAACAAGAGCGCCACGTAGATGACGCAGACGGCCACGAGGCCGTCGAAGCTCAGCATCATCCCTCCTCCCTCTCGGGCGCGACCCCGCTTCCGCTCCCGGTGCTCCGTGTGAGGGCGCCGCTGACGAAAGCGGTCAGGCCGATCAGCCCCAGCCAGACCAGGAAGTAGTAGACCAGCCACGTGGCAAGATCGTCGGCACCCTCTCCGGTGTCGCCCCGGATGAAGACAGGGGCGAAGAACAGCACGAGCGCAAAGACCGGCAGCAGCCGCGCGGCATCCTGCAGCCGGTTCTGCCGGTAGGTCCGCCGCTCGAGAAACAGGCGCCGCGCCATCGGCCCCGCCTCAGCCGCCGCCGGTTCCGGCATGCGCCTCGGCCAGCCGCGTGACCGTCTCCAGCAGGTCGGCGTTGGAAAACGGCTTGGTCAGGTAGGCGTTGGCGCCCAGTTCCATCGCCGTCTCGCGGTCCTTGGCCTGCCCCTTGGCGGTCAGCATCAGGACCGGCAGCCCGGCCGTGGCCGGGTTGCTGCGCAGATCGCGCAGGATCTCCAGCCCCGAGCGGCCCGGCAACATCACGTCGAGCACCACGACATCGGGCGCCACGCGGCCCACCGCGTCCAGCGCCGTCGCGCCGTTGCCATGCCCCTGCACCTCCCAGCCGGAGCGGCTGAGAATGAAGGTGATCGCCTCAAGGATGTTTCCCTCGTCCTCGACCAACAGGATGCGCCGGCCCATGGCTGTCCCTCCCTCGCCTTGGGTCGTTCGAGTGTGCAGCGTGACGCGGAATTAGGCAATGGGTCAGGCGCAGCCACCGATCGGGGCTTGACCCGACCGCCGCTTGCCCGCTTACCGGGGCGCGACGCACCGATGACCCGCCGCCGCAGGCCGATGTCCGCCCGTGCCGATCACGCGCTACACTCGTCCGGGGCAGAAAGGACCGAGCGCATGGACTTCTCCGACCGCATCCACGGCCTCGAGGCCGCCATCCCCGACCTCTTCACCACCACCTTCACGGCCTCCGAAGGCCCCGACGAAGGCGCGCTGATCGGCGCGCTCGTCTCGCGGCTCCTGTCCGAGGTGGCGCACGATCAACTCCGCGTCTTCACCGCGCGGGACGACGGGCAGCTTGTCGGCGCTGTCACCTTCACGCCCCTCACCTACCCCGATCCGCGCCGGGTGATGCTGCTCTCGCCCATGGCGGTCGCCCCCGATCGGCAGGGCGAGGGGATCGGCCGGGGCCTTATCGCCCACGCCCTCGCCCGGCTGCGCGGCGAAGGCACCGACATCGCCGTCACCTATGGCGACCCGGCCTTTTACGGGAAAACCGGCTTCGCCCCCGTGACCGAGGCGACGCTGCCCGCGCCCATGCCGATCTCGCAACCGCACGGCTGGATCGCGCAATCGCTGAGCGAGGCCCCCCTGACCCCGCTTGCGGGGCCGGCGATCTGCGTTCCCCCCTTCAACAGCCCCGAATTGTGGTAGACAAGCCAGGATGACCCGAGACTACTCCGCCTTTCTGCCCGGCAGCGCGCCTGCCCCGACCCGCGCCGAAACGGCGTTGCGGGCGCTTGGCTGGGGGCCATCCTTCGCCGCGCAGATCGACGCGGACGCGCTGGCGGCCACGCCGCCCGTACGCGTGATGGCGGTGCATCGCGCGGGGATGCAGGTGCAGGGCGACGGCATCACCGCGATGCTGCCGCCCATCCCCGAGGCCACGGTGGGCGACTGGCTGCTCCATGACCGCGACCACCCGCACGACAGCCGCCTGCTCGACCGGACGAGCCTGATCCGCCGCCGCGCGGCCGGGCGCGACGCCCGGATGCAGCCCATCGCGGCCAATATCGACACGGTCTTCGTCGTTACCTCGTGCAACGCGGATTTCAACGTGGCCCGGCTGGAACGCTACCTTGCCCTCGCCTTCGAGGCGGGGATGGAACCCGTGATCCTGCTGACCAAACCCGACCTCGCGGACGATCCCGCGCCCTACCTTCAGGCCGCGGCCGGCATCTCCGACCGCGTGCCCGCGCTTGCGCTCGACGCGCGCGGCGCCGACCCGGTGGCCGCACTCTCGGACTGGTGCAAGACGGGGCGGACCGTGGCCTTCCTCGGCTCGTCGGGGGTGGGGAAATCGACGCTCACCAACGCGCTTCTGGGCGTGGACAAGCTTGCCACGCAGGCGATCCGCGAGGATGACGCCAAGGGCCGTCACACCACAACGCACCGCCAGTTGCACGCGGTGCCGGGCGGCTGCCTGGTGCTCGACACGCCGGGCATGCGCGAATTGCAGATGGCCGAGGCGGCGGACGGGATCGCCGATCTGTTCGACGACATCACCGCACTTGCCGCCGCGTGCCGCTTTTCCGACTGCGCCCACGAGACCGAACCGGGCTGCGCGGTGCGCGCGGCCATCGCGGCGGGCACGCTCGAGGCCGACCGCGTGGCGCGCTGGACCAAGCTGCAGGCCGAGGATGCCTTCAACTCCGCCAGCCTCGCCCAACGCCGCGACCGCGACCGCGCCTTCGGCAAGGTGGTGCGCCAGGCGTCGAAACAGGCCAAGGACAAGCGGGGCCTCTAGCGCCGCGCCGGGCAGCGGTCGCGCGGGCACAGGTGGCAGCCCGGACCGGCCGCGATGACCGGGCCAGGGGGCGCGGGCGCCGGGATCGTGCCCTCGGGCGCAACCAGCATCACCGCCTGCATCACCGGCGCCTCGCCGAAACCCGCGGGCGCCGCGGGCTGGCTGACCGCCCAGGCCCGGAACCGCGCGCCTTGCGGCATCTCGATCAGCGCCGCCTCGGGTTGGCCGGGTCGACCGAGCGCCCGGTAGAGCGGCCAGAGCGGGCAGCCCGCCCCGAAGCGCGGGATGGAAAAGGCCGTGAGCCTGCGGCGAAAGATCAACGCGCCGGACCCGTCGCAGACGGCAAGGCCGAAGGGCGGCGCCCCCTCGTCCAGCGCCACCTGCCGTGGCAGCGTCGCCATCCGCCTGAGCACCAGCGCGACGTCGCCGCCGCCCAACCCCAGCAACGCCGCCGGATCATACCCCGCCGCTTCGGCCGCGGGCCGCATCACGGCCAGCGGCAGGCGCGCGGCATCCGCCGCATAGGCCCGCAACCAGCGCGCGCCCAGCGTGCGGGTCGCAGGATCGTCCATCCCCGCCGCACCCTCCAGCACGACCGGGATCGCCGCCTCGCCCTCGGCCTCGATCATCGGGAAATGGTGGCCCGCACCCTCGAACATCGCCTCGACCGTCTCGATCGGGGTCGAGGCCGGGCGCCCGCGCGCCTCGGCCTCCTCCGCCTCGAAATGCCCCAGAAGCGCGGTGGCCCGCGTCGAGAGGCGCTCGGCCTCCTCGTGCAGGTTGCGGTGGAACCGGCCGCGCCAGACCGGATCGAGGTCGGTCTCGCGCACGAGAATATCCGCCGTCGAGCGGATTGCGGCCACGGTCGACAGCACCTCGTGCATCGATTCCGCCAGCACCGGGTCATGTCCCAGCCGGTCGCGCAGCCCCTCGACCAGCGCCTCGAGCGCCGCCACACGCCTCTGTTGCGCCGCGATCAGGGCCGTCCAGCCGGGAAAGCGCCCCGCCAACTCGTCGATCCGGTCTGTCTCGGGCGGGGCACCGAAGGGGACCGGCATGTCCTGCGCCGCGGTCTGCAGCGCATCGTAAAGCGTCGCATCCGCACCCTCGGACAGTTGCGCGGGCTCCACCTCCAGCACGCGGGCAAGCATGACCAGCAGCTTGCCGCCGATCCGCCGCCGGTTGTGCTCGATCAGGTTCAGATAAGAGGCCGAGATGCCCGCCGCCGCAGCCAGTTCGGCCTGTTTGAGGCCCATCATCAGCCGCCGCTCGCGGATGCGGTTGCCGGTCAGCTGGGCGCGACGGGCGGACGGGGAAAGCGGCGGCATGGTCACTCCAGTCTGTGGCGGGGCGAGGTTAACAGGATTATCCAGCCGAATGAATGTCTCTCTCCGAGCCGGAACGTGGGTTCAGACGTCACCGGATGATCGTCAGGATGCCCAGCACATGTCCCGGCGACAACACGAGACCCAGAGTTATCATCCCGTAGAAATTGGAGCGTCGTATCGGGAAATCGGAAATCGCTCTGCCAGTCGCCAGCAACATCGAGAAAAGGATGGTCGCCGAGAATACATGCAGACCGATCCACCGGCCCCAATCAATGGCAATGATGTAGAGTGGAACAAACGGAACTGCCGCCAAGACCAAAGCCAACAGGAAGCGACCCGGTTGCCGCTGGTTGCACGAAATCAGAACGAATGGCAGCAATGAAATGCAATATATGACGGAAAACTTGACCATACCCGATACGTCAAGCATCTCCCGCACGCGGTCCATACCATAATCCATGTCATGTTGGAGCCATCCGATTGCGCCACCACAGAGATGGTCTTGCAGCCCACGCTCCAACAAGGGGCGACACACACTTTCCGGTGTTCCCACCTGGTTGAAATTCAGGACGAACCAGATGGTGAAAGCCGACAGCGAGGCAACGAGAGCAAACAAACCAAAAAGAAATTCTTGGGAGAATCTTCCCCATCCGAACAGAAGCAAGGCAAGAAAAACGGGAACAAGAAGGAGCATTGCTTCATGCGAAACAATGGAAAAACCGAACAAGACCGTTCCCATGATGCTCTTGACGACAGAACCGGTCAGAAATCCAGCCGCCGTGAGCGCCAGACCGGCAAATGCGATCAATTCCTTTCTGACTGACCCCTCTGGATCGGCAACCCAGAATGTGACGAAAAACGCCGATGACAAGGCCAGCAGGAGCGCCAATTCCGCGCGCCCGATCGAACGAAGTATTTTCCCGATGGAAACATACAGAACACCCAGCATCACGACCTGGAAAGCGGCGACCACGGACAATGGATTCGAGCCGAGCACATCCGAAACCCATATAATCGCCGTCCCGAAGTGACCGCGCCGAACCGGCTCCACAAGATTGTTGATCAAATAGTCACCCTGTTTGTGCCCATGCCCACCTAGCCGGACATCATCCAGTACTCTCAGGGTCACCAGAAAAAAACTCACTGCAAGAGAGAAGTCGAGTATGTGCCACAGTCTTTTTTCGTTTTTTTCCATTACCGACATATCTTTGCCATCTCAAGAAACCTTGCGGATACTCATATCGAGACGCGTGTCACGCAGCCAGAGCGTGCGCACGCCATCCGCGCCACTCGCCATACCGCGGGCCGGATGACATCACATCTCCGTCCACATGTTCGATCCGGGCTCACATGCCACCGGAATAGATCAAACTCGACCGATCCCCTTTACCGAGGCTCGGCCACGGCCCATCTTCGGCAGGCGGATGGGGGCATTCGCACCAGATCGGAGTCCGCCTCGATGCTGCCGCCCTTGTCCCCCGCCCCGCTGCCGCCCCCGCCAAGCCTGCCTGCGCCGGTGAAACCTTACGGCTTCGCCCCCCTCCACACCGCGAAGGTCGGCGATGGCGACAAAACCGGTGCCGCCCCCATCCCCACCCTCGACCTGCGCCTGTGACACGCAAACAGCCCCGGAGGTGACCCCCGGGGCTGCGATGCATTCGCCAAAGATGCCGGGCGATCAGTTCGCCAGCGCGGCTTCCGTCACCGCCGGGGTCCACGCCCCCTCCGGCTCGGTCGTGATCACCGCGTCGCCGCCTTCCAGCAGCGTGCGCACCGTCCGCTCGTAGGATTCCACATCCAGCGCCCCGCCGTTCGGGTCGACCAGCAGCGCCACCTCGCCCATCATCCGCTTCTGATGCTCTTCGGTCTGCGCGCCCGTCTCGTCATAGTCGAGCACGATCATCGCCGCCTCGTCGGGGTTCTCGGCGGCCCAGACCCAGCCCCGCATCGAGGCGCGCACGAAACGGGTCATCTTGTCGAAGAATTCCGGATCGTTGAGGTTCTCTTCCAGAACCCAGATGCCATCCTCCAGCGTGTCCACGCCGTATTCCGAATAGCGGAAGGTCACCAGCTCATCGGGCGAGACGCCCGCGTCGATGATCTGCCAATACTCGTTGTAGGTCATGGTCGAGATGCAATCGGCCTGCCGCTGCAACAGCGGATCGACGTTGAAGCCCGCCTGCAGAAGCGTCACGCCGTTTTCCGAGTCGTCGATCGGGATGCCCAGCTGGTTCATCCAGCCCATGAACGGGTACTCGTTGCCGAAGAACCAATGCGCCACCGTGTGGCCCGCCAGGTCCGCCGGTTCCTCGATCCCGGTATCCGCCCAGCAGGTCAGCTGCAGCCCCGAGCGCACGAAGGGCTGCGCGATGTTGACCACCGGCAGACCGCGTTCCCGCGCTGCCAGCGCCGAGGGCATCCAGTTCAGCATGGCATCCGCGCCACCACCGGCCAGCACCTGCGGCGGTGCGATGTCGGGGCCGCCGGGCAGGATGGTCACATCCAGCCCCTCTTCCTCGTAATAGCCGTTCTCGAGCGCCACGTAGTAGCCCGCGAACTGCGATTGCGTGACCCACTGAAGTTGCAAGGTCACCTCGTCCTGGGCCTGCGCCGCGCCCGCGGCCATCCCCAGCGCCAGCGCCGGTATCAATGTCTTTTTCATGGTCTTCCCTCCAGGTTGGTTTTTCTATCGTTATCGCCGTCGTTACCGTCTTTGCGACGGATGCCAGAATGTCAGTCGTTTCTCGATCAGCGCGACCAGCCCGTAGAAAAGCGACCCGGCCAGCGCGGCCACGGCTATCTCGGCCCAGACCATATCCATGGCCAGCCGTCCCATCTCGATCTTGATGCGAAAACCCATGCCGACCGTGGGAGATCCGAAAAATTCGGCGACGATCGCCCCGATCAGCGCAAGCGTCGTGCAGATTTTCAACCCGTTGAAGATGAAGGGCAGCGCCGTGGGCAACCGCAGCTTGAGCAGCGTCTGCCCGTAGCTTGCCGCATAGGTCCGCATCAGGTCGCGCTGCATCGCGTCGCTGGCCTTCATCCCCTGCACGCAATTCACAAGCATGGGAAAAAACACCATCGCCACGACCACCGCCGCCTTGGACTGCCAGCCAAAGCCGAACCACATCACGAAGATCGGCGCCGTGCCCACGATGGGCAGCGCCGCGATGAAATTGCCCACCGGCAACAGACCGCGCTGCAGGAACCCAGACCGGTCCACCGCCAGCGCGGCAAGAAACGCCGCACCGCAGCCGATCACGTAGCCCGCCAGCGCGCCCTTCAGGATCGTCTGCTGGAAATCGGCCCAAAGCGTCGGTGTCTCCGAGATCATCCGCGCCCAGATCGCCGAGGGCGCGGGCAGGATGACGAAGGAGATGTCGTAAAGCTGCACCGCCATTTCCCACAGCACCAGCAGCGTCACCCCGAAGATCACCGGCACCGCCAGCCGCGTGCCCGACCCCTTCGCCCGGTTGGCCAGCCCTGCGTTCAGCGCCCAGGCCCCGAACCAGACCGCGAGGATCATCGCCAGCCGCGTGTCGCTGACCGCGGCCAGCGCGATCAGCACCGCACCCAGCGCGGGCAAGGCCCAGACGGGCAGACCGGCCTTCTGCACCAGCGCGCTCATGGCCGCACCCCCATGCGCTTCAAAACGATCTTCTCGATCGCGCCGAGCAGGATCACCAGCGCCGCGGCACAGATCGCCGCCATGAACAGCGCCGACCAGATCTGGATTGTCTGGCCGTAGTAGCTGCCGGTCAGCAACCTTGCGCCCAGGCCGAAGCGTGCGCCGGTGGGCAGTTCCGCCACGATCGTGCCCACCAGTGCCGCGGCGATCGACACCTTGAGCGAGGTGAAGAGGAACGGCACCGACGCCGGAAGGCGCAGTTTCCAGAAGGTCTGCCCGCGGCTCGCCGAATAGGTCCGCATCAGGTCGAGGTCGGTCGCCTGCGGGCTGCGCAGCCCCGCGACCATGCCGACCACGACCGGAAAGAAACTGAGGTAGGAGGAAATCAGCGCCTTGGGCACCAACAGCTTGGTGTTGTCACTGATCCAGCCCTGGTCGACCGCGTTGTTGAGCACCGGCAGGTTCGAGACCACCACCACGATGATCGGCGCGACGGCGAGGATCGGGATGGTCTGGCTGGCGATGGCCCATGGCATCACGCTCATGTCCATCGCGCGGGAATGCACGATTCCCACCGCCAGAAGGATGCCGAGGAAACTGCCAATGCCGAAGCCGAGGATCGTGGGCCAGAGCGTGTGATAGGCATGGAACAGCAGGTTGCGCGGATTGCCCTGCATCTGGCCGCGGCGTTCGCGCATGATCGGCTCGCCGACCGTGGTGTTCCAGATCTCGGCAAAAACCTGGTGCGGCGTCGGAAGCACGGGCCTGTCCTGGTTCATCGTGTCGGCGACGATCTCCAGCGTCGTCATCTCCAGGCCACGCCGCTCGATCTGGTCCAGCGTCCAGGCCCGGTTCATCATGACCGACCCGCCGTACCAGATCGCCACGATCGCCGCGACGACCGCCATGACCGGCAGCACCGCCGCCGAGGCCGCCCCAAACCAGCGCGTGGCCGATTTCGGCCCGTACATCGCGGGGGCGGTCGCCTCGCTCAAGCCGCCCCCCTCAACCGGGGCGCGCGGGCCAGACGATCAGCGCCACCGCGACCACGCCAAGGATCAGCCCGGCGGATTGCAGCATCCCCGGCCGTTCCCCGAAGAGCGCGATACCGACGCCAGCCGCCAGCACCAGTTGCAACACCGCCGAGATCGAGATGGCGACCGCCATTCCCGTCTCGCGCATCAGCCGCACCATGATGAGGTTGCCAAGCGTGTAGAGCACCAGCGCCCCGATCAGCAGCGCGGGTTTCGGCATCGAGACATAGGCACGCAGCGCGGTGCTGGCGCTCAGGAAGATCACCATCGCGGCGCCCAGCCACGTGAAGAATGCCGAACTCATCCACCGCGCCTTCTGCAAGGAACAGGATGGGTCTAGCCTCGGGCCGCCCCCCGGCGCGCGCCCGATTGCGACCTGCGGGCGCGTCGCAATCCGCCCGGCGTATGCACGGGGTGTGTACGCCCTGTGTACGGGGTGTGACGGGTGCCCTAGTCGTCATAGGCATGCCCCGCGCGCAGCCCCTCGCGGACGCGATGGGCGATGGCCAGGAACTCCGGCGTGTCGCGGATATCGAGCGGGCGTTCTTTCGGCAGATCGCTCTCGATCACATCCGTGATGCGCCCCGGACGCGGGGACATCACGACGATTTTCGTCGATAAATAAACGGCTTCCGGGATCGAGTGGGTGACGAAGCCAATGGTCTTTTCCGTCCGCGCCCAGAGCTTCAGAAGCTGCTCGTTCAGGTGATCGCGCACGATCTCGTCCAGCGCGCCGAAGGGCTCGTCCATCAACAGGATATCCGCATCGAAGGCCAGGGCCCGCGCAATGCTCGCCCGCTGCTGCATCCCCCCTGACAACTGCCAGGGGAATTTCTTGCCGAACCCTTCCAGGTCAACAAGTTGCAGCACGTTCTTCACGCGCTTTTCCTGCTCGGCGGCATCGAAGCCCATGATCTCGAGCGGAAGCTTGATGTTTCTCTCGATCGTCCGCCACGGATACAGCCCCGCGGCCTGGAAGACATAACCATAAGCCCTTGATTTCCGGGCCTCCTCTGGCGTCATCCCGTTCACGGTGATCTCACCGCCGGTCGGATGCTCCAGCGCCGCGATGACCCTCAGGAAAGTCGTTTTCCCACAGCCCGAAGGCCCGATGAAACTGACGAATTCACCCTTGCCGATCTCGAGGTTCACGTCCCTCAAGGCCTGCACCGGTCCGTCCGCTGTCTGAAAGGTCAGATCCAGACTTTTTGCAGATATTACAGGCGCTTGACGCCCGGCGCTCATGTCGATGACTTCCGCGGGCCGCGCCATCAGACCCCCGTCGCCGGAATGCCCGTCCGCTCGACCGGCCGCGGCGCCGTCAGCTCTTTCCAGGTCGACAGCGCCCGGTTCACCGTCCCGTTGCCGGGCCGTTTCACGAACTCGCCATGCCCTTCCTTGGTCCGCACCTCGCCGTCATGCACGGCCACGTAACCCCGCGTCAGCGTGAAGCGCGGCAAGCCCTTGACCTTGTGCCCCTCGAACACGTTGTAATCGATCGCGGATTGCTGCGCGCCGGCGGTGATGGTCTTTTCCTTCTCGGGGTCCCAGACCACGATATCGGCATCCGCGCCGACCAGGATCGCGCCCTTTTTCGGATAGCAATTCAACACCTTGGCGATGTTCGTTGATGTAACCGCCACGAATTCGTTCGGCGTCAGGCGGCCCGTGCCCACCCCATGCGTCCAGAGCATCGGCATCCGGTCCTCGAGGCCGCCGGTCCCGTTCGGGATCTTGGAGAAATCGCCGACGCCGTAGCGCTTCTGCTCGGTGGTGAAGGCGCAATGATCCGTCGCCACGACGCTCAGCGACCCGCTCATCAGGCCCGCCCAGAGGCTGTCCTGATGCTTCTTGTTGCGGAAGGGCGGCGACATCACGCGGCGCGCGGCATGGTCCCAATCGGGGTGGAAATACTCGCTCTCGTCCAGCGTCAGGTGCTGGATCAGCGGCTCGCCCCAGACACGCTTGCCAAGCGACCGCGCCCGCCGGATCGCCTCATGGGCATCCTCCGAGGAGACATGCACGACATAGAGCGGCACGCCCGCCATGTCGGCGATCATGATCGCGCGGTTCGTGGCCTCTCCCTCGACCTGCGCAGGCCGCGAGTAGGCATGCGCCTCGGGGCCGGTGTTGCCCGCGGCCAGCAGCTTGGCGGTCAGTTCGGCGACAACGTCCCCGTTCTCGGCATGGACCATGGCGATCCCGCCCAGCTCCGACAGACGGCTGAACGAGGCGTAAAGCTCATCGTCATTGACCATCAGCGCGCCCTTGTAGGCCATGAAATGCTTGAAGGTATTGATCCCGCGATCCTCGATCACGGTCCGCATCTCGTCAAAGACCTGCTCGCCCCACCAGGTCACGGCCATGTGGTAGGAATAGTCGCAATTCGCGCGACCGGCCTTGTTGTCCCACATCTGAAGCGCGTCGAGCAGGCCCTGTCCGGGCGCTGGCAGCGCGAAATCGACGACCATCGTGGTCCCGCCCGACAGGGCCGCGCGGGTGCCGCTTTCGAAATCATCGGTGGAATAGGTGCCCATGAAGGGCATCTCGAGATGGGTGTGCGGGTCGATCCCGCCCGGCATGACGTAGCAGCCGGTGGCGTCGAGCACCTCGTCCCCCTTCAGGCCCTGCCCGATCTCGATGATCTTGCCGCCCTCGACGAGGACATCCGCCTCGTAGGTCAGGTCCGCGGTGACGACGGTGCCGCCCTTGATGACTGTGCTCATGTCCGTATCCCCCTGTTTTCGCGTGGCCCTTGCGTCAGGCCGCCGGTGTCGGCGCGCGCACGCAGATCATCCGGTCTTCCCGTGTCAGCAGCGGCAGGAAGGTCGTCTCGACCGGCCCCTCGTATCTATACCAGTAGCAACCATCGCTCTCGATGCGGACCTGCGTGAGGTCCTGACCGGGGGCTGCCAGCGCGCGGACCTGCTCGCTCAACTCCTCGGTCTGGCCTTCGGGCGTGGTTGTGACACAGGCCGACAGGGCCATCACGGCGGCCAGACCTGCGTAACGCATGAACTTCATTCGACAATCTCCGCGGTGTCCACGACGGCGTGGAACAGGACATTCGCGCCGGCGGTGGCCCATTCGGGGCTGATCTCCTCGGCCTCGTTATGGGACAGCCCGTCGACACAGGGGCACATGATCATCGCCGTGGGGGCCACGTCGTTGATCCAACAGGCATCGTGCCCTGCGCCCGAGACGATGTCCATGTGCGAATATCCAAGCCTTTCCGCGGCTTGCCGGATCGTGCTGACACAGCCTTCGTCAAAGGCGGGCGGGTCGAACTGCCCCACGATCTCGGCCTCGAAGCCCACGCCGATCTCTTCGCAGAGCTTCGGGGCCCGCTCCATCAGTTCGGCCACCATCGCGTTGAGCTTGTCAAGGATATGGGTGCGCATATCCACCGTGAAGACGACCTTGCCGGGGATGATGTTGCGACTGTTGGGGTAGACGTCGATATGGCCTATCGCGCCGACCGCGCCCGGCTGGTTCTTCATCGCGATCTCGTGCACCAGCTCGGTCACCAGCGCGAGGCCCCGGCCCGCATTCTTACGCATGTGCATCGGGGTGGAGCCTGTGTGGCTTTCCTTGCCCGTCACGGTGCATTCGATCCAGCGCAGCCCCTGCCCGTGGGTGACGACGCCGATATCCTTGCCCTCGGCCTCCAGGATCGGGCCCTGTTCGATGTGCAGCTCGAACATGGCATGCATCTTGCGGTCGCCGACCTTCTCCTCGCCCTTCCAGCCGATCCGCTCCAACTCGTCGCCGAAACGCTTGCCCGCCGCATCGACCCGGTCATGGGCCCAGTCGAGCGTGTGGCGCCCCGCGAAGACGCCCGAGGCCAGCATCGCGGGGGCAAAGCGCGTGCCCTCCTCGTTGGTCCAGTTGACCACGACGATGGGATGTTTCGTCTTGATGTTCAGGTCGTTGAGGGTGCGGATGACCTCGAGCCCGCCGAGAACGCCCAGCACGCCGTCATACTTGCCTCCTGTCGGCTGGGTGTCGAGGTGGCTGCCGACATAGACCGGCAGCGCATCCGGGTCGGTGCCCTCGCGCCGGGCGAACATGTTGCCCATCTCGTCGAGGCCCATGGTGCAGCCCGCCGCCTCGCACCAGCTTTGGAACAGCGCACGCCCCTCGGCGTCTTCGTCGGTCAGGGTCTGGCGGTTGTTGCCACCCGCCACGCCCGGCCCGATCTTTGCCATCTCCATCAGCGAGTCCCAGAGCCGCTGACCGTCGATCTTCATGTTCTCAGCCGGGGCCGGCATATCTTTCCTTTCCAGATCAGTCTTCTGCAGGCCGTTCTTAATGCAATCTCTTGAGAATGTCGCGCAATGTCCCGAAAAGCGTATCGATATGCGCCTTCTCGATGATCAGCGGCGGGCTCAGCGCGATGATGTCGCCGGTCGTGCGGATCAGCACGTTGTGCTCGTAGGCGTCGAGAAACGCGCTGAAGGCGCGCTTGGTCGGCTCGCCTGCGATCGGCTCCAGCTCGATGCCGGCGATCAGACCCATGTTGCGAATGTCGATGACATGCGGGCAATCGGCCAGCGAATGCACCGCGTCCTCCCAATAGGGGGCCAGGTCTGCGGCGCGCTCGAACAGCCCCTCTTCGCGGTAGGTCTCGAGTGTCGCCAGCCCTGCAGCCGAGGCGATCGGGTTGCCGGAATAGGTGTAGCCGTGGAACAGCTCGATCATGTGCTCGGGGCCTTGCATGAAGGCCGCGTGGATCTCCTTCGTGGCCAGCACCGCCCCCATCGGGATCACCCCGTTGGTCAGGCCCTTGGCGCAGGTGATCATATCGGGCATCACCCCGAAATGATCGGCGGCGAACGGGCTGCCCAGGCGGCCGAAGCCGGTGATGACCTCGTCGAAGATCAACAGGATGCCGTGCTTGGTGCAGATCTCGCGCAGGCGCTGCAGGTAGCCCTTGGGCGGCATCAGCACGCCGGTCGAGCCCGCCATCGGTTCGACGATGCAGGCCGCGATGGTCTCGGGGCCGTGGAGCGCGACGATCCGCTCCAGCTCGTCTGCCAGATGCGCGCCATGCTCGGGCTGGCCACGGCTAAAGGCGTTCTGCTCGGGCAGATGCGTGTGCGGCAGGTGGTCGACCCCGTTCAGCAGCGTGCCGAAGAACTTGCGGTTGTTGACGATGCCGCCCACCGAGATGCCGCCGAAGCCCACCCCGTGATAGCCCCGCTCGCGCCCGATGAAGCGCGTCCGCGTGCCCTGCCCGATCGCGCGCTGATAGGCGATGGCGATCTTGAGCGCGGTATCCACCGCCTCGGAGCCTGAATTGGTGAAAAAGACGTGCTCGAAAGGTGCAGGCGCCATGTCGCGCAGCCGGTTGGCCAGCTCGAAGGCCTTGGGGTGGCCCATCTGGAAGGCCGGCGCGTAATCCAGTTCACCGGCCTGCTGGCGGATCGCCTCGACGATCTTGGGCCGGTTGTGGCCCGCGTTGCAGCACCACAGGCCCGCCGTGCCATCCAGCACCTCACGCCCGTCGGCGGTCTTGTAATGCATCCGGTCCGCCGAAACCATCATGCGCGGGTTCTGCTTGAACTGCCGGTTCGCCGTGAACGGCATCCAGAAGGCGGACAGATCGTTGGGCACCGGGTTGGAACGGTCGAGGGCCATGTCGGCATTCCCTGTCTTGCGGGTTTCGGTCGCGCGCCACCGACCCGCCATGATGTTTTTGACCATCCGGTCAATCCGACGCTAGCAGAGGCGCTGTGCCAGTCAACGAATTGTCGGGCAGCGGCCGCGCAAAGACAAGGCAAATGATATGCGATTGGGCAAGGCTGCCCGGCCCTTGGGCGGCGCGTGAAACAGGGATTGCGCAGTGCCGCCGGGCCGGGTCAGATGGCGCCATGGTCACCCAGAAACCGCGCACGCGGATCCAGAAGAAGAACCGCGAAACCATCCTCGAGGCCGCGCTCGAAGTCTTCTCGCAGCACGGGTTTCGCGGCGCGACGCTCGACATGATCGCGGGTGCCGCGGGGCTGTCCAAGCCCAACCTGCTCTATTACTTCCCCTCCAAGGAGGCGATCCACGTCACCCTTCTCAGCCAGTTGATGGACACCTGGCTCGATCCGCTGCGCGATCTCGATGCCGATGGCGACCCGATGCAGGAGTTGCGTGGCTACGTCCGGCGCAAGCTCGAGATGAGCCGCGATTTTCCGCGTGAATCCAGGCTCTTCGCCAACGAGATCGTGCAAGGCGCCCCGCGGATGCAGGATGCGCTGGCCACCGATCTCAAGGCGCTGGTCGATGAAAAGGCCGCCGTGATCCGCGACTGGGCCGCCGAGGGGCGGATCGCCGATGTCGATCCGCATCACCTGATCTTCTCGATCTGGGCGCTGACCCAGCACTACGCGGATTTCGACGTGCAGGTTCGCGCGGTGCTAGGCGACGGCCGCGACCCGATACCCGAGGCCGAGCGCTTTCTCGACACGCTCTTCGCGCGGCTGCTCGCGCCCTGATCCCATTCATCTTCCCGAAAATACGGGCGGGGGAGCGCGAGGGGGTGCATCCCCCTCGCTTGGATCGGCGCGCGACGCGCGCCGACCCCTATTCCGCAGCCTTCACCGCGCCGGGATTGTTCGGATGCGTCGTCCAGTTCGCATAGGCCGGGTCCACCACCTTGCCGGTGCGCGCGTCCATCACGCCCGCCTCGAGCTCTTCCATGGTGATGCAGCCCTCGACCGGGCATACATTGACACAGAGGTTGCAGGCCACGCATTCCGCGTCGATCACCTCGAAGACGCGGTCCTCGGACATGGAGATCGCCTGGTGCGAGGTATCCTCGCACGCGGCATAGCAGCGGCCGCACTTGATGCAGGCGTCCTGGTCGATGCGCGCCTTGGTAACGTAGTTGAGGTTGAGATACTGCCAGTCGGTGACGTTGGGCGTGGCACGCCCCACGAGATCGGACAGGCTCATCCCCTTCTCGTCGAGATACTGCGACAGGCCCGATTTCATCTCTTCCACGATCTTGAAGCCGTAGGTCATCGCTGCCGTGCAGACCTGCACCGTGCCCGCGCCGAGGCTCATGAACTCGGCCGCGTCGCGCCATGTCGTGATGCCGCCGATGCCACTGATGGGCAGGCCCGCCGTCTCGGCGTCGCGGGCGATCTCGGCCACCATGTTCATGGCGATGGGCTTTACCGCCGGGCCGCAATAGCCGCCGTGGGTGCCCTTGCCGTCGATCATCGGCTCGGGGCTGAAATCATCGAGATTGACCGAGGTGATGGACGAGATCGTGTTGATCAGGCTGACCGCGTCCGCCCCGCCGCGCTTCGCCGCCCGCGCGGGGTAGCGGATGTCGGTGATGTTGGGGGTCAGCTTCACGATCACGGGCATCCGGGTGTTCTGTTTGCACCAGCGGGTGACCATCTCGATGTATTCGGGCACCTGCCCCACCGCGCTTCCCATGCCGCGTTCCGACATGCCGTGCGGGCAGCCGAAGTTCAGCTCGATCCCGTCCGCGCCCGTTTCCTCGACCAGCGGCAGGATCGCCTTCCACGCCTCTTCCTCGCAGGGCACCATCAGCGAGACGATCATCGCCCGATCGGGCCAGTCGCGCTTGACCTCCTTGATCTCGCGCAGGTTCACCTCCAGCGGGCGGTCGGTGATCAGCTCGATGTTGTTGAGCCCCAGGAGCCGCCGGTCCGCTCCCCAGATCGCGCCATAGCGCGGGCCGTTGACGTTCACGACCGGTGGCCCCGCCTCACCCAACGTCTTCCAGACGACGCCCCCCCAACCGGCCTTGAAGGCGCGGACGACGTTATAGGCCTTGTCGGTCGGCGGGGCCGAGGCCAGCCAGAACGGGTTGGGCGACTTGATGCCGAGAAAGTCGGTGGAAAGATCGGCCATGGCGCAGCTCCTCAGGTGTCGGGCTCAGGTCATGAGCGTCGCCGGGTCCACGCCGGCCCCTTCCAGCCGGGCGGCGGCGGCGGCGCGGGTTGCGTCGTCGAAGGCGTCGGGATGCGTCAGCACGATGGCCTCGGCGGTGTAGCCGGGCAGCGCGCGGGACATCAGTTCGTCGAACCGCTCGGAGGGGCCGGGTTTCGACACCAGCTTGGCCAGCGCACCGACCTCGCCGTTCTTCTGGATGTCGCGGCGCAGGTAGCTCAGGCGGATGGTCTTGCCCGCGTCCTCGCGCTTGATCTGCTCGACCGCGTGGACCATCTGCCAGACGGCATTCTCGACCGTGCCTTCCTCGGCCTCGGCCTGCACGGCGGCCAGCCTGCGGAAGGCGGCGGCGCGCACGGGCTCCACCCCCAGGCGCGCGGCATTGGCCATCAGGTTTCTGAGCCCGTCGGGGTCGGTCATGGACGAGATGCGGGTCAGCGCGGCGTCATTGCGCAGGGCGAGTTGCTCGGCGGTCTGCGCAAGGGCTGGGGCGGGTTTCTTGGATTTGGTTTTGCTCATGGCACACCTTGGGTGAGCGCCGCGTGAATGTCCATCGCGGCGTCGCGGCCCTCGGCCACGGCGGTCACCGTCAGATCGTCGCCACCCGCCGCGCAATCGCCTCCTGCCCAGACACCCGAAAGGCTGGTCCGGCCCGCGCCGGTCACGGCGATCTTGCCGCCGGCGATCTCGATGCCCTCGGGCGCGCCCTCCAGCGTCTGGCCGATGGCCTTGAGCACCTGGTCGGCGGGGATGTCGAAGGTCTCGCCGGTGCCGGTCAGCGAGCGGCCCTCGCTGCGGGTGTATTCCGCGCGCACCGCCGTCACCGTCCCGTTGCCCAGCACGGCCACCGGCATGGCGTTGAAGATGAAGCGCACCCCCTTGGAGGCGGCGAGATCCTGCTCGTAGCGGCTGGCCGGCATCGCCGCGCGGTCGCGGCGGTAGAGGACGGTCACGCTCTCCGCCCCCAGAAGCTTCGACTGCACGGCGGCGTCGATCGCGGTCATGCCGCCGCCGATGACCACCACGTTGCGCCCCACGGGCAGCTTGGCGAGGTCGCTGGCCTGCCGCAGCTCGGAGATGAAGCCCACGGCATCGAGCACCCCCGCGCGCTCCTCTCCCTCGGCGCGCAGCGCGTTGACGCCTGCAAGCCCCATCCCGAGGAACACCGCGTCATACTCGGCCTTCAGCCCGTCGAGCGTGATGTCACGGCCCAGCGCCTTGCCGGTGTGCATCGTGATGCCGCCGATCTTCAGCAGCCAGTCGACCTCGGCCTCGGCGAAACCGCCGACCGTCTTGTAATAGGCGATGCCGTATTCGTTCAGGCCGCCGCCCTTCTCCTTGGCGTCGAACAGGGCGACGTCATGGCCATGCATCGCAAGCCGGTGCGCGCAGGCAAGCCCCGCGGGCCCCGCGCCCACCACCGCCACGCGCTTGCCGGTTGCCGCGGCCCGCGCGTAGGGATGCACGCCCGCGGCCATCATCGTGTCGGTGGCATAGCGCTGCAGCCGCCCGATCTCGACCGGTTTGCCCTCGGCCATCTCGCGCACGCAGGCCTCTTCGCAGAGCGTCTCGGTGGGACAGACGCGGGCGCACATGCCGCCGAGGATGTTCTGGTCGAAGATGGTCTTGGCCGCAGCCTCGGGCGTGCCGGTAGCGATCTGGCGGATGAAAAGCGGGATGTCGATCGAGGTGGGACAGGCCGTGATGCAGGGCGCGTCGTGGCAGAAATAGCACCGATCCGCGGCCACCAGCGCCTCGTGCCCGTCCAGCGGGGGGTGCAGGTCGCCGAAATTCGCGGAAAGCGTCTCGGGGTCGAGCCGCGCGGGCACGATACCGGGGGTGAAAGGGCTGTTCGTCATCGGGCGTCTCTCCCTGCAGGCGAATGGCTGTCTGTTGCCGATCACGCTGGCACGCGCATCATTTTTTATCAAACGGTAAATTTCCGGCAACCACGTGGCGGGCGCCATTTTCCGCCGGGCCGCACCCATTTGCCGAAAAATCGGGCAGCCCTTGACTGAAATCGCGGCCATCCATCCCCATCTGAGCATGACAGGGCGGGTTTTCCCCGACGAAACCCTGCGCTATAGGCGACGATCAGACGGCCCGGCAGACGGGGCCTTTGGCGGATGGGGGCAACCTTCCACCCGCGGAGTGCGAGGACAGACATGACCGACAAGACCGACGCGACCCGCGCCAGCGACGTGGCCTTCATCGAGGCGCTGGCCGCGCTTCTGAAGGACAAGGACCTGACCGAGATTCAGGTCAAGCGCGAATACGCCGAGCATGACTGGCTGAACGTGCGCGTGTCGCGCCAGACCGTGATGATGCAGGCGGCCCCGGCCACCTATGCCGCGACCGCCCCGTCGGCCCCCGCTGCCCCGGCCGCCGCCGCCCCCGCAGCCCCCGTGGCAAGCGACGACCCCGCACAGGCCCCCGGCGCGGTGACCTCGCCCATGGTGGGCACGGTCTACCTGCAGCCCGAGCCGGGCTCGAAATCCTTCGTCTCGGTCGGCGACAAGGTCAGCGAGGGGCAGACCCTGCTGATCGTCGAGGCGATGAAGACGATGAACCAGATCCCGGCACCGCGTGCCGGCACCGTCAAGCGCATCCTCGTCGAGGATGGCGCGCCCGTGGAATACGGCGCGCCCCTCATGATCATCGAGTGAGCGGGGCCTGAGGCATGTTCAACAAGATCCTCATCGCCAACCGCGGCGAGATCGCGCTGCGCGTCATCCGGGCCGCGCGCGAGATGGGGGTGGCGACCGTCGCGGTGCATTCCACCGCCGACAGCGACGCGATGCATGTGCGCATGGCCGACGAGGCGATCTGCATCGGCCCGCCGCCCTCGGGGCAGTCCTATCTCTCGATGCCCGCGATCATCTCGGCCTGCGAGATCACCGGCGCGGAGGCCATCCACCCCGGCTACGGCTTCCTCAGCGAAAACGCCAATTTCGTGCAGGCGGTCGAGGATCACGGGATCAAGTTCATCGGCCCATCGGCCGAACACATCCGCCTGATGGGCGACAAGATCACCGCCAAGGACACGATGAAAAAGCTGGGGGTTCCTTGCGTCCCCGGCTCGGAGGGCGGGGTCGCGCATCTCGACACCGCCTATGCCGTGGCGAAGGAAGCGGGCTACCCGGTGATCGTCAAGGCGACCGCCGGCGGCGGCGGGCGCGGCATGAAACTGGCGCGCAGCGAGGCGGAGCTGGAAACCGCCTTCCGCACCGCGCGGACCGAATCCAAGGCCGCCTTCGGCAATGACGAGGTCTATCTCGAGAAATACCTGGGCCGCCCGCGCCATATCGAGGTGCAGGTCTTCGGCGACGGGCGCGGCAATGCCGTGCACCTGGGCGAGCGCGACTGCTCGCTGCAGCGCCGCCACCAGAAGGTCTTCGAGGAGGCTCCCGGCCCCGCCATCGATCCGGCCACCCGCGACCGGATCGGCGCCACCTGCGCCGAGGCCGTGGCCAACCTCGGCTACGAGGGGGCGGGCACGATCGAGTTTCTCTACGAGGACGGCGAGTTCTTCTTCATCGAGATGAACACCCGGCTGCAGGTCGAACACCCGGTGACCGAGGCAATTTTCGGCGTCGATCTCGTGCGCGAGCAGATCCGCGTCGCGGCCGGCCTGCCGATGTCCTTCAACCAGGGCGATCTGGAGGTGAACGGCCACGCGATCGAGGTGCGCATCAACGCCGAGAAGCTGCCGAATTTCTCGCCCTCGCCGGGGCGGATCACGCAGTATCACGCGCCGGGCGGACTTGGCGTGCGGATGGATTCAGCCATCTACGACGGCTACCGCATCCCGCCCTATTACGACAGCCTGATCGGCAAGCTTATCGTGCATGGCCGCGACCGGCCCGAGGCGCTGGCGCGCCTGCACAGGGCGCTTGGCGAGTTGATCATCGACGGTGTCGACACGACGATCCCGCTCTTTCACGCGCTCTTGGACGCGCCCGAGGTGCAGTCGGGCGACTACACGATCCACTGGCTCGAGGGCTGGCTTGCCGAAACCCTCGGCTGAGCTTCCGCGGCCCGCGCCGCCGATCGATCCGGGGCTGGTACCGCGCCTGCCCGACGGCGGCGCGGTGTTCGATCTGGGCGCGGACCTGCCGCCTGCGCGGCTCCTGCAGTTTCCACAGGACTTTCCAGGATTGCGCCCTAGCTTGGCCTTCATGGCGCATGACATGTTCAGCCCGGCCCGTCCGGCGCTGTCACCGGAGCTGATGATACGAGCTTATGCGGCCGGCATCTTTCCGATGTCGGACGGCGCCGATCATCCCGGTATCTTCTGGGTCGATCCGCAGCGCCGCGGGGTGTTTCCGCTCGACGCCTTCCATATTTCGCGCAGCCTGCGCCGTCGGTTGCGCAAGGGCGATTTCGAGGTGACCGTGAACCGCGATTTCGCCGGTGTCGTGGCGGCCTGCGCCGACCGGCCCGAAACATGGATCAACGCCGATATCTTCGACACCTACATGGCGCTGCATGCCATGGGCTACGGCCAGTCGGTCGAGGTCTGGATGGAGGGCGCGCTGGTCGGTGGCGTCTTCGGCGTGACGCTGGGGGCGGCGTTCTTCGGCGAATCGATGTTCTCGCGCCGGACGGATGCCTCCAAGATCGCGCTGGTGCATCTGATCGAGCGGCTGCGCAGCGGCGGTTTCCAGCTGTTCGACACGCAATTCACGACCGAACACCTCGAGCGCCTTGGCGCGGTCGAACTGCCGCGGGCCGAGTATCGGCGCCAGTTGCAGATCGCGGTCACCAGCCCCGCGGATTTCTTCGCACGCGACCGCGGCTGACCCTCTGAAAATCGTGGCCATACCCCCCCGGTGGGATGCCGGGGCGGTGGATCCGTGTCTTCGTGTGCTGGAGAACCCGGTATCGAAGGAGGTTTTGGCGATGGCGACGTATGACTGGGAAACTATCTACTTTTTCGATGAGACAGGGAATTACCTGATCGACTCGGGCGCCAGTGACGAGATCTCGCGAGGCCCGGCCATGGCGCTGGACGACGGCGAAGCGGATATGCAGTTCTCGCCCGGTGAAACCATCAGTCTGGAATTCGTGTTCTACGATCCGGATGATGACGAGATGATCGACACCTCGGCAATCTACAACATCACCTTCCAATTCGAAGGCACCATCGAATACGGAGGCATGACACTGCCCGTTTTCAACAGGTTGGATCCGGTTCCGGACGACTATCCGGGGAATCTTATAGACAGCACAACCGCCTACATCATCGTCGATCCCAGAACACCCATCGAGTCGGGGATCGACGTGGAGAATGCACCGAACATTGACACCGCCTTCACCATCGACGGTGGCGACATCACCCAGCAGAACTTCACCGTCTGTTTCCTCGGCGGCACCCTGATAGACACGCCCGCCGGGCCACGTGCCGTCGAAGAGTTGCGCATCGGCGACCCGATCCTGACCGCCGAGGGGCGCATCGTGCCGGTGAAATGGGTCGGGCGCCAGACGACCCTGACCCGCTTCGGCCCTGCCGCCGGACGTGCGCCGATCCGGGTGGCTGCAGGGGCGCTCGGCCCGAACATGCCGCGGCGCGACCTGCGTCTGACCGCGGATCACGCGTTGCTGGTCGACGGCCTGCTGATCAACGCGGGCGCGCTGGTGAACGGCACCACGATCACGCCCGAGCCGATGGACCGGCTTGGCTGGTCCTACACCGTCTATCATGTCGAGACCGAGGCGCATGACATCATCCTCGCCGAGGGGGCGCCGGCGGAAAGTTTCATCGACTATGTCGGGCGGCAGGCCTTCGACAATCATGCCGAGTATCTCGCGCTCTATGGCGACGAGCCCATCATCACCGAGCATCCCGTGCCGCGCATCTCGACCCCGCGCCTGTTGCCGCCCGCGCTGCGGGCGCGGTTGGGCATCGCGCGCGCCGCCTGACCGCCGCAGCCGGTCCATCCCGTCGCGATCGCATCACGGGCGCTCTGCGCGGTTGCGGCAACGGGGCTTGACCCCGGCGCGGATACGGGGACCATCTGTCCGAAACGAACAAGACACGGACAGGGATGGACCGGATGACACTCAAGGGAATTCTTCTCTCGGCCTCGATGCTGGCGTTGGCCGGCGCGGCGCAGGCGGAAACGCGGATCGGCATGATCACGACGCTGTCGGGCGGCGGGGCTGCGCTGGGGCTGGATGTGCGCGACGGCTTCCTGCTGGCGATGGCGCAATCGGGGCGCGACGATATCGAGGTCATCATCGCCGATGACGAACAGGCGCCCGACGTGGCCGTGCAACTGGCCGACCGGATGGTGCAATCCGACGACGTGGACATCCTGACCGGGATCATCTGGTCGAACCTCGCCATGGCGGTGATCCCGTCGGTCACCGCGCAGGGGCTGTTCTATCTCTCGCCCAATGCCGGCCCGTCGCAGCTGGCCGGGCGCGGATGCCACCCCAACTATTTCAACGTGGCCTGGCAGAACGACAACCTGCACGAGGCCGCGGGCGCCTACGCCAATTCCGCGGGCTATACCAACAGCTTCATCCTCGCGCCGAACTACCCGGCGGGTCAGGACGCGCTGGCGGGCTACAAGCGGTTCTACGAGGGCGGGCTTGCCGGTGAGCTTTACACCCAGCTCGGCCAGACCGACTACGCCGCCGAGATCGCGCAGATCCGCGCAAGCGGGGCGGACAGCGTGTTCTTCTTCCTGCCGGGCGGGATGGGAATTTCCTTCCTGCGCCAATATGCCGACAGCGGCCTCGACATCCCGGTGATCGGCCCGGCCTTCTCCTTCGACCAGCAGATCCTGCAGGCGGTGGGGGCGGCGGCGCTGGGTGTGCGCAACACCGCACAATGGTCGCCCGACCTGGACAACGCGGCCAATGTCGCCTTCGTCGAGGCATTCACGGCGGAATACGGGCGCATCCCCTCGCTTTACGCAAGCCAGGGCTTCGACACCGCGAACCTGATCCTTTCGGCGCTGGCCGTGGCACACCCCTCCGACGACCCAGACGCCTTCCGCGAGGCGCTGCGGGCGGCCGATTTCGTCAGCACGCGCGGCGATTTCGCCTTTGGCCCCAACCATCACCCGATCCAGGACATCTACGTCCGCGAGGTGGTGCAGGACGGCGATATCTTCACCAATCGCATCATCGGCACGGCGCTCGAGGATCGTGGCGACGCCTTCGCCGCCGAATGCCAGATGTAAACCAAGGGGCGCTGACCTGACCGGGGCCGGTCCCATGCGGGCCGGCCCCTTCGCTTGACACGGGGAAACGATGTCCACGATCCTGATCGTCGAACAGGTACTGAACGGGCTGCAGTTCGGCGTGATGCTGTTCCTGATGGCCGCTGGCCTCACGCTGATCTTCGGCGTGATGGGGCTGATCAACCTCGCACATGGATCGCTTTACATGGTGGGCGCCTTCGTGGCGGCGACGGTCGCGGGACTGACCGGCTCCTTCGCGCTGGCGCTGGTGGCGGCGATGGCGGCGGCGGCCATGGCGGGTGCGTTGATCGAGATGACGGTGATCCGAAGGCTCTACCACACCGACCACCTCGACCAGGTGCTGGCCACCTTCGCGCTGATCCTGATCTTCTCGGAAGGGACCCGCTGGATTTTCGGCTCCTTCCCGCTTTACCTGTCCCGCCCCGAGGCGCTGGCGGGTTCGTTCACCCTGCCCTTCGACATCGAGTATCCGCGCTACCGCCTTGCGTTGATCGGCGCGGGGCTGGCCGTGGCGGCCGGCCTTTGGGCGCTGATTGCGAAGACGCGCATCGGCATCCAGATCCGCGCGGGAGAAAATGACCGCGAGATGATCGCGGCCCTGGGCGTCGATATCCGCACGCTCTACACCTTCGTCTTTGCGCTGGGGGCCGCGCTGGCGGGGCTGGCGGGCGCATTGGTGGGTGCGATCCAGTCGGTGCAGGTCGGCATGGGCGAGCCCGTGCTGATCCTCGCCTTCGTGGTCATCGTGATCGGGGGGATCGGGTCGATCAAGGGTGCCTTCGTCGGGTCGCTGATCGTCGGGCTGACCGACACGCTGGGGGGCATCTTCCTGCCGGAACTGTTCAAGCTGGTGATGGAGCCTGCGGCGGCCACGCAGGTCGGTGCCTCGCTGTCCTCGGTCGCGATCTATGTGCTGATGGCCGTCGTCCTGATCTGGCGGCCCACGGGGCTTTACGGGGCGCGCCCCGCATGAGCCGCGAGGGATATGTCAACGCCGCCCTGATCGCGGGGCTGATCGGCGTGCCGCTCTGGGCCTATCTGGCAGGCGAGCCTTTCACCATCACGCTGGCCACCCGCGCGGTGATCTTCGCGCTGGCGGCCGTGGGGCTGAACCTGGCCCTTGGCCTCGGCGGCATGGTCAGCTTCGGGCATGCCGTGTTCTTTGGCCTCGGCGGTTATGCGATGGGCATCCTGGCCTGGCACGCGCAGAATTTCCTGCCGCTTTACGACGGCGCATTCGTGATCGAGGGCACGAAATCGATGCCAGTGATCTGGCTGGTCGCCATCACCGTTTCGGCGCTTGTGGCGCTTCTGATCGGCCTGCTCTCGCTCAGGACCACGGGCGTCTATTTCATCATGATCACGCTCGCTTTCGGGCAGATGTTCTACTATTTCGCCATTTCCTGGCGCGCCTATGGCGGCGAGGACGGGCTGTCGATCTGGGTGCGCAACGACTTTCCCGGCCTGAACACCCTCGACCCGATCCAGTTCTATGCGCTGTGCTTCGCCATCCTGTGCGGGGCACTCTGGCTCTCGGCGCGCATCGCGCGCTCACCTTTCGGCCTTGTGCTGAACGCCGCGCGGCAGGTGCCGGGGCGGGTCGAGACCGTGGGCCTCGACGGTCAGCGGGCCAAGCTCGTGGCTTTCGTCATCTCGGGCGCGATCACGGGGTTGGCGGGCGCGCTGTTTGCCGACCTCAACCGCTTCGTCAGCCCCGCGATGTTCAGCTGGCACATGTCGGGCGAGTTGATCGTCTTCATCATCCTGGGCGGTGTGGCACGGCTTTTCGGGCCGGTCGCGGGGGCGGTCCTCTTCGTGGCGATGGAGCATGTGCTGGGCGATCTGTGGGATCACTGGCACATCTTGCTCGGCGCGCTGTTGCTGGTTGTCGTGCTGTTTGCGCGCGGCGGGCTGATCGGATTGCTGGCCGGAAGGGCGCGGACCCATGACTGAGCCGATCCTCGAGGTGCGCGGGCTGACCAGGCGCTTCGGCGCGCTGGTGGTGTCGGACGGCATCGACCTGAGCCTCGAACCCGGAGAGATCCATGCCGTGATCGGCCCGAACGGGGCTGGCAAGACGACGCTGATCGCGCAGATCTGCGGCGGACTGGCGCCCGATGCGGGCACCATCCACCTCAAGGGGCGCGATGTCACCGCGCTGACCGTGCGGGCCCGCGCGCGGATGGGGCTGGCGCGCACCTTCCAGATCTCGGCGCTGGCGATGGAGGACACCGTGCTGCAGAACGCGATGCTGGGGGCGCTGGGGGCCGGTGGCCGGCCGTGGCGGATGTGGCACGCGGTCCTGTCCGACCGCGGTCTGCGCAGCGTGGCCGAGGCGGCGCTGGACCGCGTCGGTCTGACCGGCAAGGCGGCCGTGCGCACGGCAGAGCTGTCGCATGGTGAACGCCGCCAGCTGGAGGTTGCGGTGGCCCTGACGCTCGGGCCCGCAGCCTTCGTGATGGACGAGCCGATGGCGGGCCTCGGCACGGAGGGCGGGCAGAAGATGACCGCGCTGCTCGACACGCTCCGGCACGAGGCGCCGATCCTCCTGGTGGAACACGACATGGACGCGGTCTTTGCGCTGGCCGACCGGATCAGCGTGCTGGCAGGCGGACGCGTGATCGCCAGCGGCCCGCCGGATGCAATCCGCGCCGATGCCGCCGTGCGAGAGGCCTACCTGGGGGACGAGGCATGACGCTGCTGACCCTGGAGAACGTCACCGCCAGCTACGGCAGCAGCCAGGCGCTGTTCGGGATCGACCTGACGATCGCCGAGGGGCAGGCCGTGGCCATGATGGGCCGTAACGGCATGGGCAAGAGCACGACGGTCAAGACGATCTGCCGGTTGCTGCCGGCCGGCGGGCGGCTGGTCTTCGACGGGCACGACCTGAGCCGGCTGGCCAGCCACCAGGCCGCGCGGCTGGGCATCGGGCTGGTGCCCGAGGGCCGGCGCTGTTTCCGCGATCTGACGGTGGAGGAAAACCTGATCGTCGCCGCGCGTGCCGGGCATTGGGACCTTGAGCGCATCGCCCGGCTGTTTCCGCGGCTGGCCGAGCGGCGGGGGCAACGCGCCTCGACGCTGTCGGGCGGCGAGCAGCAGATGCTGGCGATCGGGCGCGCCCTGATGACCAACCCGCGCCTGTTGATCCTCGACGAGGCGACCGAGGGATTGGCCCCCCTGATCCGGGCCGAGATCTGGGACGCCATCGCGCGGCTCAAGACCGAGACGGGCCTGTCGCTGCTGGTGATCGACAAGTCGTTGAAGGAGCTCAGGCAGGTCGCCGATCATGCCGTTCTGGTCACCCGCGGCCGCGTGGCGTGGCAAGGGCCGATGGACCGCCTCGACGCCAGGACCAGCGCGCGCCACGTCGGCGTGTGACGCGCCCGGCAAACCGGCGCGCGGCACCCCGGACACCGTGACGCCACATGCGCCGGATCAAGGCGCCACGCTTGTCTTTCGCACCTTTGCGGGTCACACGGTGCCCGTGTCGACCCCATCCCAAGGACGCCGCGACATGGGTGCCTTCGAACGATACCTGACCCTCTGGGTCGCGCTCGCCATGCTGGCGGGCCTCGCACTCGGCAGCCTTGCACCCGGCCTGACCAATGCCGTGGCCGCCGCCGAGGTGGCGAATGTCAACCTCGTGGTGGCGGTGCTGATCTGGGCGATGGTCTACCCGATGATGGTAGGGGTCGACCCCGGCAGCCTGAGGGACGTGGTGAAACAGCCTCGGGGCCTTGCCATCACGCTGACGGTGAACTGGCTGGTCAAGCCCTTCACCATGGCCGCCCTCGGCGTGCTGTTCTTCGAGGTGGTCTTCGCGGACCTGATCTCGCCCGAGGACGCGCAGCAATACCTCGCGGGGCTGATCCTGCTGGGGGCCGCGCCCTGCACCGCCATGGTCTTCGTCTGGTCGCAGCTGACCCGCGGCGACGAGGCCTACACGCTGGTGCAGGTCTCGGTGAACGACGTGGTCATGGTCTTCGCCTTCGCGCCCATCGTCGCGGTCCTGCTGGGCGTGGTCGACATCGTGGTGCCGTGGGAGACGCTGCTTCTGTCGGTCGCCCTCTTCGTGGCACTGCCGCTGGCCGCGGGCCTGTGGACACGCGCGCGGCTGGGCAGCGCCGAACGGATCGAAGCTTTCCGCACCTCGGTGAAACCATGGTCGGTCATCGGCCTGATCGCGACGGTCGCGATCCTCTTCAGCCTGCAGGGCCAGGTGATCCTCGACCGGCCGCTCGTCATCATGCTGATCGCGGTGCCGATCCTGATCCAGTCCTACGGGATCTTCGCGCTGGCCTATGCCGCGGCCTACGCGCTGCGCGTGCCGCACCGGATCGCCGCACCCTGCGCGCTGATCGGCACGTCGAATTTCTTCGAACTGGCCGTGGCCGTCGCCATCAGCCTCTTCGGGCTGAACTCGGGCGCCGCGCTTGCCACCGTGGTCGGTGTGCTGGTCGAGGTGCCGGTGATGCTGTCGCTGGTGGCCTTCGCCAACCGCACGCGGACCCGCTTCGCCGACCGCTGAGGGGGCCATTGCGCGTTGCCCTCGGGCCCTGGCGGTGCTCTTGTGGCGGCATGGGATATCGCGCCGACATCAACGGAACCCGATATCGCTTCGCCTCGCTCAAGGTGCTGCTGGCCAAGGCCACGCCCGAGCGCAGCGGCGATGCGCTGGCGAGCCTCTGCGCCGAGGGCCCGGTGGAGCGGCTGGCCGCGCAGCATTGCCTGGCCGATGTGCCGCTTGCGGCCTTTCTGGATGATGTGCTGGAGATGGACGGCGACGCCGTAACGGCCCTGATCGCGGCGCAGCATGACCCGGCGGCCTTCGCCCCGGTGGCGGCCCTCACGGTGGGCGCGTTCCGCGACTGGCTGCTGGCGCCCGAGACGACCGGAGCGGAGATCGCCACCATCGCCTGGGGCCTGACCCCCGAGATGGCCGCCGCGGTCGCCAAGATCATGCGCGCGCAGGACCTGATCGCAGTCGCGGCCAAGATCGAGGTGGTGACCCGCTTCCGCTCGACGATCGGGCTCCGCGGGCGGCTGTCGACGCGCAACCAGCCCAACCATCCCACCGACGACAGCAGGGGCATTGCCCTTTCGGCGCTGGACGGTCTGATGATGGGGGCGGGCGATGCAGTGATCGGGGTCAACCCCGCCACCGACAGCCTGCCCGACTACATCCGCATCTGCGAGGGGCTCGAGGCGATCCGAACACAGCTCGACATCCCGACGCAGCATTGCTGCCTCGGCCATGTCACCACGGCGCTGGCCGCGATCGGGGCGCAGGCCCCCGTCGACCTGGTCTTTCAGTCGGTCGCGGGCTCGGAAAAGGCCAATGCGGGGTTCGGCGTGACGCTTGCCATGCTGGACGAGGCGCAGGATGCGATCCGTTCGCTCGGCCGCGCGCCCGAGGGCGCGAACCTGATGTATTTCGAGACCGGACAGGGCGCCGCCCTGTCTGCCGAGGCGCATCACGGCATGGACCAGCAGACGATGGAGGCCCGCGCCTATGCCGTGGCGCGCCGCTACCGGCCGCTTCTCGTGAACACGGTGGTGGGGTTCATCGGCCCCGAATACCTCGCCGACGGCAAGCAGATCATCCGCGCGGGCCTCGAGGATCATTTCTGCGGCAAGCTGCTCGGCCTGCCGATGGGGGTGGATATCTGCTACACCAATCATTCCTGGGCCGACCAGGAGGATATGGACATCTTGCTGACAGCGCTGGCCGCGGCCGGGGTGAATTTCGTGATCACCGTGCCGGGGGCCGATGACATCATGCTGAACTACCAGTCACTGGCCTTTCATGACGCGCAATTCATCCGCGACACGCTGGGCCGCCCGCCCGCGCCGGAATTCGCGGCGTGGATGGCGGCCCATGGGATCGGCGAGGCGCAAAGCGCCCTGCCCCCGCTCGGAGACGCGCTGGCCCGGCTGCGGCTGCCCGCGGCATGACGGGGGGCACCGGCCTTACCCGCGCAGAGATCCGCGCCCTGACCGAGGCGCGGCTGACCTTCGGGGCGCGCGGGCGCGCGCTCGATACCGGCGGCGCGCTCGGGTTTGCGCTGGATCACGCGCGCGCCCGCGCGGCGGTTCTGGCCGAGCTGGACATCGCGGCCCTGACCGCGGGGCTGGAGCGCGCGGGCCTTGCCCATCACGTCGTCACAAGCCTGGCTGCGACCCGCGAGACCTTTGTCCGCCGTCCCGACCTCGGCCGCCGATTGCCGGAGGATGCCGCCGCGGCCCTGCCCCGAACCGGGGAGATCCACGTGGCGCTGGTGCTGGGCGACGGCCTGTCGGCCACGGCGGTGCAGCTCAACGGGGTGGCCTTCATCGCGGCGCTGGCCGGACGTCTGCAGGCCGAAGGACTGCGCACGGGCGCGGTGATCCTGGCGCGGCAGGCGCGCGTGGCGCTTGGGGATGACATCGCCCGCGCCATGGGCGCCGGGACCGTGGTGATTGCACTGGGAGAACGGCCGGGCCTGTCCGCGGCCGACAGCCTTGGCGTCTACGTCACGCATCGCCCGGCGCCGCAGACGCCCGACAGCGCGCGCAATTGCATCTCCAACATCCGCGAGGCGGGAACCGGCGTGGCCGAGGCCGCCGACCAGACCCTCGCCCTCATCCGCGCCATGCGCCGCCTCGGGCAAAGCGGCGTCGCGCTGAGCCAGAGCCTGTCCGCCGGCGCCCTGCCCCGGACCTGAGGAAGATCGCCCACCATGCAGCCACAGGACAGAATGGAGGCGGATGTCGTCATCATCGGCGGTGGCCTGTCGGGCCTTGCCCTGGCCCATGGCCTGCACCGCGCCGGGATCGACGTGCAGCTCTTCGAGGCGCGCACCCGGTTCGGTGGCCGCATCGCGGCGCTGTCCACGGGGGCCGGGCGCGTCGACCTTGGGCCGTCATGGATCTGGCCGGGTCAAGACCGTGTCGCCCACCTGGTCGCAGATCTGGGCCTTTCGGTCTTTGCGCAGCATGCAACGGGCGACATCCTTTTCGAGGATGCACAGGGGCGTGTGCAACGCGGGGCGGGCTTTGCCTCGATGGCGGGGGCCTTTCGCGTGGCGGGCGGAATGGTCGGCCTGATCGAGGGGCTGGTTGCGCGGCTGCCAGACGCGCGGCTGCATCCCTCCAGCCCGGTCGAAACGGTCGGGGACGGCTGGGTGCGGCTGTCGGACGGGCGGCGTTGCCATGCGCGGCACATCGTGCTTGCCCTGCCGCCGCGGCTGGCCGCGCGCCTGCGGTTCGACCCGGCGCTGCCTGACCGGACCCTCGCGGGCCTCGCCGCGGTCCCCACGTGGATGGCCGGTCACGCCAAGTTCGTCGCGGTCTACACGCGCGCCTTCTGGCGCGAGGCGGGTCTGTCGGGTGACGCGATCAGCCGGCACGGGCCGTTGGCCGAGCTTCACGATGCCTGCGGGCCGGAGGGTGCGCCTGCCGCGCTTTTCGGGTTTGCGGGCCTGCCCGCCGCGACACGCGCAGAGGCGGGCGACCGGTTCACGGCACTCGCGCTCGAACAGCTGGTCCGCCTTTTCGGTCCCGAGGCCGCGCAGCCCCTGCACACCACCGTGAAGGACTGGGCGCGCACGCCATGGACCGCGACCCCGGCGGACCAGTTGCTCCCAAGCGGTCATCGCGCCTACGCCCCCCTGCCCGCGCCGCGCGACGCGGCGCGCGCGCACCTGCATCTGGCGGGGACCGAGGTCGCGCCCGAGATGGGCGGGCTGATCGAGGGGGCACTGGCCGCGGCCGAGCGGGTCGCCCAGACGATCCTGTCCGAGATGGGCCGCCCCCAAGGATCGGTGTGATCCCGCCGCCCCGGCGCCGCGTGCGATAGGCTCAGTCGGATTTGGGCCGGACGCGGGCGGCGGTCTTGTCGGCGAAGGCCGCCAGCCGCGCGCGCGCGTCGGGCTGGGTGTTGACGACCCCGGCGACCACCGCCTCGGCATAGGCCGCATCCAGCGCCGACATGTTCTGCATGTGGCTGACCGCCGAGCAGATGGCGAAGTTCGACAAGGGCAGGTTCTGCGCCGCCCGGCGCGCCAGGTCGAGTGCGGCGTCGAAACTGGAGCCTTCGACACGGTATTGCGCCAGCCCGACCTCGACCGCCTCCTGCCCTTGGTAGACGCGGCCGGTCAGCATCATGTCGATCATGCGCGCCTTGCCGACAAGGTCGGTGACACGGATCGTCGCGCCGCCCCCGGTGAACAGGCCGCGCTGCCCTTCGGGCAGGGCGAAATAGGCGGTCTGGTCCATCACCCGGACATGCGCTGCCGAGGCCAGTTCCAGACCGCCGCCGACCACGGCACCCTGCAGCGCGGCGATGATCGGGACGCCGCCGTATTCCATCTTGTTGAACGCCTCGTGCCAGCGCAGGCAGACATGCATGAAATCGGCCGGGCTGCGGTCGGCATCGTGATGCTCGATCAGGTCGAGACCGGCGCAGAAATGATCGCCCGCCCCCGCCAGCACCACCGCCCGCACGCCCGCACGCGGCGCGTCAGTGAAAAAGCGCACCAGCTCCTCGATCGTGTCGATGTCGAGGGCGTTGCGCTTCGCGGGCCGGTTCAGGGTGACGATCCAGACGCCGTCGTCCTGCTCGGTGACGGCGAGGTTCTGGAACTGGGCGGCTTCGATGGTGATCGGCATGGGGTCTGTCCGGGTCCTCTGTGCATCCGGTGTGGCGGGGGACGGTCCGCAAAGACCACCCTTGCCGCAGGGGTGATACCCGCGTGTCGCTGGCCCGTCGAGACCGAAATGACCCGACGGCGCTCCGCGCGGGGGATGCCCGGCCGTGCCGCCCCTCAGAACCTGCGCGTCAGGCCCAGGGACAGGCCCATGTTCTCGTAGCTGTAGATCGGTATGGTCGAGCGCTGCCGCTCGAGCCCCAGTTCGACGACCGGGGCAAAGCCCGCAACCGCGACCCGACTGTGCAGGACCCGCAGGGTAAGCGTGTCGCGGCGATCCTCTCGCAAGGTGCCGAACAGCGCGACGGGCGCATCATGCCGGGTGGCGCGATGCGCGACCTCGACGTCGAGAGACAGCCCGCCCCGGAACGCGTGGCTCGCCCCGAGGCTGAGCGTGGCGCCCGAGTAGGAGACGCTTTCGGACGGCACATTGGTCCGCTCGAGACGCAGACCCCCGCGCAGCACCGTGTTGGGCGCAAGGGCATGGCTGTAGCCCACCGCGACAAGGCTGCGCGGACCGTCCCACCCCACGAGCGCCGGATAGCGCAGGTCCTGCACCGCGCCCGTCAGGGTGAGCCGCCCGCGCGGACCGACTGGCCGGGTCAGGCCGAGGCTCAGGCCCGGCCCGTGGGAATAGGCCTCTCCATCGCGCCAGACCTCGGTCCAGCTGAGCGCGGCCTGAACGCGACCGCCTGCCGCCGTGCGCCGCAAGAGGCCCGCATCGACGGTCAGCCGCGTCTCGTCCGCGACGGGGCCGTCATGGAGATCGCCCGACAGGGCGAGACCGATCCGCGCGTTCACACCCGGTCGCAATTCGGGCTGCCACGCGCCTTGTGCCTGAAAGGACAGAACCGTTCCGGGCTGCGCGCGGGCATCGGGGTCGATGACCAGCGGCAAACCGGCAACGACAACCGTTTCGTCCGCGCTGCGTTGGCCGGGATTGCTTTCGGGGTTGACGGAAAACCCGAGGCTTCCCGACCAGAGCGGCAGCCGTTGCGCGGCGGGTGGCGGGGCAACCGGGCGGGGTCCGTCGGTGCCCGCCTGCGCGCGCTCGCGATGAAACTCGGCCCGCGACTCCTGCCCGAGCGTCTGCAGAACGGTGGCAAGCGCCGCGCGAAACTCGGCCACGTCGGGGCGCAGCGCCACGACCGCCTCGAGATGCGGCAGCGCCTCGTCGGGACGTCCCGCCTCGCGCAGCAGCACGGCCAGCGCCCAGTGGCGTTGCGCCCGCTCGGGCGCCGTCGTGGGGCGCCATGCCTCCAGCCGCGCCATGGCATCGGCGCTGCGTCCCTGTGACACCAGAGACTGCGCTTCGAGATAGGGGGTGGCCGCGCCGGTCATCTGGGCTGCGACCGGCGCGCAGACGAAGACCGCCGCCACGACCAGCAGCGCGCGCAGAAACGCCGGCCGGCGATCAGGCTGGACCACGGGCATGGCGGCCTCTTTCAGGGAAATGTCGGGCACCCTCGACCTCGTGCCAGCGCGGGACATGTCGGGGCCGGGGCCTCGCGCGCGGGTCCGTGCGCAACCCCCCGGCCGACCGTGTGCGGATATCACTGCTCGGCGTAGAATTCGCCGGACATGAGCACATCGCCCGAGGTGGCCCCCGGCGCGAGCGGCGTGTCTCCGACAGCGCCGATGGCCGTGCCCCACATCGCGCTCCCGCCCGGGCCATAGAAGAAGCCGCCGAGTTGCAGGGCGCCATACTGGGTGTCGACCGTGGTGCCGTCGTCGACCTGCAACTCCCCGGCGAGGTTGACCATGTAGCTGCCCGTCGTCACGCCTGCCGCCGAAACCGCGTCGGCACTGCTGGTCGGAGCATGGACATCGAGCGTACCCGTCGTGGTGAACGCAATGCCGTCATCGGTGCCCTGTATGTTGCTGGCCGAGCCGGACCAGACGCCACCCGTGGCCGACGGCCCGTCGACCCAGTCGATGGCAAGATCGAGATCGGCGAAAGCCTCGCCCGTGGTGGCGCTGGTGGACGAATCGATCAGGTCGACGCGGGCCTGCCCGGTAAAGGTCGCGTTGAGGCTGGTGGGCATGTCGATGGTGGCCCCAAGGCCCTGCACGCGGGAGACCGCGGCGTCGAAGGCCCCCGAAGAGGCGCCGCCGCCACCTGTCGTGCCGCCACCCGTCGTGCCGCCACCGCCGCCTCCGCCCGAGCTCACGCACCCACCAAGACCCAGTGCCAGCAGGGCCACGACCGTTCCCCGAATGATGCCGTTTTGCATTACACTTCCCTTGCAGTTTCACAGTCCACAGCCGTCGCGCAGAACATGCGCTGGACTGCGGGAGCCTGTCTGCCCCCTGTTCGGGGGGGCGAGGACGCGCTTGAAAACGAACTGCAGTCAGGAAAGTATCGAAAGAGGATGATTTTCGCGCCCGTTCGGACCATGCAACTTGTGCCCCGGTTTCCTCTTGGCCCATTTCTCGTACTTGGGCTGGCTGCCCTGATTGGGGCCGCTCTGATCACGACCCTCGCCTTGCGACAACCGTGGTTGGGCGTGCAGGTCGTGCCCCCCTCCGAGGGTCCGGGCCTCGTGATCGCATCCGTCGATGCCGCAGGCCCCGCGGCAGCGTTGGAGCCAGGCACGCGCCTTCTGTCGGTGGCCCCTGCCGATGCTCCGGACGCGGCGATCGAGCTGCGGGCCCTCGACATCATGGAGGAACCCGACGCGCTCCGTTCGATTGCCGAGATGCAGGTGTTTTTCGCCCAACAGGACCGGCTGCATGCCGTCCTGTCCTCGGGGGCGGTCCGGTTCGAAACCGACGCCGGTCCCGTCGAGGTCCAGGTGGCCGCCGCGCGACCGATCGGCGATCTGCCCGACATCTTCTGGATCCAGATCTTCACCGGGCTTGCCGGGTGCTGGCTGGGCGGGTGGGTGTTGGCGCTCAGGCGGCGCGAGGCCTCGGCCTGGTATCTTGCGTTGGCGGGCGTCGGGCTGTCGGTCTCGGCCCATGCCGCCGCGCTCTATTCCACGCGGGAACTGGCGCTGACCGAGGGGCTGTTCTACTGGGCTTCGGCCTTCAACTCGCTGGGCGCCATCGTCTTCGGCATCGGGATGATCAACCTGTTCCTGATCTATCCCGTCCGGCTTGTGCCGCGCTGGGTCGAGACCCTCGTGCTGGCCGTCTTCGGGACATGGGCGACGCTTGCCTTCCTCCGGCTTACGGTGACGACGGCCCTTATGATCCATGTTCCCATCATGGTCGAGCTGGCCTGCATCACGGCCGCGGCGGTCGCCCAGACCTTCGCCACGCGCGGCAACCCGCAGGCCCGCGCGGCCTTGCGCTGGTTCGGCCTGTCGGTGGTGATCGGCGGGGGAAGCTTCATCGCGCTGATCACCGCGCCCACGGTCTTCGGCTACGTGCCCCAGGTCAAGCAGGGCCATGCCTTCGCGGGGTTCCTGCTTGTCTACGTGGGGCTGGCCATCGGGGTGGCGCGCTATCGCCTGTTCGAGCTGGAGGACTGGGCCTTTCGCATCCTGTTCTACGCGGGCGGGGTCATGGTCTTGCTGGTGATGGACGTCATGCTGATCTCGCTCGTGGCGCTGGACCGGCTGCCGGCCTTCTCCATCGCGCTGCTGGTGGTGGCGTTTCTCTACCTGCCTGCGCGCGATGCCATCGCCCGTGTCTTGGCGGGGCGGCGCGTGCTGTCGAACGAGGCGCTCTTCGATCTCGTGTCGCGCGTGGCGCTGGCGCAAACGCCCGCCGAACAGCGCGCCCGACTCGAGGACCTGCTGACCGCGAGTTTCGATCCGCTCGAGATCCTGCCCAGTCCCGCCCCGGTCGACGCCCCCGTCATCCGCGACGCGGGCGAGGTGATGGACCTGCCCGCCATCGACCGCACCCCGGCGCTCCGCATGCGCTGGATGCGGCGGGGGCGGCGCCTGTTCTCGCCGCAAGATGCGCGCAGCGCGGCCTCGATCATGGCGATCACCCAGCAATTGCTGGAACGTCGGCAAGCCTACGAGGCGGGCGCCGCCGAGGAACGCGGGCGCATCACCCGCGACATCCACGACAACATCGGCCTGCACCTGATGGGCGCGCTGCACAGCGCCTCGCAGGACCGCAAGGACGTGCTGGTGCGCCAGGCGCTGTCCGACCTGCGCGAGATCATCTCGAACACCGAGGGCGACACGCGCGTGCTGGACGATCTGCTGGCCGATCTGCGCGCGGAACTGGCCGAGCATCTGGAGGCGGCAGGCATCGTGCTCGACTGGCGGGTGTCGGGGCTGGAGGCGCCCGTGTCGGTCGGCCCCAAGCTCGCGGCGACCTTGCGCGCGGTGCTGCGCGAAGCCGTCAACAACGCCATCCGCCACGCGGCGCCCGGCCGGATCGAGGTCGCCATCGCCCGGCCGAAGGACGGGCCCGATCATCTTGTCATTCGGGTCACGGATGACGGCACGGGCCCGTCGGGTGCCCGGGACGGGAAGACGCCGACATCGGGGCAGGGTCTCGTCAACCTTCGTCGACGCACCGAGGCAATGGGCGGACAGCTCGTGTTCGGCGCGGCTCCGGCCGGGCGCGGCAGCGTCTTGTCGGCCCGCGTCGCCCTGTCGGACCCCGGCGACGGTCCGGGACACGCTGCGCCACTGGTCCAAGACCCGCCGCACGCCCTGCGGGAGGCCTGACATGCGCCGCGTGCTGATCGTCGAGGATCTGCCCGAGACACGGGCCTGGCTGGCGAAGCTGGTCCGCCGCGCCTTTCCCGCCGCCACGATCGAAACCGCGGGCACCTTGCGCAAGGCACGGCAGATGATCAGCAGCGACCATGATCTGGCCCTTGTCGACCTCGGGCTGCCGGATGGCTCGGGCCTGGACCTCTTGCGCCAGGTGCGGGCCGGGGGCCTCTCGACCTATTGCGTCGTGACGACCGTGATGGGCGATGACGCCTCGGTGGTGCTGGCGTTGTCGGCCGGGGCCGACGGCTACCTGCTCAAGGAAAACCCCGCCGATGTGCTGGTGCGCCAGCTTGGCCAGATCGTGCTCGGGGTGCCACCGCTTGCCCCGTCCATCGCGCGGCGGATCATGGAGCATTTCCGCTACACCGGCCCCGTCGACGAGGACCATCGGCTGACCGACCGCGAGGCCGAGGTGCTGGGGCTGATCGGCCGGGGTCTGCGCAACGCCGAAGTGGCGCGCCAACTGGGGATCGCGGAAACGACGGTCGCAGGTTACATCAAGTCGATCTATCGCAAGCTCGGGATATCTTCGCGGGCCGAGGCCGCCTGGCACGCCGCGCGCATGGGCCTCGCGCAAACGCCCGTCACCCGCGACAAATCAGAGTGAGGCACGGGCACCCGATGTTTCGGACCGCCGCCTGCCCTTTGCAGATACGCGCATCATGTTGCCCCGATAAAAATTAAAATTGACATCAGTTTCATAATTCTTGATCCTCCCGCCGGTGGCCGCCCGACGGACGGTGCGGCGCTTCGACGACGGCTCGCGACGTTCAGGCCCGGATGGAACGGCCCCGCCTTGCCGCAGGTCTGCCATGGGGATGGACGGCTCGCATGTCGTTTTCGGCAGGTCTTCGACACGGACCTCCGTTTGCACGGGAGAAACGAGACCAGATGAGCGGATCCGCCCGGACACGGTCCGAACCCGATGCGGCACCGACGGATTTCTTCGATTGGCTGGTGCATGCCGAACGGCCCCTCCGCAAGGGAGAGCGGACGCGACAAACGCTGTTGGCCAGTTGTTCCCGTCTCCTGGCCGCCGAACCCTTCGATCGCCTCACCGTCGCAACGCTCTGCAATTCGGCGGGCGTGGCGCATGGGACGTTCTACGTCTATTTCGACAATCTCGCCGCGATCGCCGCCGAGGTGCTCGGCCTGTTCGTCGATTACGTGCAGCAGGAGATGCGTGCCGCCGCGCGCCTGCCGGGCGATGCGGCGCGCAACACCACCGCGGCCTACATGCAGATCTTCGAGCATCACGCGGGTCTGATGAAGTGCCTCGTCACCGGTGTGGATGCCTTCCCCGACGCGCGCGCCACGTTCCAGCGCCTCAACAACGAGTGGGCGAGGACGGTGGTGCGCTCCTGGCGCCGTCGCGATGCGGACCCCGACCTCGGCGACGACGACCTGATGCGCCGGGCCTATGCGCTTGGCGGCATGGTCGACCAGTACCTCACAGCCCTGCATGTCAACGACGATCCGTGGGTCGAGGCCTTGTCGCGTGACCGGGATGTCGTGCTCGACCTGTTCACCGACCTCTGGAAACGCGGGATGGACCCATGACGATCATCGACCACGGACACCGCGTGCCATTGGCCGAACTCGCCGCTCACAGGCAGGCCGCATGGGAGCGTCAGGGCGCATACGTCGCGGCGCATTCGGACTTTTTCCGGGCGCTCTGGGATGGCAGGCCACCGCCCGAACGGCTGGAGGATCTGCCCGAACTGCCGTTCTCCGACAAGGCCGGCCTCAGGCTGTCGCAGGCCGCGCATCCCCCCTTCGGCGACTATCTCGCCGCGCCGCGCGCACAGGTGTCGCGCCTGCATCGCACCTCGGGCACCACGGGACAGGCGATGAACCTCGCGCTGAGTGCCCGCGACTGCGCGATCACCGAGATCGTCGGCGCGCGCGCGCAGGCGCTGGCCGGGCTCGGACCCGGCATGATGGTGGTGCATTGCCTGAACTACCAGATGTGGATGGGCGGGCTGACCGATCACATGACGCTGGAACGCACGGGCGCGACGGTGGTGCCCTTCGGCGTCGGCGCGAGCGAGCTCTTGGTGCGCACGATCCTCGAGACGGGGATCGACGCGATCTCCTGCACGCCGTCCTATCCCTCGGTTCTCGAACGGGTGGTGGCCGAAAGATTCCCCGGCCTCGCGCCTGCCGATCTCGGGCTGAAGCTGGGGCTCTTCGGCGGCGAGCCGGGCCTCGACGATCCGGCCTTTCGCAACCGCATCCGCGACACCTGGGGGATGGAGCCGCGCAACGCCAATTACGGCGTGTCCGACGTCTTCTGCAATTTCGCGGCCCAGTGCGTGCATGACACGGACCTGCATTTCGTCGCCCATGACGTGCTCCACGTGGAGCTGATCGACCCCGACAGCGGGGCGGTCAAACCCGTCGAGTCCGGCACCGCGGGGGAGCTGGTGCTTACCCATCTCGCGCGTGACTGCCAGCCGCTGGTCCGGTTCCGAACCGGCGACATCATCGCGGTGCAGGGGACCGACGCCTGCACGTGCGGATGCACCGGGTTCCGCTTTCGCGTGGTGGGCCGGTCCGACGACATGGTGGTGGTGCGCGGGCTCAACATGTTTCCCACCATGGTGGCGGCCGTCATCGGCGCCTTCCCGGAGCTGTCGGGCGACTATCGCATCGTTCTGGACGCGCCGCCGCCCCACGACACCCTGCCCGTTCAGGCCGAACTGGCGCGCGGGCGGCAAGATGACGGCACCCTTGCCCGCCGCCTCGAGGCCGCCTTGAAATCGAGGCTCGGCGCGACCGCGACCGTCACCATCCTGCCAAACGGGAGCCTTCCCGTGACCGAGGGCAAGACCCGCCGCGTCATCCGGAGCTACACATGACCGAGTTCAGCTATTCCACCATCCTGTCCACCATGACCGCCGAGGGTGTGCGGACGATCTCGCTGAATCGTCCGGGATCGCTCAACGCGATGAACCGGGCGCTGATCGACGAGGTCGCCCTCGCCTTCCACGACGCCAACCGGGACCGCGAGACGCGGGCCATCGTCTTCACCGGCGAAGGCCGCGCGTTTTGCGCGGGCGACGACCGCCATGCCCATGTCCACCCGGAGACCGAGGAAGAGGCGCGCGAGATCGTCGACGCGATCCAGCGCGCGACCGAGGCGATCGTGTTCGGCGCCAAGCCCGTGGTCGGCGCCATCAACGGTTGGGCCGTTGGCGGCGGCTTCGAATGGGCGATCAACTGCGACTTTCCGATCTGGGCCGAAAGCGCGCAGGGCTTTTTCCCGGAGGTGTCGCTGAACCTGTTCGTCACGGGGGCGGTGACGTCCCTGCTGCCCGCAATCGTCGGCCCCGTGAAGGCCCGCGAGATGCTGTATTTCGGCGAGCGGTATTCGGCCCGCACGCTTGCGGACCTGGGGGTCGCCTGGAAGGTCGTGCCCGATGACGCCCTGCGCGCGGAGGCCGAGCGGACGGCCACCCGCCTTGCGGCCCTGCCACCGCTCTCGGTCCGGGCCATGAAGCGCGTGCTCACCCATGCGTCGGCGGGCGCTCTGCGCACGGCCCTCCAGCTCGAGACCGAGGCGACGATCGCGGGGTTCCTCGACCCGGAAACCACCCGGCTTCTGAAGGCGTTCTGAGCGGTAAGCCGTGACTGACGTGGCCCCGGTGACCTGCCACGGGATTTTTCCTCCACCGTCGATTAGAGTCCGGCCCAACCTGAGGACGGACAATGAAGCGAACGAGATTCACGGACGAACAGATCATCGGCATCCTTAGCGAGCATGAGGCAGGCGCGAAGTGCGCCGATCTGTGCCGCAAGCACGGCATGTCGGAAGGCACCTTCTACAACTGGAAGGCCAAATTCGGTGGCATGACGGTATCAGAGGCCAAGCGGCTGAAGGCACTCGAGGATGAGAACGCCAAGCTGAAGAAGCTTCTGGCCGAGCAGATGCTGGATCTGGCGGCGATGAAGGATCTGGTTTCAAAAAAGTGGTAGGGCCCGCCGTGAAGCGCGAAGCCGTCGCATATCTTCAGGCCGAGCATGGCCTGTCGGAGCGGCGGGCCTGCCACATCGTCGGCGCAGATCGCACGATGATCCGCTATCGCTCTCGGCGTGCCCCGGACACGGTTCTGCGCGGTCGGTTGCGGGATCTGGCCAACGAGCGCCGGCGGTTCGGTTACCGGCGCCTGTTTGTCCTGCTGCGCCGCGAGGGTGAGCCCTCGGGGATCAACCGGATCTATCGGCTCTACCGCGAGGAAGGGCTGACGGTGCGCAAGCGAAAGGCCCGACGCAAGGCTGTCGGGACCCGAGCGCCGATCCTGGTCGAGGCACGGCCCAATGCACGCTGGTCACTGGATTTCGTCCATGACCAGTTCGCGGGCGGCCAGCGCTTCCGCGTGCTCAACGTTGTAGACGACGTCACCCGTGAATGCCTGGCCGCGATCCCGGATACCTCGATCTCGGGGCGCCGAGTCGCGCGTGAACTGACGGCCCTGATCGAGCGCCGCGGAAAGCCCGGCATGATTGTCAGCGACAACGTCCTATGTCGGGAAAATCTGGCTGCTTAGGTCAGCAGGTCATGGGGCATCCGGCGAACCGGATGCCCTGCTAAGTTTGCCCAGACGGGCTCTGCCGTCAAGAAATGATCTCTTCCATAGCAAACACAGGGTACGCGCTCTGGCGGCCCTCACCGTCCTCAATACGAGATCCCAAATCCCAAGCAGAAGGCCCGAACATTATCTACGAGGTCAGCAAGCTGCCTCCACGGCTCGTCAGAGAGAGGTCCTTCCGCCTGGGCTCACCCCCTCGAAGAAGGGGCGATAGGGTTCGCCGTGATTGACCACGGCGTGTACGGTGCGCGCCATCTTGGCCGCGATTGCGGTGTAGGCCTTGCGGCGCAGATGGGCATTGTGTCGATCCTTCGCGATGTAGCGCTCGAACTTGTCGCGGAAGCTGTTGGTCCGCTTCAGCACCGCGGTCTGGCCGGCCATCCACAGT